>Ga0209181_10002857_pt1 | contig 27663 bp, 27 predicted proteins | sample MAT05_FD_187208 | JGI IMG/M metagenome (GOLD analysis project Ga0209181, IMG submission 187208) | Freshwater microbial communities from Lake Fryxell liftoff mats and glacier meltwater in Antarctica - MAT-05 (SPAdes) (version 2) | ecosystem: Environmental > Aquatic > Freshwater > Ice > Liftoff...
CCTCATCCCCCGACCCCTTCTCCCACAAGAGGAGAAGGGGAGAAACGCAGTAGAAAGTCCCTCGCCCCGCCGCTTCGCTTATGGAGAGGGATTGCCGCTTCGCTTTGGGTGAGGGGTGTGTAGTTACGCTGGTCATTTAGAATTATACACAAATCCAGTATAGCCCTGATAGAAAAAATTCAGCTGTCACGCAAGGGGGTTTTCGAGCGTCCGTTGATTGGTATTTTTCAGGCGCTTGATCAATGTGGCGATGATGCTTTGGCTGAGGACGGGATAGTAGATCACCAAACTCAAAAATATGTCCCGATCCAGCCGCAGCAGGGTAGTCACGCCTTGCGCAATCTCCAGTTAACTTGAAATGCACCCGTCCATTGCTCACAGATTTACAGAACCACGTTGATCATTTAGAATTCAACATACTTTTTAGTATATACCCTCAAGGGGAGCCTTTCATGGTTGGTATGCCTTCATTCAAAATAAAGTTCACCGAGAAGCACAAAAAAATATTGCGCGATTTAGCCATCACCGAAACTGCGCCCGGCAGTATCTTGCATGATTTCGGGGTTTTAGTGGACATTGTTCGCAAAGCCCCCTTCACTTTGACGCCTACCTATCAACTGCCCATGAAGATTCTCAAACCCCTCAACGAACGCCTCGCCCGTCCGCTTCAGATTGGGCTAAAACGTCCTCAACAAAAATCGTATCCGCATATTCACGGCTTGTATTTGCTGCTGCGCACATCAGGACTCGTCTTAACAAGCACAGCCGGCAAAAACCCTAGTCTGATCTTGGATGACGCTTCATATACGCACTGGATGGAGTTGAATCCTACCGAAAAATATTTCACGTTGATCGAAGCATGGTTTATGCGTGGCTATGAGGAAATTATCGGTGAGTCCGGGAATGCTTATTGGCACGTGCCAACCCATTTAGACAATATTCGTAGTTTTGTGGATTATTGTAATCTGCACAAGGAAAAACCAGTTCAAGTCACCGCAGATATGAAATCCGTTTTGACATACCTGATCGGCGGCTATAATCTTGGCTTGCTGGAAATGTTTGGTTGGCTCACCATTGAAACCGCACCGCCTGCCGACGATGGACGTTGGAATATCAAGTCGCTCCAGCTCACCCCAATTGGGAGTGCCTTTTTAGGGGTGTTTTTTGTACAAATGCGGTCGATATTAGAAGAAATCCTGAGCAGGACAGAAGTGCTGCCAGCAGGAGACACGACGCAGGATATCTTCCAACCTTATTTCCCAGAGTTGCACAATACCTTTATACCGCCCGACCCACCCTTCCAAGAAGGGATGCACCTCTTCAAAGTTGGCTTGTCAGCCGAAATCTGGCGGCGCATCGCCATTGATGCCCATCAAACTTTCGATGATCTGGCGACGGCGATCCTTCAATCCGTAGATTTTGATGATTCCTATTTTTATCGGTTCGGTTATGCCAACCGCTTTGGGGGATTGGACGATATCAGTCATCCTAATTTGCAAGAAGAATCTCAAGGGGATGAGGTTAAAATCGGGGAAATTGGACTCGGGATCGGCGAGAGTATGGTCTTTAGATTCGACTTTGGCGTTAATTGGAAATTCATTCTTTTTCTAGAAGCCATCGACCCCGCGCAACAGCTAGAGGGTTACGAAATCCGCGAAAGTCGCGGCGAAGTGCCGGAACAATACTTTTTCGGTGACTACGGGTTCGCCATTATGGATATTGATGACTCTGATGACTCTGATCTGTATCTTGATGGGTGACACTGGGCACCACTCTAAGAAAAAGCGGTCGATCCCCCTATGAAGAGACCGACCGCTCTTTGAAGTCGAACACACGCCACCCATACCTAAGCCGCGTGGCAATACACCAAACTTAGTCTTTCAGTTCGGATGCCCACTTATCGATTTGTTGATGCGCATCTTCTTTGGCGATACCGTATTTCTGTTGGACTTTGCCCGCGAGAACATCGCGGTTGCCGTTAATTTCTAACAGCTCGTCATCGGTCAAATCGCCCCACTTTTTCTTGGCTTCGCCGCTAACTTGCTTCCACTTACCGGCAATAATATCCCAATTCATCGTTCATCCCTTTTCATCTAGTGAGTGTTTTTTTAGAAACAGTCATCATGGGCAATCTGCCTACGAACAGACTGGATTCTACGCTTTTGGAAAAACCTGTCTTGGCTGCTGATGGCGGATCATCCTTGGGGATTCGGTTGCCACCGTCTGAGTAGGTGCAAGTGGACAGGTTTATAGGGTGAAGCTAACGCGGACGGCTCAATACCAGCCACAACAAACGCGCGATTAACCATGCCACGATTGCCCAAGCCAACATCGCAATCAAGGTCGTGATCTCCAGCACCGATGCCCCGCCCAAAGCCGGATTAGGCATCAGCGTTGCGAACAACGCCACAAAAGGCGCGGACAAGCCATACACTAAATTGGCAAACCCGTTGTCCGCATTCGCGCCGATCACTTGCAAAATTACCCGCACCGCCAACAGCAGTTCTAGGGCACCAAAGAAGTAGTAGACGATATTGACGACGCGCGCGACGCTTGAATTTTGGTTCGCCGCCTCGATACTCCGATGTTTTTCGCCCAGATTTACCGCTTGATGGTGTTCGATATTCCGGTCAACTCGTTCTTCGTGTCGGTTTAGTTCTTGATTGCGGAGTTCGTTTTCAGTCATGTCACAAGCTTTCTTCGCTTCATAAAATCATCATTGCCGTGCCGTCAAAACCAACCGCGCCGCTTGAAAAACAACCGCATCCCAATCACAGAACCGATCATCAGCACGATAATCGTTATGGAAATCACCAACCCATTGATCGGCAACACCACAGATTCGCCAATCGTTATAAAGTTGGAGTCGAACAAGCCGGTGAAAAAAGTGAAGGGTAAAAACACCAGCGAAATAATCGTCAGCCGATTCACGGCTTCACCCATCTTGCGGGATTGTTGATTGGCGATGATTTCCAGCACGTTGTTGCTCAAATCGCGTTGCGAGTCGATGACATCGTAAATACCGAGCAAGCGCTCATACAAATGCCGAAACAAATCGCGGATATCGCCATTGCTGGAGACACGATCCTCGCCGATCAAATTGGACAACACCTCGCGCTGAGGGGCGATCATCTGTCGCAGACCAATGAGTTGCTGTTTGATGCGATAGACCGCTTTCTGGGCTTGTTTATCGCTGCCATCAGCCAGCAATTTTTCTTCAAGTTCATTCAGTTGATTGCTGATACGATCCAGCAAAGGATAGTAGGTATCGATGATGTGTTGGGCGGTGAGGTACAGAAAATAGGACACCCCCCGTTGCCAAGAAGCTGGATTTTGAACTACGCGATTGTATGCCGCTTCCAAGCCAGTCACGTCGGCTTTGCGCACCGTCACATAAAAATGTTCGCCGATGATGCAATGAATTTCTTTGCCCGCCACCACACTCCCGTGAGTTACAGGTTGGAACAGTGAAAGAAACAAATAGCGGGGATAAATCAAGAGCGTGGGGCGGCGGTCTTCCCGCAATAAGTCATCAACGACATTGGGCGATAAATCCAACCATGCCGCCAGCCATTGAATTTCTTCATCATTTGGGGTGACGATATCAATCCACATATCGCACCCCTCCGCGAGCGCAACTTCAAGGCTTTCCTGCATCAAATTGCGGCGCAACAACGCCGGAACAGGGGCGGCTTCCTCGTCTACGGATTCAACGTCTGTTTCAATCGGTGCTGCAATCACCAAAGAACGGATCATCAGGATCATTCCATTTCAGCTATCAACGATAAACGTGAATTGAAATTGTCCTTCCGTACTGGAATTATTTCAACTGAGCTTCAACGCTCTTTCTTAAATCGCTAAGTTCTTTATCCAGCCGTTTGACCACTGGCTCAAGGGCATCACGCCCATCTTCCAATCCCTGCCCGACCGATTTAGTCAGGTCGTCACGCACTTTTTTGCCGGATGTGGGCGCAAACAACAATGCCAACGCCGACCCGACTCCCAAACCCAATAACAAACACATCACAACGGTACGGGTCATTTCGCGCATGGCATGAACTTCGGCATCACGGCTGTAGTACACGCGATCATTGCTGTTCATGATTTTTCCTTTAGTTTACGAAGTATTCGTTTTTAGAGGGAAAGGGCGCATTACGCCCCATCCCTACAGCGGCTTCATGCTGATCGAATTTAGCCGGAAAGACGACGCCCGCTGACCAACCGGAGCAAGCCCAAAAGCACCACTGCCCCGATAAAGGCGACGAAGACGCTCCATATGTTGAAGCCTGTGGTACCCGCGACACCGATGGCATTAAACAGGAACCCGCCGATCAAAGCACCGACGATACCCACAACAATGTCCATGATCAGCCCTTGCTGACCATTGGTCTTCATCACCATGCTTGCCAACCAACCCGCAATCGCGCCGATGATTAACCATGCTAACCAACCCATTTGATCCATGTCGTTCTCCTTTATATTGCTGATTTCCGATTTATACCTTAGTATAGGCGGTTCACTTGCGCAGCAAATCCGCCTTTAAGAGGGTTTGCACTCATCCTTTAGAGGGATTTCTGTATCCTCCAATGGAGGGGGGTGGGGTTTTGGGGTGGAGGAGGTGGGGAGGTCTAGCCGTTATTTCATATAAAAATCGCCGGTATTGAGGTTGTGTTCCAAAACCAGCACAATCGCTTCGCTGCGGCTCGTCACGCCCAACTTGTTCAATATGCTGCCCACATGCGATTTGGTGGTCGAAAGCCCGATGACCAACAACGTAGCGATCTCACTATTCGATTTGCCTTTGACCATCAATGCCAATACTTCCCGTTCACGCGGTGTCAACTGCTCAATGACCGATTCTGGGTGACGTACCGCCCGAATCAAGATATCCGTGATTTCCGACGCAAAGGTAGACACCCCTTGATGCGCAGAGCGGATGGCAGTAGCGAGATCATCTGCCGAAACTTTCTTAAACAAATAGCTGAGCGCGCCTGCCTCCAATACCTCTTTGATCAAGCGCTCCTCACCAAAACTGGTGAGCGCGATCACCTGTATCTGTGGAAAATCACGACGGATGAGGCGGGTCGCTGTGATTCCATCCATCACGGGCATCATCAGATCCATCAAGATGATGTCCGGGCGGGTATCGGCACACAGGGTGAGCGCCTCTTTGCCGTTTGCGGCTTCACCCACAAATTTAAGATCGGGGTAACTTAACAAGAAAAAAGCTAGCCCTTGGCGAAGCATGGCATGGTCATCAACGACTCCGATGCGAATGAGCGGCGATTCGGGGTTCATCACGTCCTCTTTTTTTTGAAAGCATATGACACAATACCCTGCTTTGGATTATTCGTCATCGGGCAATGTCCAGATCACTTTGATCAAGGTCCCCTGACCTTCTTGGCTAATGGTTTCCAACGTCCCCCCAATATTCTTGATACGATCCGCCATGATGATCAGCCCCAAGTGACCGAGATCAACCGTTGAGGGGTCAAAGCCTAATCCATTATCTTGAATGGCGAGGTGAACATGCCCTGCCTCGCTCTTATAGTAGACCTCAACATGAGCAGCGGAGGCATGAAGCGCGACATTATTGAGCGCTTCCTGCGCTACACGATACAAAGCGAAATGCACTTCGGGCGGCACTGGGGCTTGCCCTTCAATACGGACCATAATATCCAAGCCCGTGCGGTTGGCGATGATCTCGGCAGCTTGGCGGATCAAATTCCCCAATTTGGCATCGGTTAGCGATGCAGGATGCAGTTCCATCAACAACGATTTCATCTCAATGAGTGAATTTTGCGACAGTTGATGTAACATGCTAAGGCTACGGCGTCCTTCTTCTTGATCGATTTCCCAAATTACTGGCAACCGCTCGGTGATCAAGCTCATCGACCACAACGTCTGCGAAATTGTATCGTGCAATTCGCTGGCAAGACGGTTGCGCTCTGCCATGACTGCGGCATGTTTGGCACGCGCCAACAAGCGGGCGTTTTGAATGACAATGGCGGCTTGATCGGCAAAGGTTTGCAAGCGCTCGGCATGGATTTGGGTGAAAAAGCTAGGAGTCGCGCTGTCTAACGAGATAAACCCTAAGAGCTTGCCCTTAAAACGGATCGGGGCGATGACATTGGAACTCACCCAGTCCACATACGGAAACCCTAACCATAAGGGCGAGGTTGCCGTGTCGGGAATCGCTAGCGGTTTTCCAAGTTGAATCAATTGTTGCAAAGTCGCCAGTTTCGTCGTGGGAATCTGCTGTTTGTCGAACTCTTTTTCCGCACCTTTTTCGATATAGCCCCGTTGTCGTACCACCCGCACAAGGTCGGACTCCACCAGTAAGACGTTCGCCCCATCATAAGGCGTCACCCGCTTGATGGTATCGAGGATATGATCCAAAATTTTATCGAGATCGAGCGTGTTACTCATGGTCGCTAAGGTATCCCGAAGCGCTTCCGTTAAAGCCCGCTCTTCTTGTTCCAACGTTTGCACCCGTTTATACTCGTTAATTTGTTCTTGCAAACGTTGGTTGAGCCGAGAATGATCGGCGATATGGTCTTGCAGATGCGTCTCCAGATCGTTATAGGCTTTGCGCAACTTAATCGCTGCTGTTTCGCGCTCGCTGATCTGATTCTTCAACGCATTGGTCGCTAGGGTCAAGGAGGCACTTTGTACTTCAACTTGTTTTTCTAAATCATTATAGGTCTCAGACAGCCCCTGTTCCGACGACATGCGATCCCGCCGTTGAATCGTGTCCAGCATTTCGGTGAGGATAGGGTCAGCGGCGCTCAACTCAACCGCGCCGCTGTCGCGCTGCGCGCTCAGGTCGTTGATCCACGCTTGGATAACCTCAATTTTGTCGTTGGGATCGCTCATTTACGATTCACCTTTGCCACGCTCACTGCTCTGATCGTGGCAAAGAATGGGCGAACTTGCAAAAAGATCATGCCAAAGGATGATACCGCCCCAAAAGATGGGGATACTGCTAAGCAGCAGATCCCCATTCTTGCTCCTATTCAGCGGCGAGCGTGTACACCCTCGTCGGGGTAGACAACTTGCAGTCGAACCGACTGGGAGCTGATCCTGTTGGATTATATTGCAACTTCCCTTCCACACGGATGCGATTCACGGAACGGATTTGGGTGCCATCCGTTGCGCGAATCAATAAATCAGCATCAGTGAAGTTGTTCGGCGGCTCTACAGCCATATTATTTCCATTTCCGACCGTTATATCAAACGAGACAACCGCCCCGCCCCGATCTGGTAATTCATGAAGATTCAACGACATGGTATCCGAGACCAATAACGATAGCGGCACATAAGCATAGCCTTCAAGACCGACACGCTGATTGTTATTTTCGGCGGTGCAAAACGTCGCAAATGTGAATAAGGTGGCAGGCGGCACCGTCTCATCGCACCCAGCGAGGACGACTCCCAAAACTAAGATCAAGGCTGCAAATTTCATTCGCTCCATCCTTCAAATATCTTCAAGGTAAGTTGTGACGCCTAAAAGTTACTATAATTTTTTGTAACTGCTCAGGCTGAAAAACGGTCGGTAATAAAGGGAGAAATGACCGTTGGCGGCAAATGGGTGGATATTCGGCGCGCGGACTTTCATGTTAACGAGCGATTGACAAGCGCCTAATCCACCCCTACATCCACGTTTCGAGGGGTATTTTCCTGTTTTTCTTCACGTCTTCATGCCTCTGTGTTTATTTTATTCTGTTTCTATACCTGAGTAGTCACCCTAAAAGTTACTATAATTTTTTAACATCTGTCAATATGACTATCGATTAGAAATCTTAAGGTTACACCCAATGCAGCGACTACGCGGCGAGTATTGGCGTCGTCCGCTAAAGGGCGTTCCCCTCAATAAAATGCCCCATTGCGCATTTTTGAAACCTCAACGATACTTCGGTAATTAGCCAATATGTTCTATCTCATTACCTATCGGCAAACCCTATCCGCCCATTTGAGGAATCTGATCATGACTCAAGAGGTGACCGCCTATATCGAAGCGCTGACGTTAGCATGGCAAGCCGTCATTTGCACCCAGTTGCGCCAAATCATCCATCAAGCCATCCCCGATGTGGCGGAGCGTTTACAATATAAAAAGCCTCATTATCTGAAAAATGGACACTATGCCGCTGTGATCGGCACCGCCAAAGGGTGGGTAACACTGACCATTTTTAACGCGACAGACTTGGTGGCACCGGATGGTTTCTTTGAAGCCGGGGGCGACGACAAGAAAACGCTCAAAATTCGCGAGGGGCAACCCTTGGACGGTGATCTGTTAAGCCATTTCTCCAGCAAGCTGCCAGCACCTTATAAAAGGAAGTGTTTTTATGAGCGTGACCTATAGCACCATTGTTGTGAAAGATGATCAAGTGAATGCAACGGGTCTCCAAGTGCCGCCAGAGGTGATGGCAGTATTGGGTGCCAGCACCAAAAAGCCGCCCGTCAAGGTGACGATTGGCGACTACACCTATCAAACCACAGTCGCGGTGATGGGGGGGGTATCGATGCTGGCGTTGAGCGCGGAAAACCGTAAGGCAGCAGGTGTGGAACCGGGCGCGACCATCGAGGTCACGTTGGAACTCGATTTGGAGCCGCGCATTGTAGAGGTGCCGGACGACCTCGCGATGGCATTGGCAGCACAATCCGGGGCACGGGCGGCTTTTGATGCGTTGGCGTTTTCCAAGCGCAAAGAGTTCGTCCGTCAAGTCAACGACGCCAAGACGCAAGAAACCCGCGACCGACGTATTGCCGCCATTGTGACGAAGATGGGCGAAGGGGCATAGTAGCGGGGCAATTTCAGGCGATGCCCACCCACGCTTATGCCGGGGCAATGCCTGGCTTCTTCGGGCGTAGTGCCGAGCAAGTGGTAACGATCAGCGCCCCCCTTGGGGCTGGCTGAGCCGTATAAAAACAGCGCATAAGGGGGACGATTCTCGCCCCCTATGCGCCCATGATCTCGCCTCACCCTCGTTTCCCTCACCATTGGACTGCGATGGTGCATGACATTTCACCCGACACCCGTCACAATCCTCATATATCGCTTTTATGAATGAGGATGCTGAAACATGGTGTATCGCGATCTCTTAGAATCGACCGCCCGCCGTGCCCTCGATTATCTGGAAACCCTTGATGATCGCGGAGTCGCCCCCACCCCCCAAGCGCTCCAAGACTTGTCTCGTTTGAACGAGCCGATCCCCGAACAGCCCATCGATCCCGCCGACGTGATCGCCCTGCTGGATGAGATCGGCTCCCCTGCCACCAATGCCTCGGCAGGCGGGCGCTTCTTCGGTTTCGTCGTGGGCGGCTCGGTACCGGCGGCGCTGGCGGCAAACTGGCTGGCGGCGGCATGGGATCAAAACGGCGGGTTGATCGCCACCTCCCCGATTGGCGCAAAACTAGAAGCCGTCGCGATGACTTGGTTGCTGGATGTGCTGCACCTGCCCGCCGAGTCGGGCGTGGGTTTCGTCACCTGCGCGACCGCCGCCAACTTCACGGCGCTCGCCGCCGCCCGTCACAGCGTGTTGCAACAGGTGGGTTGGGATGTCGAAGCCCAAGGGCTGTTCGGTGCCCCGTCGATCACCGTCATCGTCGGGGATGAAGTCCATGTCAGTGTCTTGAAGGCGCTCACACTCTTGGGCTTGGGGCGCGACCGTGTGATCCGCGTCCCCGTCGATGGGCAAGGGCGGATGCGCGCCGACGCCTTGCCAGCGTTGTCCGGTCCGACCATCGTTTGTATCCAAGCGGGCAATGTCAACACGGGCGCATTTGACCCTGCCCCCGCCATCATCGCCCACGCCCATGCAGCGGGCGCATGGGTGCATGTCGATGGTGCCTTTGGGTTGTGGGCCGCCGCCGCCCCAGAACGCGCCCATCTGATGGCAGGCTTCGCTGACGCGGACTCGTGGGCGACGGATGGGCACAAGTGGCTCAATACCCCTTACGATTGCGGGCTGGTGATCTGTCGCAACCCGGCGGATCTTAAAGCCTCCATGTCGGCATCGGCGGCGACATCCGCCTATTTGGTGCAATCTGAGAATCGTGAACCGTATCACTATACGCCGGATTTTTCGCGACGGGCGCGCGGCGTGGAAGTGTGGGCGGCGTTGCGCTCTTTGGGGCGTAGTGGCGTCGCCGACTTGGTAGAGCGCACCTGTCGCTATGCGGCGCGCTTCGCCGAAGGCTTGACGGGGGCTGGTTATCCGATTTTGAATGACGTGGTGATCAATCAGGTGATGGTCGAGTTTGGCGATGCCCAGACCACGCGCGCGGTCATTGCCGCTGTGCAAGCCGAGGGGACGTGTTGGGCGGGCGCGAGCGTGTGGCAGGGGCATACCGTCATGCGGATCAGCGTGTCCTCGTGGGCAACGACCGACGCGGATGTCGAGCGCAGCCTAGAGGCGATCATCCGGGTGGCGGCACAGATCACCGATAGTGGGTGAGGGTTCCTTGGTAGTGTAACTTCCTGTAGGGGAGGCACGCCTTCCCCTATAGGTTATGCCGATGATGCCCTAGTACCAAAGACAAGGTGTTCGGCAAACTCCACCCGTTGGCGTCTTGCAACGGTACTGTTCCCTCGCAAGAGTTGGCTCAATTGGGTGAGGTTTACAGGCGTGAGGATAATCTGGGCTTTGTGGGAACTGCTCAGTACGTCGCGAATATTGATCACCTGCGGGATGGGCAGATCGTCTAGCGCCGGATAGAGAATGACCGACTGCCCGTTCCAGCCTTGACTGAGCGCATAGATGGCGAGTTGATAGAGCATCCCGCTCGGCAAGGTCGTCTCCCACAAATCACGGTATTTGGCGTCAAGCATCCGTTTTACCTGTCCCCCCTGCGTAATCACAAAGTCAGGGCGGGGGATCGGGGCTTGTCTCCCCCTCGGATTATGATCTGGGGCATACGCCATCATGTCGCGGAGGGGGTATTGATCATGCACGATATAATCCGGCAAATGCTCATTCAGGAAACGGGATAGCAACCGTTCAAAAAAACGATTCATATCAAACAAGAAACCGGGGATGAGCGTCCGCGTTGAGGTTGCTTCCAAGGTGATCCCTTTAGAGAACAGCAGCAACTCGATCAACGCAATACTCGGCTCATAATGTGTCGTTTGACGGCTCATGAACCCCCGCAAGCGCTTCATGATCGCCAGATCAAGGGAAGGAATCCGCGTGATGTTCATTTCTAACTGCACTGCCAACCGACGCAAGCGGGATCGCAACAGGAGATCGGTCGTAAGCCCCACCGCGAGTTCGAGTCCGCCAAGCAATACCTGATTGATCAGCGTGTCCTCAAGGCGGGGATAGTGGATGGTAGGGATAGATGCTTCAATGATACCCCCACGTCGCACAATGGCTTGCAGATCGAGCCGACCCTTGGGGATTGCCAACGACTCATCCACCCGTCGATAGTGTCGTTGCAATCCACGCGCCATCAGCTCCGCCGCTTCAGTGATGAGCTGATGGATGAGGATGTCTTGAAACGCGCCGCTTTCAAGATCGGTCTCTGTTGGGGACTGGAGATCGCGCAGATGATAAGCGTACTGCAACAACGTGACCATCACATTGAGTTTGATTTTGGGCTGGATAGTGATTTGCAGATCGCCGAGTTGGATTCGCCCCACATACGAAGTAGAGCGAATCGATAGCCCGCGTCGAAGTTCCAAAATCTCAAGGATGTTTTCGTTTGTCAATTTTTCGGCAAGCGCCCGCGCGTGTGGATCGTCTGCGAGGGAAAAGTTGGCGAGTGCCGAATCATTGACGAAAATACGCTGCCACTCCCGCATTCGTAAGGGCAACATCAGGCATTGTCCTCAGCATCATCGACATCGACATCTGCCAATGCTGCTTCAGCTTCTACTTCGGCAGCAATGACAGCCTCATCGGTGGTGAGATCGGGGGTAGGTTGCAACAGTGCTTCCGCAAGCTCCTCTTCACGCCCCGCTTCAAACAAATCTTGCCGAATGATCTGCCGGTGTTTATCCACCAAACTTGATCCGAGGATCTTCTCCAATGCCTCGTAGTCTTCATAACAATATTCTTCAAGCAGCGGGATGATATCCTCGCGCAGAATGCGGGCAAACTTCGCAAAGTCTTTGAGTGGCTGCCCCCCTTCCAAGAAATAGGCATGTCCGATTTGCAAATTGCGCGCATCACGCCCCACATGATCGAGGATACGGTCATTGAGTTGTTTCAGCCATGCGCGTAACGGTATCCCTTTAAGGATCACCGAGCCGAGTTGCGACGGGTCGGGTAACAGTTCAACAAACCCGAAACGACGACGGAGCGCAGTATCCAGCAAAGCAATCGAACGGTCGGCGGTGTTCATGGTGCCGATCACAAAGACGTTCGCGGGCACGGCGAAGGGTTCGCCACTGAGCGGCAACATGATCGATTTACCCCGTTTATCTTTTTCCAACAAGGTCAAAAGTTCCCCGAAGATGCGTGGGATATCCCCTCGGTTGATCTCATCGATGATCAAGTAATAATTATTGTTTGCGTCTTCGCGCGCCCGTTTACACAACTGCTTGAAGATACCATTTTGACGCACAAAGGTCATTTGCCCGCTCAGCAATTGCGGACGATAGCCTTCTAAGAAATCTTCATACCCATAGGCAGGGTGGAACGAGCAAAGCTGTACGGTGCTGTCGGCAGTGCCGAAGATGCCTTGCTGTTGATCTGGCGTCAAGTCACTGAACGGTTTTCCGAACACTTGCCGAGCGGACAGTTCACACGCGCTCAGTTCTGCCCAATAGGTTTTACCCGTCCCCGGCGGACCATAAAGGATGACCTGTCCCTTGCGTTCGAGGATGGATTGTATGCGCCCGGGTAGCCCAGTTAATTGCGCAACTTCATATCCTTTCGGTTGTTCATCGCCCTCATCCGTCGAAGAAAGCGGCGGGATAATCCGCAATGCCCCCAAAAGGTATCGTTCGATTTCTACCTGATTATCGTATTTGCGAATCTCCTTAGTCACCGCGTCAAAACCTTCATCAATAGGAAAATCATATGGGATGGTTTCATACCATCGCACGGGGCGACGATGCCCCTGTTCGAGTAGATCATAGTCGTAATCATTAATAATAACCCCGATACCGATCCCTTTTCCAGATTGCCGGTCAAAAGCAACGACAACATCTCCAATTTTCATGCCGGTCACAAAGTCAAAAATATCTTGGTCATCGGTAAATCTGCTGTGCGGATATTGCGCCGCTATTTTCTCAGAGAGTAATCTCTTTGACTCTCGGTCACGCTTCAATTCTGATAAGTCACCCAGCGCATCCCATGCGATTGCCGCAAATCCGCCATCACGCTGAGTTTCCCAACCATAGGATTCACCATGTCGAGAATCTGAAGCGAGAATCGACCAATATCGATAAGGTATTCCATGCGCCTCATTGAGGAGCGTCGTGAGATTATTCATAGGCAACTCAAGTTCTTGCGCAATACGCACAAAACGTCCAGCAGCGAGATACCGTTTCTCGATATCTTCAGGGATGTTTGGTTCCAACAACTTCACTAAATGAAAATGTTGATAGCTAGTGCTGTGGTAGTCATCCAATTTTTCAGGAAAAAATAGGCTAAGGTATTTATGCCCCCATGCCGTGCGTCCCACAATGGGCATTTGTTCATCAATTGCACCTTGAAGGACTGCATAGGCTTCATCCGATGCGCCGACAGGTAGGTTTTCTAGTAATACCATCCCTCGTGAGAGTTCATCGCGATGAGTCCGCGCAATCTCAATTGCTTTATCGAGTGTAATTTCACTTGGTTTATTTCTTGCGCCATCCTTACCCGCCATCCATAGGTCTGTGGAATGATTTTTGTAGATTCCAAATTTTAAGGAAGTTCCCCCCTTAATGCTGCCAAAATAGCGGGTTGGAAGCTCATCATCATTCTTAAATTCTAGCCAATAAACCAGCGAGTCTGGATTCGTCTTGCTCATCTCATGCATGGTATTGAGCAGTGTTTCCCCATCCATCGAACGTAAGCGCTCAATGTTAAAGCGCGTTCGGAAAGCGGCGTAGTACCCTTTGAGTTGATCCACCGTGAGCAGCTTGCCCTCATCGAAAAGGCGTCTCTGGGTGTCTTTAAGGGCTTGCTTCAATTTAGGATGTAGCATCAATATCCCCCTTGTCGTTGTCGTTTCGTTGTATTGTAACTGATGATGCCTGATAGCTCACCATGCCTCGACAGGTGGGATATGTCGAGCATCCCCAAAACTTGTTTCCGGCATTGTTGCCCCCCTTGATGACGCGCAGAGTCATCTTGCTGCCGCACTTTGGGCAGGGCGGCGACTCGACAGTTTCCGCCTTCGGTGTGGGTGCAGGGAGCGGCGGGGCGGGCGCTGTTATTGGCGCTCTTTTGGGTGGCGGCGTTGCGTTTGCCGTCGATTCGGTTTTTGCTTTCGGCGCGGGTGTTGGGGGCGCGACAGTCGGTGCGATTGCGACACCGAGATAAGGCGCAAGCTGCGCTTCCAATTCCGACAAACTATAAGTTCGTTTCACCGCGATATGGAGCAAGGGCAGATCTGCTGCCGCAAAAACCCCGTCCACAAAGGTGTCGCGCGCCTGACGCGCATCACGCTGGTGGCTGCTATCATCCAATTCAATCCCCACCAGTGGGCGCATGGTCTCCGCAGCACACAATAGAAAATCGACATGCTTGCGATTCACTTTATTGTTGTAGCCGAGATAGGTAGACCGATCTTCGACCTCAACGGAAAAGATATCCCCTAAACGAACTTTGGAGCAAATAACCGCACGGTCGCCGACTATCGGGCGAATAACCTTCCAAAAGGTGAGTTCAGCGGGGGTCAAGAAGTGCTCCTGAAGTTGGTACGGAAAGTCATCCAGTTGCCGTTCGTAACGCGGTTCCCTTGTCGGTGAAGACGGTCGATAGTCGCGATAGTTTCGGCGGGGACTGCGCTGTCCTGACTTGAAAATCGCGCCGGCAGTGCCCAGCAAGACAAAAATGATAACCAGCACAAGTTGTTGCGAAAGTTCATTCATCAAAATTCCCCATACGTGTCCCCAATCCTCTCAACGGTATTTTCTGGCATGTTATTTTCTAATTGTCGTCCTAATACTATGTTAACTGAGATTTCTAAATTCGTCATTGAGGAATTTTCGATGCCGCAAAGCCCCATCATGGTGGTGTCAAAAAAATCCCTGCACCCGCGAATGATACGGACATAGAGAGCCTTGATCTCGAACCTATTATAAGTTTACGATCCGTGACTGCTCAGGTATAGAAACAGAATAAAATAAATAGGGAGGCATGAAGACGTGAAGAAAAACAGGAAAATACCCCTCGAAACGTGTATGTAGGGGTGGATTAGGCGCTTGTCAATCGTTCGTTAACATGAAAGTTCGCGCGCCGAATATCCACCCATTTGCCGCCAACGGTCATTTCTCCCTTTATTACCGACCGTTTTTCAGCCTGAGCAGTTACCATATTTTGCACTAAAGTGAAATGCACCCGGTGGCATGTCGTCGATCAAAAGCCGCTCACCACCGCCGATAGCGAACCGGAACCCGAACCTCTAAAAAAAGGACTCTGATGCACATCAAAACCATGAACTGGATGCAAGTCGAAGCCTATCTCGCTACGGATAACCGCTGTGTGCTGCCCCTCGGCTGTACCGAGCAGCACGCCTACCTGAGCTTATTCACGGATAGCCTCTTGGCGGAAAAAGTCGCCCTCGACGCCGCCGAACCGCTCGGCATTCCTGTTTTTCCGGTCGTGCCTTATGGCATTACCCCCTATTTTCGCGCCTATCCGGGCACGATCAGCCTCCGCGTTGAAACCTATCTGCAGGTGGTGCGTGATGTCCTTGACGGCATGGCGGAACAGGGCTTTCGGCGGATTTTGATCGTCAACGGGCACGGTGGCAATAGTCCTGCCGCCATGCTCGCCATCGAGTGGATGGCGGATCACCCCGATTGTGCGGTCAAGTTTCATAACTGGTGGAGTGCCCCGCGCACCTGGGCGCAGGTGATGGCGCTTGACCCCGTAGCGTCGCACGCCTCGTGGATGGAAAATTTCCCGTGGACGCGCTTGCCCGACGTAACCATGCCCGCCACGCAAAAGACGCCCGTCGATACCGATAAATTGCGGACGCTCTCGCCCCGCGCCACCCGTGACTTGCTCGGTGATGGCAACTATGCCGGTTTTTATCAACGCCCCGACGCCGATACCGATCAATTGTGGGCGACCGCCATTGACGAAACGCGCGCCCTTTTGACGGACGGGTGGTAAGGGCACTATGCAGATCGAATTTTCCGGCAAAACAGTGTTGGTGACGGGCGCGGCACACGGCATCGGGCGGGCATTATGCGTCGCTTTTGCCGAGCGGGGCGCGACGGTGTGGGGGTGTGATCTATTGGCGGACGAATTGGCGATCACGCAAGCGGCATGTGAAGCCACAGGCGGACGCTGTACAGTCGGTGCTGTGGATGTGCGGGATCGCGATGCGATTCGGGCGTTTGTGAGCGCCGCCGTCGCCTCGTCTTCTGCCGAACCGAGACGGGTCGATATTTTGATCAACAATGCGGGTGGGGTCTTGGGGCATGTCGGCAAAGCGATTGAGGGCGTCACCCCGCAAGAATGGCACGATATCATTGATGTCAACATGAGCGCGGCGTTTTGGTTCGCCCAAGCCGTGACCCCCGGCATGAAAACTGCCGGGGACGGGCGCATCATCACCATTTCTAGCGGTGCTGGGCTGAACATCAGCCTGACGGGAATTCAGGCGTATGCGGCGGCGAAGGCGGGCGTGATCCACCTTACACGCCAACTCGCGCACGAACTGGGCGCGTTCGGGATCACCGTGAACAGCATCGCGCCGGGCTTTATCCGGTCGAACCCCAACACCGAGCGCCAATGGGAATCGTATGGCGAGGCGGGGCAACAAGCGCTCCTCAACGGCATCGCCATGCGGCGCTTGGGCACGCCCGACGATATCGCACAAGGGGCATTATTCTTGGCATCCCCCTATGCGACATGGATCACGGGGCAGGTGATCGCGATTGACGGCGGGAAGTAGGCACCCCGTCCCTTATTCGGTCGTGCGCTGAATCGTTGCTGGCAAGAAAACAACCGTCGCCACAAAAGCGAGGAAGACCACTGCCGCGCCGACCGCCATCCCTTGCCGCGCCCCCGCGACGAAGCCTTCATTGGCGGCGTTCAAGATCGTCTGTGTGACGCTGGCGAATGCCTCCGGGATTTGCGAGGCGACGACATGCGCTCCTTGAATACTGCGCAAGATGGCTTCGCGCGCGGCTTCGGGCACCGTCTCAGGTAGGGCAGCTACGGTTGACGCCACCGACGCGCGATACACGCCATTGAGGACGGAACCGAGGATCGCGATCCCAAGCGCGCCCCCCAATTGGCGGGTGGTATCGTTCATCGCGCTGCCGATGCCGGCTTTACGCACGGGGATACTTTGCATGACCGAATTGGTGGCAGGGCTGACCATGAGCGAAATGCCGGCGGCGAAGGCGACCTGACCGATGAAGATCAGCGCATAGGGGGTCGTCGGGGTCAGCAGCACGGCGTAGTAAGCCAACGCTGCACTGACCAGCAAAGAACCAGCGGCGATGGTCAGTTTGGTGCCAAAGCGCGCCGCGATCCGTGACGAATTGACCCCACCGATCACCAAGGTAATGGCAACTGGCAGACTGGCGGCACCTGCCAGCAGCGGGTCGAAGCCGAGTACCGACTGAAAATATTGGCTGAGGAAGAAACCGAGCGCGAACAGGCTAAACGTCATCAAGACCAGCACCAAATTGGCGACCGTGAAGGACGGATTGCGGAAGAAGCGCATCGGCAACATGGCATTGGGGGAGCGCGCTTCCCAAACCCCGAATGCCGTGATCAACACCGCAGCGACGGCGAACGATAGTAACACGGTGGGAGCCGTCCAACCGAGTTCGCCAGCGGTAATGATCCCATAAACCAGCGCCACTAAGCCGGTAATGGAGAGCAGCACGCCCGGCACATCCGGGCGCGGCGCTTGGTCATCGCGGGATTCGCTGATGAAGCGCGCGCCGCCGATGATGGCGATGGCGGCGACGGGAAGATTGACGTAGAAGACTGATTCCCAGCTGAAAAAGCGGAGCAGAAACCCGCCGATCAAGGGTCCAATGCCGACGCCCAAACCGAAGATCGCTGCCCAGATGCCAAAGGCGCGGGGGCGTTCATCGGCGGGGAAGGTGGCACTGATGATGGACAGCGTGGATGGGAAGATCATCGCCCCCCCGATGCCGGTGAAGCCGCGTGCGAGGATCAGTTGCGCGGTGGTGGTCGATAGGGCACAAAAAAGGGATCCTACAGCAAAGAGCGCTAACCCGATGGCGAGGGCGCGTTTGCGCCCAATGCGGTCGCTGAACGCCCCCATCGTTAGCAAGAGGGCGGCAAACACCAGCACGTATGAGTCCACGATCCATTGCAATTCGCCCGCGCTGGCGTTGAGGACGCGCGAGATCGAAGGGAGCGCGACATTGAGAATGGTATTGTCGAGCGACACGACCAACAGCGAAATGCCGATGAAAATCATGGCGCGCCAGCGGTTGGCATACGTGATGGGATCAATAGTCTCTCGTCCCGTTATAGGAAGAGGCGGGACGGTCATTTCGACGGTCATGGAGGGAAGGACTCCTAAAGAATTCAAGACTGATTGAGCTTAGAGACAAGCAAGGCTATTAATCTTACGCACTAAGCGATTTTATAGCCCATCAAAATGTTCTGTGGCTTACCTGACTAATCGAGTCGGTTATTGCATAACCTGTGCGAATGTGTTAGCTTAACTGTAGGAACTTTTTCACGAAATTGATGAGGGTTTTGCTGTGAAATTTTCTTTACGCCTCCTGTCCGTGTTCATTGTCTCGTCGCTGTTCGTCTTCAGCGTCGCCGCGCAAGATGCGACTAGTGTCACCGTCGCTTTTGCTGAATCCCAACCGACCACCCTTGACCCCCACGCCTCGCGCACCAATGATGATTTCTTGGTGACTCGCAACGTCTGTGAAGGCTTGACCAATTACGATGCATTGACGCTGGAACCGATCCCCGCGCTGGCGGAGAGCTGGACGGTCTCGGAAGATGGCTTGACCTACACCTTCACCCTGCGTGCCGGCGTCACCTTCACCGATGGCAGCGCGCTGGACGCCGCCGACGTGAAATATTCGTTCGACCGTCTGTCTAACCCCGCCTTCGGCACCTCCTACACCGCCGCGCTCGTGCTACGCGATGTCGTCGGTTGGGCAGAAGCTCGTCCTAGCGTCCCGGCTGCTGGCGAAGGCACCCCGACGCCTGTTCCTCCCGTTCCGGCGGGTGTGATTAGTGGCGTGACCGTCGTTGACGACAGCACCGTGCAGGTCGTCCTCGCCCGTCCCGTGACTTCCTTCTTGACTCGTCTGACCCTGCCCGGTGGCGTGATCATCGCTGAGGGTTCTGCCGAAGGGCGCGATTTCTTGGCAGAAGGTCCGGTGTGCGCTGGTCCGTACAGCGTCGCCGAATGGGTGCAAAATGATCGTGTCACCCTGACCGCCAACCCGACTTATTGGCAAGGTGCGCCCGCTGTGCAAACCGCGACCGTGCGCGTCATCCCCGAAGCGTCCAGCCAAGTGATCGAATTTGAAGCGGGCAGCCTTGATATTTCGCTCGCCCCCGAAGCCGATCTGCCCCGCATTCGCGAAGATGCGACCCTGAGCGCGCAGTTGGTGACCATCGCCACCTTGTCTAATTACAACTTCCGCATGAACTTGAAAGACCCCAAGATGGGCGATGTGCGCGTGCGTCGTGCGCTTGCCATCGCCATTGATCGCCAACTTGTGATCGATACCGTGTTGCAAGGCAACGGCGTCCCGGCGGATGGGTTGTACCCGCCCGGCTTGACGACCTACAACGCGGATTTTGCGCCCTTTGAGCGTGATCTTGATGAAGTGCGCGCGCTCTTGACCGAAGCCGGTTATCCCGATGGCATCGAGCTGACCATCCGCACCGATCAGAACGAGACCGAAAATCGTGTCCTTAACGCCATCGCCGCCACCGTCGCCGAAGCCGGTATCACCTTGATGGTGAATTCGACCGAAGCCTCGGTCTATACCCAAGACCGCACCGCTTGTACGATGGAAATGGGCGGCATCCGTTGGTCGATGGACTATCCCGATCCCGAAAATATGGTCGTGCTATTGCTGCCCAACGCCGCCACCCGCGTCAATTGCGGGTATGGGGATCACGAAGTCGCTGGACAGATCAACGACCTGTATACCCAAGGCATCTCACTGCCGTTCGGTGCCGAACGCGACGCGATCTTCCAAGAGATCGAACAAATCGCGATGGACAACGTGTTGATTTTGCCCGTCTATCATGGCGCGACCACCCGCTTGATCAGCAACCGTCTGGGGGGCACGCCGCTGGATAACAACGGCACCATCCGCTTCGCCTTGATGGAAGTCGGTTAAGAGCAATGTGAAGGGTCAGAGCATTTTTCTCTGACCCTTCACACCGCCGGCTCATGCTCCGTTACACACTGGGACGCCTCCTCCAATTTATCCCCACGTTGATCGGCATTTATGTGCTGACCTTCTTTTTGATGCGCGTCTTGCCCGGCGACCCGGCACAATTTTTAGAGGGGGATCGGGGCAGCACCGAAAGCCTTGCCGAAACGCGGGCGCGGCTCGGCTTGGACGAACCGCTGTTCACGCAGTTCACGATTTTCTTCACCAATGCGCTCAACGGGGACTTGGGCAAAAGCTTCATCACTCAACGCCCCGTCACCGACTCCATCAGCCAAGCCTTCCCCCAAACCGCCGTCCTTGCCCTGTGTGCCATGCTGATCGCGGTGGGCGTCGGCATCCCGCTCGGCATCGTCGCCGCCGTCACTCACAACTCCATTTGGGACAACCTGACGCGCTTGATCGCTTTGATCGGTGTTTCGATTCCGGTATTTTGGTTGGGGCTACAATTGCAAATCTTGTTTGGGTTGCAACTCAAACTGCTGCCCGTCAGCGGGGCGGGGTTCGATAATCACCTCGTCCTGCCCGCGCTTGCCGCCAGTTTCGGCATGTTGGCGGTCTTGATGCGCATCACCCGTTCCAGCTTGTTAGAGGTCTTGACGCAAGACTACATCCGCACCGCGCGCGGTAAGGGCTTGGGGTTTGGGCGCATCAGCCGCCGCCATGCACTGACCAATGCCCTACTGCCCATCCTCACGGTGTGGGGCACTGGCTTGGCGAGTTTGCTGAGCGGCACCTTGCTCGTCGAGGTGATCTTTAGCTGGCCCGGCATGGGGCGCTTGTTGGTGGACGCTATCGGCGCGCGTGATTACCCCAGTGTGCAAGGGTTGGTGATCACCTTCGCGGCGATTTACGCCCTGCTCAACCTGTTGGTAGACCTGCTCTATCCTCTCGTAGACCCTCGGATCGCCTACCCATGAGTGCTTCTGTCAAACCGCTCGTCACCGCGCCCCGTCACCCGTTGACCTTGGCGGTGCGCCGCCTGTTGCGCAACCCTGCCAGCATCATCGGCTTTGGGATTGTGATCACCATGTTGGCGTGTGCCCTGCTCGCGCCGTTGATAGCCCCCTATGACCCGATTTTGGGCGACCTCGCCAATGATTATGTCAAACCGCCGTCCGCAGAACACGTCTTTGGGACAGACGCCATCGGGCGCGATATCTTCACACGGGTGTTGTACGGCGCGCAGATCTCGCTCAAGATCGCGCTTGCCGCCCAAGCCATCGCCATGATCGTGGGTGTGGTCGTGGGCATGATCACCGGCTATTTCGGCGGTTGGGTCGATCTGCTCATCATGCGCATGGTCGATATTTTGATGGCGTTCCCGCTGCTGATCATCGCCATTGCCTTGACGGGCGTCCTCGGTTCCAGCGAGAACAATATCATTTTGGCGCTCGGCTTCGTCAACTGGACGATCACCGCTCGCATTGTGCGCAGTCAAGTCCTCGCCGCCAAAGAGATGGAATATGTCGCGGCGGCGCGCAGCTTGGGGGCAACCAGCCTCACCTTGATGGTGCGTCACATCTTCCCCAATATCATCGCCCCGGTGATCGTGTACGCCACCCTCGGCTTGGGCAGTATCATCCTTGCCGAGGCGTCGCTCAGCTTTTTGGGCTTGGGCAGCGCCCAACAAGCCACCCCCAGTTGGGGCAAGATGTTGACCGAGAGCCGTGCCTTCATCCGGTCGGCGTGGTGGATGCCGTTTTACCCCGGTCTCGCCATCCTCATCACTGTGATGGGCTTTAATTTGTTGGGCGATGGGCTACGGGATGCGCTGGACGTGCGGGCGCGGTGATGCCGCCGTCCCAACATCTGCCCAACATCTGCATTGAACCAACCCCCAAGCGGGTCTACAATCACACCCTATTTTCACACGCATGTGATCCCGATACCCTAAGAGGTAAGAACGCGATGTCGTTCAAACAAGACTTACTCACCTGTCTGCATAAGCGCACCGCCACTGTTGGCGTGGTCGGTCTGGGCTATGTCGGCTTGCCGTTGGCGGTCGAATTTGCTGAAGCGGGGTTTACCGTGATCGGCGTTGATGTCAGCGCCGCCAAAGTCGATCAACTCAATCGGGGCAGCAGCTACATCCCCGATATCTCCACCGAGCGCTTACGCCCATTAGTGGCAAGCGGCAAACTGCGCGGCAGCATCGATTATGCCGACCTCCAAGCTGCCGACACGGTTTCGATTTGCGTGCCGACGCCGCTCCGCAAGACCAAAGACCCTGACATGACTTTCGTGATCGAAGCCGTCGAAGGGGTGGCGAAGATTTGCCACGAGGGGATGCTGCTGGTCTTAGAAAGCACCACTTACCCGGGCACCACCACCGAATTGATCGTGCCGCGTTTGCAAAAAGCCGGCTTCGTCGTGGGCGAAACGGTCTTTGTCGCCTTCTCTCCCGAACGCATCGACCCCGGCAACAAACAGTATGGCGTGCGCAACACCCCCAAAGTCATCGGCGGCGTGACACCCGCATGTACCGAAGTGACCAGCGCCCTGTATAGCGCTGCCGTCGATACCATCATTCCGGTGTCATCACCGGGCGCGGCGGAGATGGTCAAGCTGCTGGAAAACACCTTCCGGGCGGTCAACATCGGGCTGGTCAACGAAATGGCGTTGATGTGTGACAAGTTAGGGATCAACGTGTGGGAAGTGATCAGCGCGGCGTCCTCGAAACCGTTTGGTTTCATGCCCTTTTACCCCGGTCCCGGCTTGGGCGGGCATTGCATCCCGATTGACCCGCATTACCTGAGTTGGAAACTGAAAACGCTCAACTACACCGCCCGCTTCATCGAGCTTGCCAGCGAGATCAACGCCTCAATGCCGTTGGTGGTGATCGAAAAAGTGATCGACGCGCTCAACGATGCGTGCAAGTCCGTGCGCGGCTCCAAGATCGTCATCCTCGGTGTTGCCTACAAGCGCGATATCGATGATGTGCGCGAGAGTCCGGCGTTGGATATCATTAGCCTGTTGCAACATCGGGGGGCACAGGTGCAATTTCACGATCCGCATGTGGGGCAAATTCGCCTTGAGGACGAACGGATGATGACGGTTAGTGCCTATACGGATGCCTTGTTGGACGAAGCGGATTGTGTGGTGGTGGTCACCGACCACTCGACTTATGATTGGGCGCATGTCGCCGAACACGCCGTGCTGGTGATCGACACCCGCAACGCGCTCGCCAAAACATCGGGCAAGGCGCGGGTGGTGCCCCTATGAACATCCTCGCAATCGGCGCGCATGGCGATGACCTAGAACTTTTTTGTGGCGGCACCCTTGCGCGTTGTGCGGCGCGGGGCGATACCGTCTTTATGTGTGTCGTCACCGACGGACGCGGACGCCCCAAAGGGACGCTGGAAGACGTGATCGCTATCCGCAAACGTGAGGCGGTGGCATCGGCGGCGGTGATCGGTGCCGAGTCGGTCTGGATGGGCATCCCCGATGGGGGAGTGTGGTTTGATGAGCCGACGCGCCATCAGTTTATCGAGGTCATCCGCCGCACGCAGCCCGACCTGATCATCACCCATCCGGCGGAAGATTATCACCCTGATCACAAGGCGACCAGTCGTTTGGTGATGGATGCGGCGCAAGTGGCGCGCACCATGAATTACGCTTCACAATATCCACCGCACCGCGCCACCGTACCGGTCGCCTTTATGGAGGCGGAACGGGGCATTGGCTTTATCCCCGAAGAGTATGTTGATATCAGCAGGGTGTGGGCGCAAAAATTGGCAATGTTGGATTGTCACCGCAGCCAATTAATGCCGATCGAAGGGGAATATGATCCCGATTTTGTGCTACCCCCGTCGGAGGCGAATATGTTCCACCAGTACGCGCGCGCGCTGGGCAATTTTCGCGGGTTGGCGGTGGACGCCCACCATGCCGAAGGCTTCCGGTTTTGGCAAGCCGCCAACCGCATGGTAACGGTGCGGTTGTTACCCTAACCCAAAAAGGAAGGGAGCAATGGGGGTGTGATAAAATAATTGAGACATCAAGCAATGACGCAACCCAGTGAACTGTTGCAGGTACTCGTGGAATATCATAATGGGCAAGCAGACGGGGATGACGGCTACCCCTATTACGTTGCCTCTTGCGCTCAACTTGGGGCGGTTACCGATGGTTTCACATTGGATGAGTTGTTCAAGAACCTCCACGATGTGATCGCATTGGCATTGGAAGATGAGGATACGGTAGCGACCTATAATATCGTTCCGAATCCTCGTGTAAGCATCACCATGAAACTGCTTGATTATGCCCATATTATCCAAAGACTCTAAATTTCAACCTTATCCTATCCGCATGATATGGTGATGCTCATGGCACAAATCGATATCGAAACCTTGAAAGCGACCGTGATGGCGATTTTGGCGCGTTCGGGCTACCCGCCCGACGAGGCGCAGATCGTCCAAGAGGTGCTACTGTATGCCCAACTACGCGGCAACAATCAGGGCGTTGTGAAGTTGATCGGTGCCGGGTTGCCCCGCGACCCCGCCGTTGAGCCGATCCGTATCGTGCGCGAGACCAAGCTTTCGGCGCTGGTGGATGGCGGGCGCACCATTGGCATGGTAGTCATGCAATACGCCACCGATCTAGCGATTGCGCGGGCGCGTGAACACGGCTTCGGCATCGTGGGCACCCGCCAGACATACACCTCAACGGGCGCAATTGGCTATTACGTCAATCGGGCAGCGCTGGCAGGCACTATCGCTTTCGCGTTTTCGGGGTCGGGCGAATATGTCGCTATGCACGGTGCATATGAACCCTTGTTTGGCACCAACCCGCTGGCGATTGGCATCCCCAACGACGGCGCACCGCTGGTGTTTGACATGGCGACGGCGGCAATCGCCCGTTATGGCGTGATCGAAGCCCAAACCGCCAACCGTGTCTTGCCCTCCGATGTCGCTTATGATGCGGTGGGCGCACCCACGACTGATCCGGCGGCGGCGCTGGCGGGCGCGATCCGCACTTTTGGCGGGTATAAGGGCGCGGCACTGTCGCTGATGGTGGAAATCTTGACGGGAGCGCTGGTCGAGACGACGCTGGATGATCAGGGGCGCAAGACCGATGCCGGCAATTTGCTGCTCGTGATCGATCCGGCATTGCTGACCGACAACGAGACATTCACCGACCGCGTGTCAGCACTGGTGGAGCGCGTCAAGGCGTCGCACAAGCTGCCCGGTGTCGAAGAGATTTTGGTGCCCGGCGAACGCGGCAACCGCATTTGGGAAGCGGCACGCGCCACCGGACAGATCGAGATTGAGGACAAGTTGTGGGCGGCGCTGCAAGCGGCGGCGTCCTAGCAAGTTTGCGAAGGCGGGAAGGCTTCGTCAGAATAAAACCAATTGTTCGTCCAATTTGGCAAGACGGTTAAACGCCATTTCGCCGTATTCAAGCACCAGTTCGATGCCTAAGAAGTGACGTTTCCATTGTTTTGCGATCAATGCCGTTGTTCCCGATCCCATAAACGGATCAAGGATGAGATCGCCTTCCGCGCTTCCCGCTAAAATACAGGTCTCGACCAGTTTTGGGGGGAAGACGGCGAAATGGGCTTCCCGAAATTTGCCGAGCGGGATGCTCCAGACCGTTCGCTTGTTGCGTCCCAGCGGGTGAAATGCTTGATCCCAGCGTCCATCATGCAAATTATTGTTACCCTTGTTTTTGCCTTGTTCGGGCGTGCCATCCTTTTTTCCAAAATGATTCCTACCCCCACGCATTTTCGAGTCTTGGGAAAAAGTAACATGCGGTTCGCGGATGGCATCGGCGTTGTAAACATAATCCGCCGTTTTAGAGAACAAAAACAAGGTTTCGTGATCAGTGGTGGGGCGATTTTTCACCGATGACGGCATGGCGTTGGGCTTGTGCCAAATGATTTCACTACGCAGCAGCCACCCTGCATCTTGGAATGCCAACGCCACCCGCCATGGGATACCGAGTAGTTGGTTGTTGCGGTAGGGATATGTTAAGGCTCACTTTCGCGCAGGGGTTTGGGCAGGACTGCGCCATCGAACACATTTGTGATAAAGGTATTTAAGCTGATTTGAGCGCTAGTGTCAAAGATTGTAACTGCTCAGGCTGAAAAACGGTCGGTAATAAAGGGAGAAATGACCGTTGGCGGCAAATGGGTGGATATTCGACGTATGAACTTTCATGTTAACGAACGATTTACAAGCCCCTAATCCACCCCTACATCCACGTTTCGAGGGGCATTTTCCTGTTTTTCTTCACGTCTTCATGCCACCCTATTTATTTTCTTCTGTTTCTATACCTGAGATGCTGTTAGCGAATCAAAATAGGGGATGATCCGTAGGAGCGCAATGCCTTGCGCCTCCACAAAAAAGACACGCCGACCCTAGATAAAATCAATTCGCCAACAGCATCGGCGAAGTAGTCACAAATCCCTTTTTGTTAAATCTTTTTGTTTCTCTTTTACTTCCCCGGAATGAGAATCTCACCGATCATCATCACATAATCGGGCGCGACATGGTGCAAGTCGGCGCGCAGTTGTGCCAAGTTTTCGGGCGTGTAAAACGACGCCTCGAAGCTGGCGCGGTCTGCCCAATCGGCGGTCGTCATGAAGCGGTAGGGGGTAGGGGCATGTAGGTCTTCGGGCGTCCAACGCTCGTCAAGGCGGGTGAAGTCGGTGCGGATGACGCCCGCTTGGGTTTCATTGGCGGTTTGCATATCCCCCATGCGCAATTTCAAGAAGGCGGCTTCGTCGGCACCTTCGGGCAGGTTGTAAAAGACGGTGAGGCGGATCATGGTGGTGGGCGGCTCCTGTGTGAGGTCGGGCAAGAACTAGAGGATAACGCAACATTGGGGTACCCAGCAACCCGTTCTTTTTTTGATTCATTAATTTAAATGGGTTATACTGATAATGCCCCCAACGAGTATGTCGGAATTGACAATGAAGAATAGACAAGTCGAAAAAAGTGACTACTCAGGTATAAGAAACAGAAGAAAATAAATAGGGAGGCATGAAGACGTGAAGAAAAACAGGAAAATACCCCTCGAAACGTGGATGTAGGGGTGGATTAGGCGCTTGTCAATCGTTCGTTAACATGAAGGTTCGCGCGCCGAATATCCACCCATTTGCCGCCAACGGTCATTTCTCCCTTTATTAC
>Ga0209181_10002858_pt1 | contig 27659 bp, 26 predicted proteins | sample MAT05_FD_187208 | JGI IMG/M metagenome (GOLD analysis project Ga0209181, IMG submission 187208) | Freshwater microbial communities from Lake Fryxell liftoff mats and glacier meltwater in Antarctica - MAT-05 (SPAdes) (version 2) | ecosystem: Environmental > Aquatic > Freshwater > Ice > Liftoff...
CGCTGCCCTCGATGCCGAGGGCCTCGCCGACCGACGGCGTGTAGCCCGACTGGGCCTTCATGTAACGCGCCAGTTCGCGGAAGCGCGCCTCGATGCCCGGCGCCACGACGGGGACGGTCGGTGGGAAGCCTCCCGAGCCGGGCGCACTGTCGCGCTTGGGAGCGAGCCTCAGGAGAGTGTCGGCACCGCGTTCATCAGCGCGGATGAAATTCATCGCGCTGCGCAACGGCAGGGAGAAAGTGGCGGGAGAAGCAGGCAGTCGGAGCCGGGCGCATGGGGGCGCGCAGAAAGTTTGTGAAAGTTTTCACAAAGTCCTTGCATCGCCTTTCTGGAGTCCGTAATTGTCACCGCCTCGCAATTCCAAACGCGCCACCTGACCACTCTTGAAACCCGCCTGTTTCCAAACTCCGGACTGACGAAATGCCGCAGATTTTCCCGCGCGGAAGCAATCTCATTCCGCTACAAATTGTTCTGGTTCTCGGTGCCCTTTCTTCGATGGCATTCGGAGCGGTTTGGTATTTCTGGACGCCGAAATACACGCGCGTGGGGTATCAGCCAGCGCAGCCGGTGCCGTTTTCGCACAAGATTCATGCGGGGCAGCTCCAGCTCGATTGCCGGTATTGCCACAGTTTCGTGGAGTCGGCGGCGCACTCGAATATCCCGGCGGCGCAGGTGTGCATGAACTGTCATTCGCAGGTGCAGAAGGATAATCCGAAGCTGGAGCCGGTGCGGCAGGCGTTCGCGACGGGGCAGCCGGTGCATTGGGTGCAGATTCACAAGACGCCGGACCATGCGTTTTTCAATCACTCGGTGCATGTGAACCGGGGCATTTCCTGTGTGAACTGCCACGGGCGCGTGGACCAGATGGATGAGGTTTACCACGCGGAGTCGCATGCGATGAAGTTTTGCCTGGATTGCCATCGCGCGCCGGAGAATTTCCTGCGTCCGCTGGACAAGGTGACGGACCTCGGCTGGCAGGCGACGCCGAAGGGCAAGGAATCCGCGAGCCAGGCGCAACTCGACCTGGGCAATGAACTGAAGAGCCAGCGGGGAGTGAATCCGCCGGTCAACAATTGTGCCGGTTGTCATCGATGAGCAAACGCATCCTCCAACATCCGCAGGAAAATGAGACCGGGCCGAAGTATTGGCGCAGTCTCGGTCAGGTCGCGGACACGCCGGAATTCCGGGCGTGGGCCGAGCGTGAGTTTCCGCAGGGGGCTGCGGAGCTGAAGGGCGAGGCGACGCGCCGGGACTTCATGAAGTATATGGCGGCGAGCGCGGCGCTCGCGGGGTTTTCGTTCAGCGCATGCCGGCGCGAGGTGAAGGAGCTGGTGCCGTTTTCGCGCGGTGTCGAGTGGAGTGTTCCGGGCAAGCCGGTGTTTTACGCAACGTCGCGCCCGCATCGTCGCGGGGCGCATCCTCTGGTCGTCGCGACGACTGATGGGCGGCCGACGAAGGTCGAGGGCAATCCTTTTCATCCGGCGAGCAAGGGCGCGACGGACATCCACAGTCAGGCGTCGCTGCTCGATCTGTATGATCCGGACCGGGCGCGGCATTTCCGTCAGTCGGGCAAGGAAGTGCAGGAAAAGGATTTCATCGCTGCGCTGGAGAATCTGCTGAAGGAAGCGGGCGACGGCGACGGCGCGGGTGTGGCGTTTCTCACCGAGCATTTCAATTCGCCGACTTTCCGCCGCCTGAGGGATGAGGTGGCGAAGAAGATGCCGAAGGCGAAATGGGCGGAGTATGAGCCCCTCGGCGGCGAGGAGGCGCGCAAGGCGCAGGATGCGGCCTTCGGACAAGGGATGCGTGCGGTGCCGCAACTGGCGAAGGCGGATGCGATCCTGGCGCTGGACTGCGATTTCCTGGCCTTTGACGAAGGCACGCTGGAGGGCATCCGCGCGTTTGCGCAGCGGCGTTCGCCGGAGCAGAAGATGAACCGGCTTTACGTCGTGGAGAACCGTTACACGGTGACCGGCGGCATGGCGGATCACCGGCTGCGCGTGCAGGCGGGCAAGGTGTGGAATGTCGCGCGGCAGTTTGCGGAAATCATCGCCGGCAAGACGGGCGACGAAGGGCTGAAGGCGGTGGTCGCGAAGTTCCCGCAGACGGCGTCTGGTGCCGAGCAGGGCACGTGGATCACTGAAGCTGCCGAGGATCTCATTTCGAAAAAAGGCGCGGCACTTGTGCTCGTCGGCTATCGGCAGCCCGCGGCGGTGCAGGCGCTGGTGCATGCGATCAATGCGGCACTCGGCGGTCTCGGGGCAACGGTGGCTGGTCGGAAGAGTTCCGGCAAACCCGGTGCGAGTCTCGCGGAGCTTTCCGCTGCGATTACCGGGGGCGACGTGAAGACGCTCTTCATCCTCGGCGGCAATCCTGCCTTCAACGCCCCGGCGGATCTGAAATTTTCCGAGTTGCTCGGCAATGTGAAGACGGTGATTCGCCACGGACTCTACGAGGACGAGACGAGCCGCACTTTCGGCGACAAGGATGAGGCTCAGTGGGTGCAATGGCAGGTGCCGGCGGCGCATTATCTCGAAGCCTGGGGCGATGGCCGCGCGACCGATGGCAGCCTGCTCTCGCAGCAGCCGATGATCCTCCCGCTCTACGGCGGTTGGTCCGAGATTCAGTTGCTTAATTTCATTGCGACCGGGAAGAAGAGCGAAGGGCTCGATCTCGTGCAGGCGACTTTCAAGGAAGTCGCGCGGGGCATCGACACCGAAGCGTGGGCGAAATTCCTGCATGATGGTTTCCTCGCCGCCAGCCAGGTAGTGCCCGAGACGCTCAGGTTCGACGCGGCGGCAGTCGCGGAACTCGCCGCTTCCCACAAGGCTGGCGATGGAATGGAGATCGTCTTCGCCCCGTGCGCGAAAGTGGACGACGGACGCAATGCCAACAATGGCTGGTTGCAGGAATTGCCCGATCCCGTCACGAAGATCACATGGGACAACGCCGCGCTGATCAGCCCAGCGACTGCGAAGAAACTCGGCCTGCAAGCCGAGCAGGGAAATGGAACATTCGTTTTCGACAACGGGACGTGGCTGAAGATTGAGGCAAATGGCGCGACGCTCGAAATCCCGGCGGTCGTCATTCCCGGCCACGCGGATGACAGCATCACCATCGCCGTCGGCTATGGCCGCACATTCGACGGACGCGTCGGCGGGCGCACGGCGAACTACATGTCGCACGGTGGCTTCGGTGTCACGAAGAGCGCCGTCGGTTTCAACGCCTACAAGCTGCGCACGGCGGCTGCGCACTACATCGCCACCGGCGCAAAGGTCAGCAAGATCGCCGGACGCAAGCCCTATCAACTTGGCATCACCCAGGAGCACGGTGCGCTCGAAGGCCGCGGCGCGGATGTGATTCGCGAGGGCACGGTCGAGACGCATGCGCACAATGCCGGCTTTGCGAAGGACGAGCACTGGCTGCATGAGCACGAGGCGATGGATGCCCACGCGGAGAAGCGCGACGAAAAGGGCTACCCCGTCCCGCGGAGCGCGTATTCGCATCCCGAGCTGACGGACAAAAATCACCAGTGGGGCATGGCGGTGGACCTCAGCATTTGCACCGGCTGCTCCGCGTGCATGGTCGCCTGCCAGAGCGAGAACAACATCCCGGTCGTCGGCAAGGAACAGGTCATCGAAGGCCGTGAGATGCACTGGATTCGCATGGATCGCTACTTCGTGAGCGACATGAACACGCGCAACAAGTCGATCGACATCGACGAGCCGCGCATGGTCATGCAGCCGATGCCCTGCCAGCATTGCGAGAACGCGCCGTGCGAGACCGTCTGCCCGGTGAATGCCACCGTCCACAGCGACGACGGCCTGAACGTGATGGCCTACAACCGCTGCATCGGCACGCGGTATTGCGCGAACAACTGCCCTTTCAAAGTCCGCCGCTTCAATTTCTTCGACTTCAACGAGCGCGCGAAGGACAAGGTCTTCCGCTGGAATCTGATCAACGAAAAGGGCATGGCCGACACATTGAAGATGTCGAAGAACCCGAACGTCACCGTCCGCATGCGTGGCGTCATGGAGAAATGCACGTTCTGCGTGCAGCGCATCCAGGAGGCGAAGATCGCCGCCAAGGTGAAGGCCAAGGACACCGACAAGGTGCAGGTGCCGACCGACAGTTTCCAAAGCGCGTGCCAGCAGGTGTGCCCGACGAATGCGATCGTCTTTGGCAATCTGAAGGACCCGAACAGCGCCGTGACCAAGACCAAGGACAACCCGCGCGACTACCGCCTGTTCGACTACATCGGCGTGAATGCGCGCGTGAGCTATCTCGCCCGCGTCATGAATCCGAACCCGAAGATGCCTGACGCGCCCAAGGATGGCGTCGCGCACAAGCAAGGAGGGCACGCGTGATGGCCGATACGATTCTCCAATCCGAAGACGGAGTGGTGCGGCTGCATTGCCCGCCGGAGCTAAAGCGCGAGCCGCTCGTCAACCACGACCGCAGCTTCAACTGGATCACGGAAAAAGTCTCCGTCATCTGCGAGGAGCCGACCCGCCTGTGGTGGTGGATCGCGTTCCTCATTTTCGCCCCCATCGCGCTGCTCGTGCCGACGTTGCTCGGCTATCAGGTTTCCAATGGCGTCGGAGTCTGGGGTGAAAACCAGCCGTTCGGCTGGGCGTGGGACATCACGAACTTCGTCTTCTGGATCGGCATCGGCCACGCCGGAACACTCATCTCGGCGATCCTTTTCCTCACGCGGCAAAAGTGGCGCACGTCCATCAACCGCGCGTCCGAGGCGATGACGCTTTTCGCGGTGATGTGCGCCGGTCTCTACCCCGGCTTCCACGTCGGTCGCGTGTGGAAGGCTTGGTATCTTTTCCCGATCCCGAACTGGAACGGGCTGTGGCAAAATTACCGCTCGCCGCTGCTGTGGGACGTGTTCGCCGTATCGACGTATTTCACGGTGTCGGTGCTGTTCTGGTATGTCGGTCTCATTCCCGATCTCGCGATGATGCGCGACCGCGCCAAGTCGAAGATCAAGCAGTGGGCCTACGGCATCGCGGCGCTCGGCTGGCGCGGTGGCAACCGCCACTGGCAGCATTATGAGATGGCGTATCTCATCCTCGCCGGTCTCAGCACGCCGCTGGTGCTCTCGGTTCACTCGATCGTGTCGTTCGACTTCGCCACGTCCATTGTCCCCGGCTGGCACACCACGATTTTCCCGCCCTACTTCGTCGCCGGCGCCGTGTTCGGCGGCTTCGCGATGGTGCTCACGCTCATGCTTCCCGCGCGGCTTTTATATCCGCAGCTCGACGACATGATGACGCGGAACCACGTGGACAAGATGGCGAAGATCATCCTGCTGACCGGCACCATCGTCGGCTACGCCTACCTGATGGAGCTGTTCATCGCGATGGTGTACTCGGGCCACTTCTACGAGTACAACGCCTTCTACAACCGCGCGACGGGATGGTACTGGTGGCATTACTTCGCGATGATGTTCTGCAACGTCGTCACGCCGCAGATTTTCTGGTTCAAGGCGATGCGGCGGAACTACATCGTCGTGTTCATCGCGTGCCAGTTCGTGAACGCGGGCATGTGGTACGAGCGCTTCGTCATCATCGGCACCACGCTCGCGCAGGACTTCCTGCCATCGTCGTGGGGACATTACACCCCGTCGTGGGTCGAGGTGCTGACGTTCATCGGCACGTTTGGATTCTTCATCACCGCGTTCCTCCTTTTCATGCGCTTCCTGCCGATGGTCTGCGCCTTTGAAGTGAAGGCCGTGAAACCGGAGGCCGACCCGCATCATTCACCCGAAGGCGGACACGATCACGCCGCGCCGAAGGAGGCGGCCGCTGCTCATTAGCCATGGCTGAAACCAAACGAGTCTTCGCGATGGGCGCCGAGTTCGACAGCACCTCGGCCATCTACCACGCTGCGGAAAAAGTCCGCGACGCTGGCTACACCGCATGGGATTGCCATTCCCCATTCCCCATTCACGGATTGGACAAGGCGATGGGCATGAAGAAGTCGTGGCTCAGCGCATTCGTATTCGTCTGCGGCCTGGCGGGCTTCATCACCGGCCTGGGCTTGGTCACCATCACCAGCTTTGGCATCTACCCGATCATTGTGAACGGCAAGCCGATCAACTGGTCGGACGGCATCCGCGGGCTCCAATTCTTCTTCCCGGTGATGTATGAGCTGACGATTCTCTTCAGTGCGTTCGGCGCGACCTTCGGCATGATCCTGCGCAACGGCCTGCCGCGGCTGCATCATCCCATCTTCAACTGGAGCCGCTTCTCCAAGGTCTCCGACGACAAATTCTTCATCGTCATCGAAGCGCGCGACCCGCTGTTTTCCGCGATGAAGACGAAGGGCCTGCTCGAACAGGTCGGCGGCAAACACATCACGGAGGTCTTCGACCAGCACTAGGCCATGTTGAAAGTATCCTTTGGAGCAATCATCATCGCCGCCGTGGTCATCCTCGGCCTCGCCGGTGTCCGCGGGCAAAAGATGAGCCACACGCCGGTCGAGTGGTTCAACGACATGGCGCATCAGCCGCGCTACGACCCGCAGCATCGCAGCGAGTTCTTCAAAGATGGCCGCGCCGCGCGTCTCCCGGTCGCGGGAACGGTCCCGATCGGGTTCAACCTCCCCGGCCGTTACTTCCAGACCGAGGGCAACAACCTCGTCGATGGCACGGGCGGCTTCGCCAACCAGCCGGACTATTTCAACACGGGCCGGATGGGCGACGTGTACGGCGACGGCATCCCCGAGACGCTCACCGCGCGCGGCGAAGCCTTCGTCCATCGCGGGAATGAACGCTACAACATCTATTGCGGCATTTGCCACGGCGCGGCGGGGCAGGGGAATGGTGTAGTCAAGAGCTTCGGCCTCGTCACCGTGCGCCCGCTCATCGACGACCAGCTTCGCGCGCAGCCCGACGGCCAGATTTTCAACACGATCACCCACGGCAAAAACACCATGGGTGCCTACGGCCCCGTCATTCCTGTCGAAGACCGCTGGGCGATCGTCGCCTACGTCCGCGCGCTCCAGGAGTCATCGGGCGGCAAACTCGCCAGCCTCCCCGAGGCTGAGCAGAAGAAACTTCAGGAGCAGAAATGAGCCAGCACATTCACGTTCCAAACTCCGAGAAGTTCGACGCCGGCAAAGGCGCGCAGCTCAAGGTCATCTTCACCGGTGCCGCCGCGCTCGGGCTCATCGGTGCGGCCGTCGTCTTCTTCGCGAACCGCAACCTCTTCGCGCATGTCTGGCTGTTCGCCTTCATGTATTTCTTCACCGTCCTGTGCGGCTGCTTCTTCTGGAACTGCCTGCATCACGCCACGGATTCCGAGTGGTCGGTGGTCATCCGCCGGCAGGTGGAAAATCTCGCATCGCTGCTCCGCTACATCGCCATCTTCTTCATCCCGATCGCCCTCTGCGTCACCATCCTCTACGCCTGGTTCACCGCTGATCCGGCAAAAGACTCACTGCTGGCCGGGTCGAAGAGCCTCTACTTGAACAAGCCCTTCTTCTGGGCGCGCGCCGTTGCCTTCTTCGGACTGCTGGCGCTGCTCTCTCACATCCTCCGCAGCCGCAGCATGGCGCAGGATCGGGACGGCGCATCATCCCACACCTTCATGATGCGCAAGATCGCCGTCGCGGGCATCCCCACGCTCGCGATTTGCCTCACCTTCTCCGGCATCGACTGGCTGAAGGCGCTCAATCACCACTGGTTCTCCACCATGTGGGGCGTCTATCTTTTCGCCGGCGCGGCGGGAGCGTCCATGGCCCTCATCGTCCTCACCGTCTCTTGGCTCAAAAGCCTCGGCTACCTCAAGGTCGTGACCGACGAGCACTATCACCTGATGGGCAAGTTCCTCTTCGCCTTCACCGTCTTCTGGGCCTACATCGGCTTCTCGCAATACATGCTCATCACGTATGCGAACTTGGACGAGGAGACCATCTACTTCCGGGTCCGCAACACCGAGGGCTGGAACTACGTGAGCCATCTGCTCGTCTTCGGGCGCTTCTTCTTCATGTTCGTGCCGCTGCTCTTCCAGGGGTTGAAAAAGAGCAAATACATCAACTACACAGCCGCATGGATTCTCTTCATGCAGTTCGTGGACATCTTCCTCATCGTCATCCCCGAATACAGCCCGACGGGATTCTCCTTCGCGGCCCTGTTCGCCTCGATCTTCCCGTGGCTTGGCATCGCGGGATGCCTTGGCCTCCTCTTTCTGAAGCGTCTTGAAGAAGGCTATCTCTTCCCGACCAAAGACCCGCGCCTCGCCGAGTCACTCCGAGCTTCCAACTGACATGACCACGCGTCCCAACGTCACCACACCCGGCGGATTCTTTGTCGGCCTCGGCGGCATCGTGTCCTTCTGCGTCGTGGCAGCCGTGGTTTGGCAATGGGTGAAAAAGCCCGCGCCCTCCGACGAACTGCGTCCGCAACAGGTCGCGCTCGGCCTGCGCGCCGCCGCGGATGCGAAAATCGACGACGTGAAGAAAAAGGACGCCGAGTCCGCCGCGCTCATCGCCGAGGCGGCGAAGCGCTACAACGGCGGCGTAAAGCCGGACCTCGACAACCTCGACGACCTGCGCGGCGTGGTCCGCTATCGTGAGGCGCAGAAATCCATCGCCGAAGCCGGCAAGGCGCTGCACGGCGCGGTCGCTTGGAAAGACAAGGCCAAGGGCGAAGTGACGATGCCCATCGAACTCGCGATGCAGGCCGTCGCCACCACGCTCAAGGACCGCAAGCCGAAGCCCTCCGCGGTAAAAGTGGACATCTTCCCACCCGCCGATCCGACCGCGGCCCCGATGATGCCGAATGCGATGCTCGGTGGCGCGCGCACCGTCTTCTTCGCCGACCCGAATGCGGTGCCTGTCGTGACGCCCGCTCTTCCGCCCGCGCCGGGAACGGCTTCGCCCGCGCCGCCCGCAGCACCACCCGCGCCGTCGGCAGCCCCATCCGCGACGCCCGTAGCGCCACCCGTGACGCCCGTAGCGCCACCCGTGACGCCCGCAGCTCCACCCGTGACGCCCGTAGCGCCACCCGTGACGCCCGTAGCTCCATCCGCGCCGCCCGCAGCTCCACCCGTGACGCCCGCAGCTCCACCCGTGCCTCCTGCTGCGGACCCCGTGCCGCCGGGACGGGCTGCGCTGCAGGCTCCGCCTACGCCTGCTGCGTCCGCGGTGCCCGCCACGCCTCCCGCGCCGGATCGCCCGCCGCTCCTCAACTGGCCCGAATCCAAGTAAATGAACGCCACCACCGAACCTACGACCGCCACGAAGGGCGGGGCATCCGCCACGCAGGGCGAGGTCACGAAGCGCGACATCGAACACGTCGAACGCGCGCTCATCGACCAGTCCGCCCGCGGTCCCGTGCTGACGTTTTTCACCACGGCGATCTTCTGGCTGCTGGTGTCGTCGGTCCTCGGTTACATCGCGTCGAAGAAATTGCACGATCCCACGGGGATGCTCGGCCCTGAGTTCCTCTATCGCTGGCTGCACGTCCACGGCATCATGGCGTGGATTTTCGACCACCTCACCTACGGGCGCGTCTGGCCGGCCTACACCACGGCCCTCATCTACGGCTGGTGTTCGCTGGCGGGAATGGGCGTCGCAACCTGGCTCATCGGACGGCTCACGCGGGTCTCGATCAAAGCGCCTGCCGTGCTGCAATTCGGCGCGCTGTTCTGGAATGCGGGCGTCGCCGTCGCCGTCGTCACCATCCTCTCGGGTTACAACACCGGTCTCGAATACTTCGAGATGCACCGGGCGGCGCGCGTGTGTCTCTTCGTCGGCTATCTCTTCGTCGGCATCTGGGGGCTCATCCTGTTCCGCTATCGTCGGCAGTCGGCGCCATACATCTCAGTGTGGTATCTCGCCGCGGCGTTCTTCTTTTTCCCGTGGTTCTTCGGCACGACCGAAGTGCTGAGCGCGATGCCGCTCACCGGCGTGATGAAGAACATCGTCAACGCCTGGTATCAGAATGGCATCTTCAATCTCTGGCTCGGCTGCATCGGCATCGCGGCTGCCTACTACCTCATCCCGAAAGTCATCAACCGGCCCATCTATAGCTACAATCTCGCGTCGATCGGATTCTGGTCCTGGATTTTCCTCGGCGGCCTCACCGCGATGACGCGCCTCAATGGCGGCCCGGTGCCGGCGTATCTCGTCACAATCAGCATCGCGGCGAGCATCCTCCTCATCATCCCGGTCGTTACTTTGACTGTGAACTTCGCGCGGACGATGAAAGGACATACAGGAATGATGGCGTCTTCGCCGACGCTGCGGTTCACCTTTGTCGGCACGATCTTCTTCAGCATCGCAGCGGCGCTCGGCGTGCTGTCGGCCCTGCGTTCGGTGGATAAGTTCACGCACTTCACCGCGTGGAGCTACGGGCAGATGCACCTCATCACCCTCGGCTTCTTCAGCATGGTGATGTTCGGCGCGATCTACTACATCACGCCGCGGCTCACCGGCTGCGAATGGCTCAGCCGCACATTCATCAAGCTGCACTTCTTCGGCACCGCGTATGGAGCGGCGACCATCATCGGGCTGTTCCTGTTCGGCGGATTGGCGACCGGCTTCGTCCTGAACGAGCCGACGGCGGACAAGATGGCATTCTATAACGTGAACGGCATCGGCAACGCCTACATGCCGGTGAAGACCTACGTCGGCTACACACTCTTCGGGCTGGCGCAGATCATCTTCGCATTCCACTTCCTGCTCATGCGGCTGAAAATCGGCCAGCCGGCAGGCGAGCCCACTTTGCTCGAAGCACACGGGGAGGGCCACTAAATGCAGAAACCCAGCACGCTATTCACCGGCATCTTCGGCGCGTTCGCCCTCTCGTGCGGCGCGATGGTGCTCATCCCGCACAGCCAGCTCGCCTCGCTCCAGCCGCAGGTGCTCTGGGAGGAGGGACAAAATTCACCGGCGGATGTCTATCCGCAGAAGCGCCACATCGCCGGACGCGAAGTGTATGTCGCCGAAGGATGTTTCTATTGCCATTCGCAGCAGGTCCGCGACCCGCAGTTTGGTCCGGACATGGAGCGCGGCTGGGGACCGCGGCGAACGGTCGCCCGCGATTACATCCACGAGGAAGTGCCGCTGACCGGCAGCATGCGTCTCGGGCCGGACCTCACCAATTTCGGCTGGACCGCGAAGGTCACGCAGAAGGACGGCACGGACAAAACCGTGCATCTGTGGCGCAACGAGCACGACAACGATCCGAAGAAGCCCGCCGAACGCAATGAGCAGTGGGTTTACCGTCATCTGTTCAATCCGCACGCGATTTTCTCCGACTCGAAATGCCCGCCCTATCCGTTCCTTTTTGAGCGGAAGGAAATCGGCGAGAAGCCATCGCCGAACGCCGTGCAGACGGACGGGAAATATGAATTCGTGCCCACGCTCGCGGCGGAGAACCTTGCGACCTATCTCTTGTCGCTCGACCGCAGCCATGAGTTGAAAGAAGCGCCCGCCGCCAACAAACCACAGGAGGCCGCGAAGAAATGAGCCAGCCAAGCGAAGGACAGGATCGCCTCGACTACATCGAGACCGCGGACATCACCGAGGTCCACGCCGCGATCGCGCGCGAACACGCGGAGCCGAGCGCGGATGTGACGCCGATTCCCACCTGGCTGAGCCTCGTGTGCGCCGTCGCGATGGTCTGGGCCGGAGCGTATGTCGGCGTTTTCCACGGCGGCTTCGACCCGAAGGTGTACAACGAATACGAGAGCAGCCCGATGGCGTTCTTCCCGCTGCCGCAGAAGTCCATCGGCGGCGCGGGCGCGGTGGTGGAACTGACGCCGCTGGCACTGGGCGAGAAAGTTTACCGGGAAGTGTGCCAGGTCTGCCACATGCCGAACGGCCTCGGTCAGACCGGACAGATCCCGCCGCTGGCCGGTTCGGAATGGGTGGACGGCTCGGAGTATAACGAGAAGCGACTGGTCGCAATCGTGCTGAAGGGTTTGAAGGGTCCCATCACCGTCAAGGGCGTGGCGTACAACAACCAGATGCCTGCGCAGGAGCAGCAGCTCAATCCTAAGAAAATCGCCGCCGTCACCACCTACGTGAGGCAGGCGTGGGGAAACAAAGGCGGCGAGATTACGGAAGCCCAGGTTGTGGCGGCCAAGAAGGAATTCTCCTCGCGCGCCGACCAGTGGACCGCCGATGAAATCAAACAGATCCCGCTCGACGCCAAGCTCGAAGGCGCTGCCGCTCCAGCCAGCACCGCCGTGAAAGCGGACGCAAAGCCGGTGGCCGAGGCGAAACCCGCTGGCGCTCCTGCTCCGGCACCCATGCCCGCGCCGCCCACTGCTACGCCGACTTTCGACCTCGCGACTTCCGTCGCGAATGGCAAGGCGATCTACATGACCACCTGCACGGCCTGCCACATGCCGACCGGCACGGGTGTTCCCGGCGCATTCCCGCCGTTCGACGGCTCGGAGTGGGTCATCGGCGACATGAAGCGACTCGTCGCGATCGTGCTGAAGGGTTACGCCGGACCGATCACCGTGAAGGGGCAGCCGTACAACAACATCCTCATCGCGGTGGACACGCAGTTCCCGCTGCTCAAGGACAACGCCAAGCTCGCCGACGTGCTCAACTTCATCCGCAATTCGTGGAGCAACAAGAGCAGCGAACCGGTCACCCCGGAGCTCGTGCAAAAAATGCGTGACGAACTCCAGGGACGCGCCGAACCGTGGAACGCCGCAGACATCGAAAAAGCATTCCCAACCGCCAAGTAACAGCAACCTATGAAACTCATCGCACTCGCATTCGTCGTCCTTTCCGCAGCCGCCTTCGCCGAGGAAGACCTGAAGACCTCCGCCGAGCGCGGCAAGGCTGTTTACATGCAGACCTGCATGGCCTGCCATCAGCCCACCGGACTCGGCATCCCGGGTGCATTCCCGCCGTTTGACGGTTCGGAGTACGTCATTGGCGACACACGCCGTCTCGTCGCACTTGTCATCAAGGGCTACATGGGGCCGATCACCGTGAAGGGCGTGAACTTCAACAACATCCTGATCGCCGTGGACACCCAGTTCCCGATCCTGAAGGAAAACGCCAAGCTCGCCGACGTGCTGAACTACATCCGCACCGCGTGGTCGAACAAGGCCGACGCGGCCGTCACGCCCGATTTCATCCAGAAGATTCGCGACGAATTCAAGGATCGCACCACGCCATGGAACGCCGAGGATCTCGCCAAGGCGTTCCCGGCGAAATAACCGCAACCGACCATGGCTCACGTAGCTGAAGCACACGCGCACGACGCACACGGTCACGACGACCAGCATCACGACCACCACGAACTCGGGTTCTGGCGGAAGTGGGTGTTCTCGACCGATCACAAACTCATCGGCATCCAGTACCTCACCACCGGGCTTGCCTTCCTGCTCTTCGGGTTCGGGCTGATGATGGTGATGCGCTGGAGCATCGCCCATGGCGCTGCCGCCCTCCCCGAGTGGTGTGGATCATTCCTCCATTCGATCTTCGGTGACGCCGTTTTCGACAAGGTCGTGAACTCTGAGACAAAGGCGGTCACGGGTTACTCGCTCTCCACGCAGGGCTATAACGTCTTCGGCGCGATGCATGGCACCATCATGGTGTTCTTCGGCATCGTCCCGGTCGCATTCGCGGGCTTCGCCAATTTCGTCATGCCGCTCCAGCTCGGCGCGATCGACATGACCTTCCCGCGGCTGAACATGGCCAGCTTCTGGTCGTTCTTCATCAGTTGCGTCATCATGGTGTGGAGCTTCTTCGTCGAGGGCAGCGCCGCAAAATCCGGCTGGACGAATTACCCGCCGCTCGCTGGCGTGGCCGACACGGGCCCCGCTCTGCACCCGGTCATGAACGGCGGCACGCTGTGGCTGATCGGCATGGTGTTCAACATTACGTCCTCGCTGCTGGGCGCGGTGAACTTCATCACCACCTTCATCCAGCTCCGCGCGCCGGGGATGACCTGGGGGCGCATCCCGTTCTTCTGCTGGGCGCAATTCATCACCGCCTACCTGCTGCTGCTCGCCTTCCCGCCGCTCGAGTCCGCGGCGATCATGAATCTGTTCGACCGCGTGTTCGGCTCCAGCTTCTTCATGCCGACCGGTCTGATGGTGAATGGACTGGGCTTCGACGGTCAGCCGCTCCAATTCTCCGGCGGCGGCAGCCCGGTGCTCTGGCAGCATCTGTTCTGGTTCCTGGCGCACCCGGAGGTGTACGTGCTCATCCTGCCCGGCATCGGGATGGTGGCCGAGATCATCGCCTGCAATACACGGAAACCTCTGTGGGGTTATAAGGCGATGGTCGGTGCGATTTTCACCCTCGCCTTCCTCTCCTTCATCGTCTGGGCGCACCACATGTATATGACCGGCATGGGACCGAAGGTCGCCGCGTTCTTCCAGACGACGACGATCATCATCTCCATCCCATCGGTGATCCTGCTCACCGCGCTGCTGCTCTCGCTGTGGGGCGGCTCGATCCGGTTCAATGTGCCGATGCTCTTTGCGACCGCCTTCCTGCCGATGTTCGGCATCGGCGGGCTCACCGGCATCCCGCTCGCCTTCAATGCGGTCGATCTCTACCTGCACGACACCTACTACATCATCGCGCATTTCCACTACATCATCGCGCCCGGCACGATCTTCGCGATTTTCGCTGGAGTGTATCACTGGTTCCCGAAGGCCACGGGGCGGATGATGAGCGAGACGCTGGGCAAACTGCACTTCTGGGGTTCGCTCGTTTCCATGAATTTCCTCTTCATGCCGATGTTCTTCCAAGGCATGGGCGGCGTGCATCGCCGCTGGTGGGATGGCGGCGCGGGCGCATATTCCGCCACCGTCGGGCCTTGGCTCGATTGGAATCTGAAGATCTCCTACGCCGCATGGGCGCTGGGAGCGGTGCAGATGATCTTTGTCTTCAATTTCTTCTGGAGCATCTTCCGCGGACGCAAGGTGCCAAACGACAATCCCTGGGATGCCACCACGCTCGAATGGGACACGCCCTCCCCGCCGCCGCACGGCAACTTCATCAAGCCCATCACCGTCTATCGCGGGCCGTACGAATACAGCGTTCCCGGCGCGGACAAGGACTTCACCCCGCAGTCCGAGCCGCCCGCCGGCACGCCAGCCGCCGTCCCCGGCCACGCTGCGGTGCCTGCGCACGCCTGAGCCGTCTCCTCTTCGCCAAAAATGGAAATTCCTTACACAGTCCGGCCGCGTCCCGACACCGGCCTCGCGAACCCGAAGCTCGGCATCTGGCTCTTCATCGCCTCGGAAGTCATGCTCTTCGGCGGACTTTTCGCGGGATACATCTTCATGCGACTCGGTGCCGAGCCGTGGATGTGGCCGCACGGCTGGCTGAATGTTCCCGTCGGCACCTTCAACACCTTCGTCCTCATCGCCTCATCGGTCACCATCATCCTCTCCTGGGAGGCATTGAAGATGCGGAACTACAAGGCGTACAAGGTGTGGCTCGCCCTCACTTGGATCTGCGGCCTTCTCTTCCTCGCTGTGAAACTCAGTTATGAATGGCCGGCGAAGTTCAACCACTTCGGCGCATACATCAAAAAGGAAGCTGCTGAGAAGTACGAGCCATTCCTCGGCAATGAAGGCCCCGATGGCCGCCTCTTCCGCGGTCTGGCACCGCGGCTCTTCATCAGCGGGCATCTTACCCATCAGCATTCTGGCGAAAGTAAAGCGGAGTTCAAAGCGCGTGAGCACAAGGCGTGGGCCGATTTGAAGGATCCGTCGGTCAAGACGATCCAAATTGACGCGCTGGACGAGGAGAATGGCAATAATCCGAAATCGCCCGAGCATGACCGGGCGCACTTCATTCCGCGTGACACGGTTCACATGCACGAGCCCGTGATTTTGCAAAAATCCGATCTCATCTACGGCTACGGCCCCTTCTACCCGAAGCTGAACACCTACCTCGCCTGCTACTTCATGATCACCGGTCTGCACGGTCTCCACGTGCTCGGTGGCTGCATCGTGTTCATCTATTTCTGGCTCAACATCAAGGGCGGCTCGCTCCTTTACCACACCAACCACCCGCAGCTCTGCAACCGCATCGAAGTAGCCGGTCTCTTCTGGCACTTGGTGGACCTCGTCTGGATCTTCGTCTTCCCCATCTTCTATCTCCTGTAACATGTCCGATCCACATTCCAGCGCACCTGCCGCCGAGAGCCAGGCTCACGCATCCACGGACCACGGCCACGGCAGCTACCTGCTGCATGCCCGGCCTTACTTCATGGTGGGCGCGGCCCTGTTCATCTTCACCGGCATCACCGTGGCGCTGTCCTACGTGGACTTCGACCACCTCTTCAACAGCCACGGGATGAACATCAAGATCGGCATGGCCGTCGCGACGTTCAAAGTTTGCCTGGTCGGCGCGTGGTTCATGCACTTGAAACAGGAAAAGGGCACCATCTGGCGGCCGTTGCTGTTCACGTTCTTCTTCTGCCTCGGACTCTTCCTGCTCTGCCTGCTCGCCTACACCGATCCGATCCAGACAACGAGTCACCCACTGCACTGATATGTCGCTGAAAATCTTCCACATCTGTTTCATCATCGTCAGCACGCTGCTCTGCGCAGGGGTTGCCTGGTGGTGTTTCGCCAATGGTGTGGAGCGGCTCTACGCTGTGCCTTTCCTCGTGGCCGCGGCGCTCCTGCCGGTTTACGGGGTCTGGTTCCTGCGCAAGACGCGCAAACTCATCCTATGAACCGCTGTATCCTGCTCTCGCTCGTTGCAGCCTTTCCCCGATCCGCCTCCGCGTGCGCAGTCTGCATGGGCGATCCGAATTCCAACCTCGCCATCGCATCGAACAGCGTGCTCTGGACGCTGATGGGGCTGGTCGGGTTCATTTTCATCTCCACGGGATGCACTGCATATTACCTCTGGCGTCGCTCGAAGATGCCGATCCCGCCGCACATCCAGTTTTTAGAGAACCTGACCGCCGAACCCGAGGAAGACTGATATGTTGCTCGCCGCCATCTCCGACTATTTCGACCTGAATAAACTGGGCGGCATGATGCCGAACCACTCCGCGCACGGCAAGGAGATCGACCAGATGCTGAACTTCTGCCACTGGTTCATGCTGATCCTCTTTGTGGGCTGGTTTTCTTACTTCCTCTACGCCGTCTGGCGCTTCAGCAAGCGCCGGAATCCGCGCGCCGACTACCACGGCGTGCGCAACCACGTCTCCACCCACATCGAGGCCAGCGTCGTCATCGTCGAGGCTGTCATCCTCCTCGGCTTCGGGCTTCCGCTTTGGGGCAAGCGGGTCAATGAAATCCCCTTGGGTGAACAGGACGACGCCCTGAAGATCCGCGCGATGGGCTATCAGTTCGGCTGGAACTTCCACTACGCCGGCACCGATGGGAAATTCGGCCGCCAGCATGTGCGCTTCGTCACCGGCTCGAACGTACTCGGCCTTGACCCCACCGATCCCGATGCCGCCGACGACATCGTCGCCACCGGCGAAATGCACCTCATCAACTATAAGGCCACCGTCGTCCGCATCAGCTCGCGCGATGTGATCCACGGCTTCGCCTTGCACGAGATGCGCATCCAGCAGGATGCCATTCCCGGCACGGAAGTCCCGCAGTGGTTCCGCCCCGTCTCCACCGGCGAATGGCAGATCATCTGCGCGCAGCTCTGCGGAGCCGGACATTCCGGCATGGCCGCAAAATACATGGTCGAGGACCAGAAAACTTTCGACGATTGGTACAAAAGCCAGATCGAGTACACCCAAGGCTTCCTGAAGAAGCAGGCCGAGGATCTCGCGAAAAAAGCCGCGGAGCCGGCACCCGCCGCTCACGGCGAGAAGAAGGCCCACTGATTTCCCGTCCGGGCAGCGGCATCTCTCCGCACCCGTGGCCGGCGGCACCAGGAGGCAGGTATTCTTTCCCGCAACTGCCGCCTTCCCGCGTTCGTTCCGTGCAATAGAATCTACTGCCCGCATGGACTCATCGCCGAACAACCCTTGGGCCGCGCCGCTGGCGAAAGTCTGCGTCATCGCCACGCTTTTCCTCATCTTCATCGGGGCCATCGTCACCACCGCCGGTGCCGGCATGGCTGCGCCGAACGCTCCCCATGTCGGCGGCTCTCTGATCAACCCCGTGAGCCCGCTCACCGGCGGTGCCTGGTACAATGATCCGGCGCTCTTCAAGGAACATTCCCACCGCCTCGCCGCGATGACGGTCGGCCTCGGGATCGGCGCATTGTGCGCGATGCTCTGGCGCAACTGGCTCGCATTCGCCGTGGCCGTCGCGTTCATGGGCGTCGGGCAAATCGGCAGAAAGTTCGGCCTCAGCGATGTGCTCGTTGCGCAACTCCGGGTGTGGCCGGCGATGGTCCTCTTCGTCACGCTCCTCATCGTCGGAGCGCGCCGACGCGGGGAGAAACCGGGCGTCGAGGCGAAGCTCGCGCTCGTCGGCTACATCGCCGCATGCATCCAGGCCGCGCTCGGCACCTTGCGCGTCGAGATCGAGACCGGCGGCAACCTCGCGCTCGCCACGAACATCCGCACGTTTCACGGAGTCTTCGCACAGGCATTCCTCGTTCTCATCGTGATCCTCGCCGCGCGGCTCTCGCCGGTGTGGCAATCTCTCAGCGGGCCGCATCCTGCCGCTGCAAAAATCCGCCGCATGGCCATCATCGGCATGATCCTATACTTCGCCCAACTCGCGTGCGCCGCCTATCTCCGCCATCGGCCCGGCCTCTGGCAGGCCATCGCGAGCTGGCCCGCCGCGCAGGGCGATCCCGGCTTCAGCGCGGGCGGAAGCTGGCTGCCCGCCGCATGGTCGCACGCCGTCGGCATTCATTTTCTCCACACGCGAGTGCTGCCCGTGCTGCTCGCCGGCCACCTGCTCGGCATGGGCTTCGGCATGCTCAAGCGCGCCGCCGGCACCCGGCTCGCGCCGCTCGGCTTGTGGGTGATTGCCGCCGTCGTCGCGCAGTTCGCGCTCGGCGTGCTCATGTTCGCATTCGCCACGCGCGCTGCGAATGGCCACCCGCAGGCGCACATCACCAACACCCACGTCGTCCTCGGTGCGCTGCTCGTCGGACTCATCGCGCTCGTCTTCGCCCGCGCCGGGCGGCTGCAGGGAGGCGAGGGAAAAGTGATTTGTAATTAGTGATTAGTCGCCGCCGAACGTCAAACTGAGCACTCATTGCCAATCACTCTGCCTCGTGACCGAAACCCAAACAGTCCCGCACGCAAACGCCGAGCCCGGCATCCTCGCGGACCTGCTCGATCTCACGAAGGCGCGCCTCAATCTGCTCGTCCTCATCACGACATTCGTCGGCTACTGGATGGGTGCTCCCGGCGCAATCGACTGGCTGCGTCTCGTGCAAGCCATGCTCGCCACCGCGCTCTGCGCCGCGAGCGCCGCCGCGTTCAACCAGCTCTGGGAAGTGAAAGTGGACGCCCTCATGCCCCGCACCGCATCGCGCCCGATCGTCGCCGGCCGCATGACCGGCGGCGCGGCATTCCGGATCGCCCTCGCGCTCGGCATCGCGGGCACCGCGTGGCTCGCATTCGCCGCGAACGGCCTCAGCGCGATCCTCGCCGCGAGCACCATCGTCATCTACGTCCTGCTCTACACTCCGCTGAAAAGGCGCACCGCGTGGTGTACCCTCGTCGGCGCAGTCAGCGGCGCGATCCCGCCCGTCGTCGGCTGGGCCGCGGCGAACCCATCCCTCTCGCTCGGCGCATGGATTCTCTTCGGCGTCCTTTTCACCTGGCAGATGCCGCACTTCCTCGCCATCGCCTGGATGTATCGCGACCAGTATCGCAGCGCCGGGCTCGTCATGCTCAAGCGCGACGATCACACCGGCCTGCCCACCGCCATCACCTCGCTCGGCTTCACCCTGCTGCTCACCGCCGTCACCCTCGTGCCTTTCAACACCGGTCTCAGCGGCAGCATCTTCCTCGGCGGCGGACTCATCATCAACAGCCTCTTCTTCCTCGCCGCCCTCCATTTCTGCGCCGACCGATCGCGCCCCGTCGCCCGCCGGCTTTTCTTCGCCAGCATCCTCTATCTCCCGCTGATCCTCACCCTCATGGTCCTCACCAAAGAATGAGCAGAACATCCAACATCCAACATCCAACATCCAACATTCAACTGCGCAAGCGATGCGGCGGACGCTTAGTTGGACGTTGGATGTTGGATGTTGGATGCTGGATGTTTCTCCTTTTCCTCACCGCCTGCACCCCCTCCCCGCAGCCGCTGCCAAAGCGATTCGAGATCCCGCAGTTCACCCTCACCGAGCGCAGCGGCCAGCCGTTCGACTCCGCCACGCTGCGCGGCAAGGTATGGGTCGCCGATTTCTTTTTCGCAAACTGCGTCGGCACCTGCCTCGTGCTGAACAACTCGATGGCCGGCGTTCACAAGGCGTTTGCTGGAAACGACGCGGCGCATTTCGTCTCCATCAGCACCGACGCCAGGAACGACACCCCCGAGGCGCTCAGCGCCTACGCGAAGCAGCACTTCGCCGGTGCCGACAGCCGCTGGTCATTCGTCGTCGGCCCGAAGGAGCAGGTGTTCGATTTGAGCATCCAGAGCTTCAAGCTCGCGCTCGTCGAGCAGCCCGATGCGATCATTGCCGATCAAAAATTCATCCACAGCACGAAGCTCGTGCTCGTGGACAAGGCCGGCTGGATTCGCGGTTACTACGACGGCATCGGCGAGACCGCGAAGAAAGACCGCACCCGCCTGATTGCCGACATCAAGCGACTTCTTGCCGAATGAACTCCAACGCTCACCTTCCAACGCCCAACGTCCAGACTCCAAGTGCGCTAACGGGCGTGCGACAACGCCCTTGGCAGTTGGGCAGTTTCCCAAAATGACCGCCGCCGACCTTCCTCCGATCAACGCCACCCTCAACGCCTGCGCCGGCGTGCTGCTCATCTGCGGCATCGTCGCCATCAAGCGCGAAGCAAAAAAAGCCCACGGACTCCTCATGGGCGCGGCATTCGTCGTCTCGTGCGTCTTCCTCGTCTGCTACGTCTGGCACAAGATCCTCGTCCGCGGAGTCCACACCCCATTCGGCGGCGAAGGCGCGTGGCGCACCATCTACTACACGATGCTCATCTCGCACATCATCCTCGCGATTTGCGTCCCGCCCCTCGCCATCATCACGATGCAGCACGCGCTCAAGGCCCGCTACGAAGCACACCGGCGCTGGGCGAAAGTCACCTTCCCCGTGTGGTTCTACGTCAGCGTCACCGGCGTGCTCGTCTATTTCTTCCTCTACCGCTGGTTCCCTTCGACCTGAGCTGGATCGGCAGTTTCGGGCATGATTTGATTTGAGCCCAAAGCGACAGTGTGCGGATCGTGGTGGGCACAAGGAGGGGGGCGCTTTGAGCGCCCCGCCTTGATCTCGCGCCACGCGCAAGGAGGGGCGGTATGATACCGCCCTCTCGATGCGGTCGCTCCGCGCCGCTGCCAGCCATGACGGTGGCAATGCAAATGGATTCTCGAACTTCGCGCGGTCTCAGCGTTGCCCACGCCTCGGGCTCGCTGCGGCGCGGAGCGACCGCATCGAGAGGGCGCTATCAAAGTGCCCCTCCTTGATCTCGCCACCACGCTTTCCTGAACAGGGAATTGACCACGCCCGTGAGTTTCGAGAGCGCCGCGTCTCGCCGCGTTTCGCTTGCCCCAGCGTGTTTCCTCCTCTGACCGCTGTGCTACCCGTCGTGGCTGAATCACTCGATCGAAAAGAACCGTCAGGGCGATCGCAGCAGCCCCCGCCTGTGAAAGTCAGCATCGTCACCAAAATTTGCCGCGTCATCGCCGCGCCGTTTGTGGCGGTGAGCAGTATCGTCCGGGGCAAATCGAAGATCGACGAGGTCGTCGTCTATTCCGCGCCGCCCGCGTTTTTCCTTTGGAACGTGATCGCCATGGGATTCGTGCTGCGACTGCTCGTGCCGACGAAGATCCTCACCCCGCAGGCTGGCGCGTGGATTTTCATCTTCACGCTGCTCTATTTCCTGCTCGCGATCCTCTGCGACATGAGCCTGAAGAAGCTCGTGCTCTGCACGCTGGTCTTCGCGGTGCTGCGGCTCTTTGCCAAGTATGTGGAAGGCCTTCGGCACGTCATGATCCTCGGGCCGATCCTCCGGCACTTCAAGAATCTGGACCCTCGGCATGACCCCGGCACCGTGTCGGTCCTCTGCTGGCTGCTGCTCATCCCGTGGGTGTCCTCGCTCTTCGAGATGGCGCTGGACAGGAAGAAGAAATTCAGACCCAACGAAATCGCGGAATACTATTTCGGCGAAGGCTCCGAACTCACCCACCGCACCGGCCTCCGCTTCGTCACGAAATATCGCGATATGATCGGGACGCTGCCCGGCTTCGGCGGCGGCGGCCTCATGGCGGTGGACAACCACCAGCGGGTGATCAGGCGCTACGAGAACGTCGTCGGCCTCACTTTCCACTGGAACAAGCTCGACCGCATCCTCCACCAGCGCGCCACGCTTCTGGATGAGGAAGGCAACGCAGGCAGTGATACGCCGGCCGGCACCCCGCCTCCCCCCGCCTAGCGCTGTGACGGTGCACCGGGAATTTCCGTCGCGCCCTTTACCCCCATCGCCTCGTTCAGGCGATGAGCACTCCCGAATCGCCCCCATCGCTGCCGCAAACTCGGAACGTCCTCGGCCTGCCACCGGGCAGCATCCGCGCGCTGCTCACGCTGATGACCGTGGGCTTCATCGTCGTGCAGACCGCGCGTGGCGTGACGGTGAGCCTGCTGTGGTTCGAGTCGCTCATGATCGTCCTGGCACACTACTTCGCGCACCGGCGTCTCGTCGCCCTATCTCCCGCAGTGCGCGAGAAGCTGCGGCAGGAGAATCTGATCGACGACGGGACAAACCCGCTGAATCTGCCGAAGCATTCATTGCGCACGCTGATCGTGATCGCGTTTGTGGGACTCGCTTATTACCTCTGGCGGGAGCACCGGTTGTTCGACCCGGTGGCTGTTCCCGTGTTCATCAGCGTTGGCTCGTATTTTCTCGGCATCGGATTCGGCGCGATCATGTCGTGGTGGACGAAAGGCAAGCCCGGCGCGGGTGCGGCGTGGTTCTCCGGTGTGAAGGCAATCGTGACTCTTGTTGCAGTCGTTTTTGTGATCGTCGTGCAGATCTTAGGCTGGCAGCACCGGATTCCGTACGGCGACAAAATCGCGGCGCTCCCCCTCGCGCTGATGCTCTTCTACTTCGGCTCGCGCTGAAGCGGCACCGTGAAACAGCGTCGGTAAGATCCAAAACGGCACGCATGAACGGGCGTCATTAAAAAGCATTGTGCTGATGAGCGATAGCAACACCACTTTCGATCCAAGTTCCCTTTTGGACCGAGTCAGCCGCGTGTTTCCTTCCTCCTGCGAGGCATTCAACCATTTCGAGTGCGCGACGTGGAACACCATCGGAATCGTCCTCCCATTCTGGTTTCGTCGTTCTCCTGTTGAGAAGCGCCCCATCATCATCCGCGCTGCCGTGACATTTGTTGTCTTCGGCGTGTCCGACTACTTCGAAGCGCCGACGCACGGCCTCGTTCCCGCGTGGCTGTGGGTGTGGAAGATTCTCTGCGGAGCCTCCCTGCTGTGGTGCCGCCACGACTACATCGGCCCGGAGCAGTTCCGCTGGCTCGACCGCACGAACATCCTCGGGCTGGTCCTCTTTTTGACGGTCCTGCTCGTCATGGCTGTGCATTACTGCTTCCCAGATCTCTTCACCAACTCCCCCAATGCACCTCGGCCTCATCTGCCCCGAATTGACCGGCCATCTGAACCCGATCACCGCGCCCGGTCGCGAGCTTCAACGCATTCCGCCATCTTTGTCGTTGTCGTACCCCGGCTCGCCGGGAGTCAATGTCACCTCAACCCACCAATCACCATGCACCACGGAGACATCACCCCTGACATCGCCGCCGGCCTTCTCGCGCTGAAGAAGCGCATCGACGCGGCGAAGATTCCGCCGTCGAAACTGGATGAGACGATCAACGTCGCCGTCTGGAACATCCGCGAGTTTGGGAAAGTCGAGCGCAGGCGGGCATCCCTCCACTACATCGCGGAGATTCTCGGCCAGTTCGATCTCGTGGCGCTGGTCGAGCTGCGGGATAATCTCTGCGACTTGGCGAAAGTCCTGCCCATCCTGGGGCCGAGCTGGCAGGTGGTGTATTCGGATTGGATCGAGGATGCGGGAGGCAACCGCGAGCGGACGGGATTCCTCTACGATCGCCGTGCGGTGACGTTCAACGGGCTCGCCGCCGAGGTGGACCCACCGCGCGAAAAGAAGGCGACCGAATATCTCGCCAAGCAATCGTTCTGGCGTGCGCCCTACCTGTGTTCTTTCCGCTCGGGGAACTTCGACTTTCTCGCGATGGCGACGCACACGCGCTGGGGCGACAGCATCAAGGGACGACAGTCCGAGCTGCAGATGCTGGCGGACTGGATCAAGAAGCGCTTTGAATCGAAGGCCGTCGAAGACACCGATCTGATCGTGATGGGCGACTTCAACATCCCGAAGATCAGCGACAGTCTGTTCAACGCTCTGACCAGTCGCGGGCTGCAAATTCCGGATGTCCTCAAGAACCTGAAGGTCGGCGATCAGGCCATCGCGGGATCGAACCTGGGAAAGGACGCGCGTTACGACCAGATCCTGCACCTGCCGACTGTCGCGAAGCGGTTCAGCAACAAGGGCGGCGCGGTCGATTTCCACATCAGCGACGCCCGTATCAAGGAGCTGTTTCCAAACGAGAAGCTCAGCCGGGACGAATTCACCTTCCAGCTTTCCGACCACTTCCCGGTCTGGGTGCAGATCAAGACGGATATCGACGGTGAAAGGCTGAACCAGATCGTCCAGGCCGGGAGGCAGCTCGGGAAATCCGGCGTGCGGACGTAAGATGGATCATCTTTCGCCATCTGGCAGAACGTGGAGACGCGGATTTTCGTTTCTCCGGTTCCTCGCCGCTTGCCTGAACTTAGATCCGTGATCGGAGTGCCCGCGAAAGACACGAAAGGAAGCCGTTCCGCAAACCAATGCGTTCATCCGTACGGTGAAAGTCCGTTCCGATCGCATCTGTTTCATTTGGTGTTCTTTCGCGTATTTCGCGGGCCTCCCATTCACGTTTCCAGGCTGAAATTTGTTCCGAAGACCGCAGGGCGCGGGCGTGCATTACGAGCGGACGAATTTCGGACTCCGTAGCCGCGCTCGTGGGAGAGCGGGCGGATCTTCCCGCAGATCGCGAGACGAGGTTGCGGCATCGTCGCAAGAAATGCCCACGCTTTTACGGGCGCGGCTACGAGCCCACCGCCGCGCGGATGTCCGCCGCAAGCGCATCCACATCCTCGGGCGTGGTGTCCCACGAACACATGAAGCGGCAGCCGCCAGCGCCGATGAACGTGTAGAATCGCCAGCCACGAGCGCGGAGCTTTTCGATCGCGTGCAGCGGCACTTCGACGAAGACGCCATTCGCCTGTCGCGGAAAAAGCTGCTGGATTCCGGGGATCTCGCGCAGAGCCGACTCAAGCCGTGCAGCCATCGCATTCGCGTGCGCGGCGTGCTTCAGCCACGCGCCGTCCTTCAGCATCCCGACCCACGGCGCGCTGAGAAAGCGCATCTTGCTCGCGAGCTGTCCCGCCTGCTTGCAGCGCCACTCGAATTCATGCGCCATCTCGCGGTTGAAAAATACCACCGCCTCGCCCATCGCCATGCCCTGCTTCGTTCCGCCGAAGCACAGGACATCGACCCCCGCCTGCCACGTGAGTTCCTTCGGCGCGCAGCCGAGGCTCGCGACGGCGTTTGCAAAGCGCGCGCCATCCATGTGCAGCCGCAGCCCGAGCGATTTGGTCTTTGCCCAGATGGCCCGGAGTTCGTCCGGGTTGTAAGTCGTGCCCACCTCCGTGCTCTCCGTGACCGAGACGGCGTGCGGCTTTGGAAAATGGAGATCCGTGCGCTTTCTCACGGTGCGCTCGATTCCGGCGGGATCGATCCTGCCATTCTCGCCGGGGAGCAGCAGCACCTTCGTGCCGTTGCTGAAAAATTCCGGCGCGCCGCATTCGTCTGTCTCCACGTGGGCGAGTTCGTGGCAGAGGATGCTGTGGTAGCTCTGGCAGCAGCTCGCCAGCGCGAGGGAATTCGCTGCAGTGCCGTTGAAGACAAAGAACACGCTGCAGTCCGTCTCGAACAGTTCGCGCACCATGTCCGCCGCGCGCGCCGTCCATGCGTCGTCGCCGTAGCCCGGAGCGTGGCCGTGGCGCGCCTCGTCCATCGCCGCCCACGCCTCGGGCGTGCAGCCGGCGTAGTTGTCGCTCGCAAATTGTCGGCGGGGAGTGCTGCTCATGCGCGCATGGAATTGGAGCCGCGCACTTTTGCCAAGCACGCTCGTGCGCTGGGAGTGGCGACATCCCTGTCGCCACACTCCCGCACAGGGCGAACACGGCGACATGGATGTCGCCGCTCCCAGTCCGCGCGGCGGAAATGTTTGCCGCACCCGCGCAGTTGTGCGCTCCATTCGCGTCGTATGAAAATCGCCCTCGCCCTCCTCGCGCTGTTCACCGCCGTCATCCACGCCGAACCCGCAAAGCCCGACCGCGTCCTGAAGCTCTGGGATGGAAAGCCGCCGGGTGATTTCACCGTGCCCGGCCCCGAGACGCTCACCGGGCCGAAGCCGACGGACAAGACGCCCATCTCCCGCCTCACTAACGTCGCCGATCCGCGCCTCGAACTGTATCTCCCGGCGGCAGGGAAGGGGAATGGCGCGGCGGTGATCATCGTGCCGGGCGGCGGATTCGGCGTTCTCGCGTCTGAGCACGAAGGGTCGGATCTTGCGCAGTGGTTTCGCGATCGTGGTTTTGTCGGTGCCGTGCTGCAGCACCGTTGCCCGACGAACAAGCTGGCGAAGCCGTGGGAATTTCCCGCATGGGACACGCAGCGCGCCGTGAGTTTGCTGCGCGCAAAGTCCGGCGAATTTGGCGTGAAGCCCGATACCATCGGCCTGTTCGGATTCAGCGCCGGCGGGCAGGTGGCTCTCATCGCGACGACGAACGACGAGTCGCGCCTCTACCCCGCCGCCGACGACACGGACAAGGTGAGCTGCCGTCCCGATTTCCTCATGCTCTGCTACGCGTGGCACATCCTCGCCGGAGGCTCGCTCACCGAGCTGAAGCCGGAAATCCACATCAGCGCGAAGACGCCGCCGACATTCCTCGCGCAGGCCTACGACGATGCCGGCTCGCTCGCCGAAGGCAGCACGCTCGCATTCCTCGCGCTGCGAAAGGCGAAGGTCTCGGCTGAACTGCACATCTACAGCACCGGCGGACACGGCTTCGGAATGCGGCCCAACGCCACGCAGGCCCCCGGCGACTGGCCCGGCCGCGCGGAACTATGGCTGAAAGCGCGCGGGCTGATGGGGAAATGACGAATGACGAATGACGAATGACGAATGACGAATGACGGATGACGGATGACGAATGACGAATGACGGATGACGGATGACGGATGACGAATGACGAATGACGAATGACGAATGACGAATGACGAATGACGAATGACGAACGACGAAGACGAATGACGAATGACGAATGACGAATGAAACCGGCGGACACCCAATTTGAATTCGGAATGGCGACCTTCGTCATTCGTCATCCGTCATCCGTCATTCCATGACCTACCTCATGGTCGCCCTCGG
>Ga0209181_10002859_pt1 | contig 27653 bp, 28 predicted proteins | sample MAT05_FD_187208 | JGI IMG/M metagenome (GOLD analysis project Ga0209181, IMG submission 187208) | Freshwater microbial communities from Lake Fryxell liftoff mats and glacier meltwater in Antarctica - MAT-05 (SPAdes) (version 2) | ecosystem: Environmental > Aquatic > Freshwater > Ice > Liftoff...
CGCTGCCTGGCGTGCCGCGCCGCTGCTGCTCTGCCGGCTTCCGGGCCAGGCGGCGGGGGGCGTCTATGTGCTGCCGCCACGTGCCGGCACGCGGCTCAAGATCGGTGACTACGCGACCGACACGCCTGGCGAGGCTTGGCGCGACGACCCCGCACACCCACCGCATGCCACGCGCTGCGCCGCGCTGCTGGAGGCCGGCGCGCAAGCCATCGCCGATTTCGCGCGCTATCGCGTGCTGGAGCAGCGGCACAGCCTCTACACCATGGCGCCTGAGGATCGCTTCGTGCTGCGCCCGGCAATGGAGGGCGTGTGGCTGGCCTCAGCCTGCTCCGGCCACGGCTTCAAGCTGGCGCCCCTGATGGCGCTGGGCCTCGCCGCGGGGTTGGAGGAGCGGATCGCGCCCGAGGCGCTGGCAGGCTGGGCGGCCGGGCATGAAGGAGGTGCTTCCGCAAACCTCACTTAACTGCGATCCTGCATCGCATGAGCAGGGACAGCATGGCATGAGCTACGCGAAGGCGCGCGACATCGGCTTTGAGCAGATCCCGGTGATCGACATCGCCGGCCTGGTGGCGCGCGACCCCGCCGCCTCGGCCGCAGCGGGCATGGCGATGCGCAAGGCGAGCGAGCGGATCGGCTTCTTCTACGTCGCGGGCCACGGGCTGCCGGCGGCTACCACCACGCAGGCCTTCACCACGGCGCGCCGCTTCTTCGACCTCCCGAAGGCGAAGAAGCAGGTGCTGGCGGTCAACCCGCGACATCGCGGCTGGGTCAATCCGGGTGGTGCGAAGATGTATGGCACCGCGAAGCCTGATTTGAAGGAGAGCTTCGTCTGGGGCCTCGACCTGCCGGAGAGCGACCCCGAGGTCGTGGCCGGCACGCCGCTGATGGGGCCGAATGCCTGGCCGAACGAAGTGCCGGAGCTCCGCCCCGCGCTCTATGGCTGGTACGAGCAGGTGATGCAGGTCGGCCACGCTGTGCTGCGCGGCCTGGCGCTAAGTCTCGGCCGGCCGGCGGAATTCTTCACCGAGGGCTATGCCCGGCCGCTCGCGCGCGGTGCGGTCATCTACTATCCGCCGCAGCCGCCTGACCTCGGCACCGACCAGTTCGGCGTGGCGCCGCACACGGATTATGGCGGCCTCACACTGCTGGCGCAGGACATGACCGGCGGGTTGCAGGTGAAGGGCAGCGATGGCGGCTGGGTGATGGCGCATCCAATCCCCGACACCTTCGTGGTCAACATCGGCGATCTGATGCATCGCTGGACCAATGGCCGGCTGCGCAGCAACCCGCACCGCGTGGTGAATACCTCGGGCAAGGCGCGGCAATCCTGCGCGGTGTTCTTCGATCCCGGCTTCCACACCGTGATCGACCCGCGCGACCTGCTCGACGACCCCGCGCAGGCGAAGTATCCGCCGATCGCCTGCGGCGAATGGGTGGTCGGGCGCTTCGACAAGGCGTTCCGTTACCGCGCGCCACCAACATGACCAACGAATCTGATGGCGACACGAGCCGCTCGTCCCTGCTGCGCGCCGATTGGCACTATGTAACGGCGCCGGCGCTAGACCGGTTTGAGGCCACCGATTGGGACATGCTGGCGCGCCAGCGCCACGATTTCGCAGCGACACAGCAGGTGGAGCATGTTCTGCGATTGCTGCGCGATTCGGCCGCCGACCCCAGCTACGGCTACATGGTCAACAATTTCCGCCATTGCCTGCAATCCGCGACGGCGGCGATGCTCGATGGCCGCGACGAGGAATACGTGGTGGTCGCGCTGCTGCACGACATCGGCTTCACCGCCTGCCCGACCAATCACGGCGCCTTCGCGGCCAGTCTGCTGGCGCCCTATGTCTCCGATGCCGCACGCTGGCTGCTGGAACACCACCAAATATTCCTCGCGCACCATTACCACGATCACCCCGACGCGGAGGAGGACGGTGCGGGGCGCGAGCGCTGGCGCAACCATCCGCATTTCGAGGCGACGGCGGAGTTCGTGGCGCGTTTCGACCAGACCACCATCGTGCCCGGCCAGCCCGAAGCGCCGCTCGAGACCTTCGCGCCGATGCTCGGGCGCCTGCTGTCACGCCAGCCCCGGCGCATCGCCCCGCGTGAGGACTGAGCCGCCGGCGCAGCGCTGGAAGCGCCGCCGACATGCGGCGGTGCAAGTGCTGCAATTCGCGCTGTTCCTCGGGCTGCTCGGCTGGCTGCTCGTCGATGGCGCGCGCAGCATGGGCTACAATTGGCAATGGTATCGTGTACCGCGCTACGTCGTGCAGGTCTTGGATGGCGAGGTCTTCCTCGGCCCGCTGCTGAAGGGGTTGCTGGTCACGCTGGAGATCAGCGCCTATGCGCTGGTGCTGACAATCGTCATAGGTTTGGTCGCCGCGGTGCTGCGGCTTTCGGCCTCGGTCGCGGGGCGGTGGCTGGTCGTTGCCTATATCGAGGCGATTCGCAACACGCCGCTGCTGGTGCAGCTTTACCTCGTGTATTTCGTGCTGGCGCCGGTGCTGGGGCTCGAGCGTTTCTGGGCCGGGGTGCTCTGTCTCGCGGTGTTCGAGGGCGCCTTCGCGGCCGAGATCTTCCGGGCGGGAATCCAGGCCGTGCGGCTCGGCCAGTGGGAGAGCGCCTGGGCGCTCGGCCTCACCCGCGCGCAGGCCTATCGCTTCATCGTGCTGCCGCAGGCGCTGCGTGTGATCCTGCCGCCGCTGGCGGGGCTTGCGGTCTCGCTGGTGAAGCACTCGGCGATCGTCAGCATCATCGCGATCTTCGACTTGACGAATGAGGGCCGCAACGTGATTTCCGACACTTTTCTGACCTTCGAGATCTGGTTGACCGTGGCGGCGCTCTATCTATGCGTCACAGTGACCCTCTCGCTCGGTGTCGGCCTATTGGAAAAGCGGCTCAAGGGCAGTGCCGCGTGATGCAACCTCGTGAACGGAGACGGAACGATGAATGAGAACGACAAGCCTGCGTTGAGCCGGCGCTTCCTGGCCCCGGCGGCGGGCAGCGCCGCGGCCTTCGGTGCGTTGGTTTTCGGCGCGCGCTCGGCCTCGGCGCAGGGCGCGGATGCGCGCGCCACGCTGGCCGGCACCTCGATGATCGAGGAGGTGAAGCGGCGCAACACGTTGCGCGTCGGCATGTCCACCTTCGTGCCCTGGGCATTCCGTAACAAGACTGGCGAGTTGATCGGCTATGAGATCGACGTTGCCAACAGGCTGGCGCAGGATCTCGGCGTGCGCGCCGAATTCATCCCCACGGCGTGGGATGGCATCGTTCCCGCGCTGCTCGCCGGGCGGTTCGATGCGATCATCGGTGGCATGAGCATCACGCCGGCGCGCAACCTCTCGGCCAACTTCACCGCGGCCTATTCGGCGACCGGCGTGGACATGGCGGCGAGCAAGCGCCTCGCCGACGGCATGACGACGATCGAGGCTTATAACCGCCCGAACGTTACCTTAACGGGCCGTCGGGGCAGTTCGGGCATCACGGCCGTGCAGCGCCTGATGCCGCGCGCCACGATCCGCCAATTCGACGATGACGCGCAATCGATTCTCGAAGTGGTGAATGGCCGTGCGCATGCCATGGTGGGCAGTGTGCCGCGGCCACTGTTCGCGTCGCTCGACAATCCCGAGGCGTTGTTTCGCCCCTTCGCGCAGCCGCTGGTGCGGCAGGCGGATGCGATGGCGGTGCGGAAATCCGACCCCGACGCCCTGAACTTCCTCGACAATTGGATCATGTTGCGGCAGCTCGATGGCTGGCTGGAGGAACGGCAGGCCTATTGGTTCGGTGCGCGCGAGTGGCGCGACCAGGTCCCGGGCTGAGCCAGCTGGACCGCGAGGCGACCGGCGGGCCCTATGCCCGCTGGCGGCGTGGCTTCGGCTTGGCCGATGGGGCGGTGTTGGCGCTGGTGGTCGGCGCCTGCCTGTTACTCGGCTGGCGCGCGGGGATGGCGCTCGACTATCGCTGGAACTTCGCGCCGGTCTGGGCCTTCGTCGTGCGCTACGATACGGAGCGGGGCTGGGTTGCGAACCTGCTCCTGCAGGGGCTGTTCACCACGCTGCGGGTCTCCTTCTGGGCGGCGATCATCGCGGCGATCCTGGGCGTGCTGATGGGCGTGGCGCGCACCTCGCGCCTGCTGTTGCCGCGCCTGATCGCCGGCTTCTACGTCGAGACAATTCGCAACATCCCGCCGCTGGTCTTCATCTTCGTGTTCTACTTCTTCGTCACCAGCCAGATCCTGCCAGCGCTGGGCGTCGAGGATTGGATCCGCCGCCAACCGCCGGAGAGCCTGTGGTGGATCGCGGCGTTGTTCGGCCCGCCGCAGCAGGCGGCCGGCGTGATCGCCGCCATCCTCTGCCTCGGCCTGTTCGAGGGCGCCTACGTGACCGAGATCGTGCGGGCGGGCATCCAATCCATCGCGCCAGGGCAGAGCGAGGCCGCCCGCGCGCTGGGCCTTTCGCGGGCGGGCACGCTGCGCCTCGTGGTGCTGCCGCAGGCGATCGGGCGCACCGTGCCGCCGTTGGCGGGGCAGGCGGTGTCGTTGGTGAAGGACAGTTCGATCATCTCGCTCGTCTCGATCCAGGATCTGGCATTCCTGGGCACCGAGGTCTCTGCCTCCACCAACCGAGTGTTCGAGACTTGGATCGTCGTGGCGCTGCTCTACTTCATCGTCTGCGGGGCGTTATCGCTGATCGCGTCAAGGCTGGAACGCCGCTTCGCCGCGCACAATCGATAACACGCTAGTGGTGTGTGCCAGACGGAAGATACCGTCTGGCACACACCACTAGCCATTGATTTGGTGGGCCGATTCACCCAACGCTTGGGAAGCAAGCGTTGGGATCGGACCACTAGAGGCTCATCAGCCCGACACGCCGCGCAGCAATGACACGATAGAGCGGCTCGTTCCACTGCTGCTCCTCGCAGCGCGAAGTCCAGACCAGCGAGATGTCGTGCTCGTCATTGGAGGCCACGGCGGCGGCCGAGATGGCGTCCCAGGAAGGCGCGGGCAGGGCGCGTTGCCGCGCGGCCTCCTCGACGGAAAGCGGCAGCGGAAACGCCATCTTCGGATAGACCGAGGCGATGGCCTGCCAGTAGTAGCGGATTGCGCGTGCCTGGTCCGCGGGGGCAAGCGCCGGCAGGATCATGCGCAGCCAATGCGTGCCGGTCACGGCATGCAGCGCGCAGAATTCCATCGTCGCGGCCAAGATCAGCAAGGAATCGCGTGCGATGCGGCGCAGCGTGTCGGGACCGATGGCGAGCCAATCATGCACCGGCGTGAAATCCGGCATTGCCGCAGCGGCGCGCATCGCGTGCCAGAGCAGACCGTCATCGAAGGTCATCACGCGCATGGCGGGCAGGGCGGCAAGGCGCAGCAGCACCTCGGCCGGCTCATCCGTCACCGGCGCGCTGCCGTTGCCCTCGCCGAGTGGCAGGTAGGTGGCGCACCAATAGCCGAGGCTCTCCGCCACCTCCTCCGCATCGTCGCTGTCATGGGCGTAGGCGAGGCGCATCAGCGCGTGCAGCGCACTCGCCGCGATGCCAGGCAGCAATTCCGGCAGATAGGCGCGAATCAGTGCGCTGGCGTCGCCGACCCGGACAAGCTCGGCGCGGAAGAAGGCGCGATAAGCGCCCTCCGCGCTGCGGTCACCAAGCCGGGCCTTCCAGGCGCCGCGCTCGATGCGGCCGGGCGACGGTGCCACCGCGCGCAGCGGATTGGTGATGCGATAGGCATCGAGGAAGCGCCGCGCATCGCGCTCAGCGCCCCCCAGCCACCGCTGCGCAAGCAGCGCCATGGCGGCGTGGTTCGAGAGATCCTCGCCAAACTCAACGCTGAAGCCGCGGGCCTCGCTGAGCGCGTCCTGCATCGATCTGGCTCCTTTCTATCAGGTTGTCGGGTGGCAAGCATTCCTCAGGCCAGCACGCCCTGCCGGGCGATGATGCGGCCGGCCTTCACCACCAGCGCGCGTGGTGGTGCGGTGGCGACGGCCTCGGGCACGCCCTCCGCCGCGACGAGCACGATATCGGCGGGCGCGCCTTCGCTGAGCTTGGCGGCAGGCCGGCCGATGACACGCGCCGGCGCCGCCGTGACGAGATCGAACGCCAAGCGTAGTGCTGCATCGGTGACGAGTCCAGCGCGATAGCCAACGATCCCCGCGCGCCGCAGCATGTCGCCATCGCCATAGGGCGACCAGGCATCGCGGATGTTGTCGGAGCCGCAGAACACCTCGACGCCCTCGGCGATCAGGCGTTGCACGGGCGGGATGCTGTCCGTGCCCGGGCCATTGGTCATGATGGCGACGCCGCCCGCGGCCAGCGCCGCCGCCGTGCGCGCGAGCGTGTCCTCGCCCACGGCGCCGAGCGCATAGGCGTGGCTGACGGCGACTCGGCCGTGCATTCCGGCGGCCTTGCTGCGCGCGGCGATGCGGCGCAGTTCCCAGGCACCGAGTTCGCCGGGATCATGCAGATGGATGTCGATGCGCACGCCATGCCGCTCCGCGATGCCGAAGACGATATCGAGTTGGCCTTCGACGTCGTCATCGATGCAGGCGGGGTCGAGCCCGCCGACCACATCCGCGCCGGCACGCACAGCGTCCTCCAGCAAGGCGGCACCGCCGGCCAGGATCACCACGCCTGACTGCGGGAAGGCGACGATCTGCATGTCGAGCAGATGTGCCACTTCAGAACGCAGCGCGAGCAGTGCCTCCAGCCCCGCAAGGCCGACATCGGCATCGACATCGACATGGGTGCGCATGGCGGTGGTTCCCCGCGCAGCGATGTGTTCGACGAGGCGGCGTGCGCGCACCGCCATCGGCTCCGCGATCGCGTGGCGTTGCGCGCGTTCGGCGGCGATTCGCCCGGCGATGCTGTCATCCGGGCGATGGGAAATCCAGGGCAGGCCGAGGAAGGTCTTGTCGAGGTGGATGTGCCCATCGACGAGGCCTGGCAAAGCGAGAAGCCCGCCGCAGCGCTCCACCAAGGCGCCGTTCAGCGTGCCAGGCGCGGCGAGCCGCGCGATGCGGCCCGCACTGATGCCAATGTCCCGAGCCGCACCATCGATCCGCAGATCGGCGAGGACGAGGTCGAAAGCGGTGCTACTCATGCGCGATGCCTTTCCACACCGCCCACCACCGTGGCACGCACGCGCGTGGCGGCGATGCCTGCCGGTTCGATGGTCAGGATATCCCTGTCCAGCACGACAAGATCGGCTAGCTTGCCGATCTCCAACGAGCCCTTCTCATGCTCCTCGCGCTGCGCCCAGGCGCCGAGCCAGGTGTAGGCGCGCAGTGCCTCCAGCGGCGTGATCGCCTCCCGCGCATCGAGGTCGGCACCGGTGGTGGTGCGCCGCGTGACCATCGCGCCGAGCGCCGTCCAGGGCGAAACGCGGCATACGGCGAAATCCGAATGGCCGGGTGCAGCCACGCCGGCGTCGATCAGGCTGCGATGCGGCCACATCCACCGCATCGCCTCCTGCCCGCGATTGGCGGCATAGGCCTCGCCAAGCTCATCCATGAAGCCGGTGGCGGAGGAATCGACAAAGCCGCCGCGCTTCAGCCGATCCAGGATCGGCGGCGTGACGTAGCAGCAGTGTTCCACACGCATGCGATGGTCGGTCACCGGATGCGCGGCGAGTGCCGCCTCCATCACATCGAGCGCGAAGTCGATGCCGCGATCGCCGACCCCCTCGATCATCACCTGCAAGCCCGCCTTGTGCGCGGCGGTGGCGCGCTGCGTCAGGTCTTCCTGCTCGTAGAGCAGCATGCCGGTATTCGGCATGGGCTCGCCGGGGATGGGCGTGCCGAGATAGGGTTCCCAATAGGCGGCGGTACGGCCCGACGTCGAGCAATCCGGGCACCATTCCACGCCGATGACTCGGAGAAATTCATCGCCGAATCCCGATTGGATGCCGGCGCCGATCAGGTGTGGGATGAGCGGTTCGTCGCGGCCACTCGCGATGATGCCCATGCGCATCCGCCAGCGTCCGTCACGCTTCATGCGTTGGTAGGCGCGGATCGCCTTTGACGGCGTCAGCGAATTCGCCACCGAGGTGATGCCCTCGGCGAGGCATTGGTCCTGTACGAGCTCCATGCCCTGGGCGATGTCGGACTCGCTGTCCTGGCCGTGCACGGCGCTGAGGAAGACATGCGCGGCGGTCTCCCGCACCAGGGCGGTGAACTGGCCATTGGCAACACGATCGAAGCGCCCGAAGGTGGGGTCGGGCGTATCGGCGCCGACACCGCAGGCGACAAAGGCCGCGCTGTTGGCGAGGCCGAGGTGCCCGTCGGTGCGCAGGATGAAGATCGGCCGGCCGAGGCTCGCCGTATCGAGCTCCGCGAGCGTCGGATACCCGCCGGACTGGCGTTCGTTGAGCCGATAGAAGGCGCCCCAACGGCCGGGCGGCAAGGCCGCGCAGCGCTTACGGATGGTGGCGAGCAATTCGTCGCGCGTGCGCACGAGATCCGGCGAGACGAGTGTCCAGGCGCGCAGCCGGATGGCGTAGGCATCCGGATGCGCGTGGCTGTCCACGATGCCGGGAATCACGCGCTGGCCTTCGGCATTCAGCACGTGCGTGGCCGGGCCGATGTGGTCGCGGATCGCATCGTCGCTGCCCAGCGCCACGATGCGGCCATTGAGCGCGGCAAGCGCCGTGCATTCCGACGCGGCGGCATCCATTGTCGTGATGCGGCCGTTCAGCAGAACGAAATCGGCGTTCATGCTGCCCGCCGGTCCAGCGCATCGCGCAGCCTGTACCAGCCGCCGACGATCGGCAGGAACCAGGGGTTGCCTGAATAGAAGGGCCGCGTCGGGAAATCGAGGCCGTCCAGGGCGAATCGCTCATTCGCCGCGCCGGCCAGTTTCAGCGCGACATTGTGGCCCAGCCAGGTGGCCATCGCCACACCGCTGCCCTGGCAGCCGGCCGCGTAATGCACGCCATCCTGCACGCCGATATGCGGCAGGAAATCGAAGGTGAAGGCGACATTGCCGGTCCAGGCATGGGTGATCTTCGTCTGGGCGAGCTCTGGAAAGACAGCCGACATTGTCGCATGCAGCGCCGGCGCGCTCTGTTCGGCCGTGGCACTGCGAAAGCTCGCGCGCCCGCCCCAGAGCACGCGCTTGCCGTCCGGCGAGGGGCGGAAGTAGTTCAGCACAAGCTTGCTGTCGCTGATCATGCGCCGCCCGGGGAACAGCCGGTCCATCGTCTCGGTCGGCAACTCCTCGGTCGCGATGATGTAGGAATTGAGCGGCACCAGCCGCCGCGCGAGCCAGGGCAGCGCCGTGCCGCGCTGATCGAGCGAATAGCCATTCGTCGCGACCAGTACGGCATCTGCGCGCAACTCGCCCTTGTCGGTGGCGAGGCGCACGCCGCTTCCCTCATGCCTGATGCCTTGTACGCGCACACCATCGACGAGGATGGCGCCCGCGCGCTCGGCCGCAGCTGCCAGGCCACGCGCATACTTGCCCGGATGCAGGCTGCCGGTGGCGGTCGCCGCCATGCCGCCCTCGTAATATTCCGAGCCGAGGAACTCCCGTTGGCGGGACTTCGGGATCATCTCGGTCGGCAGGCCGGTAAGCTCGGCGATCCATGCGGCCTTCCTGGCCATCGCGGCGAAATGCCCACGTGACCAGGCGCCGACATAGCGACCGCAGCGCACATAGTCGCAATCGATCCCTTCTCGGGCAATCGTATCTTCGATGAAGGGGAAGGAGGCGGCGGCGGCCTGGGTGATCTGCCGCGCCTGCTCCGCGCCATAGCGTTGCTCGAGCCCCGTCGAGGCGACCTTCAGCCCGCCCGAGACCATGCCGCCATTGCGCGAGGAGGCGCCCCAGCCGATCCGCTCGGCATCCAGCACCACCACCTCGTGGCCGAGGCGGCGCAGCGTCAGCGCGGCCGAGAGCCCGGCATAGCCGCCGCCAACCACGGCGACCGCGATGCGGTCCGGCATAGCTGTGTCGCGCTCCTTGGGTTCCGCCGCTTCCCACCACCAGGGGCGGGCCTTGAAGCCTGATGCGAAGAGAGATTGCATTTCCTGCATTGCCGTGGCCAGCGTCCCGCTGTTGACTTGGGGTGTAGGTTCCTGCCGGACGCCAATCCGATCAAGGGACCAAAGTGACGAGGTCGGGAGATTCAAGCGATGCGCGAGATTCAGAGCTTCCAGCAGGACTGCGTGGAGCTTGCCTTCGGGAAATTCCGGCGCGGCGGTGTCAGCCGCCGAACGCTGCTCGCGGGGCTGGCCGCGCTGGGGGCGATACCGCTGCTCGGCGGCGATGCCGCGGCGCAGGCCGCGAGGCAGCTTGTGATGGTGAATTGGGGCGGCATCGCCAATCAGGGCTTCGGCCAGTTCTATGGCGACCCCTTTACAGCGGCGAATCCGGGCGTGCGGGTGGTTCAGGACAGCACCGGCCCCTCGGCCGGGCGCATCCGCAGCATGGTCGAGAGCGGGCGCGTCACTTGGGACATCTGCGACAGCTCCGCCACTTCCGCTTTCCTTCTGGGCGGCCTGAACCTTCTGACCGCGATCGACTACAGCGTCGTGAAGCGCGACGAGGTGATCGGCCCGACCTTCGCGCTGGAGCATGGCGCCGCGCCGTATTCCTTCAGCAATGTGCTGGTCTATGACAGCACGAAATTCCCTCAGGGCGCGCCGACGAACTGGGCGGATTTCTGGGACCTTCGCCGCTTCCCCGGCATGCGCCTGCTGCGGCGTGACGCGGCCGGCGCGCTGGATGCGGCGCAGCTGTCGCTCGGCAAGTCGCCCGCCAGCCTCTACCCGCTCGATATCCGCGCGAGCCTGGCGCGCGTGCGCGAGATTCGCCGCAACACGGTGTTCTGGACCAGCGGATCGGAATCGGAGCAATTCATCCGTACCGGTGAGGCCGTGATGGGCCAGATCTGGCACACCCGCGCGAAGGTGCTGGAGGCCGAGAGCAATGGCCGCTTCAAGTTCATCTGGAACCAGGGCATCCTCCAGCCTGGCATCTTCGTCAGCCCGCGTGGCAACCCCGGCGGTGCGCTGGTGCAGCAGTTGCTCGCCTCGATGCTGTCGAACGCGCCGGGGCAGGTGGAGCTTCTGAAATTCCTCGGCAATGGCCCGACCAACCCGCGCGCCGCCGCGCTGGTGCCCGACGAGTTCAAGCGCTTCAACCCGACCGAGCCCGCCAACGCTGCATTGCAGGTGGCGCAGGATGGCCGCTGGTGGGGGCAGAACTACGCCCAGGCGAATGCCGACTACATCGACATGGTGACGGGCTAAGGTCGCGTATTGCGCATGTCGGTGACGGGCCACGCACTCGCCTTTCGGGGCCTGACCAAACGCTATGGCAGCTTCACCGCGGTGGAGGATGTCTCGCTCGCGGTGGAACAGGGGGAATTCCTGACGCTGCTCGGTCCTTCGGGCAGCGGCAAGACGACGATCCTGATGTGCATCGCGGGCTTTGTCGCGCCAAGCGCCGGCGCAATCCTGCTCGATGGCCGTGACATCACGGCCTTGCCGCCGGAGAAGCGCGATTTCGGCATGGTGTTCCAAGGCTACGCGCTGTTCCCGCACATGACGGTGGCCGAGAACGTCGCCTTCCCGCTGCGCGTGCGTCGCCTTGGCCAGGCGGAGCGCGAGGCGAAGGTGCGCGCGGCGCTCGACCTCGTGCAGCTCGCGCAGTTCGCCGAACGCCTGCCGCGCCAACTTTCGGGCGGGCAACAGCAACGTGTGGCGCTGGCGCGCGCGCTGGTGTTCGACCCCGCGCTGCTGCTGCTGGATGAGCCGCTCTCGGCACTGGACAAGAAGCTGCGCGCGGAATTGCAGGAGGAGTTGCGCGCGCTGCATCGCCGAGTCGGCCGCACCTTCATCAATGTGACGCATGACCAGGAGGAGGCGCTGGCGCTGTCGGACCGCGTGGCGATCCTCAACCATGGCAAGCTTGTGCAGGAAGGTGCGCCGGCGGCATTGTACGAGCGCCCGCAAACGCGTTTCGTGGCAGACTTCCTTGGCAAATCGAATTTCCTGCATGGCAGGGTGCGCGAGGTGGCGTCAGGACGAATAGGTCTCACGGCGCGCGCGATGCTGCTGGTGCAAAACCTGCCCGATTCCACGCCGCGCCCGGCACTCGGCACACCCGTCTTGCTCTCGCTGCGACCGGAAAAAATTATGCTTCTGGCCGAGGGCGAAAGCGCCGAGAACGAGGCCGCGGGCCGCATCGCCACCTGGTCCTATCTCGGCGCCGGATTCTCGCTGGTGGTGGACACCCCGGATCTCGGCCCGATTCGTGTCGTGCTGCCGACCTGGCGCGCGCCGATCGCGCCCGCCGAGGGGTTGCAGGTACGGCTTGGCTGGGCCGCGGATGCCTCCGTGCCGGTGATGGACGACGCGGCGTGAACGGATTTCGGCGGGATGCGGGCTGGTACGCACTGATCCTGCCGGCCTTCCTGCTGATGAGCGTGTTCTATATCGCGCCGATCGTGCAGGTTCTCGCCATCTCCTTCACCGAGCCGCAGCCGGGGCTTGGCAATTACGAGCGGCTGTTCACCAGCGAAAGCATCCAGCGGGTCATCGTCACCACGCTGCGCATCTGCCTGATCACCACCGTGCTCGCGTTGCTGCTGGGGTATGTGCTGTCCTATCGCATCGCGCTCTCCAGCGCGCGGGCGCAGCGCTGGTGGATTCTGGTGGTGCTGGTGCCGCTTTGGATCAGCGTGCTGGTGCGCGCCTTCGCCTGGGTGACGCTCCTGCGCCGGCAGGGCCTCGTGAACAACACGCTGATGGAGGTCGGGCTGATCAGCGAACCTCTTGCGTTGGTCTGGAACGAATTCGGCATCATCGTCGGCATGGTGCACTACATGGTGCCCTATGCGGTGCTGCCGATGCTGGCCAGCATGCGCGAGATCGACCCGCGATTGCTTGCTGCGGCACGCGGCCTCGGCGCCTCGCGCGGCGAGGTATTCTTTCGGGTTTTCCTGCCGCTATCGTTGCCAGGGCTCGTCGCCGCAGGCGTGCTGGTCTTCATCTTTTCGCTCGGCTTCTACATCACGCCGGCAATCCTCGGTGGCGGCAAGACACTGATGGTGGCGGAGTGGATCGGGCTGCAGATCCTTGACCTCATCCGCTGGGGACTCGGCACGATGATGGCGACGATGCTGGTGGTGTCGATACTGGCGACGCTTGCGGTGTTCTCGCGGATCGTCGATTTGCGGCGCATCTTCGGATCGGGCGCCTGATGGAGGGCACGCACAAACCCGGGCCCTTCGCGAACGGCCTTGCCTGGGCGGTGGCGATGTATCTGGTGTTGCCGATCAGCATCATCCTGCCGGTCTCGCTCACCGACCAGCGCTTCCTGTCGCTGCCGAAAGAAGGTCTGAGCCTGCGGCACTACGCGAACCTCATCGGCTCGGCCGAATGGCTCGCCTCGATCGGGCAGAGCTTCGCCATCGCCGTGGTCGCGACGCTCATCTCTGTCGCCGCCGGCACGCTCTGTGCCATCGGCTGCTGGCGCATCGGGCGACGCAGCACGGATATGGTGCGCGCGCTGATGCTGCTGCCGATCATCATCCCTTCGATCGTCTATGCCATCGGGCTCTATCGCTACTTCGCGAAGCTCGACCTGCTGGATCGCTTCGTTGGTGTCGCTATCGCGCATGGCGTGACGGGTATTCCCTATGTGGTGATCACCGTTGCCACGGCGCTCGCCGCCTTCGACCCACGTCTGGAACAGGCGGCGCGTGGCATGGGGGCAAGCCTGGGGCAAACGCTGCGCTGGGTAATCCTGCCGCGCATCGCGCCGGGCATCGTCTCGGGCGCCATCTTCGCCTTCATCCACAGTTGGGATGAATTGGTCATCGTGCTGTTCATCGCCTCGCGCGATGTCTTCACCCTGCCGCGAAGGATCTGGGACGGCATCAACGAGAACCTCGACCCCACCATGGCGGCGGTTGCCGTGCTGATGGTGGCCTTCACGTTGCTGTTGCTGATGGCTGACCTCGCTTTGCGCAGCCAGCGCGAGCGCTGAACGGAGAAAGCCCCGATGTCCACCGCGATGAGCGAATTCGACCACCGCTACAACATGCTGATCGAGCGCTTCGCCAGTGAGCCAGAGCCCGGCTTCGAAACCGAGGCCGAACAGCGCTTCGTCTGGGGCCGCGCCTGGGGCTGCAACTCCGATGTCGGACGGCTGCGCTTGGTGCTGATGCACCGGCCAGGTGAGGAAATGCGCGTGGTGGACACGCTGCCGCACATCCCCGAGCTCAACGCCTTCGGCGATCCTTCCACCGGCGCCTATTGGCGCGGCACTGTGCGGCCGACTCTCGACGAACAGCAAGTGCAGCACGATGCCCTCGCCACCGCGTTGCGCGAGGAAGGCGTCGAGGTGGTCTATCTCAAGCGCGCTGCCGCAGGCCGGCACAAATCCATCTACACGCGCGATTCCTGCATCGCGATCCAGGGCGGTGCCGTCGTCACGCGCATGGGCCCGCGTATTCGCCGTGGCGAGGAAGCGCCCGTCACCGAGACGCTGGGCGCGCTCGGCATGCCGATCCTCCGCACCATCCACGGAAATGGCCTGATGGAGGGCGGCAGTTTCGCCTTCATCCGTCCGGATGTTGCCGTCGTCGGCGTCTCCTCTCGCGTCAATGAGGAAGGCGCTCGCCAACTGGAGCAAGTGCTAGCCGTGCAGGGCACGCGACTTGTCCGTGTGCAGATCCCGGGCTTCCGGCTGCACATCGACGGCGCCTTCGTGATGATCCACCACGACGTCGCTATCGTGAATCCTTCCACACTTCCCTTTGTTTTCATGGAGGAACTCAAACGCCTCGGTATCCGGCTGATCACGCTGAACCACGAAGACCCGTCCTGGGCCGTCAACTGCCTCGCCGTCGCACCAGGCCGCGTGCTGATGAGCGACCAGGTAAGCGCCCGCACGCAGGACGCCCTCGACAAGGCTGGCATCGGCATCCGTCTGGTCGCTTATGACAAGGTCGGCCTCGGCGGCGGCGGCATCCACTGCTCGACGAGCCCGCTGGTGCGGGATTCACTTTAAGGACTGCGCGGCAAACGGTTAGCGCCGTTCGCCTTCCTTCGGTGCCAGGCCGTAGCGCGCGACAAGCTTCCAGACATGCGGCGGGATCATGGACTTCATGCGTCGTGGTTGCTGGCGGCGAAGGTGCAGCACGGTCTCTACTGCCTTCATCTCGACGCGCGCGCGGGCGAATTCCAGGCCGCGGGGGCCGATGCGCGGCATCAGCCAGCCAATGATCGGGCGCAGCCAGTTCGGCATGCGGCGCAGCGGCAGTCCGCCGGCGGCGCGCTCGGTGTTCGCGAGAAAGCCCTTCACTGCACCGTCGCGCTTGCCGGCACTGCCGGGCTCGCTGGTGCGCAGTTCATTGCCGAGCAACCCGATCAGCTCCTCCCCGCGTTCGTTGCGCACCAGCAGCCATTGTTCGCCTTGCCCGCCCATGTAGCCGACGGTGACGTCGGCCAACACGTTGGTGTAATCCACGCAGGTCCGGCAGGTGAGGGGGAAGAAATCTGGCGGCAATTGGCTGATCGGCAATTGCAGGAAGGGGATTTCGCGTCGCCGCCCATCCGCGAAACGCAGCTCGACATGGTAATCCGCGCGGAATTCGAGATAGGTGATGCTGTCTGGCGATTCGTCGAGCAGCGCGAGAAACCGATGGAAATTCTCGGTGGTCGTGTTGTCCGAGCACGGCGTTCCAATCACGAACAGCCGCTCGAATCCGAGTTCCTTCTCCAGCGCCCGCAGGGCATAGACTTGGCAGGGGATGCCGATGATGGCGAGGCGCGTGAAGCCGCGTGCGCGGGCCGGCTCGAGCAGCGCAAGCAGTGGCGCGTAGCCCATGCGCATGCCGCGAACCTGCGCCATACCCTCGGGTTTCGTGACCAGTACGGGCACCGGGCGCCAGCGGTCCTCGGGGTCCGGCGCCATGGTCAGCACGGCTTGCACTGCGCCGGTCTCGAGCAGTCGTTCGCCAAGGCGCGAGGCGATGCCGGTCCATTGCGCCCCCTCCCTCGGTGGAGTCAGTGAGGCCCGCAGCATCCGGCGGAAGGGGCCGAAATGCAGCTCGTCCGGGCGCGACTCGTCGCGTGCCCGGCCATGCACCTGCGCCTCCAGCGCCGGGTAGTCTGGCTTGATGAATTGGCAGGCGCGGCCGCAGGCCTTTGCATCCGCGGTGCGCGAGATTCCGCAATCGGTGCAAAGGCCGCGTGGTGCGGCCTCTGCCATTGGCGGCGCCCACACAGACGCCTCCTTTTCGCCCCGCGTCATGCGCGATCCCCCTGGTTCCTTCTGCCAAGGTAGAGGCGCGGCGCGTTCACCGCCAGACTCAGGCGGCGAGGTTGGGGTAGTCTGTGTAGCCGGCCGCGCTGCCGCCGTAGAACTTCGCCTGGTCAGGCGTGTTGAGGACGGCGTTGCGGTGCAAGCGCGCCGGGAGGTCTGGGTTCGCGAGGAACGGCACTCCGAAGGCGATGGCCTCGGCGCGCCCGGCACCGAGATCGGCCTCGGCCTTCGCACGGTCATAGCCGGCGGCGAGGATCACCCTGCCGCCATAGTATTTTTGTGCGAGTGCGGCGATATCGAGGTTCTTGGGCGTGCCCATGATGTGCAGCCAGGCGAGCCCCTTGGGCGCGAGCGCCTTGAACAGGTGCGTGTAGGTGCCCTCCACATTGTCATCCTGGATATCGTTGAAGGTGCCGCCGGGGCTGATGCGGATGCCCACGCGCCCGGCACCGATCGCCGCCACCGCGGCATCGACCGCGGCGAGGGCGAAGCGCGCGCGCTTGTCGATCGAGCCACCCCAGGCATCGTCGCGGTGGTTGGCGTTGCTGGCGAGGAATTGGCTCGGCAGGTACCCGTTGGCGGCATGCACCTCGATGCCGTCAAGCCCCGCGGCCACGGCGTTCTGCGCGGCGCTGCCGTAGCTCGCGATGGCGCGGGCGATTTCGGCTTCGGTCATCTCGCGCGGTACTGGCAACGGCTTCATGCCGGCATGGGTGAACATTTCGCCTTTCGCGGCGATGGCCGAGGGCGCGATGGGCGTCTGGCCCTCCAGCAGATCGGGATGCGAGATGCGGCCGACATGCATGAGCTGCGCGGCGATCTTTCCGCCCTTGACGTGCACGGCTGCCGCTACGCCGCGCCAGCCTTCGACCTGCGCGTCGTTGTAGAGGCCGGGGATGTCGATGTAGCCACGCCCCATGACTTCCGGCGCGGTGCCTTCGGTGATGATCAGGCCGGCGCTGGCACGCTGGGCATAGTATTCGGCGTTCAGCGCATTCGGTACGTTGCCGGGCGAGCGGTTGCGCGTCATCGGTGCCATCACCACGCGATTGGCGAGGGCGATGGAGCCGAGCGTGGTTGGCCTGAACAGAAGGCTGTCTTGCGACATGGGCGGTATCCTTATGGGGCGCGGCGGAACGCCGTTGCCCGCAAGGTGGGGATGCGTCGGCCTCTGCACCATCACGATCGGCGGATGGGCACCATCGGCTTCGATGATGATGATCTGGCCTCAATCCGGTTCGCCACGCGCAACCCAATCGCGATAGGCAGCGTTCACCGTCTCGTTCGGCGGATATAGGCCCAGGAGGCGCTCGCCCTTCAGCACGCGGCCGCGGACGTAGCGCTCCACGCGGTCCTGCTCGGCCGCGGCGGGCAGAATGACCTCGGCCAGGTGCGCGGGGCAGATGGCGACGCCATCCGTATCCGCCACCACCTGGTCGCCGGGAAAGACGGTGACGCCGCCACAGGCGATGGGCAGGTCGATATCGGCGAGCATGAGCGCGACGAAGGAAGGCGGCGGCGCGGCGGCGCGGCAGAACATCGGCAGTCCGAAGGCTGCGATCTCCGCCACGTCGCGCATCGCGCCATCGCAGACCACGCCGGCCACGCCGACGGCCTTGAGGCGCGCGCAGATCACATCGCCGAGGATGCCGGCATCGTCACGCGCCATGCCGTCGATCACCAGCACATCGCCCGGGTTCAGGCGATCCAGCAGGCGATGCATCAGCGCCTGCGGATTGGAGAGGCTTTGCGCCGCCAGCAGGTCGTCGCGCACCGGCAGGTAGCGCAGCGTGACGGCAGGCCCGGCGAAGCGGCACAGGCCTGGATCATTGGCGCGCAGGCCGCGCACCGCGGCGTTGCGGATGCCATGGTTCTTCAACAGCAGCGTGGTGACGGTGGCGGCGCTGGCAATGCTCATCTCATGCCCTATTCGACGGTGGCGCCGGAAGCCCGCACCGCAGGCCGCCATCGTTCCGCCTCGGCGCGGATGAAGCTGGTGAAGGCCGCGCGTGTGCTGCCCTGCGGAACCGCGCCACCATCGGCGACGCGGCGCGCAATGTCGCTGTCCCGCGCGGCGGCGGCGATCACCTCGGCGAGCTGGTCGAGCAGCGGTGCCGGCACGCGCGCAGGTGCGACGAAGCCGAGCCAGGAGGTCGCTTCGAAACCCGGAAGCGTCTCCGCCACCGTCGGCAGATCTGGCGCCTGCGGCAGGCGCTGCGGCGTGGTCACGGCGATGCCACGCAACGTGCCCTCACGTGCGAATTGCAAGCCGGTGACGACGACATCGACCATCAGCTTCACGCGCCCCGCCTGCACATCGGCGATGGCGCCGGCGGTGCCGCGATAGGCAACATGCGTGAGCGGCACGCCGATGGCCTGCGACAGCAGCTCACCCGCCAGATGCTGGCTCGTGCCGACGCCGCCCGACGCAAAGGCCGTGCCCGGATTGGCGCGCAGCCAGCCGATGAGCTCCGGCATGGTGCGGGCGGGCACGGAGGGGTGCACGAGGATCATATTCGGGTTGATCGCGAAGAGCGACAGCGGGGCGATGTCGTGATCCGGATCGAAGGGAAGGTTGCGATAAAGATGCCGGTTGATGGCAAGGCCCGAGACCGTGCCGACGCCGATCGTGTAGCCATCCGGCGCCGCCTTCGCGACGAGATCGAGAGCAAGATTGCCGCCGGCGCCCGGACGCGGATCAATCACCACGGGTTGGCCGAGCGCACGCTCCATATGCGTGGCCACCAGGCGCGCCATCAGGTCACTGACGCCGCCAGGCGGGAAGGGTACGATCAAGCGGATCGGGCGTGTCGGGAAGGTCTGCCCGCGCGCGGGCGCTGTCAGGGTGATAAGCGGTGCGGCCAGCAGGCTGCGACGGGCGACCATTTCGTGTTTCCTCCTTAAGCTAGGCCGTTCGCGCGCATCAGCCCGCGTATCCAGCCCATGGTGTAGACCATGCCAGTGGCCTCGTAGCCTATGGCGATTCCCCCACCTTGCGTCGGCAGATCGCCGGCCGCATCTCCTGCCATGGTGGGCGCATGGTCGGGCCTGATCGGCACGTTGAGCCCAGCGGCGGCATAGGCGCGGAACAGCGCGGCCATGTCGGTGATGCCCTCATCTGGGAAGGTCTCTTCAAAGGCGTCGGCGGTGCCGCGCAGGTCGCGCAGATGGATAAAGCGGATGAGCTCTGCGAAGCGCGGCACAAGCGCCACGACATCCTCGCCCGCCGCGGCCAGCGTGCCCTGGCAGAAGGTCATGCCGAGCGCGGGGGAAGGCACCAGCGTGCAAGCGCGCTCGAGCGCTGTGGCGGAGGTCAGCACCCGTGCCACGCCGCGCAGCATCGGCACCGGTGGATCATCGGGATGCAGTGCGATGGTGACGCCCGCGCGCTCCGCCGCCGGCAGCACGCCGCGCAGGAAGGTCTTGAGGTTGTGCCAGATCTGTGCCGCCTCGATCGGCGGCGAAACGAGGGGCGGCAGGGCAGCGGCCGCGGCAGCATCGAAGCGCGAGATGCGCGCACCGCCGCGCCCCTCGGCATGACTCTCGGTGCGAAACCATCCTGTCCCGCACATGAAGTTCTGGCAGATGAGCGTGATGCCGAGCGCACCGGCTTCGCTCACCATCGCGGCGTAACGCGCGATGTCTTCCGTTGCGCCGGGCAGGCCGAGCTTGAAACGGCCGTAGTCGAACTGGTCGCCCTCCAGCCCGATCAGCTTGAAGCCGGCGGTGGCGAAACGATCCCGTGCGCGGGAGAGTACCCCGGGCTGCCAAGGTGGTGCATCCCCGGTAAGCTCGGGCGCGCATTTGGTGATGGCGTGCGTGACGCCCATCTGCAGCGCCAGCGCCCAGCGTCGGTCGGGATGCGGCGGCAGCAGCATGGTGATGCGCACGCGGCGTTCCCCTCAGCTCGGCTGGATGCCGAAGGCGCGGATCAGCGTGGCCCAGCGCTGCAATTCGCCACGGTAGAACGCCTCGAAATCCGCGACGCTGGCCGAAGGCGCGGCCTCGATGCCGGTGGTGGCCAGGCGGGCCTGCACGGCAGGGTCGCGCATCACCGCTGTCACTTCGGCGAAATAGCGCTCGACGATCGGTCGCGGCGTGCCGGCGCGCACGAAAGTGCCGTGCCAGGAACGGAAGTCCACGCTCGGTCCGAAGCCCGACTCGCGTGTCGTCGGTACATCCGGGAGTTGCGGCAAGCGGTTCGGCTGCATCACGGCGAGCGCGCGCAATTGCTGTGCGGCAAGCTGGCCGAGCAGCGCGCCATCGACCGGCACGAAGGTGCCATCGAGCTGCCCGCCCATCATGAGCGGAATCATCGGCGCGCTGCCGCTGAAGGGAACCGGCAGGTAGCGAAACCCGGCTTCGCGCGCGAAAAGCTGCGCGGCGAGGAAGCCCGAGGTGCCGTGCCCGCCATGGCCGAGCGTCAGTCTCTCGGGGTGCGCGCGGGCGAAGGCCACCATCTCGCCCAACGTGCGATAAGGCGTATTGGCGCCGACAACAATCACAACGGCCACGGCGCTCATCTGTGCGACCGGCACGATGTCCGCGAGCGGATCGTAGCCCACACTCATCAGCGAAGGGTTGGTGACCATGGTGATCGGCGCGAGGCCCAGCGTGTAGCCATCCGCCGGCTGCCGCAGCACGTGCTGGACCGAGATGTTGAAGGAAGCCCCGGGCCGAACATCGACCACGACGGGCTGGCCGAGCCGCGGTGCCAGCGCCCCCGCCACCGTGCGGGCGACGAGGTCCACCGTGCCGCCGGGCGGCGCGCCGCTGACGAAGCTGATGGGCCGCGTCGGCCAGGCCTGGGCGCGGGCAGTGGTGGGCGCGCCAAGCAGCGTGGCAGTGCCGATGACGGCACGGCGTGTGAGCGACATTTTCATCCTCCATTGCTTATTCATATTTGAACTTGACATTACATACTGAATACATAAACTAGTTTTCTGGCGCTGCGTCAACGGCCACGGAACCTGTATGTCCGACCACCGAATCCCCGCCGTCGATCGGGCGATACAACTACTCGATTTGCTGTGTTCTGGAGCGGGCCCGGCAACCATTCGTGACCTGTCGGCGCAACTCGCTGTGCCCCGCAGCACGGTCTACCGCATCCTCAATTCCTTCGAGGCGCATGGCGTGGCGCGGCGCGATGCCGCCGGCTGCTATTCGCCAGGGCCACGGCTGCTGGTATTCGCGCGCGGCGTGGAGCGGGGGGCGGACCTCACCACGCTCGCTGCGCCAATTCTGGCGCAACTTGCTGCCGCAGCACGGGCCACGGCGAAGCTTTCGGTGCTGGAGGGCGATGCGGCGATGGTCGTTGCGGTGTCGGCCGGGCCTGGCGTCTATTCGGTGACGACTCAGATCGGCCGACGATTCCCGCTGCATGCCGGCGCGGCAAGCAAGGTTCTGGCGGCCCATCTGCCGGAGGCTGCGCGCCGCAAGCTGCTGCGCGGCAAGCTGCCGCGGGCCACGCCGCGGACCATCATTGATCCAAAGAAACTCGCCGCTGTATTCGAGGCCGTGCGGCGCGAGGGACTTGCCACCGACGAGGCAGAGTTCATCGATGGCGTGCACGCCGTGGCAGCGCCAGCCTTCGGGCCGGAAGGGCAGTGCGTTGCCGCGCTCAGCGTCGCCTATCTGCCGGCCGAGCCACCTGCCCGACGTGCTGAGATGGCCGAAGCGGTGCGAACAGCGGCGCGGCGGCTGACGGTGGCGCTCGGCGGTTCTTGAGCCTCAATAGCCGGCCTTCTGCTCAAGGCCGAAGCCTCGTTTGGCGATCAGCATCGTGCGGTCGAACTCGCAGACCATCCGCCCGTCCTGATTGTAGCCTCGCGTGCGCACGCCGACGATGCCGGCATGCGGGCGGGATTTCGATTCGCGTTTGTCCAGAGCCTCGCTTTCGCCCCGTAGCGTATCGCCGGCAAAGAGCGGAAAGGTGAGTTTGATCTCCTTCCAGCCGAGATTGGCGATCGCCTTCTGCGACACGTCGGAGACACTCATGCCCACCAGCAATGCGACGGTGAAGGGGGAGCAGATGATGCAGCGCCCGAACTCGCTATGCTTCGCGTATTCCGCATCGAAATGCATCGGGTGCTGGTTCATCGTGAGTAGCGTGAACCAGGTGTTCTCGGTCTCGGTGATGGTGCGGTTCGGGCGGTGTTCGTAGATGTCGCCGACCGTGAAATCCTCGAAGTAGCGCCCGAAGCTCTCACGGAAGCGCTGCGGCGCAACCTCATTGTGGGTCTGGACCATGCGAGTTTCCTTCCTTCGTCCGGACAAATCTGTAGCTCGGCCGCGCGGCTGCCTCAACCGAGGGGACGGCGTAGCCGGAGGTAGCTCGGCGCCACCAGCGCCGGTGCCACGAACAGCGCGAGCTGCGCGGCGGCGATCATGAGCCCGAGGTCGCTCTCCCCTGGCGGACCGATGGCGGCCAGCAGCAGCACGTTGTTGCGAGTGCCCGAGACCAGCGCCGCGGAAAGCGCATCGCGGCGCGGCGCCGCCCGGAACACCAGGTAGCCCATGATCTGCAGCCCGATGTTGAGCAGCAGGACGAAGCCGAACATGGCGACGAAGTCCAGCGGCCGCAGGGCGAGTGCGGTGCCCACACCATCCATGCAGGGAATCGCGGAGATCGTGACCAGCCCGACAAGCATCGTATCGATGTTCGGCGCCTGCGCGCGAAGCCCTGGCCGGCCGATGGCCCAGATGACCAGCGCCGCGCCTGCGAAGCTAGTGCCCACGAGCAGCGCCAGCCGCTGGCCCATTGCCCAGGGCTCGACCTGGGCACCCACGCCTAGCAGCAAGGCGACACTCGGCAGCCACAGCGGCGCGAGTAGGTTGGACGGAATGGCGACCACCGTCAGCAGCGCCGCATCCGCGCCCATGAGCAGCGCGAAGGCCGCGGCCGACATCAACGACGGTGTCGCGCCGATCAACACCGCCGCTGCGAGCCAGGTTGAGCCTCCCGGCAGCAGAGGCGCGAGGAGCAGCCAGATCAGCGTTGGTACGCCGAAGGTGACCCAGCCCAGGATGAGCAGGGCGATCCTGGGCCGACGCAGCACCTCGCCGAAGGCTCTGGGTTCGATGCGCAGCAACGCCATCAACATCGTGGCGATGGAGATCGCCAGCAGCCAGGGCCGCATCGTCGCCGCAAGAGCCGGCAACAATATCCCCAGCCCGGCGCCGAGGGCGATCAGCCACAGACCATGCCGGCGAATTGCGGCGGCGGCAGTCCTCGTCATCCGCGCATGGATTTCGGCAGTGCCGTCACGATCTCCGGAAACACCGTGACCAATGCGGTGAAGAACATCAAGATGACGCAGAAAGGCCAGGCATAGCCGGCGATCTTGAAGATCCCCTCCTTTGTCAGCCCCTGGATGACGAACAGGTTGAAGCCGACTGGCGGCGTGATCTGCGCCATCTCGATGGTGATGATCAGGAACACGCCGAACCAGATGGGATCGAAGCCTGCCGCGACGACCAGCGGCAGGGTCACCGGCAGCGTCATGACGATGGCGGATAGACCGTCCAGCACGCAGCCCAGCGCCAGGTAGAACAGCAGCAGCACCAGAATCAACACCCAGGGATGCAGCCCCCATGAGTCGATCGCACCGGCGATCTCGGCGGGCAGGCCAAGCCGTGCCATCGCCTTCGATAGGAACAGCGCGCCCACCAGGATCAATCCGATCATGGAGCAGGTGCGCACCGTGCCCAGCAGCGCCTGCCACACCCCCGCCAGCGTCAACGCTCGCTGGCCGACGGCGACGATCAGCGCGCCGAGCACGCCGATGGCCGCGGCCTCAGTGATGCTTGCGAAGCCGAAATAGAGGCTGCCCATCACGAACAGAATGAGGAAGACGATCGGCGCGAGCTGTCCCAGCGCGAGCACCGCCTCGCTGCGAGGAATGGCGGGCTCCAGCGGTGGCACCAGCGACGGGTCGCGCCACGCGCGAAACGCGATGTAGCCCATGAACATCGCAGCGAGCCCGAGCCCCGGCACGATGCCGGCCATGAACAGCTCAAGGATCGAGACATCGGCTACGACGCCATAGACGATCATGGGAATTGACGGCGGGATGAGAAAGCCGAGCGTCCCCGCGCCTGCCAGCGAGCCGACGGCGAGGCGCCGGTCATAGCCGCGCGAGAGCAGCTCCTGCAACGTGATGCGCCCGACGGTTGCGGTGGTGGCCGCGCTGCTGCCGGAGACTGCGGCGAACAGCGTGCAGCCCATGACATTCACATGCACCAGCCGCCCGGGCAGGCGCCGCGTCCAGGGTGACAGGCCGCGGAACAGATTCTCGCTCAGGCGCGTGTGGAACAGGATCTCGCCCATCATGATGAACAGCGGCAACGTGATGAGCTCCACCGCCGTGACGCTCGACCAGATGTCGCTGGCGAGGAATCGGTCCACGCGCATGTCGCGGAAGATCTCGAGCGCCGCGACGCCGATCGACATCAGCCCGATGCCCACCCAGACGCCACCTGCAAGGGTGACGACCAGCATGCCGAGAACGAGCATGACGGGGCCCGCCATCACTCATGCCCTCCGCCGCCGATGCCCTCGCTGGTCGCTTCAACCTGCTGCCGCAGCACGAGGCGCAGAAGGCGCGCGCCGAAGGCGAGCATCAGCAGCGTAACGCCAAGCGTTACCATCCCCTGCGGTATCCAGATGGGTGTGCTCATCGGGTAGAAGGAGGTTGAGCCGAAGGCGTAGGTGCGGAACCATTGTTGCCACAGCGCGTGGGTTGCGTAGCCGAGAACGCCGAGGGCGAAGGTGCATCCTGCCAAATCCAACAGCCGCGCCGCGCCCGCAGGCAAGCTTTGCAGCAGGATTGTCACCCGGATGTGCCCACCTTGGCGCAGCGTCCATCCAGCGCCGCAGAACAACACCACGCCCTGCAGGTAGATCGCGTATTCGACAGCCCAGGGCTGCGACCAGGCGAAGAAGGAGGTGACGATCACCTCGACGACCAGGATCAGCGCCAGCAGCGCCGCGGCCACGGCAGCGGCCCAGGCGCCGACTGTGCAGAGCGCGTCGATCCCGCGCAGCATTGCGCCCACCACGCCCTGGGATGGCGGGCGTTCGGCCACACTGCTCATCGGGTTTGCCTTGTCATGCGATGTGGCCTTGCGAAGATGGGGCGGACGGCGCGAGGGTTCTTGCCTTGCGACAGGGAGGGATGCCGGGATGGCCGAGCACGATACGCATTTCGAAGCCACCATCGGTTCCATGCCCGAGAGCGTCGCGCTGCTGCGCCGGCACGCGCCGGAGGCCTTTGCCGGCTACCTCGCCGCGCGCGAAGCCGCCTATCGCCTGCCGCCAGAAGGCCATCTGACTTTGGCGAGCAAGGAGCTGATCTTCATCGTGCTCGATGTCGCAGCCGGGCATGTGGAAGGTGCGCTGGCGCATGCCGAAGCCGGGCTGCACGCCGGGTTGACGCCGGGCCAGATCATGGAAGCCCTGAGCATCGCGATCCTGATTAATGGGCATCAATGCTGGGCCCGTGCGGGCGCGGCGGTGATGCGCCATGTCGAGCGCCTCACCACCGCCACCGAGTGAAGCGCGCTCAGCTACGGCCGACGCGACGACGGAACTCCTCGATGATCGGCGCGGCAGCGGCGTTGGCGCGGATGAATTCATCCGTCATGGTGGCAGTCGCCGTGCGCATGGCCTGCACCAGTGCAGGCGTGGGCTCGTCCACCGTCATGCCGTGCGAGCGCAGCTCAGTCATACGCGTTGTGTGCTCGCCCTTGGAGACGTTCCAGAATTCCGGCTCAAGCCGCTTGGCGATGTCCTGGATCTGCGTGCGCGTCGCGACCGGCAGGCGACGCCAGGATTCGAGGTTCACGACCATCAGGTTCGACGCCCACAAATGGTTCGTCGTGTAGGTGTGCTTGAGGAACTCCCAGTAGCGCTGCGCCACGGCCGTGGTGCCGCTGGTCATCACTGCATCGACGCGGCCCGAGGCCAGCGCGGGCACGACATCGGGGTTGGTCAGCTGCTGCGGCACCATGCCGAGGCGGGTGACCATGTCGGCCGTCACGCGGTCATAGGTGCGCATGCGGACGCCGCGCAGATCGGCGACGTTGGCGATGGGGCGCTTGAAGTAGAAGTTCTGCGTCGGCCAGGGCACGATGTAGAGCACCAGTTGGTTGCGACGTTCGAGCTCCCGCTCCCACACCGCGCGCACGATGGAGTGCATCACGGCAAGCTCATCGTAGTTGGCGATGAGGAAGGGGATGCTCTCGATCCCCAGTAGCGGGAGGTCGCCGACGTTCTGGAATGCGGCGAATTCCGCCATCGGGACGACGCCGTCGCCGACCGCGCGCACCGTCTCGTTCGCGCGCACGCCGAGCGAGCCGCCGGAATGCACCGTCATCTGCATCGCGCCGTTCGTCGCGGTGCGGACTTCCGTGGCGAAGCGCTGCGCGTTGACGGTGTGAAACTCGGTCGGCCCCCAGGGCATGGAGATGTCCCACCGCGTCGGGGCCTGCGCCTGGGCCGCCTCGACGGCGGCGCCCACCAGGGCAAGACCACCCGCCATCCGCATCACATCGCGTCGCTGCATGCCCGTCTCTCCTCGGTCCGGCCGTACTCGGTGCTCAAGCCAAGCACGGGCCGGCGGGCTCGACAAGGAATTTGTACGGACAAATCGACGCGCCGCACTATGCTCTGACTGCGACCGCAGGACTCCGCCTCCTGCTCGCGGAGGGCGCTGCGGACGATTCCCTGGCTGTGCTGCGCATCGAGGGAGTTGGCGGGCATTTCTGCGGTGGCGCCGATACCACGGAGCTCGCGGGAGCCTACGCCACGGCTGAGGCGAGTGCTGCGAGCAACGACGCGATCCGCGCGGCCGTGGAGGCCGTGGCGGCCTCTCCGAAGCCGCAGGCAGAGGTGATCCGCGACGCCTGCGTCGGCGGTGGGGGTTGCCATCGCGCTGGCCTGCGATCAACGGCTGTCGGGCGAAGACGCGCGCTTTACTGTAACCCCTCTGCGCCTTGGCCTGATCTACAGCCACGCCGATGCGCTTCGCCTGGTCCGCGCGATCGGCGCCGGGCCGGCACGCGAGATGCTGTTGAGCGCGCTGGCGATCGAGGCTGCGCAAGCGCTGAGGCTTGGCCTGATCGAACGCCTCTGGCCGGCCGCCGACTTCGATGCGGCGAGTGACGCCTATGGCACGGCGCTAGAGCACGATCGATCCTCTCGAATCGATTGTGTGCTCTCAAAACCGTTGAGCCTACAGCACGAAATCCACCCACATTGATTCATGTGAGCTGAAAGTGCGGTAGCTGCTGCGGCGCAGCCAACACTGCGCCAAGTGAAGGCCATGCTGGCCACGACCGAGGCCGGACAGGCACGCTAAACGGCGGACTCTCTTGCGCTG
>Ga0209181_10002860_pt1 | contig 27650 bp, 25 predicted proteins | sample MAT05_FD_187208 | JGI IMG/M metagenome (GOLD analysis project Ga0209181, IMG submission 187208) | Freshwater microbial communities from Lake Fryxell liftoff mats and glacier meltwater in Antarctica - MAT-05 (SPAdes) (version 2) | ecosystem: Environmental > Aquatic > Freshwater > Ice > Liftoff...
TGCCAGGGGAGCTTTGCCGACGGCGGGATCAGCGGGTGTGACCGACCCAACGTGGCCGACGTCGTGCTGACCGGGTTCGATCCCGCCAAGAGCAAGATTGTCGTCGACTACGCCGCGGTCGTCGCCGGGAGCGATCTGAGCAAGAACGCAGGCGGCGCTCCTGGCTGCATGTCCGGGCCGACGGATCCGGAGTGCGACGCGATCTTCCAGCGCCTCGGGCTCTCGGTGAAGGACACCTCGACTCACCCCGATCAGCAAAAACTCTTCTCGGTCGAGTAGACAGCATGAACCACCCCCGGACGCTCTCTGTCGCGGTCTCGCTCGCGGCGCTCACCGCGCTCGTGCCAGCCTGCGGGAACAACGACCTCCCGACGACCACGAGCACCGGAGGATCCGGCGGCGGGTCCACGGGATCCAGCAGCGGATCCAGCGGATCAGGCGGCAGCGAGAGCGCCTGGGACTGGGGGCTTCCTCTCGGGGTCCCGAAGCCGAGGGTGCCCAAAGACAACCCGATGTCCGAGGCCAAGGTCGAGCTCGGGCGTCGGCTCTTCTACGACAAGCGCCTCTCCGACAACCAGACGTACTCCTGCGCCACGTGCCACTTGCAGGAGAAGGCCTTCACCGACGGCCTCGCCCACGCGGTCGGATCCACGGGCGAAATTCACCCGCGGGGATCAATGGGCCTCGTCAACGTGGCCTATGCGTCGCGCCTGACCTGGGCCAACCCGCTGATCGAGGACCTCGAGCAGCAGGCGCGCTTGCCCATGTTCGGCGAGACCCCGGTGGAGCTCGGTCTCGCCGGGAAGGAGCAAGAGCTGTTCGATCGCCTCGGGGCAGAGCCTGTCTATCAGAAGCTCTTTCCCGAAGCGTTTCCCGACGAGGCCGAGGCGATCTCGCTCGTGACGATCACCTTCGCCATCGCCGCGTTCGAGCGGGCGATGACGTCGTTTCGCTCGCCCTACGACCGCTACGCTTACGGCGGCGACGCGACGGGCCTGTCCGGAGCGGCGCAGAAGGGGCGGGATCTGTTCTTCTCGGAGAAGCTCGAGTGCTTCCACTGCCACGGTGGGTTCGCCTTCTCGGACTCCGTGGTCCGCGATGGGAGCACGTTCGTCGAGGTGGCGTTCCACAACACGGGGCTTTACAACCTCGATGGCAAGGGTGCTTATCCGGCCGCCAACACCGGCGTCTTCGCCATCAGCGGCCTCCCAACCGACATGGGCCGCTTCCGCGCGCCGACGCTCCGCAACATCGCCGTCACCGCGCCCTACATGCACGACGGGAGCGTGGCGACACTGGAAGAGGTGCTCGACCACTACGCGGCGGGCGGGCGCACCATCCTTTCGGGTCCAGACGCCGGGGATGGGAGCAAGAGCCCGTTCAAGAGCGAGCTCATCAATGGGTTCGTGCTGAGCGCCGAGGAGAAGAGTGACGTGGTGGCGTTCTTGAAGAGCCTGACAGACGAGGAGCTGCTCAAGGACCCCAAGCTGGCCGATCCGTGGGGAAAGGCCCCTTGAACCGACGCGGCTACGGAGCGACGTCGAGCTCGTAGCCCGCGAAATCCACGCCGCCGCGGCTGTCCCGGAGCACCAGCCAGAGCCGCACCTTTCCCGGCGTGGAGGGCGCGTCCCACGTGTTTTCGGTCGACGCCGCGGGCTCGTTCTCGGCGCGCCCCGTCACCTCCACCGCGAGCTGCCCCGCGGTGGCAAACCAGGAGACCCGGAGCGCCTCGCTTCGAGAGGTGATGGCTTGCGCTCCGGGATCGAAGATCGAATACGTCTCTGCGTCGCCCTCGCCCCAAGCGGCCTCGAAGCGCACGTGTGCTCCGGCGGGGAGGTGATCGAGGGCGGCGGATACATTGCCAATCCGGGCCGTCAGGGGGGTGAGCTTCGGGCTCACGTTGGCGTGATAGCGCTTCTGCAGCTCGATCGCGGCGTCGATGGGCGCGCTGGGCAAGTTGCACTGGACGCGCTGGCGATCGAAGGCGATGAGGCCGAGGGACTCGACGCGGACAGGCTGGTAGAAGCCGCCGGTGACGTCAGGATCGCGCGGCCGAAAATCCCCCGGGGGCGTGTCAGGACCGAAGAGGGCGCAGGCGTCGACAGGCACGGTCGCGGTCGAGCCCGGGTAGTACGCGTGCTTCTGCTTGAAGGCGCGGTAGGCGAGCGCGCTGGTGGTGTCACGGTGCGCGTCGTAGATCTCGGCGCCGAGGATCCCGAGGGTCTTTTCGGGGCTGGTCGAGGTGGAGACCGCGTTGAGGACCTCCGTCGACTTGTCGAAGGGGACGCCCTTCCATTTGGCCGCCGGGACGCCGATCGCCGCCGCCATCGAGAGCAAGGTGCTCTTGGTCGGCGCGCGGATGAAGAGGAACGACTCGTCGACCCAGGGCGTGGCCTTCCCCGCGGCGCCGAAGCCGAAGGTGAAATAGGCCTCCTCGGCGGTGATGCTCTTCTGGGCGCTCGCCTTGGGGGTGACGAACACGTACGGCTGCGTCGGCCCCTGGAAGGTGCCAATCCCCGCCGGCGCGGGGGTCTGGGTACAGGCGCTGACGAAGACGTTGGAGTTGACGACGTCGAGCGTCACGCCCGCGGGATCCACCGTGCATTGCGGCGTGGGCTTGGAGGGATCCCAGGTCGGATCTTCGGCCGCCGAGGGGATGTAAAACGGGTTCGTCGTCAGCTTGGTGCCGTTGTACATCGCGTCGATGTTCGTACACGAGCCGCTGGTCTTGTAGATGATGGTGATCGGGTTGACCTGGGACTCCCGGAGCTTCTGCCCGAGGGCCTTCATCAGCGGCTCCTGGGTGTCGCCGACCTGGAGATCGAGGGGATTGGGGAGCGCGCTGCACGGCGCCGCCAGCGCGGTGCGGCCGAGCAGCGCTGTCGCCAGGAGCGCGGCGACGGCGGCGAGATCACGGGTAGGGCGGGTGGACAAGGGATCCTCCTCCGGGAAGGGCGCGGCGGGGGCTACGACACTTCACCCATAGGCCTGGGAGCGCTGGCGGCGGGGTTACAGTTTGTGGCAACAGGTGCTCCGCAAGGCGGCAGCAGGTGCTCCTCCATACAGTGCGAGGTGCTCCACCAGGCGGCAGCAGGTGCTCCACCAGGCGGCAGCAGGTGCTCCGCAAGGCGGCAGCAGGTGCTCCCCTCCTCCCTTCCGATCCCAGGTGCCCTGGAGATCGGAAGCAAGAGAGGCCGCCGTCAGGGAATGGGAGGCTTGCGCGGGAAGGTGCGCTCTGCGTAGGAGAGCGCCTCTTCGAGGCTCGCGAAGCCCTCTCGGGTGATCCGCTCCGCCTCGAGATGGCCAAGCCGCCGCTTGCGCCGCGGGCTTTGCTGATCTTCGACGACGGCCTTTACGTCGGCGAGGGGGAGAGGCCTCCTCGCTGACGAGGCCGTCTCAAAACGGACGAAGCTAAATCACCGGCCGCGATCCTGAAACAACACAAGGATTGGAACCGCGCGCGCAAGCAAGCGGACCTGCGCGATCCCCGGTCCGCTTGCTTGCGCGCGGTTCTAAAGGGTGCGTGCGTGTTGTTCGAGAATCGTGACCGGTCATTTAGAGAGCGTGACGATTGGCTGGAATCCCGAGTGGAAGAGAATTTAACGCGAAGGCGCAAAGGCGCGAAGGCGGAGAGGATGAGGAATTTTATCTCCGTTCTTCGTCTCTTTGCGCCTTTGCGCCTTCCCGCCTTTGCGTTGAATTCCGGATGTTCTGCGGCTTGATGGAAGGTCGCCTGCGTCTACAGACGCCGCGCCTGTGACCTTGAAAAGCCTGTGTGTAAGAGCGTGTTTAACGGCGATTTGTCGAGGGATTCGGTGGGCCGCCAGCCGAGCCCGAGAGCCCGCGCAACGCCCGGGGTTAAACAGCGTGACCGAGGTCGCCTTCTGGCCACGCGAGACGCCGGGTTACTCCGGGAGCCCCGCGAATAAGGCGCCGGTCAGCTCTTCGGAGAGCTTCCAGATGCGCGCGGCCATCGCCTCGTCGAAGGCTTGCTTGGCCAGGGGGACCTCGGCCGGGTAGCCGCGCATTTCGCCGATCCCGTTCGGCCCGATCATCGTCCCTCCGCGGGCGTCGGGGGACGCGGCGGCGAAGAGGATGGGTAAGGCCCCCTTGGCTGCGGTTTGCGCCAGGAGCTTGTCGCCCACCGAGGCGGCCACGCGGGAGAAGAAGCCCGAGGCGCGCATTCCCGGGGTGGTGAGGTTGGTGGCGGAGTAGCCTGGATGGCAGGCGATGCTGATCATCGTCGATTCCATGAGGGTGAGGCGCCGGTCGAGCTCGCGCATGAAGTACACGTTGGCGAGCTTGCTGGCCGCGTAGGCGCGCCACGGCTCGTACTTCTGCTCGCTCATCGGATCATCGATGGGGAAGCGATAGGGCTTGTGGATGAGCGAAGAGACGGTGACGACGCGCGAGCCAGGGGCGGCGAAGAGCACTGGAAAGAGCGCGGCTGTGAGCGCGAAGTGGCCGAGGTGGTTGGTGCCGAGCTGCATCTCGAAGCCGTCGACGGTCTTGCGCTGCGGCAGCGCCATCACGCCAGCGTTGTTGATCAGCACCTCGAGCGACGCGTGCTCGCCGGAGAAGCGGTCGGCGAAGCTGCTCACCGAGGCGAGGTCCGCGAGATCGAGCGGCTGGACGGTCACGGCGGCGCCCTCGGTCTCGGCGGCGATCCGGGCGCGCGCCGCTTCGCCGCGGGCGGCGTCGCGGCAGGCGAGGACGACGCGGGCGCCGCGGGCGGCGAGCACCCGCGCGGCCTCGAAGCCGATGCCGCTGTTGCCACCGGTGATGATCACGTCGAAGCCCTCGACTCCCGTCACGGACTCCGCGGTAAAGCGACCCTTCATCGGCGGTATCTTGCCGCAGTCAGGCGCGTGGCAATGAGTTGAATGCGGAGGAGGTGTCGATCTTTCGCGTGCCTGGGCCCGGAAGGCGGCTTCGCGCGAGGGCGGCCGCGCCGGAGCTCCGCAGGAAGAACCCAGCGTTCGCCGCGCCGCGCGATTACGCTGGCAGCGATGGGCCTCGTTTACCTCGCCTCCCTCGTGATCGGTCTCGGCATTTTGCTGGTTCAGGTCGCCTTTGGCGGGCGGGACGGCGGGCACGACGGCGGGCACCTCGCGGGGAGCACGACGGACCTTGCGCCGACGCATGATCTGATCAAAGCGGGGCACGCGGGCGACGATGGGCCGCTCGCGGTGGTGCTCTCGTTTCGCTTCTGGATCTTCGCGCTGCTGGCCTTCGGCCTCTCGGGATCGCTGCTGCATTTCCTGGCGCTCGCGGGCGCGTTGCCCGTGGCGATCCTCGCCGGGGTCGCGGGGATCGGCTCCGGCACCTTCGCGGTGGTGGTCGTGCGCACGGTGACGCGGAGCTCGACGGCGTCGCGGAGCCCGAACCTGAGCGAGGCCGTGGGGCGCGAGGCGCGCGTGCTGGTGGCGTGCGCAAAGGGCCGCTCCGGGCAGGTGCGGATCGCGCTGCGCGGGCAGAGCGTCGATCTCCTGGCGTCCACCGACGAGGACGAGATCGGGCGGGGCGAAGCGGTGCTGATCGAAGAGGTGCGGGACGGCGTCGCGCAGGTCTCGCGGCGCCCGCCCGAGCTCGACGATTGACCTGCGGCGGACTCCGGCGGACTCCGGCGGACTCCGGCGGACTCCGGCGGACTCCGGCGGACTCCGGCGGACTCCGGCGGACTCCGGCGGAACTAAGCGGTGAACTCGACGGTGGGCATCGTCCAGTTCGCCGGTGCTTTCACGGCGTAGCTGAGGGCGAGCACTTCGACGAGGACGACGCGGTAGACGGAGTGAACGTCGCCGACGTCGACCTCGCCTGCGTTGGCTTCGAGGGCCGCGTCGAGGTGCTCGTGGACGAAGGAGAGGATGTCCGGTTGCTCCATCGCCACGACATCGTCGGAGTCGACGGCTTCGGCCGGGTCGGACAGGCGGATTTGCTCGTCGAGCTGGAGGGACTCTTCGACGCCGGTGAGCGCCGTCTCGGTGACCTCGGCCATCTCGGCGCCGAAGGCGGCGTCGAAGCCGAGCCAGATCGCCAGCGTCAGGAAGTAGCCGAGCGCGAGCGCCGTCTCGTCGAGCGGGCCGTTGAGCATGTTGGAGATCCGTTCGGCCAGGGCGGGCTGCGTCTCTTCGAAGCGGTTGAAGGCCTCGTCGAGGCGATCGCGCGCTTCGTCGTCGTCTTCACCAAGCTGGTTCTCGACGTCCGCGAGCGCGCGCAGAGGGAGCTGCGCGTACGGTGCGACAGGACGGATGGCTGCTCGGCGAACCCACACAAGGCCAAGCTAGCACAGTCAATCCATCTTGCGCGCGCGGTGGGACGCGGAGATCGACGCGATCAGCGCGTGGTGTCCGGGCCGATCAAGCGGACGCTCCCCAGCGGGATCCAGCCCGACAGTGCGCCCCAGCGGACGTGAACGAGACCGCCGCGACGTTCGGCCGCTTCGACGGCGGCGGCCTCGGGGATGGGATCGCCTCCTCGTGATTTGCCCTCTTCGTCCGCGAGGTACACTTCGTCAACGACGATGACGGCGGGGCGCGCCGAGCGGCGGAGGTGGCGCGCGCCGAGCGTGAGCGGGATGAGGGCGAGCAGCGCGAGGGCCGCCGTCGGCGCGAGGACGCTGCCGGCGACGTGGGCGCGGCCTTCGGGGCGGCGGCGGAGGACGAGGCCTGTGGCGAGGAGCAGGGAGGCGACGATCGCCGCGAGGCCCCAGGTTTGTTCGGAGGCGAGGCCGACCACGAGGCGATCGAGTGTGGGGCGCGCGTCCATCGACGAGCGGCTCTTGCGGGCGCGGCGGCGCGTCAGCTCGGCGCGCACGCGATCGAGGGCGACGTCGGCGTCGTGATCGCTCGGGCGGAGGAGGAGCGCCTCTTCAAAGGCGGCGGCGGCGCGGCCGAGATCGCCGGGGCGATCGGCGCCGGCGCGCACGCGGAGGATGTAGGCGATGCCGCGATCGTAGCTGGCGTCAGGGTGGAAGAAGCCGCGATCGGCGAGGGCCTCGAAGGCGTCGATCGCCGTGCCGTGCTCGCCGCGTTGCACGGCCTCGGCGCCGCGTTGGAAGAGGCTCTCGGGCGAGGCCGGGGCGTCGTCGGCGCGCGCGGCGGGGCCTCCCGCGATCGTTGCTACTGCAACGATCATGGCGGCCAGGGTGCGGCGGAGTCGAGGCGTTGCGCTCACGTCGGGCTCACGTCGCGTCCGGGGTGGAGGCGAGCTCGCGCACGATGCGGCGGGCGCGCTCGCCGAGATCGTGCGCGGCGGCGGCGCCGTCGGGATCGAAGCGGATCGATTCGCAGGCGAGGAGCGCGTCGCGGATGTCGTCGGCGAGCTCGGGCGCGACGTCGAGGGGCGCGAGCTCGCGCGGGAGATCAGCGATGAGGACGCCGCGGGATCGGAGGCCGGTGGCGCCCTCGACGGCGAGGTGAACGGCGCGCTCCAGCGCCGCGGCGAGGGCCTTCATGTCCCCCGAGGCCTCGGCGTCTTCGGCTTCGCCGAGGGCGATCTCGGCGAGGGCGCTCTTCGACTCGGCGCCTTCGATCCGCCGCGCGCGCGCCTTGCGGAGGCCGAGCGATCCGGCGAACGCGAGGCCGACGAGCAGCGGAGGCGCGGCGAGGAGGCCCCAGAGCGCGCCGCCTTCGCCCCAGAATGGAGGGCGGGCGGCGACATACGCGCCGAGCGCGAGCCGCGGCGTGGAGAGGCCGACGAAGGGATCGACCACGGCCCCGTCGGTCGCGGCGCCTCCGTTGGCCGACGCCGCGGGCTTCGCCGAGGGCGCGGGCCCGGGGCCTTTGCGCGTCACCTCGACCTTGCCGAGCGCGGCCCGGGTGATCTCGTAGCGCCGCGCCGCGGGGTTCCAGTAGGAGAGCTCGACGACGCCGAGATCGACCGTGCCGGTGTCCTTGACGCGGACGACGTAGCCGAAGGATCGCGAGCCGGTGACGGTGCCGCCCTGGATCGTGAGCTTCTCTTTCTTCTCGGGATCGAGCCACTCGAGCCCGGTGCGATCCGGGACGCGGATCGAGTCGGGGAAGCTGCCCGAGCCAGTGACGGTGATCAGCACGGGGACCGCGCCGCCCTCGTCGATCCGGCGCGCCTGCACGACGGCCTCGAGCTTGAACTGCCCGACGTCGCCGAAGCGGTAGCCCGGCGGGCGGTAGTCGATCGGGGGCTCGGTGACGGTGATGATCTCGTCGTTCGATTCGCGCTCGGTGTACGGGCCCATGCGGAAGCCGCTGAGCTTCATCTTCGCGGTGCCGGTGTGGAGCGCGCCCGCCTTGAGCGGGAAGGCGGCGATGCGCCCGATCACCTTGACGTTGAAGCGATCTTGCCCGGCGAGCGCGTAGAGCGGCCGCTGCTGCGTGCCCGGCTCGTCGAGGATCGAGACCGTGCGGAAGTCGTCGAAGGGCGCGTCGTGGGACTCTTCGGGGTGAAAATTGGCGCGAAAATAAGCGTAAAAGGTGACGGTCACCTGCTCGCCGATCACCACGGCCTTCTTGTCGGCGACGGCGCGGAGGAAGAGCAGGTTGTCGGGCGCGGAAGGGAGCGCGAGCTCGGGCCGCTCTTTTTCGCTGGGCTCGTCGTCGTCGCTTGGCAGACGGATCGTGATGCCGCCGGGGAGCATGAACGGGCTCGATCGACGGCCGGTCGCGGCGGTGACCTCGACGGTCGCCGCGGCCGGCGCGAAGCGCTGTTTGTTCCAGCTGATCGAGGGCCCCGGGATGGTGAAGCGGCCCGCCTTCATCGCCATCAGCTGCCACGAGACGACCGTCTGCCGCGTGTTCCCGCCGCCCTGCATCGCGCTCTCGCCGACCTTCTGGAGCCCGGCGGGCAGCGCGATCTGGTTCACCTCGGGGTCGCCGCCCTGCGTGGTGATGCGGAGCTCGTAGGTGAAGGGCTCGCCGACCTCGACGCGGGTGGAGCTGAGCTTGGCGCTGTACTTCGGCTTGCCGGCCTGCGCTGAGGCCGCGCCGGGGAGCGCGGTCGCGGCCGCGAGCACCGTCGTGGTGGCGACGACGAGCCGCAGCAGGAGGGCGGCCCGCTGTGCCTTCACTTGTCCTCCATCTGCTTGCCGCGGCGGAGGCCGGCGCGCGATCGCGCCTCTTGCTCCTGGTACGTCGGCGCCTCTTCGAGCTTGTCGAGCATGCGCTCGTCCTGCTGCGGCGGAGGCGTGGGCTTGTCGGGCTGAGCTCGGCGCTCTTGCGGCTGCGGGGCCGCGGCGTCCTGGTCGCCGGCGTCGCCGCCGTCTTTGTCGCCCGCGTCCTGGCCGCCGTCCTGCGGGCCGCCGTCGCCGTCGCCGCCGTCCTTGCCCGCGTCGCCGCCGTCGGGGCTCGCGTCGCCGCCGTCGCTGCCGTCGCTGCCGTCGCTGCCGTCGCTGCCGTCGTCGCTGGCGTCGTCGGCGTCGTTGCCGGCGTCCTTCTGCTCTTCGATCCGACGGAGCGCCATCGCTCGGTTCCAGGCGGCGTCGCGGCCGATCGCGTCGCCGCCGGCCTCTTCGTGCAGGCCGGGCATGAGGCCGAGCGCGAGGTCGTACTCCTTGACGGCGTCCTCGTATTTGGCCCGCAAAAACTCGAGGTTTCCCGCGAGGTAGTGGGCGCGCGCGCGGAGCTCGAGGGGCACCTTGGCGTCCCCGGCGATGGCCTTGACGACGAGCAAGGCGCAGTCGATCTCCATCCCGCGGCGCTGCGCGAGCAGCTCTTCGGCCTGGCCGCCGTCGTTCTGATCTTCGTCGCCGAAGCGATGGCCGAAGTGCTCGGCGATGTAGAACAACGTGAGGCCGAGATCGAAGCTCCCGTTGGGCTTGTCGTGGACGCTGGGGGGCAGCCCGATGCCGCCGTCGGCGCAGACGCCGGTGTTGAGGTAGGCCTCGAGCGCCTCCTCGGCCGAGGCGAGGTTGCCCGCGTCGAGATCGCGGATCGCCTGCTCGACCGCGGGCGCGTTGCGCTCGAAGGGCGATCGCGGATCCCAACTGCGGAGGCTCCACGCGAGGAGGCCGGCGAGGGCGACGCCGATCACCGCCGCGCCGCCGAAGCGCAGCGCCTTGCCGCGCGCGAGGGCCCGCGCGGCCGAAGTCTTGGCGGAGGGCTTCGCAGATTTCGCGGTTTTCGCGGCCTTTTTGCCGCGTTTTTCCGGCCGGCTCACGCTTCACCTTTGTGGGCTTTGAGGCCGAGAGCGCGCTTGGCCCTGGCAGCGCGCGAGGGCGCGGCTTGCGGCTTGAGGCGCGTGAAGATCCGGAGCGGCGCGTCCGCGAGCAGCACCTCCGCAAGCAGAGCCAGGATCGCCAGGCCGAGCGGGTAGAAGTAGACGTCCGCGTAGACGGTCTCCACTTTCTCGGCGAGCTCGCTCTTCATTTGTCGCTTTAGATCGGCGGCGATCAGCTCGATCCCGGTCGTGCCCTTCTCGGCGCGGATCACCTTGCCGCCGGGCGTGGCCTCGGCGACGCCGGAGAGCTGACGCTCGCCTTCGGCCGAGAGCGCGGTGGTCATCGGGCGGTTGTTGCGGTCCATTTTCCAGCCGGCGATGCGCCCGTCGGGGCCGACCTCGGGGATGCGCTCCGGCGTGCGGCCGCCGATCTGGACGACGTGGATCGTGGTGCCTTCGGCGCCGATCGACTGCGCTACCGCGAGGGGATCGCCCTCGAGATCTTCACCGTCAGTGACGAGCAGGATGATCCGCTTGTGCTCGCTCGACTTGGGATCGCGGCGGAGGAGATCGCGCGCCTGCTCGAGGGCGCGGGCGATCGCGGTGCCGGGCACCGGCATGCTGTTGGGATCGAGCTGGCGGAGGAACTGCGCGATCGACGAGCCGTCAGCGGTGAGCGGGAAGCCGATCGGCTCCCCCGAGAACGCGACCGCGGCGAAGCGCGCGCCTTCGAGATCTTTGATCAGGCGCGCCGCCTCGATCTTGGCGCGGAAGATCCGCGAAGGCGGGACATCCTGCGCGTACATGCTCTTCGAGTAGTCGAGCACGAGGACGACATCGATGTTGGTGGCGGGGATGAGGCGCGTGCCCTTGCCGTACTGCGGCCGGGCCGCGGCGAGGAACGCGAGGGCGACCGCGGCGACGAGGAGGACGCCCTTCCAGGCGCGGCGCTTGACCGGATCGAAGGTGGTGAGGGCGCGGATCCGATCCGGATCGCCGAAGGCCGTCACCGAGCGCCCGACGCGCAGGCCGGCGAGGATCAGGAGCAGGGCGATCGGGATCGCCAGCGCCGTGCCGAAGAGGAAATAAGGCGCGGCGAAGCTCACGGGAACCTCCGGAGGAGCCAGGCGCGGAGGAGCGCGTCGAGGCCGATGAGGAGGACGCCGGGGATCAGCAGCAGCTGGAAGAGGTCTTCGAACGAGCCGATCGAGGCTTCAAAATTCGTCTTTTCGAGCGAGTCGAGGACCTTGTGCATGCTCTCGGCGAGGGCCTTGCCGTCGGTGGCGATGTACGACTCGCCGCCCGTCTCCTTGGCGATCCGCTGGAGCAGCTCGGGGTTCACAGGGAAGCGACCGCGCCCGTAGACGGTCTGCCCGAGGAGGTTCGTCCCCTCTTCCACGTCGACCTCTTCGCCGGTGCCGATCTGGATCGTGTAGACCTTGCAGCCCACCGTCGTCGCCAGGTGCGCGGCGTAGTCCGGCGAGATCGAGCCGGCGTTGGAGTCGCCGTCGGTGAGCAGGATGATCGCCTTGGATCGGGCGTCGCTCTTGCGGATGCGCGCCACCGCGGTGCCGATCGCCTCGCCGATCGCCGTCGCGTTCCCGTCGATGATCCCGAGGGTCATCTTCGCGACCATCTGGTCGAGCAGGTAGTAGTCGAGCGTCGGCGGCGAGAGCACGTAGGCGTTCTTGCCGAAGACGACGACGCCGATGCGATCCGATTTGCGGCGGCGGACGAAGTCCCGGATCACCAGCTTGGCGGTCTCGATCCGCGTCAGCCGCTTGCCGCCGGGCGGGGGCGCGGTCAGCCCCGGGAGATCCTTGGCGTTGCTCTCGAGCACCGCGCGCATCGATCCGGAGAGGTCGAGCGTGAGGATGATGTCGATGCCCTTCTGATCGCCGGTCTGATCGCGGAGGACCGACACCGGGCGCGCCATCGCCACGATCAGGAACGTCAGCGCCACCGCGCGGAGGACGCCGGGGAGATCGCGGAGGTGGGCGCGGACCCCGCGTGGGCCGGCGAGCAGCGGCGCCACCGTGCCGATGCGGAGGCGCGGCTTGCGCGCGTCTTGCCCGAACGTCCCCGCCCAGAAGACGAGCGGGATGACGAGGAGCAAGAGAAGGAACCACGGGTACTGGAAGCTGACCTCGAACCAGCCAGTACCGCGGGCGACCCACGGGTAGATGAGGCCGACGAGGAGGGCTACCCCCGTCATCCCGACGACGAGGCCGATGCGACGCTTGCGGTTCATGTCGCGCCTCCCCCGGGAGCTGTGGCGGCGTCCGAGACCGCGATCACCGGGATCGTAGTGCGGACGATCTCTTCGCCGCGGGCGAGGGCGTCGAGGCAGGCCTCGCCGTCCGGCGTGGCGCGGGCGAACTTCACGAGATCACAGTCGTCGAGGAAGGCGCCGATTCGCCTCAATCCCGGGACTTGCGGGCGCACGCGCTTGAGCACGGCGCGCATCTCGTCGGTGGTCGACTCGAGGCCGTCGAAGCCGTAGCGGGCGCCGAGGTACTTGCGGACGCAGTTGCTCACCCGGTCGAAGTACTCGGCGGTGCGGCCCTCGGCGATCAGCTTGGAGCGGCGGATCTCCTCGAGCTCGTCGAGCGCGGTGAGCCACGGCAGGCGCGGGGGCGGCACGATGACGACGCGCGGACGACGACGCCACCAGCGGTAGAAGAACGCGCCGGCCACGCCGAGCGCCGCGCCGATGGCGAGGCCGATGGTGAGCTGACGGGCGAGGTCCCACTCTTCGCGCTGCGATCGCGGCTCGGGGTTGGGCTTGACCTTGGGCTCGAGCTCGTTGGCGATCGGATCTTCGATGACGATGGAGTGCCTGGCCGTGCAGAGCGTCATCACCTCGCCGCTGGCGCGGGCGACGGTGATCGGCATCGGCGGCAGCACCATCGCGTTGCGGCCGCCGTCCTTGGGGAGCGCGACGAACGGGAGCGTGACCGTCGTGACCGAGAAGACGTCGCTCGGCTTGACCGCGATCGAGAAGGCCGCGCCGCCGTCGGGGTTGGGGAGGACGAAGCCGACCTCTTTGAGGGACTTCGCCGCGGCCTCGTCGCTGCCGAGCTTGATCCCGCCGGGGAAGACCGTCTCGCCGCTGCCGTGGGTGACGGTGACTTCGAGGTTGAGCGCGTAGCCGCTGAGGCCGCGCTGCGGGAAGGTCTCGTGCATCGACGGCCGCACCGCGCCCGCGGGGATCTTCTCGACGCACGAGATCCAGACGGGGCCGGCGTCGGGCGCGCTCGCGTCGTCAGGATCCGTCGCGATCGCCTCGATCGCCTCGGCGTCGGCGGAACCCGCGTCGATCTCCCCGGCGTCGACTGCGCCGGCGTCGGTCGGCCCAGCCGCTGACGCGGTGAGCGCGGTGAGCCAGAAGAGCGGCGCCGTGACGAGGCCGACGACGAGCGGAGCGGCGAGCCGCGCCCTCATCGGTGGATCCTCCGCGCGCGCATCTGGAAGAGGTTGCGGATCGGCTGCACGAAGCTCCCGTCGGTCCGGACGATCACGGAGTCCAGCGCCAGCTTCTGGAAGAGCTTCTCCCGCTCCCGGCGCAAGGCCTTCATCGTCTTCCGGTAGTGCTCGCGCACCTTGGGATCCCCGGTGTCGACGACGACGTCCTCGCCCGTCTCCAGATCCTCGAAGGTGGCGAGGCCGACGTCGGGCAGCTCCTCGTCGCGCGGATCGACCAGCATCACGGGGATGACGTCGTGCTTGGCCGCGGCGAGCGCGAGCGCGCGCTCGAAGCCCGCGGCGAAGAAATCGCTGATGACGAAGGCCACGCTCTTGCGCTTCGCGACCTTCACTAGCGTGGAGAGCGCGAGCTCGAGGTTGGTGCCGGTGTACTTGGGCTCGAAGCCGAGGATCTCGCGGATGACGCGGAGCACGTGCTTCTCGCCCTTCTTCGGCGGGAGCATCTTCTCGACCACCTCCGTCGCGAGGACGAGGCCGACGCGGTCGTTGTTCTTGATCGCGCTGAAGGCGCAGAGGGCGGAGATCTCCGCGGCGACGCGGGCCTTCGATGCTCGCACCGTGCCCCACTGCTCGCTCGCGGAGAGGTCGACGACGAGCATCACCGTCATCTCGCGCTCTTCGACGAAGACCTTGACGAAGGTCTCGCTCATGCGCGCGGAGACGTTCCAGTCGATCCAGCGCACGTCGTCGCCGGGGTTGTAGGCGCGCACCTCCCGGAACGAGAGGCCCTGCCCTTTGAAGCTCGACGAGTAAGTGCCGGTGAGCTGCTCGTTCGCCATCCGGCGCGTGCGGATCTCGATGGCGCGGAGCTGCTTCAGCAGCTCGGGCGGCAGCGGCTTCGCCCGCTTTTTCTGCCGCTCTTCGCTCCCCGTGCCCAGTGCCCCGCCAGGGGCACGGGGTTTGGGGCCGCTCGCGGCCCCATCGCGAGGCGGCGCGGCCATCAGGGTACCTCCACCACCTCGAAGACGCGGCGGACGATCTGCTCGGCGGTGACCTCTTCGGCCTCGGCCTCGTACGTCAGCACGACGCGGTGGCGGAGCACGTCGGGGCCGATGGCCTTCACGTCCTCGGGGGTCACGTAGCCGCGGTGGCGGAGGAACGCGTGGGCGCGGGCCGCGAGGGCGAGGGCGATCGAGGCGCGGGGGCTGGCCCCGTACTCGATCAGGCTCTTGAGATCCTTCATCCCCTTCTGGTCGGGGTTGCGCGTCGCGAAGACCACGTCGACGATGTAGTCCTTGACGCGATCGTCCATGTACACGTCGCGCACGATCTTGCGGGCCGTGAGGAGCTGCTCGAGATCGAGCACCTTGCTGGCCGAGAGCTCGAGCGGGCCGGTCGCGCGGTCGACGACGATGCGCTCCTCGGCGCGGCTCGGGTAGCCGACCTTGATCATCAGCATGAAGCGGTCGACCTGCGCTTCGGGGAGGCGGTACGTGCCCTCTTGCTCGATCGGGTTCTGCGTCGCCATGACGATGAACGGGTTCGGGAGCTTGTACGACGTGTCCCCGATCGTGACCTGGCGCTCCTGCATCGCTTCGAGGAGCGCGCTCTGCACCTTGGCCGGAGCGCGGTTGATCTCGTCGGCGAGCACGAGGTTGGCGAAGATCGGGCCGAGCTTGGAGGTGAACTCGCCCTTCTGCTGGTTGTAGATCACCGTGCCGATCAAGTCGGCGGGGAGCAGGTCGGGGGTGAACTGGACCCGCGCGAACTTGGCGTCGATCGCGTCGCACAGCGTCCGCACGGTCAGCGTTTTGGCGAGGCCAGGGACGCCTTCGAGGAGGACGTGGCCGCTGGTCAGGAGGCCGATGAGGATGCGCTCGAGCATGTACGTCTGCCCGACAATGACCTTCCCTACCTCGTTCAAGAGCGTGTCGAGGAAGGCGCTCTCTTTGGCAACGAGCTCATTCAGCGCGCGGACGTCATGCATGGTCTTGGCAGTCCCGGGAAAAGGCCGAACCCGCTCTTTACCGAGCGGGCAGTGCTCATAGCAAGCGCAGCCGCGTCGAGACAACTGCGAGGCCCCGGCTATTCCACAAAAGTGCTACGCATCGGCCCATGCCCCGTCCCACCGAGACCGCGTTGAAGGGCCGCGCCCGTGGCCTGCTCGAGGCGATGACGGACCGCGCCCGCTGGATTTACGCCGTTCCGAGCGATCTGGGGGCCCAGTTCGCGCGGCCGATCGTCCTGGCGGCCGGCCTGGTCCTCGAAGAAGAAGAAGTGGGCGCCATGGCCGCCCGCTTCGGCAACGAGAAGGGCACGGCGAGCCTGGTGACGTTCGAGAGCCCGGAGCTCGAGGTGATGCTGCTGGAGGCCCGGGGCGAAGACGCGTCGTCAATCCTGGCGGACATCCTCGAAAAGACGGGATTTTACGCGCAGTCGACGCTGCTGGGGACAGCGCTGGACGTGCGCGATCCCGAGGCGGGCAAGGCGCTCCGCACCCTGGCGCACATGGTCGTCGCCTGGGACGAAGACTGGAGCGACCTGTTCCTCCTCCACCTGGCCGCGCCGGATCCAATGGTGCGGCACGACGCGGTCCTGGCGCTGACCACGGCGGTGATGGTCGCCGGAGACGCCGGCCCCGCCCCGGCGCTGCTCGACGAGGCGATGCGGCGCGAGAAATTCCCCAAGCTGAAGGACACGATGGCCGAGGCGCTCAACGTGATCCGCGGCGCGACGGGCGGCCCGATGGAGATCTCCCCCGAAGCCGGCGAGCCCCCACCCCACAGCTGAAGCCGGCTCCTAGAGCACCGAACAGGTTGAAATCCGGCTCTTTTCGGTCCATTTCAACCCGTTCGGCGCTCTAGTCGACGACGCGGAGGATCGCGTCCCCCTTCTGCTTTCCGTAGAGCTGCTTGATCTCGACCTTGTACTCGCCCGGCGAGGACACGGTGAAGGTGATCGGGGGCGCGCTCTGCGGCTGGCCGGTCGGCAGCTCGCGGAGCACGCGCTCGACGATCGTCTTGCCCAAGGGTGACTTGACGCGGAGGTTGTAGGGCGGCTCCGGCTCGTCGTCGGCGCGGAAGATGAGGATCGCCGACTCTCCCGTTTTCAGCGGGTCGACCTTGCAGACAGTCTCGATATCGCCGGTGCTATCGATGGTTCGGGCCACGCTTCGCTCATCCGTAGGAGGGGCCGCCGCGCGGGGGCCCTGATCGGAGGGCCATTCTAGACATGCCCGCACTAGCTTCGCGAATTTCCCCCACTCTTTGAGGGGCGAGGACGCGGGTCAGCGGGCCCGGGAGCGGGCCCTCGCGACGCTTACCGGGGTGACCAGCGGAGGCGCGGCTGGCGGGCCGCGCGGGCCTCGTCCATGCGACCGACCACCGTGTGGTGCGGGGCGGTCTTGACCAGCTCGGGCGTCTCCCGGGCCTCGCCCAGGATGGCGATCATCGCGGCGACGAACTCGTCGAGCGTCTCCTTCGTCTCGGTCTCGGTCGGCTCGATCATCAGCGCGCCGGGGACGACGAGGGGGAAGTAGACGGTCGGCGCGTGGAAGCCGTAGTCGAGGAGGCGCTTGGCCACGTCGAGCGTCTTCACGCCCGTCTCTTTCTCGAGCTGCGCGTCAGAGAGGACGACCTCGTGCATGCACGGCTGCGGCACCGGCGCGCTCATGTGGTCCTTGAGCCGCGCCCAGAGGTAGCGCGCGTTGAGCACCGCGAGGGTGCTCGCCATCGTCAGCCCTTCGCCGCCCATTTCGCGGATGTAGGCGTAGGCGCGGACGAACATGCCGAAGTTGCCCTGGAAGGCGCGGAGGCGGCCGATCGACTGCGGGCGATCGTAGTCGAGGCCGTACCCGTCGCCGCGGCGAACCACGGTGGGCGAAGGCTGGAAGGGCTCGAGGTGCTTCTTGAAGCAGACCGGGCCGGAGCCGGGACCGCCGCCGCCGTGCGGGGTGGTGAAGGTCTTGTGGAGGTTGATGTGGATGACGTCGATGCCCACGTCGCCCGGGCGCGCGGCGCCCATGATCGCGTTGGTGTTGGCGCCGTCCCCGTAGACGAGGCCGCCCTTGTCGTGGATGAGCTTCACGATCGCGGGCAGGTGGGTCTCGTAGACGCCGAGCGTGTTGGGGTTGGTGAGCATCAGCCCGCAGACGTCGCCGTCCGAGCCCTCGCGCTCGATCGCGCGCAGGACCTCCTCCGGGTGGACGATGCCGTCGGCGTTCTTCTCGATCTTCACGGCGATGAGGCCGTTGAGCGAGCAGCTCGCCGGGTTGGTCCCGTGGGCGCTCTCGGGGATGAAGACCTTCTTCGGCGCGCGGCCCTTCGAGGTGTGGAAGGCCCGCATCATCATCAGGCCCGCGAGCTCGCCCTGGGCGCCGGCGGAGGGCTGGAGGGAGCAGCCATCCATCCCGCTGATCTCGCAGAGCGCGTCCTGGAGGCGGAACATGATCTCGAGCGTGCCCTGCGAAAGCGCGTCCGGCGTCATCGGGTGGAGGCGCGCGAAGCCGGGGATCCGCGCGGCCCACTCGTTGATCTTCGGGTTGTATTTCATCGTGCACGACCCGAGCGGATACATCTGCGAGTCGATGCAGAAGTTCCACTGCGAGAGGCGGACGAAGTGGCGGAAGGCCTCGGGCTCGCTCACCTCGGGCAAGGCCGCGGGCGCCTGGCGGGCGAGGCCGCCGAAGAGCGCCTCTGGATCGACGTCGGGCACGTCGAGCTTCGCCAGCGAGAAGCCGGTGCGACCCGGCGCGCCGCGTTCGAAGATCGACGGCTCGCGGAACTGAATGCCTTGGGGCTGCGTGGTCGTCATGTGTCCGTCGAGGTGAGGTATTTCGAGGAGAGGATCAAGGCTTCGGGGGCGAAGCCGGGGGCTCCGCGGTACCCTTTTCCTTGCTGTCCCCGTCCCAGTCGCCGCCGCCGAGATCGCCCGAGCCGCTGCCGCCGATCGAGCCGAGATCCGGCTTGATGTTGCGCTGCTTCACGGCGTCCCACCCCTCGCCCGTCTCGTCCTCGTTGCGGCCGATCTCGCCGACGACGGTGTCGTCGACGTTGTCGCCCGGCGGGCGCTTGTACTTGAAGTAGCCCTTGCCCGTCTTCTTCGAGTTCGGCCCCACGGCGCCGATGGTGTGCTCGGTCCACGTGAAATGGATGACGTCGCCCGTCGCGGTCCCGTGGACCTCGCCCCAGCGGTCCTGGGTCGGGCGAATCCACTTGCCGCTCACCGTGTTGCCGTCCTGCACCAGGTGCAGGTAGCCGTAGAGCTGGCTGAAGTAGACGCCCGTCCAGTCGCCCCCGGAGGGCATGTCACCCGGCGTGACGGTCGCCGACTTCGCGGCGGTCGCCTCACCGCAACCGGTCGCGCCGAGGGTCAAAGGGGCGATCACCAGCGCAGCCACAGCTGCGGCCGTCCAGAGCCTGCGCAGTACAATCATGGCCGCGGACGCTATCACAAGCCGGCCCCCAGGATCGACAGGCGCTCGTCGAGCGAGGCGACGTCGAGGCGATGGTCGAGCGCGAGCACGGGGGCGCCTCCGATCGCGGCGGGCAACTTCACGGCGCAGCGCGCGGTGGTGAGCCAGGCGTCGACCTCGCAGCGCGCCGCGCGGGCGAGGTCATGGGCGGACGGGATCGCGTGATCGCCGAGCGCGATCACCGGCCGCGGATCGATCCCGGCAGAGCGCAGCGCCGCCTCGACCCGACCTGGGCGGGCGATCGCGACGAAGAGCCCGACGCGCCGACGCGCGAGATCCGCGAGCGACCAGCGCTCCCCGTTCGCGGCGACTGCCCCTTCGATCCGGCTGGGGATCGCGATCGCGTTGGGTGGGCACTGGGGCGAGAGATCGCCCGCGCCGAGGGCGACCACGAGATCCGTGGCGGCGAGGAGCGCCTCGCGCGGGGCGCGCAGATCGCCTGCAGGCGGGCAGGCGCCGCCGCCCCAGGGAGCCGCGGCGTCGAGCACCAGGATCGAGGCCGCGATCCGCGCCGGCCTGGCCTGGAGGAGCCCGTCGACTATCAGCGTCCGGAAGCCCTGGGCCGCGGCGTGATCGAGGGCGCTCTGGCGATCGGGCGCGACGATCACGCTCGCCGTCGAGCCGACGAGGAGCCGCGCGGAGGCGAGCGCGTCGTCGCCGACCAGAGCCACGGCGTCACCGGGATCGACGATCCGGGGGCGTTCGGGGGCGGCGCGGTAGGCGTGGCCGATCAAGGCGACGCCCTCGGGGGGCTGAGCGCGGAAAGAGAGCGAGCGCGCCAGGGCAATGGCGAGGGGCGTCTTGCCTGCCCCGCCAAGCACTGCGCTGCCAATACCGATAATCCGCGTCCCCTCGGGCAAGCAAAGCGGCCTCGCGACGCCACGAGACGCGATATGCGCCCAGAGCGCCGCTGCGGCGCGGATAGGCACGGACGAGCTCCCCGCTTCGAGGCGCCGGGCGAGGCGGGCACGGAGCGCCGACGTGGTCAAAGGCTGCTCCCGTTCCAGAGTCGTAGCGGCCTCACCGCCGTGCGATGATCTCCCACTCAGGCGAGCGGATCCGCGTAAACCTCATCGACCGACAGCTCGCATGCAATCGCCTCGAGCTTCACGCGCTCTGTCGCCCCCGCCTCGTGAAGTGACCAGATCCCGTCGTCGCCCCGCCGGAAGACTTCGATTCGCGGCTCGTGCTGCGATACGAGCACATACTCCTTCAGCGAGGGGATGCGCCGGCAGTGCGCGAACTTCTCGCCGCGGTCGTACGCCTCGGTGCTGTCCGAGAGCACCTCGACCAGCACAGTTGGGTTGATGATCGTGTTCGCGTCTTCCGGATCGCGCTCGAGCTTGCCGCAGACGACGCTAAGATCGGGGTAACTGGCGAGCCCCGTCGCGAGGACGCGAATCAGCACGTCAGAAGAGAACGCGGAGCAAGGACGGCCGCGCAGCTGAGCCCCGAGCAGGATCGTCACGTTGGACGTCAGCCTCCCGTGCTCGATCGTCCCGCCCGCCATGGCGAAGATCTCGCCGTTCACGAGCTCGTGCCTGGTGTCGCTCGCTCGCTCTTGCTCGAGAAACTTGGCGAAGGTCAAGGTGAGCTTGTGGGCGGGTTCGTTCATGACGCGTCTCGGCGCCGGAGTATGGCATGGCGCCGTTGATCGAGGGCGGGGGTCACATTCCGGGAGGCGCCTCCCCTGGTCGCAGCCGAGGTTGGCGACCTTCCGGTCCCTGCGGGCCGTCCTGAGCCTGGCGGCGGCTCACTCACCCCAGGAGCACAGTTGCCACTTGAAAACGGCATCCGCTATGTGTACGCCCGGACCCTGTGGGCAAACGAACACGCCGGGAGCGAAAGGTTCATCAGGGAGAGCAGGCGGTCGCCAAAGGAGACATTGCGGCTCTCCGCGCCCTGGTCGAAAAGGGCACGCATGCCGCGGTGCCGGCCCTGGTGCGCGGGCTCGGCGCCCTGCCCAGCGATCCCGCGCAAGCCGCCGAGTTCGACGCGCTCGCGCTCCGGGTCGCCAGGCAGCTCCGTCAGGCCGGCGAGCCGGAGCACGCGCTCACCCTCGCCGCGGCGGGGCGGCGACGCACGCCGGCGTGGAGCATGGAAGAGGCCCTCGACGCGTTCGCGCTCGGCCGCGACGAGCTCGCCGCGGACGTCGCTGCGGGCGACGCGACCGTGGCGGCGGCGCTCGGGCCTTTGCTTCAGGCGGTGCGCGGCGAGGTCGCGCCCGCTTCCCCGGCGGCGCCAACCCTGCGCGCGTTGCACGCCTCGGCCCGCGCCGTCGCCCACTTCGTGCGCGGCGACCCCGACAAGGCCAAGGCGATCCTCCGCCGCGTCCCCGTCGCCGGTCGCGCGGCGGCCTTCACCACGGAGATCGCCCTCGCGGCGGAGCCGATCCCCCAAGCCCGGATCCTGCGGGCGCGGATGCTCGCGGCGAGCTCGCCGGGCGCCGTCGCCGAGGTCGTCCGCGCGATGGGCCCCAACGGCTTCGACGCGCCCGACCAGGCGAGCGCGACGCTCTACCACGGCTTCAGCCTGCTCCGCGCCGATCCCACGACGGCCTCGCGGAGCTTCGATCGCGCCGTGCATCTCGGCGCCGATCTGATCGAGGCGCTGCGCGGCAAGATGCTGGCGACGCTCGCGGTGGCGATGAGCTTCCCCGAGATGGCCCCCCACGCAGACCGGACCATGCGCGACGCCGCCGCGGCGACCGATCGCCTGGCGCACGCGCTCGAGCGCGTTCCCCTCGGCGGGCCGCTCGCGGCCGCTGCAGGCGCGAGGGCGGCGCGCCACTGGCTCGACGCCGAAGACTGGCGCCGCAGCCTCGCCGCGATCGCCCGGGCGCGCCCGCTCGCCGGAGGTGCGCTCCTCGACGAGCTCGCCTTGCTGGAGGCGGACGCCACCGGCTGCCGCAGCACGATCGAGGCCGAGCGGCTCGTCAGCGCGCTGCTCGCGCGCTCCCCGGGCTACGTCGCGGCCTGGAAGCTGAAGAGCAACCTCGTCCGCGCGCAGGGCGACGAAGAGCGCGCTGAGACCATCCTGGTCGAGGCCGCCGCAGCGACAAAGGATCCGGAGCTCCAGGACGTGGCGCGCGCGATCCAGGGGAGCCGCGGCGAGCTCGTCCCCTTCGAGGGGCTCCTCCCCGGCGCAGTCTCGGCCGGTGTCCTCGCGAGCGAGCTCGCCCGCGTGACGACCGCTGACAATGACGCGTACCCGCTCGCCGCCGCGCACCGCGAGGCGCTCGGATCCGCCGATCGCCTGGCCTTCGACGGCGCGGCGATCGCCATCGCCGCCGCCTTCGGCGCGAAGGGCCTGGCCGAGCGGCGCCTCACCGAGGTCGTGCTCGCCTGGCGGCGCGCGCCGCGCGAGCTTTCGCGCCTGATCGGCGTGGCGCTCCACATGGGCCTCGGGAGCGCGGTGCTCGTCGCCGCGCTCGCGCTGAACGACGATATCCCGGCGCTGCGCTCGATCCTCAACGCGCTCGCGGTCGCCGGCGAAGGCAAGCTCGTGATCCGCATTCTCCAGAGCCTCGCGGCCAGCCTCACCCGCAGCGAGCTCTCGTTCTTCAAGGCCTACACGGAGGGACGGAGGCCGGCCACCATCGCGGGCGTGCTCGATCCCGAGGCGGCCATGCGCGAGCTCGATCGCGCGCTCGCGCCCGAGTTCAGCTTCACCGACTTCGAGCACCCACCGGCAGGGAGAAGGCCCCCACCTGGTCTGGCGCGCGCGACGCCTCCGACGCCCGGCACCGGGGAGATCCTCACGAGCTTCCTCGAGATGCTTGACCTCCCGCCCGTGGAGGTGGCCTCGATCCCCCCGAACACGCTGCGCAAGGTCGAACAGAAGATGCTGGATCTCACCCGCGGGCCGCAGACGCCCGCGCGGATGATCGAGCTCATGAACCTCTTGAACGAGGTCGGGATCTCGCCGCTGGGCGGCTTCGCGCCGCGACCGAGGAAGAAACGATGAGCCTCACCACCCCGTTCGAAGAGGCGCGCACCGCCCTCGGGCTCGGCCCGACGGAGCAGGATCCTGCGGTGATCAAGCAGGCGTACCGGCGCGCCGTCGCCAAGCACCCGCCCGACCTGGATCCCGACGCCTTCCGCCGCGTCCGCGACGCGTACGAGGTGCTGCGCGACCCCTGGGCGCGTGCGAAGGACGTGCTCCTCCGCCCGCTGCCGCAGGTCCCGCCGCCGTCACCGCCGGCCGAGCCGCCCGCGGCGCCGCCCGGCGCGGCCGCGATCGCGGTGCTTCGGCGCGCCGCGATGCGCGCCGATCCGGACACGTGGAGAGCGGCCCCGCCCGCCAAGGGTCGGCGCGACCAGCCGAAGGAGACGACATGAGCGAACCGTCGCAACAAGACCTTGCCGCCCGCCTCGACGATGTGTTGAAAGAAGTGCGGCGCCAGGGGCGCGCGGCCATCGCGGCGCAAGCGGCGGCGGAGTCGTGCCTCGAGGCGATCCAGGCGCGGCCCGCGGCGGTGAGCGAGGCGAACGCGCAGGCGAGCGACGAGGCCGTCCGGTGGCTGCGCGCCTTGATCCCGGTCGCTGACGCTGTCGATCGCATCGCCCAGCGCGTCGCCGCGCCGGGCGCCCGCAGCGCGCCGGCCGCGCCCGCGAAGCGCTCGCTCTTGCAGCGCCTCCTCGGCGATCGCGAGGCGCCCGAGCCTGACGACGGCCACGCGCGCGCCGCCCTCCACGAGGGCGTGCGCTTGCTCCAGGCGCAGCTCGAAGGGGCGCTGCACGATCTCGGGGTCGCCGTGGATCGGCGCACGGGCGGCCCGATCGACGGCGAGCGCCAACGCGTCGTCGAAGTGCGCGCGCCGGGCCCGCACGAGCGCGCCGGCACGGTCGTCGAGGTGGTGCGGCCGGGGTACGTGCTGGGCACGAAGATGGTCCGCGAGGCCGAGGTGGTCATCGCGACAGGAGGCGAACGATGACGAGCGTAGAAGTCCACGTTGGGATCGATCTCGGGACGACCAACTCGCTGATCGGTGCGGTGATCGAGGGCAAAGTCAAGCTCTTCGCCGACGCCTCCGGCGCCGAGCTACTCCCCTCCGTGGTGGGCGGCGGCCCGAACGGCGAGCTCTACGTCGGGCGCGCGGCGAAGAACCGCCGGCTGCTCGATCCCGCGGGCACGGTGGTCTCGGTCAAGCGGCGGATGGGCACCGACGTCCGCCTCGACGTGGGGACGCGCAAGCTCACGCCGCCGCAGGTCTCGGCGTTGATCCTCGGCGCGCTGCTCGACCGGGCCGAGGCCGCGCTGGGGCGACGGCCGACGCGCGCGGTGATCACCGTGCCCGCCTACTTCGGCGAGGCCCAGCGGCAGGCCACGCGCGACGCCGGCGAGATGGCCGGCCTCGTGGTGGAGCGTCTCATCAACGAGCCCACGGCGGCGGCCCTCACGTACCAGACCGGCTCGGAGGAGCTGGTCATGGTCTACGATCTCGGCGGCGGGACGTTCGACGTCTCCATCCTCGAACGCGACGAGGGCCTGCTTGAGGTCCGCGCCAGCCGCGGCGACACCCACCTCGGCGGCGACGACATCGATCGCGCCCTCGGGGACCTCGTCCTCGGCCGACTCGGCGCCGCGCGGGCGGCGGTCGAGAAGGATCCGCGCGCGATGACGCGCGTCCTCGAGGCCGTGGAGCGCGCCAAGATCGCCCTCTCCGACAAGGACGAGGTGCGCCTCTTCGATCCCTTCCTCACCGGCGAGGGCGAGGCCGCGGTGCACCTCGATCTCGCGCTCACCCGCGCCGACGTGGAGGACGTGGCGCGCCCCTTCGTGGTGCGCACGCTCGAGCACGTCGACGCCGCGCTGCAGACCGCCGGCGTCCACGCGCGCGACGCGCACCGGGTCCTGCTCGTGGGCGGCTCGAGCAAGATGCCGCTGGTGCGACGCCTGGTCGCCGCCCACCTCGGTCGGCCCGTGCACATCGATCTCGACGCCGATCGCGCCGTGGCGCTCGGCGCCTCGCTGCTGGCGGGGCGGATCGGCGGCGCCGACATCGACGAGGTCCTGGTCGACATCACCCCGCACACGCTCTCGGTCGGCCTCGCCGACGAGGACTTTCTCGAAGGCGAGGCCGACGATCTGGCCGCGCACCCGGTCATCCCGCGCGACACCGTGGTCCCGGTGGAGCGAACGGAGACGGTCTACACGATCGCCACCGACCAGCCCGCCGCCGAGCTGCCGATCGTGCAGGGCGAGCGGGCGCGCATGTCCGGCAACACCGAGCTCGGCGTGGTGCGCGTCGAGCCGCTGCCGCCCGGCCCCGCGGGCGCGCCGGTGGAAGTCACCTTCCGGCTCGATCTCTCGGGCGTGCTCCACGTCCGCGCGCTGCACGTGCCCTCCGGCCTGAGCGCGGATGTCCACATCGCCGAGAGCCCCTACCGGCTGACCGAGCAAGTCCGCACCAGCGCCCGCGCCGAGGTCGCCGCGATGCGGGCGGAGGCCCCCGAGGAGGCCTTGGGGCCCAGCGCGAGCGATCTCTCCCTCGCCCGCGCGATGCACGGACGCGCGGCCCGCGCGCTCGCCAAGGAAGGCGGCGACGAGGCGAGCCGGGCGCGCGTGAGCGCGGCGGCGGCGGCGCTGGAGGCGGCGATCGAGGCCAAGGACCCCGCCGTGATGGAGCGGAGCGACGACCTCTCGGACGCGCTGCTGGATCTGATCTGACGGCCCGCGCCTCTTCTGACATAACCGCCCCCGAGATGCGGCGCGCTTCGACCACGACCTGGGCCTCCCTGGCGATGACCGCCCTGGCCCTCCTCCCTCCTCGCGCCGCCCGCGCCGAGCCGCCGTTGCCCGATCTCCTCGTCCATCGCACCGACGACACCGCGGATTGCCCCGACACCGCCGCCCTCGCCGCGCGGGTCGATCAGCACATGAAGCGCCCTGCCCTGCGCCCGCGGACGAAGATCGCCGACGCGGGCCAGCCGCCGCCGAGCCTCGATGTCCAGATCTACCGGAGCGAAGCCGGCTACACCGCCGTCGTCCAGACCGGCGAAAAGACGCGCCAGATCACCGACAAAGGCTCCAACTGCAAGGGCCTCGCCGACGCGATGGCGATCACGCTCGCCATCCTGCTCGACACCGAGATCCCACCGCCGCCCGCGCCGCCGACGCCCGCCGCCGAGCCGACGCCCGCGCCGCCGACGCCCGCGATCGCGCCGATCGAGGCCGCCAAGGACGCGACGACGCCCCCGTCGCGGACGCTGCCCGATGCCCCGTTCACGGCCCCGCCGCGCCTCTTTCGCGTCGTCGCGGGCGCCGGCGCGACGGTCGCGACCGGCCTGCTCACGCCGCTCTCGATCGGCGGCACCGGCTACGCCGGGATCGGGATCGGGCGTGTTTTCTCGCTCGAAGTGGGCTTCCTCGTCCTCCCGACGCAGACCGTCCCGTACGCCGGCAAGGTCCTCGGCGCCGCGACCAACGCCGCGCCCAGGGTCGACGTCCAGCTCACCTCGGCCCTCTTTCGCCTCTGCGCCACCGCGCGCCTCGTCTCCGAAGAGACGCGCGCCGGCCTCTGCGCGGGCGCCCTCGTCGGCACCATCCACGGCGAAGGGCAAGGGTTTCGCGTCAACCTTTCCGCCACCGATCCGTGGGTCGCGGCGAACCTCGGCGCCGTCGTCGAGCAGACGCTCTTCTGGCGCCTCTCCCTCGTGACCCGGGCCGCCGTCTACGTCCCCCTCCTGCGCCGATCGTTCACGGTGGCCGACGTGGATCCGACCAGCGACCCGCGGGCGTTCTCTGCGGCCCCCATCGGGGCCACGCTCGAGGCAGAGCTACGCCTGTCGATTTGGTGATGGCGAACGGCGTGGGCCTCCACGGACTCGACTAGCATGACGCGATGACGGGCCGGCTGACCTTCAAGGAGGTCTACGAGGAGCAGTTCCGCTTCGTCTGGCGGTCACTGCGGCGCCTTGGCGTGCGCGAAAGCGACGTCGCCGACGCCGCTCAGGACGTGTTTCTCGTCGTCCATCGTCGCCTCGACGAGTTCGAAGGGCGTTCCAAGGTGAGTACCTGGCTTTACGGCATCTGCTATCGGGTCGCGCGGGACAGAAGGCGCCTCGCCCATGTCCGCTACCAGGTAGACGACGAAAAGGCCGTAGCCGAACGCGCCGACGAGGACGCCGACGTCAGCGCGGAGGCCGAGCGCCGCCAGGGCTTCGCCATGCTGGAAACAATCCTCGACGAAATGCCGCTCGAGCGGCGCGCCGTCTTCACCCTCTTCGAGCTGGAGACGATGAGCGGCGAAGAGATCGCCGCCGCGCTGGAGATCCCGCTGGGAACCGTGTATTCACGACTCCGTATCGCCCGCGACCACTTCCGCAAATCGCTGGCGCGGCAACAGGCGCGAGAACGGTTTCGTGAAGAGGCAAGGGCCGGAGGCGAGCGATGAGCGCCCCTAAACGATGGCTGGAGGACGGCGGCGGGGCGACCTGCGGAGAGCGCGAGCTCCTCCGCGTCGGCCGCGCGCACGACCCTCCGCCCGACGCGAAGGCCGCCGTCTGGGCATCGCTCCTGACCCAGCTCCCGCCGATCCCGCCGCTTCCCGGCGCTTCCGGCTCCGCGCCGGGCGGCGCCGCCGCGGGCGCAAAGGCCGCTGGCAGCGCGACGA
>Ga0209181_10002862_pt1 | contig 27645 bp, 19 predicted proteins | sample MAT05_FD_187208 | JGI IMG/M metagenome (GOLD analysis project Ga0209181, IMG submission 187208) | Freshwater microbial communities from Lake Fryxell liftoff mats and glacier meltwater in Antarctica - MAT-05 (SPAdes) (version 2) | ecosystem: Environmental > Aquatic > Freshwater > Ice > Liftoff...
TTGGCCGAAGTGGCGGAACAGTTTGGTTTTCAGGCGGATGCGTATGAGATGGAGTATGAGAATTTTGCAGAAATCAAGCTGCCCTGTATTGCCCATTATAGCGGTATTCATTTCATTGTGGTGTACCATGTCACCGACGATGCCGTTTGGGTGGCCGACCCTGCCTACGGGAAAGATAAAATCAAAAAGGCGGATTTTTTGAAAAAATGGAACGGCATTACGCTTGCCATTGAGCCAACGCCCGCTATTTTCAAAAATAAAGACCTTGAAGAAACGGTCAAAGAATACCGAGAAAGGCGCAAAACCCTTTTTGGCCGCTTTTACGCACCGGTGCTGGCCTCGCTCCGCCCAGTGATCTGGCAGATCCTGCTGGCTTCTGCCGTATTGCAGGCACTGGGTTTGGCCATTCCGTTTTTCACGCAAACCATCGTGGACAATGTGCTGGTGAACCAGAACAAAAAAATGCTCATGGTGATCCTAATGGGTATGTTCGCCGTTTTTGCCACGCAGGTGATCCTGCTTTATGTCCGCAACATTCTGCTGGTACACGCACGTGTCCATTTCGAACTAGATTTTTTCAGCCGGTTTTTTAAGCACTTTATTTCCCTCACCCAGAAATATTACGACAACAACAAGCGCGAAGATTTTATGGCGCGTTTCCAAGAAAACATCACGATACGTCAGTTGGTAAACCCTGGTGTGATTGAAAGCGTAGTGGACTTGCTTTTTGTCTTGTTCTATGTGCCTATTCTAATGATTTACAACCTTAAACTTGGTCTGGTCGCACTTGGATTTGTATTGCTTTATGCGTTGGTTACACTCTATTACACGCCCAAAATTCGCGCCTTGGCCTACAAGGTTTTTTACCGCAACCTCGAAACCCTCGGCGACTTTTTGGACACCCTGCTCGGCATGCAAAGCGTGAAACTGCTGGCCATCGAAAATTTCAAGTTCTGGCAGTGGAAAAACAAATACAAACGCACACTCAACGTGGTGATGGAAGCCGAGCAGCAAAGCGCCTTGCTGCATTCCGTGCAGCGCAGCATTTATTACGTCAGTCAGGTCGGCATTTTTTGGATCGGAGCTTATATGACTTTCAATAAGGAGATAACCATTGGTCAATATCTCGCCGTAACGGCTATATTCATCATTGTGCTCAATGCGCTGAACAATCTCTCCATAATCTGGTACAACCTCACTGAGCTGTCGGTCAGCGTCACCCGGCTCAACGACGTGCTGGTGCAGGAGGAGGAAAACAGCTCCGTACTCGATTTGGCCAATGATTTCCAGACTTTCCCGCTCCATACCAGCAATCTCCAATTCAGATACAACAAGAGCCAGGAAAAACCTGTGCTCAAAGACCTTAATTTCAATATCCAGGAAGGCGAGCACATCGGCATTGTAGGTCGAAACGGTTCTGGCAAAAGCACCCTGGTCAAGATGCTGGTACACTTTTATTCGAATTACGAGGGCAATATCACGTTTGGCAAGACCGATATGCGTCGCATCAACCCCACGGCTTTACGCAAAAAAGTGTTCCTTTTCCCACAAGACATCTATGTGTTCAACGGCACCGTCAAGGAGAATATACTGTACGCCAACCTAAATGCCGATATGGACGACGTGATCCGTGCCGCCAAATTGGCCGATCTCCACGATTTTGTGGCGGCCCAGTACCTGGGATACAATTACAAAATCGGTGATTACGGCGCCAATCTCTCCGGTGGCCAACAACTGAAACTCGGTTTTGCGCGGTTGTTCCTGGCCGATCCAGACCTGATTATTCTCGACGAGGCCAGCAGCATGTTGGATGTTGAATCTGAACAAAAAATCATGGCCAATATCAAGACCCATTTTAAAGGAAAAACAATCATCAGCATCGCACACCGATTGCAGACCCTGAAAAGCGCCGACCGAATTTGGGTGATGGACGAAGGCCAGATTGCAGAGGAAGGCACGCACGAAGCCCTCATGCAGCGTGAAGACGGGCTCTATTTCAGTTTTATGCGCACCTATTTGAACTTCTAATAACGTCATGAAAGAAACGGACGAACTCGAACCGCAACAATACCGGCGACTCTACTGGGAGTCAGACGTGCCCGTTCGCGACCTGCGTTTGCGCCTTTTGCGCAAGCTGTTGTACGCAGCCATTGCAGTGTTCGTGATTATGTGCATTACGGCTTATGTTGTCAAATTCCCTGATCAGATCGAATTGCCCTTTGTTCTGAAAAACGATGTGCGGGAAGAAGTCTATAAATTTCCTTTCCCGGTTTATTTGCTGGAGCAATATGTTCAGACCGGCAAACAAGTAAAGTCCGGAGACCGGCTTTTGAGACTTACCTCGCCAGAAGTGGTGGCTTTATTGAACGACTATTACGCAGCACTGCAGGATTCCGCAAATCTTGGTGGCGCCCGGCACACTTCCACGCTTCGGCAACTTGACATGGTTCGCGCCAATCTCCGGCAAAATCTTGCGAGTATAGAGGCAAATACGCGGCAATTGGAACTCAGCAACCAAACCTGGGCGGCCCACGAACAAGAACTCCGGTTCAAATTGAAAGACGCTACCGAAAAATCGGAGGCATATAAAAGCCTTTACGAGAGCAAGACCGTAGCCCGTTTTGACATGACCGAGAAGGAAAACCAACAAAAACAAGCCGAAAATGCCCTGCAGCAGGAAAAACTGCGCTTTGACCGAGAGAACCTGCGCTTACAATCAGCCATCAACCAATCGCAGATCGAAAACCAGATTGCTCAAAACCAGCTGGCGAAATTGGAAGCCGATTTCCAATCCGATTCAGCGGAATCCTTCGGCAAACTTGAACTCGCCCGCCGCCGAATTTTCAACACCTTCGGCGCCTGCGACATCACAGAAGGCGCTATCGTTGTCAAAAGTGCTATTGAAGGCAAGGTGTCTTTTTTGTTTGAAGGCGAGAAAGAAATCCCAAGTGGAGCCACAGTCCTCAAAATCAACAGCGCAAATGAGGCTACTTATGCCTTCCTTAAATGTCCGCCTTCCGTAGTGGGCAAACTTCAGGAGCAGCAGTCCTGCAACCTCAAAGTGCATTCCTTCCCTTTTTACGAATATGGTAGCGTTCCGGGGTATATCCGGCAGATAAGCCTCACTCCCGATGAGAACAGTCAATTCAACCTATACGTCGCCTTGGGCGATCTGGGTCGGCTCAAGGGCCTGTTACAACCCGGCATGGACGGCACTGCGGTTGTTATTATTGAGGAAAAGACCCTGCTCCAGTATTTTTTCAGGAACCTGAAAAAGCGCTACCACAGTGTAGTGGATGGCGATATGCTATAAACTGCTTCGCTGACCTTTTTTCATGCATTTTACTACTTTTTTATCCTTTGGCCCTCGCCCGGTCCTGACCTTTGTATCATCAAAGAACACAGGCGAAGCCGAAAACCTGAAACAGAGTAGGCAATCACCAACAACAATAACAAGCGATGAAAAAGTTGACTAAAGGCCAAGCATCTACCATCAATGGAAGTGGCCCAGGAATTGTTTTTCAATAGAGCAGCATCCAAAGAAAAACAGGCGAAGCCGAAAACCTGAAACAGAGTAGGCTGTCACATTCAAAAAATTACAAGCGATGAAGAAGTTGACTAAAAATCAAACCGCCACGATTCTTGCTGGCGGGCCGGTATTGCAATAATTACCCCGCCTCAAACACCATCGCTTCGTGTCCCAAGGCCCTGAAATCTACGGGCGTGACGGACGAAACGCCTGGTTCAGGCATATAGACTCCGTAGATCGTGTCCACCGCCGTCATAGTTGCCTTGTTGTGGGTCACTACGATGAACTGGGAGTCCTTGGAGAATTGCCGGATGATGCGGTTGAATTTCTCAATGTTGGCATCGTCCAGCGGCGCATCTACCTCATCGAAAATACAGAATGGCGCAGGTTTGAGCAGGTAAAGCGCGAAAAGCAGCGCAATGGCTGTGAGCGTTTTTTCTCCCCCGGAAAGTTGTGCGATGGTCTGCGGGCGCTTGCCTTTGGGCTTGGCAATGATTACGATATCTGAATCCAAGGGATGGTCCGGGTTGCTGAGCAGCAAATCGGCAGAATCGTCTTCCGTGAAGAGCGTGCGGAATACCGAGATAAAATTCTCCCGAACCTGAGCAAAAGATTCGAGGAAGCGCGCCGTGGCCGTTTCCTCGATTTCTTTCATGGTTTGTGCGAGGTTTTCCTTGGCCGCGTTAATGTCGTCCCGCTGACCCGCAATGGTATCGTGGCGAGCCTTAATTTCATTGTAAGCCTCGATGGCCATGGGGTTGATCTCGCCGTAATTGTCAAGTCGGCGCTTGAGATTGTTGACATCTCGTTCGAGCGTATCGTGTTGATAATCAGGGTTTGGTTCCTGGTTGATCACCTCATTCACGCCCATGCCAAATTCTGCCCGCAGACGTTCTCCTATGGCGGTAATTTCAAATTTTACGTCGTTGAATTTCTCCTTCAAGCGATTCACCAGCACCTGTAAATCCTGTTGCTTGCGGAAATTGTCGCGTTGCTTGTTTTCGAGTTCGTGGATTTCATTGCGTGCTTTAAAATAGGCCTGCTCTACCCCACTCAATGCTGCTTCCTTTTCTTTTTTCTCTGAGTAGGCAGTGGTCAATTCCAAGGCAATACGGTGGACATCAGCCTCAATCAGACCAACTTCATCATTGTTTCGGGCAAGATTGGTCTGTGCTGTGCTGAGTGTTAGACGCAAATCGTTGCGGCGGTTTTCGCGGAAAGTGAGCTCCTGCCGGAAAGTGTTGACCTTGCTTTGTTGGCGGATGAACTCGATATTTTTTTGGTTGTATGCAGTACTCGCATTGCTGAGTTGTTCTGCTACATCCCGGAAAGAGCCATCAGCGCTGCTAAGCCTTTCGCGCAAGGCCTCGGCAGCGGCGGTTTTACTGGCCAATACCGTTTCAATCAACGCATTGCTTTCCGTCAGGTTTTTGATGCGCTGATTGGCATCGCCGGCTTGTGCATCAAAATTGGCCACAAACGCCGCAATATTATCCAATTTCGCCTGTTTACCCGCCTTGTCCTGGCTGAGGCGGTTGAGCACTTCGCGTTCCAGTTGAAGCAGGGCCGATTGGTCGGCGTTCCGCAGCGCGGAAATGTGCGTACGCAGCGTACTGAGTTGTGTATTGAGTTGGTTCTCTGTGCCTTCTAACTTCTTGATCTCCGTATCCAGTATTTCGAGATTTTTTTTGCGACCAATTTTTTTGCCCTCAAAAAGCCCTACGGAACCGCCTGACATGGAGAATTTCCGCCGCACAAAAGTTCCGGACTTGGAGAGGACGGTCACGTCAGAATTCGGACTGACCGACGGGTTGCTTTCCTCCGAAATCATCACATTTTCCAGCAAAAACTCCATCAGCGGGCGGTACTGAGCCTCCACTTCCACTACATCCACGGCGCGAATGCCGCCGGGCAACAACGTGAGTGGTGCCTGATAATCGCGGAAAGCATCCAACATGAAGAAGTTGGCGCGACCTTTTTGGCTTTGGCCAAGCAGCCCAATGGCTTTTATCGCCTCAGCAGCATTGGGCACCACATAATAGTTGAGGTAGTTCTCCAGATAGTTTTCAATCACAATCCGGTACTCTTCCCTAACGTAGAGCATGTCCGAAAGCAGGGGGCACCGTTTGGCCCATTCCTTGTCCTGACTCAAGAATTTGATACTCTCTGGAAAGCCTTCGAGCGATTCCACCATGCTCTTGGTCAGTTTGTGCTCGTTGCGACGTGCATCGAGCCCTCGGTTGTGGTCGGCGAGTTTTTTGGCAAGCGCGTCTTGTTGTTGTTCGCCAGTGGCCAAATCTGTCTTGCGCTTGGTCTCTGCTGCGTCGAGATCGGCTATTTTCTTGGCTTGGGCGGATTCGGACTTGGTTTGTTCGGCCAGGTTCTTCTCCAACATTTTCATCTCCTCCCGGCGCGTGGCAATATCGCCGAGGGTGCGTGCTACGTCGCGGCGCAGGTTCTCGATCTGATTGGATTGAATAGCTCTGGTTTTCTCCAATTCTACAATCTCACGTTCAAACCCCTGTTGTTCTTTCAAAAACACGTCCAGATTCCCCTTCATCAGGTTATGGTCGGAGCGGACTTTTTCTAGGCCTTTTTGGGCTTCTGCAAGGGCGACTTCAAATTCCCCTTCGAGATTTCGCTCGTAGTTGAGATCGGTCTGGTAGCCTTCTATTTCTGTATCCAAAGAACGGAGGGTATTGCCGCTGTTGGCGATCTGGTCGTTGAGCCTTTGAAGATCATTGTTGACAAAGGAGCGTTTTTGCTCCAGCATGGCTTTCTCGTTTTCCTTGCCGCGAATACGGCCCGTTAGTTGGTTCACATGCTGCTGTTGTTCGCTGAGGCTGGTTTCTTTGTCCGTGTGGCTCTTCCGTTTGGCCTCCGTGTCTGCCTCTAGCAGACGGGTCATGGCCTCTGTGCTGCGGTAATTGTCTTCCTCGCGGGTGATTTGACCTTCGAGCTCTTTGTATGTTTTTTTGTGCTTGGCGAGGTTGTTGACCGCCAATTCGACACTGATGGTTTTGTATTCGGCTTTTAGTTCGTAATATTTTTGGGCGCGTTCGGCCTGTTTTTCGAGTTTTTTTAGCTGATCCGTGATTTCAAACAGGAGATCCTCTACCCTATCCAGATCGGCTGCGGTAGCCTCTAACTTTTGCTTGGTCTCCAGTTTTCGGGCCTTGTATTTACTCACCCCGGCGGCCTGCTCGAACATTTTTCTCCGGGCTTGTTCACGGTCGGAAAGCATGTCTTCCACCATGTTGAGCGCGATGATGGCGTAACTGTCGGGCCCGATGCCGGTATCAAGAAAAAGTGAGGTGATGTCTTTTAATCTGCAAGAAACTCCATTGAGGCGGTATTCGCTCTCGCCGCTGCGGTACAATATGCGACTGATGGCGACCGTGGTATAGTCGGTTGGCAGTACGTTTTTGGTATTGTCAAAAGTCAGTGTCACCTGCGCCATTTGACCTTCCTTGCGCTTTTTAGTGCCGTTGAAAAGGATCGAGGACATCTTGTCCAGTCGCAATTGGCTGCTTTTTTGTTCGCCCAGCACCCATCGGATGGCGTCCACCACATTGCTTTTGCCCGAGCCATTGGGGCCTACCACCCCCGTCACGTCGGCGTTGAAGTGGAGCACAGTTTCGTTGGCGAAGGACTTGAATCCCTTGATTTCTAATGATTTGAGCCGCATATCAGTACCCCGGAACGCTGTTCCGGGAGCAGGTTAGGTAGCCGAAACGGAGTTCCGGGATGCAAAAAGTGGGCGAAAATAGGGATTGGGAAAGAAATAAAGGGGAGGAAGTTTTCAACATAGACCTGTTTGCCCAAAACTCCCTTTCTTTGCGCTTCTTTTGCCTGAATTTGAATATGAGCACAGAAAAAACGCCCTCCGAATCCCTCAATTTCCTCGAAGAAATCATCGAGGCCGACCTCGCTTCGGGCAAGTACAAGACCATTTTAACTCGCTTCCCCCCAGAACCGAACGGCTATCTGCATGTTGGTCACGCTACCTCCATTTGCCTCAATTTCGGGCTGGGGTTAAAATACGGAGGCGCAACAAACCTCCGTTTCGACGACACCAATCCTACCACGGAGGAGACCGAATTTGTAGACAGCATCCTTGAAGACGTGCGTTGGCTCGGCTTTGAACCGGCCAAAATCGTGTATGCCTCCGACTACTTTGAGCAACTTTACGAATGGGCTAAAGTGCTGATTCAGAAAGGAAAAGCTTACGTTGATTTTTCTACTTCGGAAGAAATGGCCGCGCTGAAAGGCACCCCTACCGAGCCAGGCAAAAACAGTCCTTACCGGGATACCACCCCGGAGGAAAACCTGGCTTTGTTTGAAAAAATGAGGGCTGGAGATTTTCCTGACGGGCATTGCACCCTCCGCGCCAAGATTGATGTGGCCTCGCCCAATATGATCATGCGCGACCCCCTACTCTATCGTATCAAACATGCGCATCACCACCGTACGGGCAATGCCTGGTGTATTTACCCGATGTACGATTGGGCGCACGGACAAAGCGATAGCATTGAAAATATTACCCATTCTATTTGTACGCTGGAATTTGCGCCACACCGTGAATTGTACGATTGGTGCATTGCACAACTGGGCATTTTTCCCTCCCATCAGTATGAATTTGCCCGCCGGAATGTCTCTTATGCCATTACCAGCAAACGCAAACTAAAACAACTGGTGGAAGATAATTTCGTGCGTGGCTGGGACGACCCGCGTATGCCAACCATTTCTGGTTTCCGCCGCAGGGGCTACACGTCAGCCAGTATTCGCGAATTTTGCGACCGTATCGGTTTGGGAAAGCGGGAAATGGTAGCAGATATGTCATTGCTTGAATTTTGCATTCGGGAAGATTTGAATAAAAGTTCTTTGCGCCGATTTGCGGTACTCAATCCACTTAAAGTGGTGATTACCAATTACCCAGAGGCCAAAACTGAACACTTAGAGACCGAAAACAACCCGGAGGCGCCCGAAACGGGTAGCCGTCCGCTGGCTTTTGGCCCTGAGCTTTGGATTGAGCAGGACGATTTTATGGAAACGCCTCCGCCCAAATATTTCCGACTTTCCCCTGGCGGCATGGTGCGACTCAAATCTGCCTATATCATTCGTTGTGATGAAGTTGTGAAAGATACCGGAGGCAATATAACAGAGCTTCATTGTTCCTACATCCCCGAAAGCCGCTCTGGTCAAGACACATCCGGACTTAAACCAAAGGGGGTAATTCACTGGCTTTCGGCGAGTGATGCAAAAACTGCTGAAGTTCGGCTTTACGACCGACTCTTCCAAGTTGAAGACCCGGCCAGCGAGGAGGATTTCAAATCTACGATTAACCCAAGCTCCTTACAAGTCATTGAAAATGCGCTGGTTGAGCCAGCCTTGATTGGGGCTGGCCTCGGCGACCGTTTCCAGTTTACACGGCTGGGGTATTTCTGTGTTGACCCGGATTCCACTGCCGAAAAGATGGTTTTCAATCGTACTGTAACATTGAAAGACACCTGGGCAAAGGAACAACACAAATAATTCTGGGATAACCTGCACAAAAATGGCTTGGCGCAACTGCGACCAAGCCATTTTTAATTGATAAAAAAGGAGAATTCCAGTGGATGAGCCACTAGGCCGATCTTGTTAATAGATGCAAATAATGTTCAAATGACACTTGGCGCTAAGAACTAAAGTCCGAGAAATCCGTTCTACTTTCAGATCAAACAAATCAAATTTGTTAATCAGCCTCAAACCATCCGATTAATTTTTATTCAAGGTGTGACCAACAAAAGACCCAGCGTATAAAAAGTGTTCTTGCAAACGAGCAGGCACAAAACAAAAAACAAACACACCGCACTTGCTTTTGGCAAGTGCCCTTTGTTAAGGAAGATTGTTTTCATTTGGTTTTTTAGGGTTTGGCCGTCGGGGCGCAATGTTCCGACGGCTTTTTTAAGACGCTATTTTAAAGTGCTCTTTTCCTAAACAGCCCAATCAGAAGACTCAACATATAGAAATATCAAAAGTCTTCGCTAATGAGCGGGGGCGATAAGGCAAATAAGGAAGATTGTTTTCATTTGGTTTTTAGGGTTTAACCGTCGGGGCGCAACGCTTCGACGGTTTTTTTTTACCCACTTTACCCGCCATAGCGCGAAGCGCGAAGGAGGGTAGGTTCCTTGACTGAATTTTACCCGCCGTAGCGCGAAGCGCGAAGGAGGGTAGGTTCCTTGACTGAATTTTACCCGCCATAGCGCGAAGGAGACTCACTTCATTAGCCACATTTTTAAGGGCATAGGCTAGCAACTCGGTATCTTGTGCCGATTTCTGTTTACTGCTCTTGAAATTTTCCCGGTTTGAAGGACTTCCTTAAAAAAATACTCAAAGCACTGCCTTTTGCTTTTACGAAAAACCAACGCTACGACCGCCTCACAGAGCGTGTCATCAGAAAGGTGTGCCGCCCGACAAGCAATTGTGCCGATGTAGGCTGCCACAAAGGCGAAATTCTTGACCTTTTCTTAGCGGCCGCACCACAGGGCCAGCATTTTGGTTTCGAGCCGATCCCCATCCTCTTTCAAAATTTGAAGGGGAAATATTCAGACCGTACGAATTGCCACTTCTTTGATATTGCGCTTTCCAATCAGCGAGGCTCCTCGAATTTCAATTACGTTGTCAGCAACCCCTCCTACAGTGGGCTACTCAAACGTCGCTACGACCGTCCCAATGAAGAAGATACTCAGATAACGGTTCGCACTGAAAAACTGGACGATGTGTGGCCTGTGGATTTGCAGCTGGATGTACTAAAAATTGACGTGGAGGGCGGTGAGCAAATGGTTTTAGAGGGTGCCAGAAAAACCATAACTCGTTGGAAACCAATGGTTATTTTTGAGCATGGCCTGGGAGCTTCCGACATTTATGGCTCTACACCAGAACAGGTCTTCTCGTTGCTGGAAAGCTGTGGTTTGCGCATCTTTTTGCTCGAAAATTTTCTTGCCGAAGCAGCACCGCTGGATGCCAAGAGCTTTGGTAGGCAGTTTTATGAGCGCTGCAATTATTATTTTGTGGCAAGTGCATGACTATTTCTGCCCTACCGCTCCCAATTTCACTTTACTTGCCGTGCCAAGCCTTTCTTTAGGCAGAATCACCTCTAATTCTTTTATCGGCCTTCCATCGGGCCAAAGGCCCAAAAAGCGTTGGCTCGGCGTATTGCCAAAAGCCACATCAGCATACTGACCTGTGCGCGTGTATGCAATGAGGGCATCGGCAAGTTTCCAGTAACAATTAAAATCTACCTCGTTGAGCCGTGCGCTCATTAATACGCGCTTGGCCGTGTAATTGCGAACGCCCGTATCAAAATCTAAATCGTAAGCATAAGGTTCTGAGTGGGTAGCCAGAATCCAGCGGCGGATATTGGTTGTATCGCGGCGTTGGACAATTAGGTTTCGGTTGGGCGTATTAACGGCTGTCTCGAACACAAGGCGACCAAACTCTTCCCCTACCACATAATCGTCTTCCCCCACGACCACCAGTAGATTTAGGTCATCTGGAAGCCTTTCGTACTTTTCCAAACGTGCGCCTTTAAAAGGCCCAGAGCCCGGTTGGGCAAGCAACATCGCCCTTGGTTTCGGTATCTCGAATTTTTCCCAATGTGCAGCCAAATTGGTTGCGATGACCCCCCCATAAGAGTGAGCCACATAAGCAACCTTTTCAGTGCGGGGTTTTACATGGCCTTCTTTTTCAAGCACCTGCAATGCATCTCGGATGCCTTTGGCGGCATTTTCGGGAAACCCGACAGGCCGAGGCCAAACAAGATTTTTTTGGTAACGCGGATATATGACGATATTGCCTTTTGCGACCAAATGCTTGATCCATTTGCCATACGCCATGGGGTTGTATGCTCCATAACCATGCAGGAAAACTACGACCTCTGCTGAATCTGGAATTGGATCGGCAGGCTCAAAAAGCCAGTAGCCATCCGCGTTGGTGGCGGCATCATAGAATGCTACGGAATGATGTGCATAATCTGCTCCTCCAGGCCCTTCAAATGGCTGGCCAGGGTGTGGGGTGCCTTGGGCCGTGGCAAAAATGCCTTTCAAAAGCAAAGGTGAAATTGGAAAAACCGTTCGACAAAACTGTTTTAACTGATTGATTTTGAATGGATTATATAAATTTTGCGCTGCGATAGACATTTAAAAATCAGATTGTTAGTCGGCTAGCCGATGCTTAAAGGAACGGGTGAATAATAACTTGTTACTTACCCAAAGACGAAATAAACGCAAATGCAGCGATTTCGTTGACCAGAGTTGGGGGCAAAAAGTAATTTTGCCAAAAATTGAACCGAATCATGCGCAATTGTGCTTTTATTATACTGCTCTTCGCAGCCGCTTGCGGTAGCGATCAATCCGCCAACAGAACCGTGGAAGTGTCTCCACCAGTCGCTCCAACCGAGACTGAGATCAGCGAGGATCAGGCACCTTCCACAGAAGAAAAAAAGGAGGAAATTCCGGAATCAACTGCCCCGACCGTAGCCTCCAGTGCGACAGCCGATAAGACAGTCCCAAGATCAGCAAACAACATAAACTCCGCTGTTCCAGCTACCGATAAGGGTTTTACAGATATTGCCAAGATAGAGCCCAGCATCAGGCTGGACATTAAGTATGCAACAACCGACAATTTTACAAAATCAAAAATATACGATTGCCCACGCTGTCTACTGCGTCCAGAGGCTGCCGAGGCCGTAATAAAAGCCCACAAAACTCTGAAAAAGAATGGATTGGGACTGAAAATGTTCGACTGTTATCGTCCACGCCCATTCCAACAGCGACTTTGGGACAAAGTACCCAACCCCGATTATGTGACCCCACCCGCCAAAGGTTCAATGCACTCACGCGGCGCAGCCGTGGACCTGACGATTGTGGACGCGAACGGAAAGGAACTTGATATGGGAACACCCTACGATTTCTTTGGCCGGGAAGCACATACTGACAACAACAATCTGCCGCAAAAAGTACTCGCCAACCGTCGCCTCTTGCGCGAAGCCATGGCAGCGGTTGGCTTTAAAGGTATCCGAACAGAGTGGTGGCATTTCTCCTATCAAAGCAAAGTATGGCCACTTTCTGACTATGTGTGGCCGTGTGACAACGAGAAGTGATACTTTTTTAGAAAGTGTTACTTCTGAAAACCAATCTACATGAATTTCAAATTTCTATTTCCAACCTTCCGCAACCGCTTTCTGTTTGTCAAAAAACGTTTGGAAAAACATCGTTTTCCTAGCGGAACAGCCCTTAACCTCGGAACGGGGGAAGGTGATTACGACCGCATGATTGCCGGGCATTGTGCCCAACTGTTGGGCTGTGATGTGAATGAAGAAGATCTCGCGCATGCTCGCCAACTCAATGCGGACGTGCCAAACCTTCGTTACGAGCCGAACAATGCCCTTGCACTTTCGTATGCCAACGCGTCCTTTGACCTCATTGTATCCTGTGAGGTAATTGAACATGTGGGGCAGCCTGAAAAAATGGTACAAGAAATGGCACGGGTGCTGCGCTCTGGGGGGGTGGCTATTATGACTTTCCCCAGCCGCGAATTTCCCATTACCTACGATCCCGTGAATCGCTTCTGGCAATGGATTAGAAAACCTTCAGACCGAGAAAATTTGATTTCACAAGGTGCTTATGCCTTTGGGCACGATTACCTGATTGGCTCAGCGGATTTCAAAAGATGGGCGGAGAATGCTGGCTTTGAAATCCTTGAATTTAATGGATTGAGCCGCCATTTGGTTGGGATTTTGGAGGTTTATTGGACGGGCATCGCCCAAAGCATTTTTAAAAAGAACGCTCAAAACATTACCTCGGACAGCAAGGGGGGCGTTAAGATCCGTCCCGCTTCTACGGGCGAACCTTGGCTGGTTTTTGTCACCGATTTTTTCCTTTGGTTGGATCAGGTTTTGTTTGGTTGGACCCATCGGAGCATTGGCAAAGGGGTGGTTTTGAGGAGGAAGTAAGGTTGGCTATTTGCAACCAGGTTGGAAATAGAACGGGGTATTTCGCTTGTTACGAAATACCCCGTTGTTATTGACCCTTATTACAAGAGCACACTTTTACTGCTTCACCAATTTCATGGTCGCGCTCGAATGCCCGACACTGCGCAGACTGGCAAAATAAACGCCTGCATTCAAGTTGCCTCCAAAAGTGGTCACCCCTGTTTTAGCGGAAAGTTTCTCAGAAAAAATGACCTGACCCAGCAGATTGCGCAACTCCAGTACAGGATTCTCCTCAGAATTTTCCCAGGAATAGCGAAGGTTAAACTCACTGGAAGCAGGATTGGGCAAAATAAACATCGTGGCCGAGGCATCCAACACCGTTTGAACGTCAACAAATCCTGAAACAACACTAAACACATCCAAAGCCCCTTCCACTAAATGGCCCGGGGCGTCGTCGCGCACAATGAACTCAACGCGCATATTATCGCTCAAGGTCGTAAAATCATTCAAGTGGATTTCGCCGGAGTATTTCCAAGCACTTTCAACCGTCGTAATTTCACGGATGTTAAAAGTCTGATTTCCCTTCAACAGGTTCACTTGCATTTTATCATTAGCGTTGCTATTGCCGCCTCCATTGTAAAACCAATAGTAGAATGTAAGCACTGCGTCCTGATATGCGCCCAGTTTCATCACCGGGCTAATCAAAGAAACAAAACCGTCGTCCACATCGTCCGAACCAGATTGCCCACCACCATTTCCGGTTATATAACATTGGTCGTTGTTGTCAACGCTTGCATCATTTTCAGGATTCACCTGGTTGCCTTGTGAGGTGGTGCCTTCTGGCTCCCCACGTTCCCAATCTCCAGAACTCGCAACACTGGTTGTTGTCCACCCGAGATCCAAGGCAAAGTCATCGTAATAACCGGGAGTTAACTTTATTAGGGCTGGTGATGCAGAGTTAACAGTAACCGTTCCAACAAGATAGCCCCATTTTCCAGCGGTGACAGTGTAATTGCCTGTTGGAACACAATCCTTGGTAAATTGCCCGTTTGCATTCGTAGTCAGATTGAATGTATGGGAAGGACTTCTGAGCGTTATCAACACATTTTCGATGGGAGCGTTGGTGTTAATATCGGTCACCGTACCGGTTGCGAGGAAGACTGCACCTGCATCCAAGGTAATATCCAGTACAGTTATTTGCCCGCTTGAAAGCGTTATGCTGACCGTTTTGGGTGCAAAACCCGCTGCCGTGATGGTTGCTGTAAAATCGCCCGGGGTTACTTGCCCCGTTTTGTAAAGTCCATCTGCCCGGGTTGTGACAATTTTTAGCGGATCGGTACCCCCATTGATTCTTACTGTAGCGCCTACAAGCGGTTGTCCGTTACAACCATTGATTATTTTTCCTTCAAAATAGCATGCACGTTTGTAGGTTGGAGTCAGTACCGTTAATTGGCCTGGATCAATGTCTGTGGCAATGACAGTGCCTGAGGGAAAAAATGGAAACACGCCCCAGCAACCATCAAATTCAAGCGCATTGCCGGCGTAAGTGTCATATTGTGCTACCGTTATCAAGTTCTGTGGCCTATGCGCATCTACAATCAAAACCCCGCTGGTGTACCAGGAAGTCACAGCATAATCGTTGAGAATATGGGTATTGTGTACATAAGTTCCAGTGCCGTTGTTGGGTGACAAACGGTCAAGTTCCCGGATATCTGAAGGGTCACTCACATCGTATGCCGTTAGGAATGAGGGTGCTTTTTCATCGGTAGTGAGCACATGTTTGCGGTCGCTCGTAATCCAGGAATTATGGGCAAATTTGCCCGGTGTCTCTACCGTGCCCAGCACTTCTGGATTGCTTTTATCGGTCATGTCCACAATAGACATGATTCCTGCACTGATGTGACAAGCGTACAAGGTGTCGTTGTCTACATATCCATCGTGGATGTATCCAAGTTGTTCAAAACTCCCTACATACTTCGGGGTGTAAGGATCTATGTTTAAGTTAAAAATTTTCGCGCCACCTGGATTGATGTTGCCACCAAAAGTATAAAGAAAACCTTTCGTCACATCAATATGCAGGGCGTGAATTTCATCCAGATCTCCCGCAATTGCACCATCTCCAGTGTAAAAGTAAGAATTCAAATTCGCGCTTGGAAGGCTGCTCAAGTCCACAATTTGCAGACCTTGTCCACCTTCTGAAGTGACATAAGCGTAGTGGGAATAGACCTTAATTTCTTTCCAAAGATTGCTAGGCCCCGGGATTTGGACAATTTGTTGAGGAGAAGCTGGGTTGGTAATGTTTACAATTATTAAACCATTTTCGCCGCCCAGCAAAGCATATTCTTGTCCATTTTGCCAGTAGCCGCACACATTGGCAAGCGTCTGGCCAGGAAAATCCATGGTGGAGCGTAGTTGGAGGTTGATATTTTGCAGTTGAGCAAAAGCACTTTGCACGACAAAAAGGAGGAGTGCGCTAAGCGCAAACTTGGATAAATTTTGCATGAAAAACAGAAAGGATGGAAGTATTTTGAAATTGGGGGGCGAACATACGCGCTTTCAGAGGATTCATCAAAAATACGCCTAAAACTGTCGCCCAAAAGCAATAGTAGGCATTGAGATCACGCAAGCTCAACTTTTTGCCAAATCTCTAACAGCGTCTTTTGCTCTCGTTCCCAATTCCAATCCGCTCGAGCCAAAAGGCAGTTTTGCCTCAGTTTTTCGTACAATGCGGTATCATCCAGCAAAGTTTGAATGGCCGCAGCCACAGCTTCTGGATTTAAATTTTTTAACAAAATTGCCACCTCATGCTGCGCGTTCAGGGCACGATATTCGGGAAAGTCCATGGTCAACACCGGCACGCCTGCTTGCACACCATCAAAAAATTTGTTGGCAAGTGAGTAATAGTAAGACAGTCCCCGATTTTCCAAAAGATTGAGTCCCAACCAAGCCTGAGATGTCAAGGCTTTTAAGTCCTCGGGTTTGACAAATCCAAGAAAAACCACCCGGTCTTTCAATTCCAAATCTGTGGCTTTTTGCCTTAGTTGGGCAGAAAGATCACCTTCTCCAGCAAGCACAAGTTGAAGGTTTTCAATATATTGCATCGCCTCCAGCATTGCCTCAATTCCTCGACCTTCATTGAGTGCGCCCTGATAGAGTATTTGATGGGAATATCCCGAGCCTTTTTTAATTGTCAGATCTGCATCATTCCTGACGGGCACATTGCGTACTACTCCAAATTTCAACCGATATTTTTCTTCAAAAATCCGCGCTAAAACAGGGCCTACCGTGTAAGCATGTCGGTAAAATGGGAGGCAAATTCGTGCCACCGTTCCCCAAATGGATTTGACAAAGGGGCGATGGACGACTTCTGGCACTTCAGTGAAATATTCGTGCGCATCGAAAACGCGCTTCTTTCGTCGAATCAGGGAAGCAAAACACCCCGCAGGCAAAGTATCCAGATCTATCGAACACACCGCGTTGTAACGAACAAAAAGCAAAAACCAAAAAAGCCGCAGGTTGTATTCGGCGTAAAAGGCAAAACCATTTTGAAAAAGGCAAGGCAGCCTTTTTTGTTCGTACCCTTTGGTTTCCAATGGTAAAGAGTGTGGCAGGATGCGGCCCACAAGCATCACCCGATAGCCGTTTGCAGCCAAAGTGCCACAGATGCGGTGCATCCGTTGGTCGTAGTTGAGGTCGTTGGTTACAGTAAAAATTATCCTCATCATTATTGAACCCTAAAAATCCTTCAATGCAGTATACACTAAATCTACAGGCAGGCCCATCACATTTTGAAAGGTACCTTCGATGCGGGTGATCTTGCAATGGCCAATCCAATCTTGCGCACCATACGAGCCGGCCTTGTCATAGGGCTCGCAGGTACGGATATAATAGTCAATCTCATCATCAGAAAGTTCGGAAAACCAGACTTTAGTGATGCCCGCAAATACTTTTTCTTTCTCTTTTGAGCGCAGGCAAACGCCCGTTATCACCGTATGCTGCCGCCCCGAGAGGGCCCTAATCATACTAAAAGCTTCTTGGTAATCCGCCGGTTTGTTGTAAATTTTCCCATCAAGGATCACCACTGAATCTGCTGCGAGAATGATCTCCTCCGCTAGGATTAAATGTGCTGCCGCCACCGCTTTTCTCTGAGCGAGCCAAGGGGCCACTTCCTCGGGGGGCATTTCGGGTGGAAATGACTCGTCCACATCGAATGTATGTACGGTGAAATCGAAACCTGCTTCGCGCAAGAGTTGGCTTCGGCGGGGACTTTTGGAAGCGAGGATGAGTGGACGTTGGAAGTTGGACATTGGAAGTTGGATGTTAGATGTTGGATCCTGGAAATTAGACATAGAAGGTGGCAGGTTCAAAATCTAACGTCCAACTTCCAAAGTCCAATATTCTAAATATTGCTCCGCCGCACTTACAATATCGTCTGGCCAGCAGCGCAACAGCAGGAACACTCCCGCAAACATCACGATTTTAACCAGAAAACTGGCGCGAGAAAAATCTGATTTGCCTTGAGCGCGGTAAAGGATGAACGTAGTAAAAAGTGCTGGCAAAAACAATAGAAGCGTTCCTGCCACAACCTGCCATTGCGGTGCGCCCGTTTGTTGCCAAAAGATCAGAAGCAAGCCGACGAAAAGACTCAAAAGCAAGGCTGTCATTCCAGCCGGTTTTTTGGCAAAACGCGGACCTTTGAGCACTGCAAGCGTGTAGCAACCGCAGGCGGCATCTCCTTGAAAGTCTTCGAGGTCTTTGATTTGTTCCCGCAACAGATTGGAAAGGAAAGCAAAAAGCGCATAAAGCCACACCAATGCAACCGCTTGTTGGACCATATCCGGCTGTACAAAGGACGTAAGCCATATAGCCCGTTGTTCTGGCAAAAGCATCACCACCGGCACGAGTGCACAGAGCACCGACACGAGCAAATTGCCCATCAATGCCGTGCATTTGAACACCCAGGCGTAAAGAAAAAGCAGGAACGAAATACCCGGGAACACCCACATCGGCCAGTGATCGTGCGGGCGGAGCTCCGAGTCAATCATGAACGCCAGCCAGTGCGCGGCCGCCACCACCACCGCGTACAATACCAGGGCAAAAAATGGGGACAAAACCCGGCCCCAAACAGCCCGGCGGGGTTTGTTCATCGCATCAATATCGCGGTCGTAATAATCGTTGAGGATATAACCGGCCAATGTGGTGAGCACCGTGGCACCTGCGATGAGGTTGAAGGTGCGTTCGGTAAGCAAAGGGATTCCACCAGCCTTCAGCAGCGCGGGGCGCAGGGCAAACCAATAAGGCACAAATTGCGTTAGGTACACAATGAGCAGATTGGGTAGCCGAAGCATCCGAATAAAGGCAAGAGGGTAATTCACGCTGCGAATGTAGAACTCCGTAAGAAGCCCCGCGATGAAGCCTACTGAATTTTTTTAAAAGTCAGCCCGGCGCCCCCACTCGTGAGCGAGCGATATTGAAGCTTTGACGTGTCACAAACCATCACAAAGTTGCACTGTGCGTCATATTTGCCATTTTTGGCAGTGATCTCAGTAAAGCACCAGCCATCAGAGGTGTCTACACCATCGGGTTTGCAAACAGGGCTTTCACAAGCGCCATCCACATCTATCATGCTTTGGAGGGTGAGTTTGCCACTGTTGAGGTGCCGCATCTGTGTATCGGCGATTTCGAGCATGTAGCTGGAGTCCAGTTCGCTTTGCCAAGTGCCCTGCAAAGTGCGGAGAAGATCGTTGGGATCCGGGATGGATGACTTTGTGGAGTCATCACTGTTTACCACTGGAACTGGCTGTGGTGGTGGAGGGGTGTTTTTGCATGAAGCAAGGGAGAATAGGCTCAATAGAGCCACCGAGAGGTAGTGTTTGTTCATATGAACGAGATGAGTTCCCAAGAATCCGGGATCGAAAAGAGGTTTGGGTTGCAAATTCTGCAAGGACAAAGAAAGGACGGTTTATTAAGACGCGCCCTACTTTGCTGTCCAAACTATTTGCTAACAACCAGAAAACCTTTAATAATCAACCACTTGTATTATTTGCAAGCCTCGCAAAGAAGCACCGCCATACCGAGGCCACCATCAGGAGGCAAGTCCAGTGCTATTTGTAAGCCATTAGAGAGTTCTTGCAAGTACACATTAAAATTGATGTCCATTTTGTTGTTGTATTGGAAGTTCATCCCTTCGGGGGACAATTGAAAATTGGCCTTGTTAGATAGGCAGGTTGGCAGGTTGTCGCTCGTGTAAATTTCTACTTGTTTGCCTCGTTTGTACAACATAAAGGCCGCAGATTGGTGGCCAAAGTCAATAATCACCCGGCACGGTATATCGCTGAGCGCAAAGAGGCGGCGATGGTAATTTTTGGGGTCTGCACTGATGAGCGCTGCTTCCCCCAATTTTGCATTGCACCAGTTATTGGGATCGCGCACATCCATATTGGCTGGTTCATTGCTGAATTTAAAAGTTGGGTAACCTTCATTTTTGGAAGCTTTCCCAGTATTATTTGGAGCTTGCGAACAAGCACAAAAGCCAGTAATAGACAAGACAAACAACAAGTATTTCATGTGACAAAGGTATGAATCTATTTCACGATAATGATCTCTCCAGGCAGCAAACCTGTGCGGAAAGCGCCCATTTGTGTGCCGTCAGTTTTGAAAACATACACCTTGCCCGCCGAACTGTAATCCTTTGCATCAGCGCAGTAGAGCAGTTTCTGCTCCTTATCGAAAGCTAGGCCATAAGGTGTTTCCAAGTCCGAAAAATTGGGAGGAAGCCAGGCAGAGAGTTCCGTGCCTTGTGCGCCGGCATTCGCTTTGTAAATCGTTTTCCCACCCAAAAAATACATTTCCCCTGTATTTTCATCCACCAAAAGATCGTCGGAGGAGGCAGGGGTTGCAATGCCAAGGCCTCCGTTTACATAATCCAAGTAGCCCTTTGGATCAGCGTCCAGGTAAAACCCTTTACAGAGATAATACAATTTTTGATTGCTAAAAACGAGCGTAGCTGGGTTTATTCCTGCGGGAAGTGCCAAAATTTGAGGGGAATCGCTCGAGATCAGAATTTCAGTCAACGTAGAATCTTTGCCGTAGCCTCCCGAGTTTGCAACATATACCTTGTCGCCCATTCGTACCATTTTTTCAGGACCATGACCGGTAGGGATGGTAGTCAGCACTTCAAGGGTGTTCAAATCCACCTTGGCTACACTGCCTGTCAGCCCATCATTGCCCCATTGACTGATGTAGGCCGTATTATTGTCGAGTGGCAAAAAGAAGCGAGGTTGTTCCAAGCCACCGATGGTGCCAACAAATGAAAAAGTTTTGGCGTCCACCACCACGACCCTATTTGCTCCATTGACCACTATGTAAGCCTTGTTGCCATAAAAGGTCAAGGATTGCACAAACTGTCCCAGCACCGCGCCATTATTGGCTTTTTCAAAAAGGGAATCCTGTGTTTCACCTGTTTCGGGGTTGTGCCAACTGATGGTGCCTGTGCCGCCAAAGGGGCCTTCATTCACTACAAAAATGCCTTTGGAATAATCGGCTTGTGGGTTGTCGCAGCAAGCCTCTTTTTCGGTACAAGCGCTGAACAGCCAAGGGGCTGCCAAGAAAAGGATGAGAATTTGTTTGACTTTCATTTTAATGAATTAAAACGTTGAGAATGAAAGGCAAACGGATAGGAAAGGGCAGGTGATCTGCGATTTAGGATGTACGATTTATCTATCCCCAAAAAGCACATTTAAGCCTTTCAGGAAATCATCCAATCGTACATCTAAAATAGCAAGTCACAATCCCAGGACTTTCTACCCGAAGCCCAGTTGATTTAGCGGATTTTGGCAGGTCTTCTGGCTCGTTTCAGTAAATAAGCACCTTCCCGATAATTCAGTGGTACGTTCGCTTATCACCCTGGTTTGCAAAAAAACAAACCTGAAACTTACAGCAGCGGGGACTGCCCCGGATTTTCACCGGGTTCCCTTTTAATCCCGACCCAAAAGTCAGGAAACCAAAACCCGGGGCGAAGGTAGAAAGGTTTAAATTGTTTTTGGGAGAAGATGGTAGACCTCACAAAATCAATCCAAGGAGCGTTTTTAAACCCAAGCCCAAAAAAATCAAACCAATCACCCGGTTGGCGTGCTTTGCCGCTTCATCCGAACGGTTTAAGATCAATTGCCCCAGCCAGGCATATAGCGTGAGTGCGAACAGGGTGCCGACAGAAACCCCGAGCGAAAATATCAGCGTCGAGAAAAGACCCTCCTGCCACCAGCCCTCTACCCGCAGCCATGCACAATAAACAAACCAATACGGTATGGCCAAAAGATTGAAAAAGCTGACAATCAGTCCTTTGGCAAATTGACCTCGCAGCGTGGTTTCAGCTATTTTCACGGATTGGTTCAAGGGTTTTGCAAAAAAAACGAGCTGAATGCCAAGTGCCAAAAACACCAGGACTGCCGCCCAATGAAAAACTTGCTCCGCCATTGGGTGGCTTAAGAACCAGTTGGCAACCAGTACAGCAGCCAATGCCTGGAAAAATTCCGCTATGGACGCGCCCGCAGCCACGGCGATTGCTGCGGCCAGTCCGCGGGCAATAGAAGTCTGCGAAACGGTGAGACTGATTAATCCGGGAGGCAGAGAACCAAACAAACTGAGGGCAAAACCTGCGGCAAGCATGAACATTTGTAATTTTTTGATTTTGGAAATCGCGGGAAGGCTACTAGCAACCACAAACTTTTCCCACTTTTGCAATGCTTTTTGAACAGACAAATATCAATTCAAATGACTCGACACAATACGTTCCTCTCTTTTCTATTTTTTATTCTCCTCTCCCCTACCCTTTGGGCACAGACCAATGACGAGTGCAATGGGGCCACAGTTATTGCCGACCCTTCGGATTACTGTACACCCTCTCCGGGCGAGGACAACACCGCTGCAAGCCCAAGTATGGAGGCTTTTCCAAGTTGTTGGTCCAATGTTGGGGCAGACTTGTGGTACACCTTTACGGCGGTTGCTACAGACCTGATCGTTATTACAAAAGGCCAAACACCCTCCAATCCAACAGGAACGATGTTTGGGCCACAAGTGTCGGTTTACGGCGGCGACTGTACCAATCTAAGCGAAATCGCTTGCGCTTCGGACCTGAACTTCTCGAACAACCTTCCATTGTCCGTGTCCGGTTTGGTGGTGGGCCAACAATATTTTATTCGCATTGACGGTATTATTCCTGGCTTTTTTGAATTGTGCATAAAAAACAGTGAAAATGCAAATGTAGCATCGGGCGATTGCCCTAGTGCAACCATTGTAACTTGCACAGCCCCGATTGAAGTGGACCAGGTGTTTGGGCCGGGCAATGACCCTTCTGAACTGGACGACGCTCCTTGTTTGATAGGTTTCGCTGGGGAATCGAGTGCAGCATGGTATGTGTTCACCGCCGTTAACAATGCCAAACTGACTTTCATTATTACACCCAACGACCCAAACGACGATATTGACTTTGTACTTTACCGTCTCCCGAATGGGCCTGGGGATTGTACGGGGAAAATCTCGGAACGTTGTATGGTGGCTGGCGATTTTGGAGCTGGCAGCCCTTGTATGGGGCCGACCGGCCTGAACCTTACTGCCACCGATATCAATCAGCCACCCGGCTGCGCTCCAGGAAGTGACAATTTCCTTCGGTTTTTGACGCTCGTACCTGGCAGAACCTACGCGCTATGTATCAATAATTTCACTACGCTTGGCAATGGTTTCTCCCTCGAATGGGGCCAGGAGGCCATTTTTCTGGGCGCTCCAATGGCTAATTTTTCCACAGATCAACCCGACATAAAACTATGTCTTGGGGAAGAAGTGGTTTTAACAGACTCTTCTTACTCCGCTGGAGGCGTACTCAGCGAGTGGAACTGGGATTTTGGCCAAGGCTCGATTTCTGATTCCACAACGGGTCAAGGCCCGCATACCATACAATATCAAACGCTTGGGCCAAAACAAATCATCCTTACCGTAAAAAATGATGTTGGATGTGAGAGTAGGGACACGGCCAATTTTGTAGTTCAATTCTGTTGCACCCTAGACGCTGAGGTAAGCGTGGAACCTGGTTGTCCAGAACCCAACGACCCTGCGGCAATCGCCATTGTAGCGATCAAAAACAGCCTCGATCCTTTGACGATTACTTGGAGCAATGGCCAAACTGGCAGCAGTGACACCACTTCCATTGATTCTTCCGGCACCTACACTGTCTTGGTGGTAGATGCCAATGGTTGCAAAGACAGCGTGAGTTTTCTCGTCAACACGCCGCTGAATGTCAGTGCAATGTTCCCGCCTGATACCACGATTTTACAAGGGGCAACTATCACCCTGGCAATTTCGGCTATGCCGACCGACTCTCTCTCGGTAACCTGGACAGACGGGGCGGGCAAAATACTGACCGACTCTTCCATCACCATAACGCCAGAAGACTCTATCACTTATTTTGTTGAAGTGAACAACACGGGCTGTATTTTCACCGACTCTGTGACGGTGATCGTTGAAAAGCCCCAATACGAAAGACCCAATGCCTTCACACCCAATGGTGATGGCAGCAATGATACATTTGGCCCCGTGCTAAAAGGCGATTCGCTAATTCACCTGGAAGTGTGGTCCCGCTGGGGCAAAAAGGTTTTTGACTCCATCAATGAAGGCAAAAATACCTGGGACGGTACCATTAACGGCGAAGATGCACCTTCTGACGTGTATGTATATCGGATGCAGGTGCGCCTGGTGAATGGGGAAGAAAAATCTGACAAGGGAGACGTGACACTGTTGCGTTGAAAATAGAATCATTAAACCGGAAAACAGGAAAATCTAAAACCGTGAAGCACTTGATCTCAAAAAAGGGGGAATTTCGCCCTTTTTCGGATCATAATTCGCAGTTTTAGATTTTCCTGTGCTCCGGTTTAAATTATTTGCTTCCTTGAAAATATTGGATGCTCTATTAGATAGTGTACTATTTAATAGGTGATTTGAGCCCCTTCATTTCCTCAACTTCCCCCTCAGCAACTTCTCCAGCCCATTCAAATCTTCCGAAACCCTAAATCTGAGCGCCAGTATCCCAAAAATCAGTGCAAAAAATCCTGAACGAAGTATAAGGTCCAATAAATCGTAGCCTGAAAGAGGGATAAGACTGGCTACCATATACACCGAGAGCGCAAGGCCAATGGCCTTCATCGTGGCATTCGCAAAAGGAAAAAGCCCGAATTTCAGCCAAACCAACCCTATACTTATAGCATTGTAACCAGTCACACTCAAGAGTGTAGCCAAGGCGGCTCCCTGTATTCCCAATATTGGAATGAGCCAAATGCTGAGCAATATATTTGCCGCAGCCAGTATTCCGAGCGAAATCAACGAATAGCGGTAATATTGGGAATAATACACCATGTAATTGTTCAGTCCGGTGCCCATTTCCACCACCCTGGAAAGCCCTATGAACAGAAAAACCCACTTTCCAGCGGCCAGCTCCGCGCCATTTGGCAACAGGCCAAACAGGCTGTCAATCGAGATCCAAATGCAGCCAAACAACAGTAATCCTGCCAGTAAAAGGTTGATAGACACACTTTTATACAGCTTCTCCAGTTCTTTATGGTTATCATCAGCCAAATATTTCGCCACAGACGAGACACTGGCTGCGTACAAACTCTTGGCCGGGATTTCAATCACAGTAGCCAAATAGGCCGCAATGGCATAAACCCCTGCGGCTTTCACGGCGCTGAGAGAACCCACCATAAATACGTCGGATTTAGCGGCCACGAGCAGGGCGAAACCTCCGAATGCGCCAAATGAGATGAATTGCAACATCTCGCGACGCAGCGCGGGGGTGATAAAAGACCAATTGGGTCGCCAGTACCATTCACCAATATGCCGCAGGTACAGTATAAGCCCGGTCATTACGAAAAAAGCATGGGCCAGAAGCCCGATCATCGCTGCGTCTAATGAAAGCCAGTCTTTCCAGACAGCGATGAGCAATAGCGGCAGGGCAAGTTTCTGAGAAAAGTCAAGCAGGACAGAGGGAACTACGATTCGCTTGAAATTGGAGGAGTACACCGCCAGCACACTGCTCGTGATGTAACAGAAGGCAAGTGGAAAGCCCATCCACAAATATTCCCGAAGCAAGGGTGATTTTGTTTCCAAGAACGTGGAGAATGGCCCCCAAAACGCCCAAGCAAGCAATCCACTTAACGCACAGCCCACCACACATAAGCTGAGGATCAGGGGCAAAAAACCATGATGGCCCGTAGATTTGTCTTGAAAACGAGGAAAAAAACGGATCGCCACCGTATTGGCTCCCAAGGATAAAATCGGCAGTCCAACCATTCCTACTGACAAGAGTACCTGCGCCAGCCCATACGCCTCCAAGGCATGCGGATACACAAAAAACGTACTGATGGCACCCACCCCCAAACCCACCACATTGACGGCAGAATGCTTCAAACTTTGCCTACGGATGACACCCATCAGCCCTGTTTTTCGCGGACGTAAATCTCCTGGTCTTTGTACTTGGAAGGGCACTTGAGCAGCATGTCCGAAGCGGCGAAGGTCTCCCCTTTCATCTGTCCTGTAAGTACGATGGACTCAGAACGCTCAAAATCCTGCGGCTTGGCAGCGAGGAGCTCTACGCGGCGTATTTCGCCCGCATCGTCTTTGAGGTAAAACGCCATGAAATTGGGGTCTATAGCAGGATCGTATTCCACGGGGCGGTCTTTTACGAGTTCGCCCACAAGTTTTACCCTATCCTCGCTTTGGGCAGCTTGAGAAAAATTGGCGTAGGTAGTCACGTCTTTGCTGGCAGAAATAAGAATGCCAATGGCCACGGCCACTACGACTATTGCAAGGAGATGCGATTTTTTCATGTTTGTGTGTGTGTTTTATACAAGGAACGGTGTCAAAATAACTTTCCAATTTCAGGCCTATTATTTTGGCGTTAGCCAACTATCTTTTGAGGCGAATAGTGGGCTATTTAACAAAAAAGATAGGATGGATGGCGGCAAAAGAATGGCATCAAATTGGGAAGTTGTTTTGACACCGTTCCTAAACAAGCCAAAGCAAAAAGCGTTTGGACATAAAGGGATATTATATCAGTTATTTTTAACGAAAGCTACCTTCATGCCTATCAATGAGGCATCTGAAGCTTTTATCAGGACGGCATTAAATGCAACATTGTTGACCCATTCTACGGAATACGTCTCCTTTTCGCCATCCTGTGAGGTCAGATTTAATAATCCATCATTTTGAAGCGACCATGTGCCCAAGCTCTTACTCAGCATTTCATTTGTGTATGCATTGGTCAACTGACTCTCATAACGGCCGTTTGTCTGAAGATTGATGAAAAGCGTTGCCATTGGGATGTCACTAACAGACACGACACCTTGCCAAATACCTGCGAATTTGTCCTGAGGTCTGCTTGCTGGTTGCTCTACGGGCTGTGGCCTGGAAGTGCCTGGGTCTGGATTTCTGGCATTCTGGTTTTTAGTAGGTTGAATTTGAGTCGTGGATTCCGGGTTCAGGAATGAAGTTTGAGCATTTGTGGCCTGATCAGGCGAAGAGTTCCCCGACAAATTAATCACCGCCAAAATCACCACCACGCCAACTGCACCCGTCAGTAGTATGCCCCAGGTTTTCCAGGCTGAACTAGAATGTTGATTCACTGGAGAATATTGAGGGCGTGCATATTGCGGTGGAGCCTGAACAACTGTCGGCATATCATAAGCAATCTCTAAAGCAGCCTGTGTAATCCTGTTGAGCTCCAACTGATAGGTTTTATTGTCAAAAGTCCCCATCCCGAATTTGGCATTCAACTGCGACAACTGACTTTGCAGCAAAACGCAGCGCTGTTGCACCTCTTTATCCCGAGCCAAGCCTGACAGTTGGACCATTCCTTCCAACGCGGATTGAACTTTCCCTTGTTGGATTTGGCGGATAACTTCTTGTTTTGTTAGAGCCATGTTTATTGGATTTTGTTTGGCAAATATAGGGCAAACAATGAATTGTCTATATATCCTACTTCATCTGCCCCAGTGCCGCCCTAAACTGTTGTGCTCGGGCACCATCGCCCATGCCCTCGTAAATCTGTGCCGAAAGTTCGTAGGCAGGCTTGAAGTTCGGTGAAATCTGGATGGCCTTC
>Ga0209181_10002865_pt1 | contig 27625 bp, 24 predicted proteins | sample MAT05_FD_187208 | JGI IMG/M metagenome (GOLD analysis project Ga0209181, IMG submission 187208) | Freshwater microbial communities from Lake Fryxell liftoff mats and glacier meltwater in Antarctica - MAT-05 (SPAdes) (version 2) | ecosystem: Environmental > Aquatic > Freshwater > Ice > Liftoff...
CTTCTAAAATTAACAGACGTAAACAACTGTTCTTACACCCTCTACGACAGTTTCACCTCATTGCCAGCCCCAGATTTATCCATACAAAATTTAACCACGGATACACAATGCATTGGCGGAAATGCATTCTCATTTAGCAACACGTTAACCAATGCAACAGCGCCGATTTCCTACAATTGGATTCTGGGAGAGAGCAATGTTTCTTCTATTTCCAAACCAAATATTTTAAAATATTTAACCACAGGAAATAAAAATATTTCATTGGGAATTGTAGACAAAAATGGTTGCCGAGACACTGCAATTTATGGTGTTTATGTAAATCCTTCACCAAAAGTGAACATTGCCAGTGATTCCATGTGTTTGGGCGATTCGCGTATTTTTAATACCACTATTACACCTGCAAATATTGCCGTAAACAAAACGGATTGGTATATCAACAATTTGTATGCCTCCACCAGCAATAGCTATAAATACGTTTCAACAGGTATTGGGAAATTTAAAATTAAGGCCATTGTTACCGCCACTGGGGGTTGCAAGGACACAAGCAGTTCTGCCGATGTCACCGTTTTTGCGATACCCGTTGCAAAATTTGGTGTAACTATGTTTAACGCTATTGGAACTGGGGTTCCTGTTGATTTCAACGACAGTTCTATAGGTGCTACAAAATGGACTTGGTACCCTATTTCCAGTGATAGGAACAATTTCTCGAATTCAAAAAAATTGAATTATTTATACGCCACTTTAGGGGATGCGAATGCGCTTTTGGTTGTAGAAAACAGTGCAGGCTGCAAAGACAGTGCTTGGCGAAATTTCACACTCAAATCTGATGAGTTGGTGTGGTTCCCAAATACATTTACACCCGATGCAAATGGCCGTAATGATGTGTTTAAACCCGAAGGTTTGTCTGCTGTAAAAACATATTATATGTCTATTTTTAACAGATGGGGTGCAAAGGTTTTTGAAACCAACAACCCAATGCAAGGTTGGGATGGCACGTATCAAAACCAACCGGCATTGCCAGGTGCCTATATTTACTCGGTGAACATTGTGTTTTTAACAGGCAAACGGCTGGTATTGAACAACAATTTAACTTTACTTAGGTAAAATTCACTTTTTCCTCTTGCCATTTCCTTTTTTGGGCGTGCTAGATTTTACTTTTACCCAGCCAAAAACAATAGGCGTGCAAAGGGCTGCTATAACCACAGCCAAAATATACCTGCCAAAAACAACTTGCGCAAATATGAGCAATACCAGCAGCGCCATAGAGAGCAACAACAACCAACTTGGTTCTTCAATAAATTGCTTTTTTAAATAAGCGGCAAACACGGTGAAAGCAAAAACTGCAACACCCACAAAAAACATTATGGAGCCAAGAATGCCCCAACCCTGTTTTTCAAACAAAGAAATTCCACCTAAAATAAGAAGGAACCAACTTAAATTAAATGCAGGTTTAACAATTGGGTGGCGATACATGGTGCAAATATCTTCAAAATATATCAAAAGCAAACCATAGTTCGAAATCTGATAGACTTTAAAATCATTATGGGCAAGTCATTTGCAGGATGTATCTTTGCAAACTACATAATATGATCATAGGCGTTCCAAAAGAAATCAAGAATAACGAAAACCGCGTGGCTCTTACGCCAGCAGGTGTTTCTGAGTTTAAAAGACACGGACACAAAGTGTACATTCAAATAAGTGCGGGCGAAGGCAGTGGCTTTTCAGATGCAGAATATATCGAGGCTGGCGCAGAGATGCTTGCAACGATTGAAGAAGTATACAGCATGTCTGAAATGATAATAAAAGTGAAAGAGCCTATTGAATCTGAATACCCTTTGATAAAGAAAGATCAATTGTTGTTTACCTATTTCCACTTTGCAAGTCATGAGCCGCTTACCCATGCAATGATAAACAGCGGTGCAGTTTGTTTGGCTTATGAAACCGTCGAAAAATCAGATCGCAGTTTGCCATTGCTTGTTCCAATGAGTGAGGTTGCCGGTAGAATGAGTGTACAGGAAGGTGCTAAATATCTAGAAAAACCAATGGGTGGCCGCGGCATACTGCTCGGTGGCGTACCTGGGGTTAAACCCGCAGAGGTTTTGGTTTTGGGAGGTGGTATTGTAGGAACCCAGGCTGCGAAAATGGCAGCGGGTATGGGTGCACATGTAACCATTATGGATATTAGCTTAAACAGATTGCGCCAATTGGACGATATTATGCCGGCCAATGTTGCCACCGAATATAGCAACGAATACAATGTGCGCCAAGCCATTAAAACAGCTGATTTGGTGATTGGTGGTGTTTTAATACCAGGTGCTAAAGCACCCAAATTGATTACACGCGACATGTTGCCAACTATGAAAAAAGGATCTGTGATTGTGGATGTTGCCATTGACCAAGGTGGATGTTTTGAAACCAGCAAGCCCACTACACACGCTGAACCTTGTTATGTAGTAGATGGAGTGATTCACTACTGCGTTGCAAATATGCCAGGTGCCGTGCCTTATACATCCACTTTAGCGCTTACCAATGCAACTTTGCCGTATGCCATTCAACTTGCGAATAAAGGTTGGCAAAAAGCATGCAGCGAAAACGCTGAACTGAAAGTAGGTTTAAATGTAGTGGGTGGAAAAGTAGTCTACAAAGGCGTATCAGACGCATTTAATTTGGAATACACTCCTGTAGAAAACTTCTTGGGAAATAGCGCAAGCGCATAAATTTATAAAAACAAGAAAAGGGTCACATAAAGGTGGCCCTTTTTTTTCTTATTTTTTCAACCCCATGCAGATCCTCAATCACCGCATTTACGGAACTGGAAATCCAGTAATTTACATACTGCATGGCATTTTTGGCATGTTAGACAATTGGCACTATGTGGCTGGCATTTTGGGTCAAAATTGCACAGTAGTAACCAGCGATGCGCGCAACCATGGCAAAAGTTTCCATACAGAAAACATGTCTTTCGACAACATGGCCGAAGACATTCAACACCTTATGGCGCATTTGGGACATGAAAAAATAATACTGGCAGGCCATAGCATGGGTGGAAAAACTGCTATGAAATTTGCACAAAATTTTCCAACTCTATTGGACAAATTGGCAATCATAGACATTGCAAACAAGACTTATGCCCCGAGTCATTTGGCTTATTTTCAAGCGTTTAAGGACATAGATTTTTCTACTATCCGTTCCAGAACTGAGGCAGATTTGGCTTTAATTCCTTATGCATCGGACTTAGCGGTGAGGCAATTTCTACTCAAAAATTTAGAGCCTAAACCTGCTGGTGGTTATAAACCCAAATTTAATATAGAAGCCATTCAAAGAAACTACAATGCAATCATTGGGGCCATCGACCTTCCAATACCCACTTGGAAAGGACCGACGTTGTTTATTTCCGGTGAAAAAAGCCAGTATATAAAGGAAAGTGACAAAGTCTCGCTAACGTCAGAATTTCCGAAATCAACTTTTGCAAAAGTAAGCAGCGCAGGCCATTGGGTGCATGCCGACAATCCTGCTGAATTCCTTGATATATTTCAGACATTTATTCAATCTTGATTCCTTAACTTCGCAACGGTGAGCAATAAAATTAAATTTCCTATCCTTTGCCTGGCATTTTTTGGGAACTTGTCTTTAACAGCCAAATACAAAGACAGCAGCAATATTGGCACGCCAGCCATAGTGCTAAAATTTGGCACGGGTTATTATTATGGACTCGGTGATTTGGGAAAGCGGTTTCCACAATTCTCAACCTTGCCTGCTGGTTTTTTTTATCGTTCACCCCGCAATCTCATTTTTGGCATTGAATACAATCGATTTTTAGGCAACCAATACAAATTAGACAGTCTTTATGGTGGCATTATGGGGCCAAGTTTGCAAATCCTAGATAAAAATGGTTTTCCTGCAGTAATCCGTTATTACATGCGGGGCTATTCATTTCAAGGTTATGTTGGAAAAGCATTTAAAATATCCCCTCGATCCAAATACGGTCAAATCCAAGCCAATATAGGGGGTGGAATTATGCAACACTATATAAAGATGCGATTTGATAAAGGCATTTTACCACAACTGGAAGGCAATTACTATGAAGGATATGACAGACTGACCAATGGGTTTATGATAACGCAGTCATTATACTATCAATACAACAATGCCCAAAGTTTAAGTTTCTATTGCGGAATTAATATGGTAGAATCCTTTACCAAAAACCAACGAAATTGGGATTATGGCACCATGCGAAAAGACAATGCGAATCGCAAAGATAATTATTTTGGATTTGCAGCAGGCATCTTAATACCGATACAAATTAAATCTTCCAACAATACCGAATATTACGATTAAATAATTTTGCTTTTTTTCTATAATATTGGCATCTATCTATTCGTTTTTGCAATGCGAATGGCTGCACTTTGGAATTCAAAAGCGTACAAACTAATTCGTGGACGCAAAGGTTGGAAAAAAGCATTTTTAGATACAATTCCGAAGAAGCAGGCGAAGCGTTTCTGGTTTCACTGTGCTTCATTGGGCGAATTTGAAATGGCAAGACCCATCATAGAAGGCATACAGGTTGAATTTCCAGAATCGGAGATTATAGTGAGTTTTTTTTCACCCAGTGGTTACGAAATGTGCAGCCACTTTCTGTGCACAGGGGTGGTTTATTTGCCATTTGATACAAAAAACAATGTAAAAAAATGGTATGATATTATACAGCCAGACATTGCAGTTTTTGTCAAATATGAATTTTGGCTCAATTACATGCATGAAGGCATTGCGCGTGGGGTAAAAATGCTGGCTATTTCTACCTTGTTTAGAGAAGGGCAATTCTTTTTTGAACCTTGGGCGGCTTCATGGAAAAACCAATTGCTTCAATTTAAAAGAATATTTGTGCAAAATGAAAGTTCGGCATACATAGGCAAAATGGAAGGATTAGGCAACATTATAGTGGCAGGTGACACCCGTTTTGATAGGGTAATTGACACCCATTCTCATATTGAACCTATGGAAGAAATTGCCAAATTTAAAGGTGAAAATCCCTTGCTGGTTTGCGGCAGTTCTTGGCAAGCAGAAGAAAAATTGTTGTTTGAATATTTATCCATAAAAAGTTGGCCTTTGGGCTGGAAATGGATTATTGCCCCTCACAATATACAGGCTCAACATATTCAAGAAATTGAACAAAGGTTCTCTGATTTTTATCCCATTAGGTATTCTGAGTTGTTAAAAACACCAGAAACGGGTAAAAACAAAATTCTGATTATAGACAATATGGGGTTGTTGTCGCGTATTTACCAATATGCAGATATAGGAATAATAGGGGGAGCATTTGGCAAAGGATTGCACAACGTTTTAGAAGCCGCCACATTTGGTATGCCCATTTTATTTGGCCCCAAACATCAAAAATTCCCAGAAGCCGCTGAGGGTATTGAAGCTGGGTTCTGTTTTTCAGCAAAAAATTACGCTGAATTTGAAATGCATTTAAACCGCATGCTTGGCAACGCAGAATGGAGACAAGAAACTGCAAATAAAGCTATTGAATATGTAGTTAAAAAATCTGGAGCCACTGAAATTGTGATGGATTATTTGCGACTGAATTAATTCAATAGAATATTTTAAACTGCTTTATGATAAGCAAACCACCACTGATAAAAATAAAAATGAGTACTATTTTTTGGAATTGATTTTGATCCATTTTTTCCAACATTTTTTTACCAATATAGCTACCAATAATTGCAACGAAGAACAATGCAATGATATAGTTAATCTCGCTAACACGAATAAAGCCACTTTCCCAATAAACCACGGCCCGCGCAAAATCTACGGCAAAATCAATAGCTGCGGATGTGCCAATAAAAAGTTCTTTCCCAAAACCCAAGGAAGACAGTGCGATGCCACGTATAGCGCCACCTGTGCCGAGCAAACCTGCCACAAAACCCGCCAAGCCGCCCAAACTTAAAAGTACTGCATTGTTCTTTTTTACTTTCAAACTGGGTTTGATTAAGAACAATACAGCAATCAAACAAAGGAATATTCCTAAAACCATCTGTAATGCGGAAGAATTCCATTTTGCGCTGAATACTGCACCAATTAATACAAAAACCACACTTGGCACGCCTATAATTCCGATGGTTTTCCAATCCAAATGTTTGCGAAAAAGCCACAATTTTGAAGTATTACTAAAAATATGAAATACGGCTGTGATGCCTAATACTGCTTGAAAATCCATAAAAAAATTGGCGATTGGTACGAAAAGCATGGATGAGCCAAATCCACCGAGGGTTCCTAAAATTTCCGAAACCAAAGCGCAAACGACAAACAAAACAAAGGTGGCATCTTTCACCTTGCAAATTTAGGGATATCCGTATTTTACAATTGGCTATATTACGCCTGCAGAAATTGTTTAATGTAATGGATTCGTAAACTTTTTACAACCAGAATCACCATTGGCCGATTTTTATTAAATTTGCATGTTTATGTCAAAATTACAAAATGTCAAAAAACTGATCCCCTTGATATTCACACTTGCACTTGTAGTGCTTTTTGGAAAGCATCTTGGGCAACTTAAAGAAGGGATTGCCGGCAATGAAGAAGGCGAAAATCAAGGATTTTACAAGCAATGGCTAGAATCTAAAATTTCTGCCGATGGCACGCTGCCAAAATGGATGCACGCTAAATGGGCGGCAGCAGACCGCGCCAATTTAAAAAGACGCAGCGGAGAAAAAATTATAGATACAGTAATTGAATTGGGTCCAAAAAGCACCGGTGGAAGAACCAGGGCACTTTGGATAGATCCGCGCAATGAAAACATTGTACTTGCCGGTTCAGTATCTGGCGGGCTTTGGCGCAGCACGAACGCAGGCGCAACATGGACTCCAGTAAACGAGCATGAATCTTCTTTAAGTGTTACTTCTATTGCCTCCAACCCTTTTAACCATGATATCGTATATTACAGCACTGGTGAGGGTAGGGGAAATTCCACAACTGTGGACGGGGGAGGTATTTTTAAATCTATAGATGGGGGTAAAACATTTTCTGTTATAGCTTCTACCGTAAATAAAACTGGATTTGAAGCCGTGTGGAAAATTGCCCACTCTTTGGACGATTCAAACACATTATTCGTTGGCACGGAAAGCTATGGTCTATTTAGATCTACGGATGCCGGGTTAACCTGGCAACAAGTATACAACAGTGGCAATGGCGCTACTTCAGAAATATTGGTATTGCCAAACAACCGTGTAATTATTTCACGTCAAGGAAGCTCTATTGCGGCAAGTGATAGCAGCGGTAAAATTGGAACTTTTAAAGCGGTAACTTTTCCAAATCCACCAGGGTCTGGACAATACCGCAGGGTGCAAATGGCCAATTGTCGGAAATATCCACAAGTTATTTATGCCCTATTCGAAGGGTATTCAGCCTCCGATTATAGCGATGTTCCTGCTAGATTTTACAAGAGCAGTAACTTTGGCAAAACTTGGTCGGCTAGAACAATCCCTACAGCCATAGGCAGCGGCCAACAGGGTTATTGCGTGATGATAGGCGCCAGCTTAACCGACAGCAATGCTGTTACTGCAGGGGCCATTAATTTAGCCAAAAGCACGAACGGGGGTACGAGTTGGTCAAACAACCCTCTTTATCCCGTGGGACACTCTGACCAGCAAGGCTTTGCTGCCTTTTCAGATGGCAATTATTTGGTTTCTAATGACGGTGGAATTTACAAATACAAATGGACTTCTACGACTGCACAAGCTAATTTAAATACTGGATATAAAGTCACCCAATTTTATGCAGGAAACTTTGGTCCAACTGGCTTGGTTTCTATCGGAGGAACCCAGGATAATGGAACCCACGTTACCAATGGAAAACTTACTTCCATCAAAGTTTATGGCGGAGATGGAGCCTATGCACATATAGGCTTGCAAGACGGCACCATTGCCTATTTGTCTACCCAAAACGATGGTATTCGGAGAGTAGAAGATTTCGACCCCTCGGTTGTGCCGACTTTTTCAACGGCCATTGATGATCCTGCATTTGCCAATGCAGTCGATTTCATCAATGCTTACACCATGAACCCAGCAGACCAATTGCAATTGTACTATCGCACTACCAGTAGAATTTACCGGTCAAAAAATGGTGGAGACAACTGGGCTGAAGTAGCAAGACGCAGTGGAATAAAGGCCTTGACAACAACAACAGAATTAGATCCTATTTTGTATTTTGGGGGCACTGCAGCACAATTGTATAAATTGGAAAAAGCAGGATCCATAGACATCGCCGGCGGATATAAAGAAGTGAATTACAATTCTACCATTCCGGTAGAGGTTACGGATGATTATTTAAAATGCATTGCCGTGCATCCCAATAACAAATATACCCTATTCTTATCATTCAGTAGTTTTAGTTCAAAAGGAAAAATATGGAAAGCCACAGGTATGGACAGCGCGGTGCCATCATATAAAAACATATCAGGAAATCTTCCTGTCGGTTTACCCGTAAATAGCGTGGCAGTAGATCCTGCTTTTCCGGATAAAAATTTATTCGCTGGTACGGATTTTGGTTTGTACTTTTCTACCGATAGCGGTGTTACATGGCAAAAGGAATACCGTATACCCAATGTCGCAGTATTTGATATTAAAATGCGTACAGACCGTTCACTATTTGTATTCACTCATGGACGAGGCATATTTTCATTAGGGCTTACTGGCGGTGCATCGGTTGGAAAAAAAACGCATGAAATTAAATCTAATACTCTCCTATTCCCAAATCCGAGCCAAAATATTTTAAACATCCATCTACCTGAAAATACCCAAAATATTGGGTACGAATTGTATGATATGAATGCCAAATTGATCTCAAAAGGCAACCTTGTAGGAGCAAAAAATCAAATTTCAGTTGCCTATATAGCCAATGGTAGTTACTATTTAAGGTTAAATGGAGAATCTCTTCAATCGACGCATAAAATCTTAATTCAGCACTAAAAATGGATGCAGAATTAAAAGAGAAATTAACAGAACTTGAGAAACTTTTGGGCAAAATGTATGCAGACCTACTTGACATCAGTCAGGATGTGATCTCAGGAGGTTATACTGCATTTCCCATTTACATTGTGTACGAAGGGGAATTGCAATTGGGTCAATTGATGTTGGATGCCAAAGAATACAACTTACCCTATAATTTCAATGTTGCAACACTGGAAGATTTTAAGGAGCAAGAAATTGTTTTTGAAGATAAAGAAGATGAATTTAAAGCGGCTTACGGAGATCCCAAAAAGCATATTTGTGTATTTTGGATTATTGGTGAACAGGCAGGATTTATTTTTTACCCTACTGCAACCAGAGCTACAGATTTAAATTAAAATTGGTGACAATAGATATCGTAATTTTAAATTACAACACAAGAGAATTATTAGAACAATTGCTGCCAATTGTCGTTCAAAACTCGCAGATGGAAGGTGTAAATATTGTTGTTGCCGACAATGCTAGTACTGATGGCAGTGCAGCTTGGATGAAAAAACACCAACCAGAAATAGAATTGATTGAGTTGGAGCAAAACCATGGCTTTGCAGGTGGTTATAATTTGGCATTGCAAGACCGCACAGCCGATTATTTTATTTTACTGAATAGCGATGCAGAACCTGCACCAAACTGGCTAAATCCACTCTTAGAATTTGCCAAATCTCATCCGGAAATGGGTGCAGCACAGCCCAAACTGTTGGATTATTACAAACGCGAAAAGTTTGAATATGCTGGCGCAGCCGGTGGGTATTTGGATCATTTCGGATATCCATTTTGCAGGGGTAGAATCTTTGGAAATGTTGAAAATAATTTGGGCCAGTACAATGAAACAAAGGAAGTTTTTTGGGCCACCGGTGCAGCATTTTTTGTAAGCAGAGCTGCTTGGGAAAAAGCCGAAGGTTTGGATGATCGATTTTTTGCACATATGGAAGAAATTGATTTGTGTTGGAGGCTGCAATTGTTAGGGTATAAAAATTATTCAATTCCGCAGAGTATAGTTTATCATATGGGTGGCGGAACCCTCAGTAATTCGAGTCCAAGAAAAACATTTTTCAATTTCAGGAACAGTTTAATTATGCTTTATAAAAACTTACCTGGAGATGAAAGAGATGCTGTTATAATTAAACGAAAATTACTGGATGGATTGGCAGCGGTATTTTTTTTAATTCAATTTAAATTTGCACATATTGTTCAAATTTGGAAAGCGCATAAAGCGTTTGACCAAATGAAGGTTTCTATAAAAGAAAAAGAAGGCGCAAAACACTTGCGTGAAATAGATACTGTGCTGAAAAGCAGCTTGGTTTTTGATTACTTTTTAAAAGGCAGAAAAGTATTTAACGAATTAAAATTTTAAACCAAAATTAGGTCCAAACATATTCACCTCTCTTTTCTAATTGGATTGCAGAATTATCACTTGCTTCTGGGATGAAATTTGTTCAGCGTTTCAGCCAAGTATGTACGATCAAGGTGCGTATAAATTTCTGTGGTTGTAATACTTTCATGCCCAAGCATTTCTTGCACAGCCCTCAGATCTGCACCCGCTTCTACCAAATGGGTAGCAAAACTATGCCTAAAAGTATGCGGGCTTATGGTTTTTTGAATACCCGTTTCCAAAGCCAATTTTTTAATCAATAGAAAAACACTTTGGCGGCTTAATCCTTTTCCTCGTGCATTTAAAAAAACAATATCGCGGCTGGCATTTACAATGGTTTGATGTCGGCGAACATCATCTCTGTAGATTCGAATGTGTTTCAAAGCGCGCTTTCCAATAGGAACCAACCTTTCTTTATTGCCTTTTCCTAAAACGCGTAAATAGGAATCCTCAAAATGCACATCGGTTAACTTTAAAGTTACAAGTTCTGAAACCCTGAGACCAGAACTGTACAAAGTTTCAAGCATTGCCACATCCCTCTCCCCGCCTGCCTTGCTCCTATCAATTGCTTTTATCATTCCATCTATTTCTGTTTCACTCAGAACCACGGGAAGTTTGCGACCTGTCTTGGGTGAATCGATAAAATCTGCGGGACTTTCAGCTATTTCATCTTCCAACAATAAGTATTTATAAAAAGTGCGCACACCAGAAATAATACGGGCTTGAGACATGGCGCTAAATCCTATTTCTGCCAACCATGCAGAAAATGCCTGCAAATCTTCTTTTTTTAATTGGGTAGGCGCAGAAACCGGATTGAACAAGGCACTCCATTGAGCCAACCGGTTAAGATCATTGGCATATGCCTCCACGCTATTGTGCGAAAGCGACCTTTCAATTTTTAGGTAAACAGCGAATCCAACGGCCGCAGTTTTCCATGCACCTTTCATGGTTGCATTTTGGCATGAGCCACTTGCAAAACTTCTTTAGATGTGGCATCCACAACCCATACCACCGCATCCAGATTTTTGGGGTTCCAATTGTATCTAGGGCGAATGTAATATTGTTTTTCAAAAACACGGCCTGCTTTTAAATCTGCCTTTAATGTATCTCCGGTGCCTGCGGTATATAATTTTCGCAATGCATGGTTGTGTTCGTAGTTTAAAATTTCTCCTTTAGTTTCTGATTGCTTTCCAATGACTTTGCTTTCCAGAATCCCTATAAAAATAAGATTTTTGGTAGCAACATCGCCTGTATAAGTAACCTTAGCATCCAGTCTACCTTGGTTCTTCAAATTGTCCCAAGAAGTGGTGATATTGATATTTAAAGGGTTTGCAAAAGTGAGCCGTTTATCCACATTGCTAATCCATACATTTCGGTTAATTAAACGAGAACCACTTACCATTATTTGATCCACTGCGCCAGTCGGCAAAGAAGCAGCGCCGCCTAAATACTGATTGATGCTCTCTGCATCGGAACTAGACATAGTATCATATCCAGCCCAAGGCCAAACATTGGGGCCTAAACCCGGAGATTCTGGATAAATTGCGACCACCGTAACTCTGCCTGGGTGCAAGGTATCTGCAATTTTTCTAGCGAGTTTTGCCGCATCTGGGCAATTTACACACCGAACGCCGGTCACATCAAACAACAGCACATCGTGGTTTTGCGCAGCAGGAATGCTGAGCACAGTATAAGTAGTATCCAACAACGGTTTTTCGGGGACAGTATATACAATGCCATGTTTTTCCTCTTTGCAGGCAAAAAGCACCATAAAAACGGCAATGGCAAAAATTAAAACTGTTTTGTTTAACATAACGAGGTTACGAATTTAATAAATCATTTACAAAAGCAAGTAAAAGTCCTGTCAAAAAAAAATTAAGTACCACTATAAGTCTAAATTTGCATCCACAAATGAAAATCATCATTGTAACTGTTTGCCTAGGCATATTCTTATTGGCTATGAAAAATAAATTTTATAGTTCTCCCCAAATCGCAGAAAAAACATCGGATTCCGCAGTTGCAAGTAGCGTATACCCCATTATGTTGCATGCATTAAATGGAAAAACTACTTTGGATTTAAGCACCTTTAAAGGAAAAAAAATACTGATTGTAAATACGGCAAGTGAATGTGGTTATACTCCGCAGTACGAAGGATTGGAAAAATTGTTTGAATCCAAAAAAGACAAATTGGTAATTATTGGTTGCCCTTGCAATCAGTTTGGAGGCCAAGAGCCAGGAGATAGCGCCAATATTCAACAATTTTGTAATGCGAAATACAAAATCACCTTCCCTATTTCTGAAAAGTTAGAAGTAAAAGGAAACAATCAACATCCACTGTACCAATGGTTGACGCAGAAAAGCAAAAACGGGGTTTTGGATGCCGACGTAAAATGGAACTTTAACAAGTTTCTTATAGACGAGAACGGAAGGCTCATGGCTTATTTCCCTAGCCGTGTAAAACCCGATGATGCGGAATTGTTAAAACTGGTTGACCAATAAATTTGTTTATAAATCCTAAGGATTAGTTTATACTTAGGTAAAATTAGAGGCTTATTTTCCTTATTTTTGCCCCACTTTTTAAGGCACCCATGAGTATTTTAGTAAACAAAGATTCCCGCATAGTAGTGCAAGGTTTTACAGGCAATGAAGGCACTTTTCATGCTACACAAATGATAGAATACGGCACCCACGTTGTTGGGGGTGTAACCCCAGGCAAGGGCGGAAGCAAGCATTTAGATCGCCCTGTATTTAACACAGTGTCTGATGCAGTGAAACAGGCTGGAGCTGATGTAAGTATCATTTTTGTACCCCCTGCATTTGCAGCAGATGCAATTATGGAAGCTGCGGATGCAGGAATTAAAGTAATTGTAGCCATTACCGAAGGCATTCCCACCAAGGATATGGTGAAAGTGAAACAATATTTGGAAGGCAGAAATAGCCGCTTGATTGGCCCAAACTGTCCAGGAATTATTACGCCAGAAGAAGCAAAAATTGGCATTATGCCGGGCTTTATTTTCAAAAAAGGCCATATAGGTGTTGTTTCCAAAAGCGGTACACTAACCTACGAAGCTGTTGACCAATTGACCAAAATGGGATTGGGTCAAAGCACAGCTATTGGCATTGGGGGTGACCCAATCATTGGCACCACAACCAAAGAAGCGGTAGAAATGTTTATGAATGACCCAGAAACTGCGGGCATTGTAATGATTGGCGAAATCGGCGGTGGCATGGAAGCTGAGGCCGCACGCTGGATTAAACAACATGGCACAAAACCCGTTGTAGGATTTATTGCCGGACAAACTGCACCTGCAGGCCGAAGAATGGGACATGCCGGAGCCATTGTTGGTGGAAAAGATGACACCGCTGCTGCAAAAATGGCCATTATGCGCGAATGCGGAATATACGTTGTGGAAAGTCCTGCAGAAATGGGACAAAGAATGAAGGATGTCCTTTAAGCATATTGCTTAATATTCATTTTATTATTTCTTCATCCCAATTACTTGTGCTGTCACCAGCAAATTACACAAGTTGCCTCTTTACCAAAGTGTGAACGTTAAATTGCATGAATACACTTTGCTGCACTAGAAATTTTAAGCAAACACAAACTGAGTAGATACTTCACTGGTGTGGGCGAAATTACCTTCTCTTAATATAGTTTTGTAATCGCATTGTACGCGCTGTGTAATGGAAATGTAATGCTTTATTTGCTTGCATTTTGCTGACTTTCAATCCATTCATTCATTCTACATTTGTATCAACAAAAGAGAAAAGTTGTAGTCAACCCAAAAGATATTGTGGGAAAGGGAACGTGAAAAGGTGGTTAAAAAAGTCGGTTTTTACCGGCTTTTTTATTTTTATTTCTTGGTTAAATCTACTTCCGCAACGCCAGGGTGAGATTTGGCATCCCATTCAAAGTATGTATCAGCCAATGCTTTGTTTGGGGTAAGTGTTTTGACAGTCATCGTAACTTCAGACCCATTTTTATAATGCTGAATTAAATTTTGAATTTTATTGGTAGACTTATCTATCTCTAATTTGATATAGGAGTAATTGGTTTTCCTTTTGGGCACCATTTTAATCACTTCATACGTTTTGCCATTCTTAACAATAGGACCCTCGTATGCATTTTTAAAATCTTTGTTGTAAATGGTAAAGATCTCATTGGGAGAAATGCTAGCATCCTTTGCCTTATAAATCTCTTTGGTTACTTCTTCATCTGTTTTATTATAGGTCCAAACAAACTTTCCGTTGCAATACACTTCCTGTCCAGAGTAATCCAATTTGTATTTTGCGCCCTTTATCCAAACCGTTCCAGAAGATGATGTAGATTTACCAGAAGCATTTGTTGTTGTTATTAAAAAGGTTGCCGTAACCGTGGTATAGGATTGATATACTTTGCTTACCTTTTTTAAAATTTCGGTGGCTTTTGCATCGCTTTGGGCAAACAATGCAAAAACAGAAATGGCAGATATCCCGGCGGTTATTATAATACGGTTGTATTTTATCATACTTCTATTATTGTTCATCTTTCAAAAACTGTTCCAAGTGGAACTCATCTGGAATAATAACTTGCCTAGCTTTGCTTCCTTGGTTTGGTCCTACCACCCCAGCATCCTCCAATTGATCCATTAAACGCCCAGCCCTATTGTATCCTATTTTCAATTTTCTCTGAATTAAACTGGTACTTCCAACTTGGTTTAAAACTACAATTCTTGCCGCATCTTCAAACAATTCGTCTCTTTCATTTGGGTCATAATTTTCACTCTTACCCCCGACTGCAGTTTCATCCACCACCTCAGGCAAAATGTAAGCCGTTGGATAAGCCCGTTGTTCTCCCAAAAAATCTACAATTCTGTCCACTTCAGGGGTGTCTACAAAAGGACATTGCAGGCGGATCATATCGTTTCCGCCACTGTATAGCATATCTCCTTTTCCTATCAATTGGTCAGCACCATTGCTGTCTAAAATCGTACGACTGTCTATTTTACTGGTTACCCTAAATGCAATACGGGCTGGAAAGTTAGCCTTAATCATACCTGTAATTACATTTACGGATGGTCTTTGTGTAGCAAGAATTAAATGGATACCGATTGCCCTAGCCAACTGGGCTAGCCTAGCAATTGGGGTTTCAATTTCCTTACCAGCCGTCATAATCAAATCTGCCACCTCATCAATCACTACTACTATATAAGGCAAAAAACGATGCCCATTTTCAGGGTTTAACTTCCTTGCTAAAAACTTGCCGTTGTATTCCACAATATTTCTCACCAAGGCGTCTTGGAGCAACTTATATCGGTTGTCCATTTCCACACACAAACTGTTAAGGGTATTAATCACCTTCGCATTATCTGTAATGATGGCTTCGCCATCCCCAGGCAATTTGGCTAAAAAGTGCCTTTCAATTTTGTTGTATAAAGTAAGTTCCACCTTTTTGGGATCTACCAATACAAACTTTATATAAGCTGGATGCTTTTTATAAAGCAATGAAACAAGGATTGCATTTAAGCCCACAGATTTGCCTTGGCCTGTTGCACCTGCCATAAGCAAATGTGGCATTTTGGTTAAGTCTGCAATAAATATTTCGTTGGAAATGGTTTTACCCAGGGCAACTGGCAGTTCAAAATCGCAATCCTGAAATTTCTTACTGGCCAGCACTGCGCGCATTGGCACCATTTCTGGATTACGGTTAGGCACTTCTATTCCTATTGTCCCTTTGCCTGGAATTGGCGCAATAATACGAATTCCCAAAGCGGCCAAACTTAAAGCAATATCGTCTTCAAGGTTTTTAATTTTCGAAATCTTTACTCCTGGCGCAGGTACAATTTCGTACAGTGTCACCGTAGGCCCTACACTCGCTTTTATTTTCGAAATCCCGATGTTGTAGTTTTTCAGGGTTTCGATAATCATGTTTTTGGAACTTTCAATCTCGGTCATGTCAATCTCTTGTTTTTGCAGACTGTATTCATTTAGGAGATCTAAAGTTGGGAATTTATATCCACTTAATTCAGCAGTTGGGTCGTAGATTGTATCTATACCTCGTCTTTCAGGCAAGGCATCTCCCTTGTTCTCATACACCAGTTCCTCGGCGGCCGCTGTTAAATCAGCAATTTCAAAAGTATCGTCATGGGTTTTTAATTCCACTTCTTTGCTTTTCTCTTCCCTTTGGTGAGTTTCAAGAACAATGGGTTCGTGTGTAAATTCGAGCACCGGTTCTTTCTTTACCAAATGTATTGGCGGTAAATCTGCAGAAATCACACTTTCCTCTATTTCATCGTCCAATGGGATCACCTGGTCTGGGTCAACCGCATCAAGGGGTTCAAAAATATGTGCTTCATTATTTGCCACTTCTGGCAAGGGCGCATCTATTTTACTACCTGGGATTCGAATACGGGCAAATGGATTTAAATTTAAAAATAAAATGGAATAAACCACGGCAAAGCCCAACACAAATAAAATTCCCCCAAACCAGCCGATAGCACTGTTTAATTTTTGAATGCCAAAATAACCAAATGAGCCTGCAAAAATGGCGAGATTTGGAAAAGTTTGAAAAATCAATCCCAGAAACAAACTAAACCAACTTGCAAAAAGGAGAGTATGAATGGCAATGCGCAAGAGAGAATAAGGCTTATATTCTAGGAGCAGGTATAAACCGCACAAAGCCAACCAAGGCAGCAAGGCATATGCGGCAAAACCAAATCCATTGTTGATAAACGTATAACCCAACCTCGCCCCTAACAATCCCATTGCATTGGAAATATGTCCATGGTTTTGTTTAAAAACAGTCCAATCCCCGCTGGATAAATAATCTTGATCGCTTTTCCAAGAAAATAGAAATGAAGTGAAACTGATAAAAAAAACAACCGATAAAACCAGTAGAAAAAAACCTGCAATCTTGCGTGCTTGTTCGTTTCGCAAAAAAATTACGTCCTGCACATCCTTACCAGATGGCTTCAGGGACGGTTCAATATGACCTTGTTTCTCAAAGTCGGGAATGTGGTTTACTTTCTTTTTGGCAGTGGCCATGGATAACTAGCGAAATTAATTTCATTCGCCCATTAGGTGGGTTATACTTATTCACGAAACGATAGGGTGTTTACTATTTGCGGCAATGCGAAATTACAAGACGTAGGTTTTTCCTTCTTCTGCCAAAAGCGTATTTTCAAACACAGATTGCGCCTCCAATAAAAGTTCATTGGCATCATGGTATCTTGCAGAAAAATGCCCAATCAAGAGGGATTCAACACCAGAAATAGCGGCAATTTTCCCTGCTTGTAGCGCAGTTGTATGAAAAGTTTCTAAGGCACGCGCAAGCATTTGGTGCAGAAATGTACTTTCATGATACAACAATGTAACACCACTTACATAGGAAGCAACATTCTCATCATAAATGGTATCTGTAATGTAAGCATAACTGCGATTTTTAGTCCCCGCCAATGTCAAATCATGGTTGGGAATCAGTTTTTTGTCTTCTGTGCGGTAATCTTCGCCTGCCTTAAGTCTTTCATACCATGCAATCGGTACGCCAAGCTTTTCACAAACATCTATATTCAATTTCAATTCGGGGCCAGTTTCCCGCAAAATAAAACCGGTGCAGGGAATGCGGTGCTTCAGGGGCACAGACTCAATTTCATAATGGTTGCCTTTTAAGATGATTTGCGGTTTTTCTGGATCACAAACAATATAGACAATGTCAAAAGGCAAATGTGCATCCCCAATATTGATGATTTGATCTAAAATCCCTTTCAGAGGGGCTGGCCCGGCAATGGTTAATTTGTCTTTCCGTCCAAAAAGTGCCATGGAAGTAATTAATCCGGGTAAGCCAAAAAAATGATCGCCATGCAAATGGGTAATTAAAATAAAATTAATTCTGTGTGTGCGCAATCCATACCGCACCAACTGTAGTTGCGTTCCTTCGCCACAATCCAACAAGAAGTAATCTCCTTCCATGCGCACAAATTGCGCGCTTGGATGCCTAGTTTTGGTAGGCGAGGCCGAAGAAGTGCCCAATACGGTAATCTCAAAAGCGCGGTGCATGGATTTTTGGATAGGTAGTAATTCCCGCGAAAATACAACGGACTGTAGCCGAAGGGTTACGTAATATTAAATAATTAGAAACAGTTTTTTAACAATCAAAAAAAATAACCCAATTCAATTCTTGGAATAAATTCGGTAATTTCTTCCTTGCTGCAGATGCTTTATTTTAACACGAATTACTGGCATACCTCTAAGCATAGAATCACCAACTTCAGGCCATTCCAATAAAAATATCGCATTTTCATCGTCGAAATACTCTTCCATACCAGCATCATACAATTCCTCCAAACTTTTTATGCGGTACCAATCCGAATGCACTATTTTTTCACCATTCTTTGCCCTGTATTCATTCACCAAACTGAAAGTTGGACTGCTAACGGCATCTTCAGAACCCAGTGCTTTTACAATCTTTTTAATTAGAGTGGTTTTACCCGCACCTAAATCTCCACTAAATGTAAGAATATGGGCTGGAGAAATCATGGATATCAAATAATCTACAACCAGTTCAAGTTCCGTTTCTACAATATTTTCAAATACTTTTTCTGGCATTATTTCCGATCCAAGACAACGACAGGGCATAGCATTTCTTCCATACTAATACCGCCATGTTGAAATGTGTTTTTATAATAATTTACATAATAATTGTAATTGTTTGGATACGCAAAAAAATCAGCTTCCGTGGCAAAAACAAATGAAGAACTCACATGGAGCAAAGGCAAAAATGCTTCATGCGGCTTTTTAACTTCAAAAACTTCTTTGGGATTATAAGTCAAACTTTTTCCCTGTTTGTAACGCAAATTGGAATTTACATTTTTATCGCCAACCACTTTGATAGGATCTTTAACCCGAATGCTTCCATGGTCTGTGGTAATAACAATTTTACAAGGTTTATCCGCTATGCGCTGTAAAGCCTCCCAAAGTGGAGAATGTTTAAACCAACTCGCCATAACGCTTCGGTAAGCGGCTTCATCTTCTGCCAATTCACGCACTATATTCACCTCAGTTCGTGCATGGCTAAAACTATCTACAAAATTATAGACTATAACATTGAGTTTGTTGTGCGACAAATTGGGAAGTGTTTCCACCATTTCTTTGGCCGCATTTAAATTTGTGATTTTGGTATAACTAAATTTAATGTCTCTACCCAATCTTTTTAACAAATCCTCCAAAAAATCTTTCTCATACAAGTTCTTTCCACCTTCATCTTCATCGTTACTCCATTTTGACGGGAACTTTTTTTCTATTTCTAAGGGCAGTAAACCGCTAAAAATGGAATTTCGGCAATATTGGGTTGTGGTAGGCAAAATACTTAGGTACAAATCTTCAATGTCCACCCTAAATCTTTCATCCAGAATTTCTGATATGGCTCGCCAATGATCGAAACGCAGGTTGTCTACCAATATCATATATACTGGAACATCACCATCCAACAGTGGATTGATGCATCTCCGAAATAAATTATGACTCATCACAGGACCATCATCGGTGGTATTTTTTACCATTCCCATATAATTATCACTCACATACCGGCTAAAACTTCGGTTTGCTTCTGCTTTTTGGTTTTCAAAAACTTCAAACATGCCCCCAGAATCTGAAGCCTCAAGCTCCATTTCCCAATAAATAAGTTTTTTATAAATATCCTTCCATTCTGTAAAATTGAGTTTTTCGTTCACTTTCATCCCAATTTCCATGAATTCCCTTTGATACCCTTGAGATGCCTTTTGACCCACCAACCTGCGTTCATCCAAATTCTTCTTCACACTGTGTAATATTTGGTTGGGATTTACTGGTTTTATCAAATAATCGGCAATTTTATTGCCAATTGCCTCTTCCATGATATGCTCCTCCTCGTTTTTGGTGATCATGATTACAGGTAAGTTTGGATTTTCCTGTTTGATGCTATTTAAGGCGTCCAAACCACTGATTCCGGGCATATTTTCATCCAAAAAAACCAGATCGAAATCTTCCTTTTTTACAAGGTCTATCGCGTCTCTACCATTGGTTGCGGTCACCAATTCGTAACCTTTGTTTTCTAAAAAAAGTATATGAGGCTTGAGCATGTCGATTTCATCATCGGCCCATAGAATGCGGGGTTTTATTGCCATTGGTTTGTATAACGTGTTCGGGTGCAAAATTATTGGCTACGAAGCTTATTTTTACATTAAATAAACAAATATAAGGAATAAACGCTTAGCGCGCCGTTTTAAACGACCAAACATAACTCATTTCTGCCATGCAATTTAAAAATGAATCCTTCAGTTGGTAATTTTGGGAGGTATAATTTAACAAGTCTGTAGAGACTATGGCCGCACTAAAATTTTTCCGTGAAATAATAATCTGTGGTGGCGATTTCAAAAAGGCTTCTTTAAAACGTTTTCTATTTTCATACCCTGCGCTTTCACCCCCAGTACCATCAAAAAATCCGGCATATGGAGAAGGAAAGGGTAAACTCCCAATTAATCCACTTTGCCAATAATAATAACCAAAATATTCCATATCCACATAAAGGCTTTGTTTTCCATGGGTTGCATTTAACAATGAATTTCTTTCGCTAGATTCGGCCACCGGTTGTGGAAATTTCCCTTTCCAAAGAAATGCATAACTCTCTTGCCCATAAACCGCCACAGCAAAAATTAAAAACAACGGCATCCACAAGCGAATTAAATACCGTTTGCGTATAAAAGGGTCGAGGATAGCAACGATACGATTTGCAAACCAAAACATACCTTGAATGGAGAACAATGCACCAAAGATTGCCATTGGAATAAAATAATGTGCATATTGCACTTTTCCCAACGTAGGAATTAAAGCCGATAAAATGAACAAGGCAAAATAAAATGCGCCGAAATGCCATCGTTTTTTATTGTTTTTCCAATCCAAAAGAGAACCTATACCCACCCAAAAAAGCAACCTAAGTAAAGGCACATTTTTTTCCCATTCTATAAAAAACAATTTTAACCCCGCCCAGAACCCCGGCTTTACTTCGTCTTGAATTGCGGAATAATGAACTGAGAAAGAAAGGTATTTTACATAATCTCCCCAAGCATCATTTGCCAACAAATAAATTAGAATTAAAAGCACTGGCAAAGCGCTGCCTAAGATAAAAACAAACGTACTCTTTATTTTTAATTCGGCCGTAAAAAGTATGTAAAACACAAATCCAAAGATTAAAAACAAAAAAGGTTCTTTAATAAGAAAAGAAATGCCCGACAATATACCTGCTAAAAAATACATTCGACAGGAAGGCTTGTTCATTTGCAACAGCAATATGGCAAACAAAAGAAAATAACTTCCATACTCTTCTGTATAAAAACCCGTGTAATAATACCCCCAATGCATAAATGAAAATAAAAACAAAGGGATTGTAAAAACAAAATACCAACCCACTTTTTTATAACATTGGTTGTAAAACTGCAATAGAAAAAAGACCAAAATGAAGACAAAAAACATTTGAATAAAATGAAAGGTTTGGCTATTCCCATGCCCAATCCATTCGAAAAAAGCAAACAAAAAATAAATCCCGGGCGGTTTCTGGTCCCATACTTCTTTATACAATATCTTACCATGCAAAAGGTGTTGAGCTACTCCAGCAAATGCACCAGAATCACCGTGCAGCGAGGATTTTGAAAAGTGCTGACCCACAAGATAGGCGGCAAAAAAAGCCAACACAACCAAAGCTCCATAATACACCCATTGGGATCTTTTAAGACCTAGCACGGTTCCAAAAATAGGTTTCAATTTCCAACTTTTATAAAAAACAACAACTAAAACTTAAAATCATAAAAAATACAGACCTTTGCCCCATGTCATCTCACCACTTTGTGCGCGACAAGCAGGAAGCTGCTTTAATTATTGCCAATGGCGAGGCCTGCAGCGCTGAATTGCTTGGCCAGTTGCTAGAGTGGAATCCTTTTGTATTGGTATTGGACGGGGCGCTAGATAGGGTTTTGGATTTACAGATTCGCATTGATGCCGTCTTGGGTGATTTTGACAGCGCAGAAAACATTGAAAAGAAACTGGAGGGCATGGGAATTGTAAAAATCATTCACACACCAGAACAAGAAAAAACGGATTTGCAAAAAGGCATTGATTATTTAGTGGCCGACGGACACAAAGCTGCCAATATTGCATGGGCAACAGGCCGACGCGCAGACCACACCTTTAACAATATTGGAACATTGCCACAATATGCAGGGTTGATTGATCTGATGATGGTGGATGATTACTCTCGCATCTACAATTTACCCAAAATATTTAAAAAATGGTATCCAGCAGGCACACATATTTCCCTCCTTCCTATTTCAAAAGTAAATGGCGTTGTGACTAAAAATTTGGCTTTTGACATGAATGATGAAAGTCTGCACCTACCCCACAGAAGTGGCAGCAGCAATCATGTGGTTGCCGATGGTTTTGTTGAAATTAGCTACTCTGATGGACATTTGTTGATGATGGAATGCTGGGATTGAGGACAAAAGATCTATTTTGAACATTCCAAAATGCAAGGCCTTTTTTACCGTGAATTTCTGCAATTCCAGTGCGGATTAGAATTACCGAAGGTAAAATTGAAAAAACTATTCAAAGACGCGAATCAAGTTTGGAAAGATTTTCCAAAAGATTTTAGGCCCCTTCAATGTTTTCAAGATTACTTGAAATTTATTTACTATCCATTTTTTCAAGAAATTTCAAAAAGTTTTTCATATTACACGACATAGAAGTGCCCTATGGAAATGCAATTCCGTTGTGTATTTTTGGGTTCCTGTACTAAACGTAATAACCGTGATCATTTGAATTGTCAAACATTTTAAATCCTCCTTATCTTCGCCGCATGAAAATTCTTTCTTACAATGTGAACGGCATTCGCAGTGCTGCCAGCAAAGGCCTCTTTGATTATCTTAAAACAGAAAACCCAGACATTGTTTGTCTGCAAGAAATAAAGGCAGAAAAGGATCAAGCAGATTTGGCCGCCATAGAAAGTTTAGGTTATCATCACTTTTGGTTTTCAGCGCAAAAAAAAGGGTACAGCGGGGTGGCTATTTTTTCCAAAATAAAACCCAAAAATGTGGTATACGGTTGCAACCAACCCGACTTCGATTTCGAAGGCAGATGCATACGCGCCGATTTCGACAATTTCAGCGTTTTATCGGTATATTTTCCAAGTGGAACTACTGGAGATATTCGCCAAGAAATTAAATACAAATTTCTCGACCATATGTTAGATTATGCAAGCGAATTGGAAAAAGAATTGCCCGCATTAATCGTTTGTGGAGATTACAACATTTGCCACAAACCCATCGACATCCACAACCCAGCAGGTAATAAAGATTCTTCGGGTTTTTTGCCTGAAGAACGCGCTTGGATGGAAAAATGGTTTGCCAATGGATACACGGATACATTCAGACTTCACAATCAAGATCCACACCATTATACTTGGTGGAGTTTTAGGGCTGGCGCTAGGGGCAATAACAAAGGCTGGCGTATCGATTACATTAGTGTGAGTGATACATTAAAAGATAAAGTCGTTGCCGCCGCAATTGTTCCAGAAGCAAAACACAGTGACCATTGTCCAATGTGGTGCGAAATAGAAATATAAATGGCGAATTGTAAATGGTGAATTGCTAATTATATTTCAGTTATAAACAACCATATGATAAATGCATTCTTTTTCATTTACAATTCACCATTTACAATTAATCCCTATTTCCTAATCTCCTTAATCTCCCCTTGTGGTGTAATTAGCAACAATTCTGTGGTTTTTTCCGTTTTTGTTGTGGTAATAATTTGTACAGGTTGATTGTATCTATAGCGCATAGTTAATGTATAAATAAATTGAATGGGTGGTTGCAATTGTGACGGATTCATCACTGCATCAAACCCTTCCAAACTGGTTTGGTTGTAAAAAACCGTGGTTCTGGTAATCATGCCTGCACCTGTTTTCATCACTGTATTTGATTCATCGGGCACATCTGCAGCATCCAAACTGCTAATGGCTAAAGGTTTGTATGCTTGGTATTTGTCAATTGGAAAAAACACGTTGCCAGTCTCTGTAAAAGTACGAAAACTGGTATCCAAATTGATGCCCAATTTCTTATAATTGGTGAGTTTGGTATTTAAACATTGCATGGCTTTGGTTCGCATAGCATTGCCTGCAAACTCCGATGAATCGTACAAATATTCCACCTTTATTAAATCATATATTTCACACTGTGCAGCCATCGCAAAAAGGCGGTCTAAATGATTGGGATCGTAATATTTTACGTGTACGTTTTTCTGCATTTCAAAACCTTTGGGCACCTGAGAATAATTCTTGGAAAATGTTCGCTTTTCGCGCGAATAAACAGGAACCAAAGCAATCATATCCAAATAAAAATTGTCGCGTTTTAATCCAATGGATTTTGCCAAGTTGATGAATTTTTCCATTCTCCGATTCATCAATGTATCCAATTCAATGATTTTTTCTGCGGCTTGGTTTACATGAAAAATAGCCATATAGGAAGATGGCTTCGCATTGAACAATACATTCACTGTTACCACAGTTTCGCTGTTATTAGCACCGTATGAAAATGGGGACGACCCAGAGAACATGGATGGCGTGCTGCTTGCATTGCCATTCCAACCCCTAAAATCGTCGTTCACTTGCGGGGCTGCCGATTTGTACTTTCGATCTGCCGCGCCTCTGTAAGAAGCATTTTGTAAAAACCGGTTGTTCGAATTGTAAATATCATTGCCCGTTGCCTGTGCATTGCTTTTATTTGCACATACAATTGTACATACAATCAATAGAAAGCCAAATGTGTTTCCTTTGTTTATCATGGAACAAATTTGCCACGAAATTTCTACGCATTTAGAGACATTGTGTGTAGTTGCCGTTTCAATGTGTGAAACAAAAGATTAGGATGACAAGTGCGCATTTAAACAGCCAGCATCTGGGCACCCACCTTATTGTTTTTTCCAAGGGGCGTAGCGATAGTGCCCCAAAATAGTGGCATCAAACAAATAATCTTGCAACTGTGGACCGCTGCCAATATTGTGCACCACCATAAGACGCGTTGTATCTTCAGTTGATTTTACATTCACCACAATTCCCACATGCCCAGCAGACACATCCCAGAAAACCAAATCCCCCGGTAGGTAGTCTTTTGCTACTTTAGAATTGGGCAACTTTTTACCGTGAAGTGTAAAAAAAGATTGCATATTGGGCGTGCGGCGATGATCTATGCTTGCATCCACTTTTTCAATTCGGCTTCTCTTGTTGTAAACAGCGTAATTGCGCAGTATATCTTCGTGGATGAGCTTTTGCAAATCATACCCCACATTGCGGTAAGCGCGAATCAGCACATCTGTGCAAACCCCAAGACTATCCGGCACATCGCCGCCTGGATATTTGAGAACACGATAGCTTCCGTCATAGGTAACGTGTCTATGGGTTTGTGCAATTGCAGCGCTGCAGAGTTTTGTTAAAATGGAATCTTTCAATTCAAAATTACTTGTAACTTTCTTCTTTAAGGATTTATTACTTTCCGCGTGCAAGCAGGATAGTAGCATCGCCAATATGGCAAACCAAATAAAAATGGATTTCGGTTTCATTGAAATAGTAACGGGGAAATAGGGTTTTTATTATAAAATGTGAGGAAAGGTATTTTAACGTGGTTCATGTGTTTTTAAACTCAATCTAATAAAATGAATGTGTTTAATAAAATTTCCCAGTATAACTTCAGGTGAGGGGCCGGCTGTTTTGGCAAGGCTGAGGAGGGGTGAAATGATTTGTGACAGGCAGTCCCCAGATTTTACTACAAGTCTTTCTACAACAATTAACTGTAAACCAATTCGCCGAAAGCACCAGTTATGGTAAGTTTCTTTTTGGGTGCGGCTTCTACATGGCCAATGATTTGTGCATCCAAATGAAAACCTTTGGCAATTTCAACCATTCTTTCTGCACTTTTTTCATCCGTATAAATTTCCATTCGATGTCCCATATTAAACACTTTGAACATTTCGTTCCAGGGGGTTTCACTTTGGTTCCTTATCAATTCGAAAAGCGGTGGTATGGGCAACAAATTGTTTTTAATAACATGCACATTATCTACAAAATGCAAAACCTTGGTTTGTCCTCCCCCACTGCAATGCACCATTCCCATGATGGAACTTCGCATTTCAGCTAGGATGGTTTTAACCAATGGAGCATACGTTCTAGTGGGCGATAACACCAATTTTCCTGCATCCAAATTCACACCATCAACCTTATCCGTGAGTTTCATTTTACCCGTATAAACCACATCCTCGGGCAACGCATTGTCATAACTTTCGGGATATTTTGTTCTGTATTCTGGGAAAAAAACATCGTGGCGCGCGCTGGTTAAACCGTTACTACCCATGCCGCCATTGTACCCAGTTTCCCAGGTTGTTTGACCATAACTTGCAAAACCTACAATCACTTGCCCAGCATCTATGGTATGATTGCTGATAATCTCACTGCGCTTTGCGCGTGCAACCAATGTAGAATCTACAATAATGGTGCGCACCAAATCACCTACATCAGCGGTTTCGCCCCCTGTGGTATAAATTTCAACGCCGTATTCGCGCATGCTTGAACAAAATGTTTCCGTTCCATTGATGATTTCAGCCAATACTTCGCCGGGAATGAGGTTTTTGTTTCTGCCAATAGTACTGCTTAACAAAAATGGACCCGTGCTTCCCACACATAACAAATCATCTGTATTCATGACAATGGCATCTTGGGCAATGCCCTTCCACACCGACAAATCGCCTGTTTCGCGCCAATACATATAGGCCAAACTGCTTTTGGTACCAGCCCCATCTGCATGTACAATATTGCACCAATCCGCGTCATTTCCCATCAAGTCCGGAATAACCTTACAAAACGCTTTTGGAAACAAACCTTTGTCGAGGTTCTTTATGGCGTTGTGAACATCCTCCTTTTGACTGGAAACTCCCCGTTTTGCATATTTGTCGGTCATGAGGTGGCAAAATTAATTCATTGTGTTGGCATTCTCAGTAAAACCCTGCAACACAATTAATTTAGTTCGGTTTGATAGGAATTTATAAAATCCAACTCGTGCAGATTGTGCCTGCCGCAGCATTCAATTAAAATTCTCTTTTGCTTTGGTTTGAAAACCATGCCATCCAAAATACAAGATATGTAAAAACATACCCACCAGAATTGTCACTGCCCAGGTTCTTGGATGGTCCAACGGATGGA
>Ga0209181_10002867_pt1 | contig 27612 bp, 30 predicted proteins | sample MAT05_FD_187208 | JGI IMG/M metagenome (GOLD analysis project Ga0209181, IMG submission 187208) | Freshwater microbial communities from Lake Fryxell liftoff mats and glacier meltwater in Antarctica - MAT-05 (SPAdes) (version 2) | ecosystem: Environmental > Aquatic > Freshwater > Ice > Liftoff...
GGCAGCCATCCGATGGGCGGCTGCCTTGTCGTAGCCGCAGAAGATGTTGGCCCAGATGATCTTGCTGAACGCGTAGTAATACGAGCTGCCCACGATCAACACGCCGACCACGACAGTTGCCTGACCCAACACGCCCACTCCCGGTGCGAGTACCGCCAAGGCCAACCACGCGGTCACGAACAGCGCCACGCCAATGGCATAGGACACGTACATGGCGCCGTACAAGAAGACCGGCTCCCGCTTGAACTTCGTTCCACAGACCGGGCATTTGCCATGGAAGTCACCGGTCCTGATCGGATCACACGGTTGCGGAACGAAGAGATCAGCCTCATGGCATGTAGGGCATTTAAGACTGAGGACGCTGTAGAGTTTCGTCTCTTTCCAAAACATCCTCAAAGGGACTGCGATCCCGTATTCACGCTGGTGAGGAATATCACCGACCAGCGAACGGATCGAGAGGATCACCCCTCGCTCACCATCTTACTCTGGTCCGCCAACTCATCGAAGTCTTTCACCATGGGTTACGCGAACCAAACTTCATCTGACGCTACCCTTGACGGAGTGGTCGGAAAACGCCTCAAGCTCTGCAAGGCGCGAAGCGATCGTCCCGTTCCAGAGCCCTTGTTTAGTTGGATCCGGATACACATCGGAGTCATACCTATCCTGTTCTATCGCCAACTCGCGGTACACTTCGTCGAACATCCGTTTCAACCTACTATCGATATCACCCTGTGTGAACTTTGCATCGGCGATGCGCTTGCGTAACATCCGTGCATACAACTCAGCAAGGTCGAAATGGACCTGTTCATGTTCCAGGACCGACATATCGTTGCGCTCTTGTTTGAAGTAGGAAAGCTCGGGGTCGAAATAGGCTTGGGCGACCACTTGGTATCCTCCGGATCGACGAACAACGCGATACGTGATGCCGCAATAGGTTGCCGCCCGGAATGGGCGGTCGGCAGTATCCGCTCTAAAGTCGCTTATAACCAAACGGCGCTGAGGCCACCATACAACCTGCTGCTCATAGGGTCTTGCATCATTCACCTTGTACAAACGCGCTTCGATGCGATGACAGGACGAGGTGAGTTGTGTGGGTGAATGATGGACATCGATCTTCAACACGTTCGCGCCAAGCGTGCGTTCCAGACCGATGGCCGTATCCACCACCGTCGCGTAGTCGCATACGAGCGTTAGTCCCTTGTCCTTGGTGCGCAACCTACCTACCAACTCATGGCGTAGTGTATCGAACGGCTCATCAGCTTCGATCACCCCGAAAGGTTCGAACTCCCCCAAAGCACCTCGTTGGGTAACATCGGATACCTTCATACCGATACCGCATCCCAACAGCATCGGCAACACAAGTAGGTTCCGACGATCCCAAACACATCCCATCGCTCAGTCTTCGCTGCACATCTTCGCTGGATCCACCCACTTATCGAAGTCCTCCGAGCTGACGTAGCCTAGGGACAGTGCGGCATCCTTCAAGGTGGTACCTTCCTTGTGTGCCTTCTTCGCGATCTCGGCGCTCTTGTAGTAACCGATGTGCGGGTTGAGGCTGGTGACGAGCATCAACGAATTTTCCAAGTGACGCTGCAGGACCGGGCGGTTGGGTTCGATACCAACTGCGCACTTGTCCGCGAAGCTCACGCATGCATCACCTAATAAACGAGCGCTCTGCAACACATTCGCGGCGATCAGGGGCTTGAACACATTGAGTTCGAAGTGCCCATTGCTGGCGCCGATGCTCACGGCCACATCGTTGCCCATCACTTGTGCGCAGACCATCGTGAGGGCTTCGGGCTGTGTGGGATTCACCTTACCGGGCATGATGGACGAGCCGGGCTCGTTGTCCGGGATCACCAATTCACCGATGCCGCTGCGTGGGCCGCTGCTGAGCATGCGGATGTCGTTGCCGATCTTCATCAGTGAAACAGCAACACGTTTGAGTGCACCGCTGAGCTCCACCATGGCGTCGTGCGCGGCGAGCGCTTCGAACTTGTTCGGTGCGGTGACGAAAGGAAGCCCGGTGAGTTCCGCGATCTTCTTCGCTACGAGCACGCTGTAGCCTTTCGGCGCATTCAGCCCAGTGCCTACGGCCGTTCCACCCAGCGCTAGTTCACGCACCATTTCCAAGGCGTTGTTCACGCACCGGATGCCATTGTCCAACTGCTGCACGTAGCCGCTGAACTCCTGGCCCAAGGTCAACGGTGTGGCGTCCATGAAGTGCGTACGACCCGTCTTCACGATGCTGGCGAAGTCCTTCGCTTTCTTGTCCAACGTATCGCGCAGCTTCTTCACGCCCGGCAAGGTCACCTCGGCCGTGAGCTTGTAGGCCGCAATGTGCATCGCCGTAGGGTACGTGTCGTTGCTGCTCTGGCTCTTGTTGACGTCGTCGTTCGGGTTGAGGACCTTCTGCTCATCGGCGAGGGTGCCGCCTTGCAACACATGCGCGCGGTACGCGATCACCTCGTTCACGTTCATGTTGCTCTGGGTGCCGCTACCGGTTTGCCAGATGACCAACGGGAACTGATCATCGAGTGCTCCCGTCAAGATCTCATCGCACACCTTACCGATGAGGTCGCTCTTCTCCTTCGGCAACTTGCCCAGCTCGAGGTTGGTTAGCGCTGCGGCCTTCTTCAGATAAGCGAAGGCATGCACGATCTCGCGCGGCATGCTGCCCGGCGGGCCGATCTTGAAGTTGTTGCGGCTGCGCTCCGTTTGTGCGCCCCAGTATTTATCGGCGGGTACGTTCACCTCGCCCATTGTATCTTTCTCGATCCGGTAGTCCATTGTATGGGAGTTGGGGCGCGAGATCTCGCGCCCTTACGGCGCTTCGATCAGCGCCTTTTAGACTTTCTGTGATTGCCCCTGTTGCATCAGGAACGCCTTTAGGAACTCGTCGATGTAGCCATCCAGCACATCATCCACGCTGCTCGTCTCGTATTCGGTGCGCACATCCTTCACCAGCTTATAGGGCTGTAGCACGTAGTTGCGGATCTGGCTTCCCCACTCGATCTTCTTTTTGCCCGCCTCGATCTCGCTGCGTTTGCTCCTGCGCTTCTCCAGTTCTGCCTCGTAGAGTTGGCTCTTCAGCAACTGAAGCGCCTTGGTCTTGTTATCCAGCTGGCTGCGGGTCTCGGTATTCTCGATCACAATACCCGTTGGTCCGTGACGCAAGCGCACACCGGTCTCCACCTTGTTCACGTTCTGGCCACCAGCACCTCCACTGCGAAAGGTATCCCAAGTGATATCCGCCAGGTTTATGTCGATCTCAATGCTCTCGTCCACAAGCGGGAACACATACACGCTCACGAAGCTCGTGTGGCGGCGGGCGTTGCTATCGAACGGGCTGATGCGCACCAAGCGATGCACACCGTTCTCCCCTTTCAGCATGCCAAAAGCGAAATCGCCATCCACCTCTATGGTGGCTTGCTTGATACCCGCGCCTTCACCGTCCTGGTAGTCGAGCGTGCGGGTCTCGTAGCCGTTCTTCTTGGCCCACATCTGGTACATGCGCAAAAGCATACCTGCCCAGTCGCAGCTCTCTGTACCACCGGCACCAGCGGTGATCTGCACCACGGCGCTCAGCGGATCCTCCTCGGCGCTGAGCATGTTCTTGAACTCGAGTTCATCCAACACCTCCGACGCCTTTTTGAACTGCACGTCGAGTTCCTCCTCGGGCACTTCCTTGGCTTTAAAGAACTCATAGACCACGCCCACGTCGTCGATCTCGCGCTTTACAGCTTCGTACAGGCCAACCCAGCGCTTCAGCTCGCGGATCTTGTGCATCACCACGCGGGCCTTCTTGGCGTCGTTCCAGAAATCGGGGTCCAAGGTGTATTTCTCTTCTTCCAGAATGCGCCCACGCTTCTCCTCGATATCCAGGTAGCCTTTAAGGGCCTCCAAGCGTTCATTGAGTGCGTCTATCTTGTCGATGGTGATCATGGGGGCGGCGGGCCGCAGCGTTCGGGTCGCAAAAGTAGGGTTTGGCGATAGTTGTCAGTTGTTCGGCTCTTTGGTGTAGATCGTGGTCAGTTGTTGGTTCTCAGTTGTTAGACTCCTTGGGGTATATAGTTCTCCGGTGTTCGCTGTCGGTTGTTAGTCTCCTTGATGGGACCAGATGCCTGAACTGATCAAGCTCCACCAAGGAGCGTCGCGTGCTTGGCATTCCTGACAACTGAGAACCAACAACTGACAACACCCGCCCACCTACGGCAGTCCCGCCAACGCCTTCTCAATAAGATCCGCCGAATACCCCTTTCCCAGAAAGTACCGGAACACCTTCTGGCGCTTCAGCCGAACGTCGGCCTCTTTCACGCGTTCCCAACGTTTGGCAACGAGCTTTGCCAAGGCCGCTATGTACTCATCATCCTCAATACTCTTCAGCCCCAGCGCGATGCACGGTGCGCTTACTTGTCGGGTCTTCAGCGCTGCTTCGATCTTGCGCCGCCCCCAGCCTTTCTGCCGGAACTTGCTTACGGCGAAGTGCTCTGCGAAACGGGCTTCGTTGAGGAACCCTTCGCCGATGAGCTGGCTGATGATACCCTCCACCACTTTCGGAAAAGCACCCCAAGCGAACACCTTGTCCCGCACCTCTTGCTGGCAGCGCTCTTGGCGGGCGCAGTAGGCACGGGCTTTGGATAGCAGTTCGGTGTCTGAAAAAGTGCGGGGCATGGTGCGAAGATGCGAAAGCCTAAAGGTGCATCCACTTCGGATCGCCGATACCCGCACTAGCGGTTTCTGAACGGATCATCACCATCCCCAAAATATCACAAAACGATACGGTCATGCACTGCGCATCGTTGGTGCCCTCAACACCACCAATCGCCACCACCATGTCCGACCAAACTCCACTTCCGCACGACGCTCCCATTCCTTCCGTGCCACTTCCCCGCCAGCCGCGTTTGGGCTGGATGCGCCGCTCGCTCACCTTCCGCGCGGCGGTGGTGGCGATCCTCATTCTCCTGTTGTTGATCCCGCTGACGATGGTGCGGGAGTTGATCAGCGAACGCGCCGGTCGCAAGCAGGAAGCCGAAGCCAGCATCAGTGCCGATTGGGGCGGCACGCAGACCATCACCGGGCCGGTGATCGATGTGCCGTACGAAGTTCCGGTGCGCGTGCAGGCCGGCGATGGCAGTGGCATGGTCACGCGCATGGACATCCATTATGCGCACTTCCTACCGCAGGCCCTGAACGCCGATGCCGTGCTGGACCCCTTCACCAAGCACCGCGGCATCTATGATGTGGCCGTGTACAGCAGCCGAACACACCTCACCGGGTCCTTTGCGCCACTACCGGCGGAAGGCCTCAAGAGCGGCTATCGGCTCCGCTGGGAAGAAGCCCAGCTGGTGCTCGGCATCAGCGACCTGCGCAGCATCAAGGAACAGGTAGCGCTACGTATCGGAGGGCGCACGGTGCAGTTCGAACCCGGCCTGCCGAACAGCGACATCGTAGGCAATGGCCTCAGCGCGCCGTTCCCGTTGGACAGTACCCAACTGGGTATGCCGTTGGAGTTCGATGGAGTGCTCACCATCAACGGCAGCGGCAGCTATAACCTGGTGCCCGTGGGCAAGGTGACGCGCGCCACCTGCACCAGTTCGTGGAAGGACCCGAGCTACAACGGTGCCTTCCTGCCCGACCCGCAGGATAGCAGCCAAACCACCACCGGCCTGAATGCCAAATGGACGGTGCTCCACTTGAACCGCTCCTACCCACAGGAATTCGAGGACAGCCGCCGCGAGGCGATCGAGGCCAGTGCCTTCGGCGTGCGGCTGATGCAGCCGGTGGACGAGTACCAGAAGAATGAACGCGCCAGCAAGTACGGCCTCATGCTGATCGTGCTGGTATTCTTGGTCTTCTTCTTCGTAGAAGTGTTGCAGCAGTTGCGCATCCATCCGATCCAATACCTGCTGGTGGGCTTCGCGCTCTGCATCTTCTACACGCTCCTCATCGCCATCAGCGAACACCTCGGCTTTGCGAAGGCCTACATCCTCTCGGCCGTGGCGGTCATCGCCCTAGTGGTGGTGTATGCGCACAGCGTGTTCCAGGTGCGGCGTGCCTCGCAGCTGCTGGGCCTCATCATGCTGCTGGTCTTCGGCTTCATGTTCGCCCTCATACACCAGCAGGACTATGCCCTGCTCTTCGGCAGCATCGGGCTCTTCATTACGCTGGCGCTGGTGATGTGGGTAAGCCGTCGCATCGATTGGAACGGGACGAGCGAGCAGGGCTAGCGGTCCACTCCATGGGTATCTAAGATGCGCAGGGTCGCTGGGAGGGGCCGCCCTGCGCGCTTGTAAGACCGGTGCAATTCCGATATTTGTATGGTCATGGCCAACCTTCAAGACATCCTTGCGCAGCTTCGAGGCGAACGTGAGCGTCTTTTCGCGAAGCATGCCCTGACATCCATGGCCGTGTTCGGATCGGCGGCACGTGGGGAACAGCGGCCTGATAGCGACGTGGATATCATGGTCGAATTCGATACCACCAAGGATTACGACTTCCTAGAGCTCGCCGAGGAACTTCAGGATATTTTGAAGCGCAAGGTGGATCTCGTGGTGCGCAAAGGTGTTCGCCCTTGGTACATGGAGACCATCGAGCGCGACCTTCGCTATGTCTGAACCGAAGGACCGGGCGTACCTTCTGGACATGCGCGAGTTCGCAGGTCAGGTGCTTAGCTACCTGCATAACAAGTTGCATAACGATTTCATGACCGACCGCTTGTTAAGGGATGCTGTGGCCTACAACCTCCAAGTGGTGGGCGAGGCGGCTTACCAAGTAAGCGACGAGTTCAAAGCGGCCAACCCACAGATCGACTGGTTCAAGATCGCCGGGCTTCGTCACCGCATCGTACACGACTACCGCCGTGTTGACGACGAAACGCTCTGGCGCATCACGCAGAAATACGTGCCGCCCTTAGTCGCTGAGCTGGAGAAGCTATTGGCATAGGCTGTACGAATGCCTACACACCATAAGCCGTGGCGGTCATCGGCCTGGTGGTAGTGTATGCGCACAGCGTGTTCCAGGTGCGGCGAGCCTCGCAATTGCTGGGCCTCATCATGCTGCTGGTCTTCGGCTTCATGTTCGCCCCAATCCACCAGCAGGAATATGCCCTGCTATTCGGTAGCATCGGGCTCTTCATCACCCTGGCGCTGGTGATGTGGGTAAGCCGCCGCATCGATCGGAACGGGACGCGCGAGCAGGGCTAGCGGTCAACTCCATTGTTCACAAGATGCGCAGGGTCTTCGGGGAAGGAAGATCCTGCGTAGGCTTAGAAGCGTGAGGATCCAAAACCCCGATGAACGCCACGGATCCCAGATCCGCAGTAGCTTGGCCTAGCATTCGAAAGAGCCATGACCGACATGAAGTCTGACTTTGACACGCCGTTACCTGGGCGCGATATCGCAAACCCAACAAAGGCTTCGGTCATCAAACAGTTCTTGGAGGTCTTCCGTGTTTTCTCTAAAGGTGAAGCGCCTTACAATATTCCTACTGCCTGCTTAGTCAAAGGACCTCGCGGACCCGAGGTCCTTAAGGATCCGGCCTTTCTGGCAAGGAAGAACATCTACTTCTACCTTGGATCCGGTGAAGTCCCGGAGGATGAGATCCTGCGAATATGCGATGCTACTGACCTCGTCCAGTATGTCAAACAGAAAGAACCTTGGGAGGACTATGATCTCTGCACTTTCGACGAATCAATGACGTGGTGTCTGGCGGTATCTCATAACGATACCATCACCTATCTCGAGCGATGATCCGATCGTGCGTGTAGCGCTTACGGGCGCATCTCTTTCGAACTCTACCAGTGCCCCCTACACCGGCACCTCGTTCCCAGCTGTGTTGCATAAGCCGTGTGTGAAGCGAACGATCAATACAAGTCGGTCTTTACGCCATCGGGTGTAGCAAGGAAGTCATCATAGGATGAAGTGCGATCCATAACAATTGTATAGCCCAAAAGGGGCGAGCTATGCACAAAGATGAGTCCCTTGGCACATGGGGCATAGATGGTAAAAAGCACAGTATCCGAATGGACTTCAAAGTTCGTGACCGCACCCACCGACTCACATACCAGCACCTCGTCCTCACCTTTTCGCGCTAAAGTGATCCGCTCAGTAGAGTTGTTCCCGATCTGACTGAAGTAATACCACATGAACACATCATCGCCTGACTTTACGGTCTTGCGAACGAACCGGTTATCACATGATAGGAGCAACAGGCTCAACAAGACCCAGAGGAATACCCGCGTCTTCATTGCAAGCCCAAAGTAACGCGCAGTAAATGCGCAGTCCGAACCCTACACCGGCACCTCATTCCCTGCCCCGTCGTGGAAGCTGTAGGCGAGGTATTGGTTGGAGCCGCCGGGCTGCACCTTCACCCATTTCTTCCAGCGCCACCACCACTTGTGTTGGATGCTGGGCAGGCCTTTGGTGAGGTGGGCGTGGATGAAGGGATGCACTTGCAGCACAAGACCGCTCATGTCCTTCTCGCCGAGGAGGTAGTTCAGTGTGTTCTCGATCTCGTCGATGATGAGCACGGGCGCGCCCACTTCGCCGGTGCCGTTGCAGGCGGGGCAGTTCTCGCTGGTATCGATCTCCGTCTCGGGGCGCACGCGTTGGCGTGTGAGCTCGATAACGCCGAAGCGGCTTGGCGGTAGCACGTTGTGCTTGGCCTTGTCGTCCTCCATGGCATCTTTCAATGCCTTGTGCAAGATGCGGCGGTTCTCCGATTCGTAGAGGTCGATGAAGTCGATGCAGATGATGCCGCCCATGTCGCGCAGGCGCAAGAGGCGTGCGATCTCTATGGCGGCTTCCACGTTGATGTCCAACGCGTTCTTCTCCTGGTCTTGGTTGCCGCCCTTGCGGCTGCCGCTGTTCACGTCCACCACGTGCATGGCCTCCGTTTTCTCGACGATCAGGTAGGCGCCACTGCTGAGCATGACCTGCTTACCGAAGGCTTGCTTGATCTGCTTGTTGACCCCAAAATTGTCGAAGATGTCCAGCTTGCCCTTGTAGTGCTTTACGATGCCCTTCTTCTCGGGGGCGGTCTTCTCCAGGGTCTGGTAGATCTCCTCGGCGAGCAGTTCGTCATCCACATGGATGGCGGTGAAATTCTTGTTGAGCACATCGCGCAGCACGGCGCTGGTGCGGTCGATCTCGCCAAGCACTTTCTTGGGCGGCTGCGCATTTCGCAGATTGTGGAACATGGTGTCCCACCGTTGTAGCAAGGTCACCAGGTCCTTCTCGAGGTCCTCGGTACGCTTGCCCTCGGCATTGGTGCGGATGATGACCCCGAAGTTCTTCGGTTTGATGGCGATCATCAACTCCTTCAGACGCTTACGCTCCACCTCGTCGATGATGCGCGAAGAGATGCTGGTCTTGTTGATGAAGGGCACCAGCACCATGTAACGACCGGCGAGGGTGACCTCGGCGGTGAGGCGCGGCCCCTTGGTACTGATAGGCTCCTTGGCGATCTGTACCAAGATGCTCTGGCTGGCGCTGAGGACATCGGCCAACTTGCCTTCTTTGGGAATGTCCGCGTCCATCTTCCAATCGTCCAACAGGCTGGACTGGATGGTACCGCTGACGGCACCCTTGGCGAACTTGTATGCGTTCTTGTACTGGGGCCCGAGGTCGAAGTAGTGGAGGAAGGCATCCTTCTCGTGGCCCACATCCACGAAAGCGGCGTTGAGGCCGGGGGCCACTTTGCGCACTTTGGCCAAGTGTACATCGCCCACGGCGAACCCGCGCTCGGTCTTTTCCCTATGCAGTTCGGACAGCACCTTGTCCTTCATTAGGGCAAGTGCGACTTCACCAGCACCCGAGCGGATGATGAGATCGATGTTCACGAGAGGTTGGTCTTCATGTGGAAGAGAGCGGTGCGGCATGCACCTTCCGGGTAGGAGGTACCCTGAGGACCTATGGTCCTCAGGGCCACGCTACCGCATGCTCAAGAATGAACCTAGCGGTTCTTCTTCTTGTGCCTGTTCTTCCGCAAGCGCTTTTTGCGCTTGTGCGTGGCCATCTTGTGACGCTTCCTTTTCTTACCGCAGGGCATGATACTCCTTATTTAACGTTCTCCAATTCAAGCAGGAAGCGGTCCACCCCGTTCAGGATGGCCGTGTCTTGCGTCAGTGTCTTGTACTTGTTCAAGTATGCGATCGCTTGGGCATTGCTGTCCAGTGTCGCATAGGTGCGCCCTAGGTAGAACCAGGCATCGGGATAGTTCACCGAGTCCAAGGCCAACACCTTCTGGAAGCGGGTCAGGGCCTTGTCATATTGACCGCTCTCGACCGAGAAGAGGCCGAGTTGCCAGTGGGCTTCCACATTGTTGCTGTCCTCCTGCAGGATCTCGCGCAGCATCATGATGCCGCGCATAGGATCTTGGCCGTTCACCAAGGCGACCGCTTCCGCCGTCTTCGCCTTGCTGGGGTCCATGGTGGGGACCTCGACTGCTTGCTTTCCGGAAGGTGTCCGGGGCGCCAATACCAAAAGAACGATCACCACTACCGCACCCAAAAGGGCCAACAGTTGAGGCTTTTTCAAGCCCATTACTGCTGTCCGCTAACGGGACGGTTCTTCACCTTGTCGACGAACGTGTCGGCAGGTTTGAACGCCGGCACATCGTGCGCCGGAATAATGATGGTGGTGTTGCGGGCCAGGATCCTTCCGGTCTTCTGTGCCCTACGCTTCACCACGAAGCTCCCGAACCCCCGCAGGTGGACGTTCTCTCCTTTCTCGAGGCTGCCTTTCACTTCTTCCATGAACGCCTCCACCGTCGTCAATACAACAGTACGCTCCACGCCTGTGCGCTTTGCGATGATGCTGACCAATTCCGCCTTCGTCATACCCTGCTACCGTTTGGGGCGGCAAAGATAGCCGTCCAAGTGGATCGCGCAACCGATCTTTGGCCCTGTATGTCAACCGCTTGGTTTAGCAAGGCGCTTCTCCCGTGGTACTTGGAGCACTACCGCCCCTTGCCTTGGCGGGAAACCCGCGACCCGTACCGCATCTGGCTCAGCGAGGTGATCCTGCAGCAGACCCGGGTGGACCAAGGCTTGGCCTACTGGCTCCGGTTCGTGGAGTGCTTCCCTACGGTAGTCCATCTGGCCAAAGCACCAGAAGATGCCGTGCTGAAGCTGTGGCAAGGGCTGGGCTACTACAGCCGGGCACGCAACCTGCGCACTGCCGCACTGCAGGTGGTGCTGGAGCACGGCGGGAAATTTCCCGCCGACTACGTCCAACTGCAGGGCCTGAAGGGCGTGGGCGAATACACCGCGGCGGCCATCGGCTCCATCGCCTTCGGGCTGGTGGAGCCGGTCGTTGACGGGAACGTATTCCGGGTACTGTCACGGGTCTTCGGCATCGGCACGCCCATCGACAGCACTGCGGGCCGGAAGGAATTCCGAGCCGTGGCCGCGACGTTGATGGACCCAAAGCACCCCGGCGACCACAACCAAGCCGTTATGGAACTGGGTGCTACCGTCTGCCTGCCTCGGAACCCGCGCTGCGGGGATTGCCCCTTTGCGGGTCGTTGCATCGCCAAGGCCACTGGGCGCATCGCAGAATTGCCGGTGAAGGCGGGGAAGATTACCGTTCGAGTGCGGCACTTCAACTACCTGCACATCCGCACAGCGAAAGGCACTTACCTACAGAAGAGAACGGGCAAGGACATCTGGCAGGGCTTGTATGAGTTGCCCTTGATCGAGACGAAGAAAGAGGCCAATAAGCGGGTGTTGTCCCTAGCGTTAGCAGAAACCTCACTGCGTGGATGGAGCGTGTCTAAACGAAGCGAAAAGGTGGTGCATCTGCTCTCTCACCAGCGCATCGAGGCGATCTTCTGGACGGTGGCACCTCCAATGCTCTGGAAAGTTCCAGCGGAATGGGTGGTGGCTTTGGATGAACGGCTGAACGACTTTGCAGTACCGCGATTGATAGAACGCTACCTGAACAGTCCTGCAACAGTGTACTAGGGACCGATGAACCTTACCGCCAGCCTGCCCACCCGGATGAGATGCACCCCACCTCCCAATGGCGGCATGACCCAACTGACTGGTGCGCTCCCCGTGGAGTTCACCATGGTGGTGAAGACCAGCCGCCCGGCCGAATCCAGCACTTCCACGGTGTGCGTTCCTGCGGGCAGACCGCTTACCTCCACCATGCCATCGCTGCGGCGATAAGCGCGCAGGGTGGAGCGGGGAAGGGCTGAGTTCTGTTCCACGCCCAAGGCCACCGAACAGGTGTCGGCATATACATCGCCCGTGAATTTCAGTGCGCAATTGACAGGTACCCCATTGAAGTTCCCTTGGCAACTCGCGAAGAGGGTATCGTGGAAGAACTCCATGGTATTGATCTCCTGCTCCGGACCTGCGGGAAGACCGCACCAACGGGCGCCATCCCACGTTGCGATGCGTGCTGGCACATTACCAGCATAACTGAAGGTGCCGCACGCCCAGAGTTTGCCATCATACACCTCAAGTTCGCTTGCCCCTATCAAATGAGTATAGGTATTGTTCTCGTCTTGGAAGCCTGTTCCAACCGGATGGTATTGAGCGCCATCCCAGCGCACAATGCCGTGACCTGCATTGCCTGCCGCAATTGGTATGCTGCCACTCACATACAATTCATCATTGTAAACAGCTAGGCAGCGACCATAGACGAAGCCTCCTTGGATACCCTGGCCCAGCGCCAGCCATTCGACGTTCTCCGATAGGTAGGCTACATCCTTCGGGTTAGGCGCACCGTATCGAATGCCCCCAGTGACATAGAGCGTTCCATTCCATGAGACCAAATCCTGGATGTATGGAGGATTAGTAACATCAAATGACCCGACGGGGTTCCAAATGCCGTTTTGGCGTTTGGCGATGCCTTGGCAACTTTGACCATCCACCACATCAAAGGCGCCCAAGGCATAAAGAACGTCGTTAACTACTTTGTAACGGTAGATGGAGTTGTCAAACTGGCCGAACGGTGACCATTCTGTTCCATTCCAGTAGGCAGCCCTTCGAGGATTTGGAATGCCGTCAACACCCGAGAAAGGCCCACCAATGATCAGCGTATCATGCCAGCGCACCATGGTCTGTACGCGGCCACCGAACACACCCAAGGTGTCCCACTGCCCATTTGTGTAAACAGGAACAGCACCATCGCTAGCATCGAAATCATTGTTTAGCGATGATTCACCGCAGAAGTAGAGAGCATCCGCGATAGTGTCCTTGTGGATATTCCCCATTTCAAAGATCCGGAAAGGCACGCCGGCAGGTGCCCATTGTGCAATATCCGGAAGGAAAGCAATGACGGCGCTGACCATAAGGAACAGACGTAGCATGGCAGGCTAACGGATAACCACGAACCGCGCAACATGTGTACCGGTCCGGACCAGATATGTCCCTTCTGCCAAGGCAGGTAGTTCCGTAAGAAGGCGAGAACCATCACTGAACTCTGCATCATTCAAGACCACACGCCCGGCGGCATCCACAACCTGCAACCGACGCGAGCCAACGGGCAGGCCGAACACGGTTAGTTGCCCCTCTGTCCAATTTGCAGATAGCAAGGTGAGCGCCGTGGCCTGTGCTTCCTCAATGCCCACCTCGTTCAGCGCCTCCGCACAAATGGCAGCAATGAAGCCCTCGTTGGCACCCCCATGCCACACTGCCTCGAAGTAGGGTACACCACCACCATCGTCCAAGGGGAAGTAGCTGGCCACGTTGTTCGCCCGGCTCGTAACGCCGCCAACGTAGATGTTGCCATTCAACCGGCGATGCAGAAGGGCATAGATGTACTCAGGATAGCCTGGGTTCGCCTCCCCACCCAACAAGCTGCCGTAGAGGTGTTGGTTGCCGGTGCCAAAGGCCAGCACGATCGGGTCCTTTTGTTCGATGTCCTGGCCGCTGACATCGGCGTTGAACTCGTCCTGCTGGTAAAGCCCCGGAAGGGATTGAAGCAGCGACCCATCACCGTCGCGCACATAGGCGGAAACAAGGAGTTTTCCGGTCGGGTCGAAAGTGCATACCGTGGGGAAGACCACAGAGTTGGGACCATTGTGCAAATACGTGTGCCATGTTCGGGAGCGGTCCGTGCCGGAGAAGCGGGCGATGAACCCCGGACTAGCGCTGGAAGGATACGTATCCTGATACCAACCAGGGCCTTGCACCACGTCCAAGTTCAATGGACCGGAACCGACCAGAGCGATATCCTTTGTCGTGGGGTCTATGGAAATTCCGTTGTGGAAGCTCTGTTCCGATCCCGGGCTGCCCACTTAGGTGCTCCAATGCCAAGCACCATACTCATCGAATTCGTAGAGGTAGCGATCCTCCCCCCCCACCGTCCCGAAATGTCCGTGGACGTAGGGGGTTGTTGATAGACTGGGAATGATCAGGTCTTCGCTGTGCGTGTTGCCCATCACCACAACCTGGCCCCCAGTTGCATCCACATCGTAGGCCGGGTCATTGGCCGAGCCGGGAATATGCGTGCGCCATGCATGCTGGTCATTATCGCCGAACATGGAGATGAAGCCATCCGTCTCATTGCTGTAGGCCCAGTAGGTGGAATTAGGCGGGGGTGCTACATCGAGATCAGGTATCGTGCTGGCGGTACTACCCACTATGAAGATCTTCTTCCCAGCCAGACCAACCATACCGTTGATAAAGGTATTGTTGTCTCCATAGTATGTGGACCATTGCCGCTCGCCATTGGCTTTATTCAATCGCGCGATGAAACCCTTGTACACTCCTGTATTTGCCGTCGTTTGAATGAACTCAATTCCAAGTTGCTGGTGGATCATTGAAGCTGAAGTAGTGCTCCCACCCATATACACCTCCCCATCGGTTTTGTGGCCAATGCATGTACCGCGTGTCACTTCATTGGCAGCATTTCCACCGAAGAAGGTTTTCCAATCAATTTCATCGTCGATATTGAAGCGCACCATGTAAGCCACCGTGCCCGCGCTGGAGTAGTTCGTTCCGGCAAGCCTAGGGGAAGCTCATAAAGGTGGACCCCGTGGTACCTACGATGTAATAGTTGCCGAACTCGTCCTCCACACTTTCATACACATCGTCACGCTCACTACCGCCCATATAAGTGCTCCAGCACAGGCCCTCTTCGTCAAAGTTGCTCGGACCGAAAGGGGGTATGCCGATCTGGAAGATCAAGGGCCACGCGGCATTGTAGCTGCTCCAAGTGAAGCCGACCACGCCCACCCCATTGATCACCTGATAATCGGCCACCCAGTTCACCTGGACCACATCGCCATTGCCATCCACTTGATAGGCTTGTACCACGGGTATCACCATCCAACTGCCATTCAAGTACAGCTTCAGGTTGCCGAACAGGTCCAGGGCGATGCTGTCCTGTCCTTCGAAGGCCAGCTTCAGGTCGTCCGGATCGCAACCGGGCTCGAGCACAAAAGCGATCTTCTGACCCATGCTGCCGCTGTAGAAATGCATATCGATCCGGTTGTAGATGTCCGGATAGATAACTCGGCTAAACCCGCGTACCGCCGTTGCCCCCGTGGTGTCACAGTGTGCCATGTAGAAGTTCTGCACCCAATCCTTCTGCGCGATCCCTATTGGACTTGCACCTGGGCTGCCATACGGCCACATGTCAAGACGGTACGTGGTATCGGCAGTGGTCGAGCTGGTATCTGTGTAAGCCATTACGAAGGAAACCTTCGTCTTATCGCGCAGGTAAGCACGCGGAACGCCCCTTCGGAATAGAACATCACATCGGTGGAGTCGCCACTGCTGTCCACTATTTTCCCTTTGTTCTCCCAAAATCCAATCGCTTTGTTGTAATCCTCGTCATATAGGTCAGGCGGTATGTATTGCGCTGGACAAACACCAAACGTGGCGACGAAGACGGCGAGGAGTGCGAGTGGCTTCATGAGATCGGTATTGTTGCGACGGGTGAAACTACTCTGTGACCAAGCCGAAGACAAGACATGTTGAAAAATGCCTTACCCGGTGCCTTATCTTCGACCTCCTATCCCTACCAACCATGGCCGGAGTGAACAAAGTGATCTTGATCGGCAACCTCGGCGCCGATCCCGAGATCCGTCATCTGCAGAACGGTGTCAGCGTGGCGAACTTCCGCCTAGCGACCAGCGAGACCTACAAGGACAAGACCACGGGCGAGAAGCGCGAGCAGACCGAGTGGCACAACGTGGTGGCGTGGCGCGGCCTTGCGGAGATCACCGAGAAGTACCTGCGCAAAGGCAGCAAGGTGTATGTGGAAGGCAAGTTGCGCAACCGCCAATACCAGGACAAGGATGGGCAGACCCGGTACGTGACCGAAATACAGACGGACGAGATGACCCTGCTGGACCGCCCATCCAACGAAGCTGGTGCACCACGGCCGGCCACTACATCGCAGCAGCCGATAGCCGCCGGCACCAACGTCGCCCCCAGCGGTGGTGATGATGCGGACGATCTTCCCTTCTAGGCCATGTGTTTGAACAGCAAAGGTGCCTGCGCACCTTGTTGACGTGGAGCCTCCTTCCGCATATCCGCTGTTGACCGCGCTGTACATGCAGGCGTTGGAACCGGCCACCATCGTGGCATTGGTGGTGATCGCTATCATGCTGGTGATCTCCGCTGCGATGTCTGCGAGCGAGGTGGCGTTGTTCTCGCTCTCCCCTACCCAGCTGCGCGATGTGCAGGAACGCGGCGGCACATCGGGCCAGCGCGTGATGGACCTGTTGGCCAAGCCGCGCCGTTTGTTAGCGACGATCTTGATCGCGAGCAACTTCGTGAACATCGGTGTCATCATCCTCTCCAGCGTGGCGGTGATGGACATCGTGGAAGCAACGGACATCCCCGGCTACATGGTGTGGGTGATCCAAGTGCTGGTGGTAGCGTTCGTGATCGTGTTCATCGGAGAAGTATTGCCGAAGGTGTACGCCACATCGAACCCTGTGCGCGTGGCGCAGCTGATGTCAGGCCCACTGGTGACATTGCGTTGGCTATTCAAACCGATCAGCGAGACCTTGGTCCGCAGCACCAGCTTCATCGAGAAACGCTACCGCAAGCGCACCACCCAGAATATCTCCGTGGATGCACTGGGCCATGTGCTGGACCTGACGAACGACCCGAGCAGCACGGAAGAGGAACAACGGATCCTGCGCGGAATCGTGAAATTCGGTGCCATCGAAGTGCGGCAAGTGATGCGGCCACGAACGGAGATGGTGGCCTTCGCGAAGGAGCTTTCGTTCAAGGAACTCGTCGCCGCGATCGTGGACTCGGGCTTCTCGCGCGTTCCGGTGTACGAGGAGACCGTGGACCGTGTGATCGGTGTGCTCTACATCAAGGATGTGCTGCCACATTTGGATAAGGAGACATACGACTGGCATTCGATCCTACGCGCACCTTACTTCGTGCCGGAGAGCAAGAAGCTGGATGATCTGCTGAAGGAATTCCAACGGGAAAAGGTGCACCTCGCGATCGTGGTGGATGAATACGGTGGCACCAGCGGGATCATCTCGTTGGAGGATGTGATCGAGGAGATCGTGGGCGACATCACCGACGAGTACGATGACGAGGACCTCATCTACAGCAAGCTCGATGATCACACGTGGGTATTCGAAGGCCGCACCTCATTGACGGACATGTACCGTGTGCTCGACATCGATGGCGCATTGTTCGAGGAGAACAAGGGAGATAGCGGCACATTGGGCGGCTTCATCCTGGAACTCACCGGCCGTATCCCAAAGAAGGGAGAGCGCGCGGAATTGCGCAACTTCACCTTCGTGGTGGAGGGGTCGGACAACAAGCGGATACGCCGGGTGAAAGTGATCATGCGCGATGAAGCAGGTACATAGGTCCATCCTTACCTTGGTGTTGCTCAGCGCGTGCGCGAGCGACCCGGTACCCAAGCCACGCGGCTATTTCAGGATCGACCTTCCTGCCGAGACCTACGTTGCGTGGACGGACAGTGCCTCGTTCAGCACCGAACTACCGAGCTATGCCAAGGTGGGCATGCGACCGACGAAGAACGATGCGCGTTGGTTCGATGTGCGATTCCCGCAGCAACGGGCCACGGTACACTTGACGTGGTCGCCGGTGGGCGATCAGCTAGAGGACCTGATCGAGGACGCCCACCGTTTCAAGAGCCAGCACCAAGCGATGGCCGCGAAGATCAGCAGCGCACGTGTGCTGCGTAATAGTGCGCGGGTCTTCGGAAGTGTTTTCAACGTGGAGGGTGACGTGGCCAGCCCATTGGTGTTCTATTTCACCGATAGCACGGACAACTTCCTGTATGGCGCGTTGTACTTCGATGCACGCCCGAATGCTGATTCACTGGCACCCGTCACGGAACGCATCCGCACGGACATGCAGCACATGGCGGCTACGTTGGCCTGGAAGTGACACGCTGGCCGGTGCGGTGAAGTGCTTTGAGCACAACGGCGAGCAGGATCAACGCACCCATCTGGTGCATGACGCCCAACACGAGCTGCACCTTCGTGAGCAAGGTGAACACACCGAGCACGAACTGTAACACCACCCCGACCAATAGCGCGATCCAGACGAATTCCATGGATGCCTCGCGGCGGAACACTAGGGCGAAGACCACGAAGGCAGCTGCGACCAAGTAGGCCAGATTGCGGTGGATGAATTGCACGCCATCGCGATGGTTCGATAGGTCCGCGACAAGATCACCGAAAGCGCGAATATTCCCGGGCATGAAATTGCCGTCCATCAGCGGCCACGTATTGTAGATGTGGCCGGCGTCCAATCCAGCGGTGAACGCACCCCACACGATCTGTAGCGCGAGCATTACCAGCAACGCCCTCGCCCACGGTGCAGGCGCGGTGCCATTACCCTTGAACGTCATCCGTCCGGCACGGAGATCGAAAACGGTCCACAGCACGAGGGCGAACACGGCAAAGGCAGCGCATAGGTGGATCGCCAAGCGGTAGTGGCTCACATTGGGGTCCTTCTCCAATCCGCTGGCCACCATGAACCAGCCCAAGGCGCCAACAAGGCCACCGCCGATCAGGATCGCCCAACAGCGTTTGAGCAACCATCCTTTGAGCAACCCATTGCTCCAGAAAATTATGAAGGGGATCGCGAATACAAGGCCCATCGATCGACCCCAATTGCGGTGCAGGAATTCCCAGAAGAAGATCCGCTTGAACCCGCCGAGGTCCATCTCTTGGTTCTTCAGCGTGAACTCGGGAATGGCCTTGTACTGTTCGAAAGCGACCTTCCAATCCGTTTCGTTCAATGGCGGTACCGCACCCATGATCGGGTCCCACACCGTGATACTGAGGCCGCTACCGGTAAGCCGCGTGACACCACCGATCACTACCATGCACGCGATCAGTACACAACCGACTATCAGCCAGCGAACGACTGGCTGTAGTTGCCTTGAAATTCCGTTGTCCATTCGCGGTGCAAAGGTATCGTGTGATGCCCGATCGGATAGAACAAGTTGGTCTACGAAAAAGGGGCCGAAGCCCCCTTTTACCGCATGGACGGAGAACTTATCAGAGGCGCAGGAAGTGCGCTAGCAAGGAGAGGATACCGGGCAAGATCATAGCAGAGGGTGACAACACGCTCACCGGCTTGCTTTCTTCTATTGCAGTTCCTTCCGAGGAAGCGGAAGTAACACCCTTCACTTGCTTCGTGACTTTCACGGCCAACACCTTGTACTGGCCATCGTGCAACTTTTGGATCGCCTCGATCATCTCAGCGTCCGTCACTTTGCTTTCATCGTATGTCACCACGGCGTGATCGTTCTCATCGCCTTCAATGAAGTTGATCTCGGTGCCCGTAACACCAGGCAACTGGGCGAGCGCCTTCTTGATGGAACCGCCACACATCATGGCGCAACTCATGCCTTCGATGCTTAGATCGGCCACCGTGACGGGTGTCCCGCTCGTGATGGCGACCTGCTCAACAACACGTTCAATACCGGCCGCTACCTGCGGTGCCGGAGCATTCTGGGAACAGGCGAAGAGGAAGACCGCTGCGAGTGGAAGGAGTGTGCGCTTGACCATGGTGAGGGAGGGTGGGTCGAACATAGGACGCCGACATACCTTTAATTGTTACAAATGTAGATGGGAAAACCGGCTGGTATCTTCGCCGCCCTATGCAAGTTGGAAGTGACCGCCGGACCGTTTGGGCCATTCTCCTGATCCTGGCGCTGATCTGGGGCAGCTCTTTCATCTTGATGAAGCGGGGCCTGTTCCATGAAGGCGAGCCGGTGCTTTCGGCCTGGCAAATGGCCTCGGCCCGGTTGATGATCGCCTGGCTGGCGCTGACCCCCTTGCTGTTCCGGCACTTCGGCTTGCTGCGCGAACACTGGCCTGCCTTATTGGGGACCGGAGTTCTAGGGAACGGGATCCCGGCCTTCCTTTTCGCTGCCGCCCAAACACGGATCGATAGCTCCTTGAGCGGTATGCTCAACAGCCTTACCCCTCTTTTCACCTTGCTGGTGGGGTTGCTTTTGTTCGCCACACGTGTACGCCTTGCTCAAGCGATAGGCATCCTGATCGGGTTGGTCGGGGCCGTTGGTCTGATCGCCTTGGACCCGAGAACGGGCACATTCTCGTGGAGCCCCTATGCGATGCTCCCGGTGCTTGGCACCATTTGCTACGGCTTCAGTGCGAACATCGTGAAGACCAAGCTCTACATGCTACCTGCCGCAGCCACTGCCGCTTTGGCCCTTACGTTCGTGGGACCGATCGGGGCCATCGGTTGCTACATCACCGATCTGCCGGAGACGATGACCACGCATCCACATGCATGGCGCTCGTTGGGGTTCGTGGCCTTGCTGGCCGTTCTTAGTTCTGCGCTCTCGTTGGTCTTGTGGAACGCCCTGTTGAAACGGACCAGTGCGGTCTGGGCCTCATCGGTGACCTACCTGATGCCCGTAGTGGCGATCGGCTGGGGCTTATTGGACCACGAATCCATCTCGTGGGGGCAAATGGCGATGATCGCGGTGGTGCTCAGCGGGGTATACTTGGTGAACGCCACCGAGAACCGCAAAGGCTGAACCGAGGAACTTCGCAAGGCGTTCCCATCTTTGCGCCATGTACAATGGCAAGAAGGTAATCGTGGTATTGCCCGCCTACCGTGCCGCGCTTACGCTGAAGCAGACCTACCAGGAGATCCCCTTCGAGATGGTGGATGAGGTGGTGCTCGTGGATGACAAGAGCCCGGATAATACGGTAGAGGTAGCGCATGCCTTAGGCATCAAGCACATCGTGGTCCATCAGCGCAATCGTGGCTACGGCGGCAACCAGAAGAGCTGCTACGACAAGGCGCTGGAACTGGGCGGCGACATTATCGTGATGTTGCACCCGGACTACCAGTACACGCCGAAATTGCTGGTGAGCATGATCGCCTTGATCGGGAACGACGTGTATCCGGTCGTGTTCGGTTCGCGCATCCTCGGTGGCGGCGCGTTGAAAGGTGGCATGCCGATGTACAAGTATATCTTCAACCGTATGCTCACCCTTTCCCAGAACTTGTTGATGGGCGAAAAGTTGAGCGAGTACCACACCGGCTACCGCGCCTATTCCGGGAAAGTCCTCCGCAGCGTGGACTACAACCGGCTCTCCGACGATTTCGTGTTCGACAATCAGATCGTAGGGCAGATCTTCTGGAAGGGTCACCAAGTGGCGGAGATCACCTGTCCTACCAAATACTTCGATGAAGCGAGCAGCATCAACTTCAGCCGGAGCATGACCTATGGACTGGGCGTGCTGGGCGTGAGCTTCCGGTATTTCTTCGCCCGCATCGGCCTTGTGAAGTGGGACCTTCTCGGCAAGCGCGGTTGAAGTAGGCCTCTACCTTCGTCGCCATGCTTTCGCGGGGCCGCATCCAACTGATCATCATCGCATCAGCGGCACTGCTGTTCATTCCGGGCTTGGGTGCTGTCCATCTCTTCGATTGGGACGAGATCAACTTCGCGGAGATCGCGCGCGAAATGCTGGTGACCGGCGATCGGCTGCAGCCGCGCATCGATTATCTGCCCTTCCACGAGAAACCGCCGCTGTTCATCTGGCTGCAGGCGTTCAGCATGTCCGCGTTCGGTGTTGGTGAATTCGCGGCGCGGTTGCCGAATGCCATCTGCGGCATTGTCACCCTTCTTGTCCTGTTCAGGATCGGGGAGCGTTCGCGGGGCCGCACCTTCGGGCTACTATGGGCATTGGCGTATGTCGGATCCATCCTACCCCATTTGTATTTCCGCAGTGGCATCATCGATCCGTGGTTCAACCTCTTCATCTTCTTGGGTCTAGATGCTTTCATCAGCACCGTGCGCGAGGAACATCCCTCGCAAACCGGGCTTGCATATCGTTCCGCTCTATTGACCGGCCTCTTCCTCGGGCTTGCGGTAATGACCAAAGGGCCCGTCGGCGTACTGATCCCGGGGATCACGATAGTGGTGTACTGGACAACAACGGGCTTCAAACGCATCGTTGGAGTGCGCACCCTTCTTACCGCGGCCCTTGCTTGTGCAGCTACTGTCGGACTCTGGGGTGTGATCGACCTGTTGCGCAACGGACCAGATTTCATGGTCGGTTTCTTCTGGCGGCAAGTGGCGATGTTAACGAGTGAGGATGCGGGCCATGGCGGTTTCTTCGGCTATCATTTCGTGGTGCTGCTGCTGGGCTGTTTCCCGGCATCATTGTTCGCGCTGCGCGAATTGCTACAGCGCACCCGAAGTGAACAGGTCGTCCAGAACGATCACCGCAGGTGGATGGTGATCCTCTTCTGGGTCGTACTGCTACTGTTCAGTGTGGTGAAGACCAAGATCGTCCACTACAGCAGCCTTTGCTACTTCCCATTGACCTATCTGGCCGCGATCCAATTGGAATGTTCATGGCGGAACAAGGAAGGGTTCGGTTGGCCGCGATCTGCGGTAGGTGCCATCGGCATGGTCCTCGTTGTGATCATGGTGGCGGTGCCTATCCTCGGCCGGAATATCGAACTGGTCCATCCTTTCGTGCAGAACGATGCCTTCGCGCGCGCGAACCTTGATGCGGCCGTCACGTGGTCCGGGCGTGAGATCATTGCCGGGGTACTGCTGTTGGTCGCGCTGCTCACCGCGCACTTGCTGCACGGCAGGAAGAACTTCCGGGCGAGCATCCTTGTCCTTTTCTGCGGAACCTCATTGTTCGTTACCACCACCTTGTACTTTTTCATCGACCGCATAGAGGGCTATTCGCAACGGGCTGCGATCGAGTTCTTCCAAGCACGGCATGGTGAGGACTGTTATGTGATCACCAAGAACTATAAGAGCTATGCGCAGTTGTTCTACACGGGCAAGCAATCTGTTAAGGACCCTCGGTCGCATGACGAGGAATGGTTGCTCTATGGCGATATGGACAAGCCTGTGTATGTGGTGTGCAAGATCACTTCGGCAGAGGAGGTGGGGGCTATCCGAACTCTGAAAGAACTTTATCGCAAGAACGGTTTCATATTCTACAAGCGTGATCCATGAGCGACGACCTCTCCTTCATCCTCAACCACCTCGGCGAAGATCGCGCGCAGGGCTATGATGCCGTAGTTCCGCCGATCGTACAAAGCGGGAACTTCGCCTACCCTACTGTTGCGGCCATGCGGGCCGTGGTGCAGCAGGAGATGGACCGCCCCCTGTACACGCGTGGCTTCAACCCTACAGTGGGCATTCTGCGCAAGAAGATCGCTGCCTTGGAACATGCCGAAGATGCCTTGGTTTTCAGCAGCGGAAGTGCCGCCATCGCCGCCACCGTGATGAGCTTCGTGAAAGCTGGCGACCACATCGTCTGCGTTCACAAGCCATACAGTTGGACCAAAAAACTCTTGGTCGAACTGCTCGCGCGCTTCGGCGTGGAGCACACGTTCGTGGATGGCACGGATGCCGAGAACTACCGGAAGGCCATCAAGCCGAACACGACGATTTTCATTCTGGAAAGCCCCAACTCGCTCACCTTCGAACTACAGGATCTCTCCGCCGTGGCAGCGATCGCGAAGGAGCACGACATCATCACCTTGTGCGACAACAGCTTCAACAGTCCCCTGTTCCAGAACCCACTGGATCTTGGCATCGACCTCGTGGCCCACAGCGCTACGAAGTACCTGAATGGCCACAGCGATGTGGTCGCCGGTGTTGTGGCAGGACGCGCCGATCACATACGGCAGGTCATGTCCAAGGAGTTCATGACCTTGGGTGCGGCACCATCACCGCATGATGCTTGGCTGTTGATGCGCGGACTGCGGACGCTGGAACTGCGCGTCAACAGAAGTGCGGACAGTGCCGCGAAGGTCGCTCGCTTCCTTGAAGAGCATCCGAAGGTGGCACGTGTTTACTGGCCGGGTCTGGAAAGTCATCCGCAACATGCACTGGCCAAGAAGCAAATGAAACGCGTGGCTGGCCTTATGAGCATTGAATTGAACGCACCTGACGAAGCCGCTGTGGAACGCTTCTGCGACAGCTTGAAGACCTTCCTGATCGCCGTGAGCTGGGGCGGCTACGAGAGCCTGCAGTGGCCCGTGTGCGCATTGAAAGGACCGAGCGGATACTACACGGACCTGCCCTTCACGATGATCAGGCTCTATGTCGGTTTGGAGGATCCGGAAACGCTCATCGCCGATCTAGGGCAAGGATTGGACAGGATCTGACCGAAGACCTTACTCGGTGAGGTATTGGATACCGAGTTGCGGGGCCGGAGTGGTGAGGCAAGCTCCGATAGTAACCATGAGTTCCGCTGTGGCGGTCATGCACGGCGCAGCGCTGGGAACAGAATAGACATACAAGCCCGGCGTATCAACTCCCGGAATAAAAGCGGGGCCATGTGCAGATCCAGCGAATGTCCAAGTGCCGCCGGGTTGCGGTGTGCCGCTCAATTGCTCTATCAATATGAACGGACCGGCGCTAGCACACCACGTGAGTGCAGCATCCGCGCCGGCACTTGCGGCTTGGACCACCGTGATCGCCAGTGCAGCCGTTGCATTGGCACATGGCGGATCGGCAACAACAACATAGCTATATACACCAGCTGGATCCACGGCCGGATCGAATGAAAGTGGAATTGGGTTCCCCGCAGGACTCATCCAAGATCCACCGGGGTCCGGGGTTCCGCCAAGTTGGCTCCACAACTGGAAAGGTGGGTCGTTCGAGCAAACGGTCAGGCTCGCGTTCAGCCCTGCATCAAGCGCTTGGACAACGGTCACCGTTACGTGGGCCACATCGGTACATCCGGAGAGGTCCACGGTGTAGCTGAACACATAGGTTCCGGACGTGAGAAGGCCCGGGTTCAGGACCCCTCCGATCTGCCCACCCGTAGCATCGAGATCCACCCATGTCCCTCCTGCATCCGGCGCACCACCGAGAACAGGGAACAGGCTGAACGGTGCACCTGAGGCACACACTGTGACAACACCACTGACACCTGCATTGGGTGTTGAGATCGTGAGATCAATTCCGCTCACATCACCGACAACGACTGGAGAACTACTCTTCACCCGAAGCCGAAAGCCCGTTCCGGCCGTGGCCGGGATGGTGCAAGACACGGTGCCGGAACCGATCGCAGAAATGGAACCGATCTCTACTGGCGGGGCGAACGAACCGGTCGCATTCGAAAGTTCCACTGTGAACGTATTGCCCGGATCGAACGTCCCACTCGCTTGGAACATGACATCAACCGAGGTGTTAGCGCAAAGTGAAGTTGAAGGCAGGGGGTCCAACGTGATCTGCGCCGTACTGAGCAACGTTGTAAATAAGGCCGTGAGCGAGACGGCGAGACACCTGAACTGAAAGTTCATCTTGAACATGGGATAAACTTGGACACCCGAAACTAGTCGACCATTGCACACCACAACAACGCTTTCGTCCAATGGGGCGAACCCTTCGATGGTCGACCACTTCTCAAGGCTCACCATTCAGCGGTCGTCCGCGTAATACGAGATCGGAAGCACGCGCCATGTGCAAGAGATGTTCCAAAGCGATAGCATCCTTGACCTCCTCGCGTTCGCCCGTGATCACCAAACGGCTCTCGACCCGCACATGCATCGCGTCTTCGACCAGTACGCTGCGTTCAAGCCTTGCGTTCGGCGTTAACGCAAGCGTTCCCATACCGGTCAGGGCCTCGAATTCCATTGGCTGATCGAAATGAACGTCGATGATGGAGCGATCGTCCTGGGCGAAATCCCAATAGAAGGGCAGATCTCTCCCTTCCGCAGTGAAATGCGCAGGAGTGGCGTGTGAGATCAAGGTGGAAAGATCGATCGACCAAGCGCCCTTCGCTTCATCCGGATCCAGGTCCCCGAAAGTGAAGGATCGCTCGGCCAAGCATCGGAATGGTGGATCGCTGGAGTTCATTCGAATGGTCCACGCGCCTTCGCTTTCAATGCCTGGTCGCCGAAGTACATCACTGTAATGTGGATCTACGGTCGCATCAATTGGCAAGCCTTGGTAAGCCCCCCTGCCCAGCGTGCTGAACTGGCCGCAGAGTAGAACGCGGGCCGTTCCCGCGATCGCTCGATCATTCGTTGACACATCAAGCCGTGTTTCCACCACACGCACATTGGCCGCTGGATCATCCTGGGGCAGATCGAGGAACAATGGTGCCAAGGGCCTGTCCGCATCCAGGAAAACAGCGTTCATGATCACTGCGCTCGTGCCTTGCCAGATAAAGGGCAATTCACCGGCCCACAAACCGACCAGCCCGCGCTTCGGGTGCATCCAGAGGGTACGGCCCACATCCTTCACGCCGAAAAGCAGGTCGTTCTCCCACAACGGTGTCATCCACTCATCGTCCATGTGGCCGGTACGCTTGTCCAGCAGATACGCCGTGCTGAAGTCAGCGTTCAGCATGTAGATCATCTTCGCATACAGATCGTACCGGCTGATCTCGCGAATGTTCTCGCTGCTCACCTGATCGCCCATGCGAGCTGGTGCCCGATCGATGTCCTGAAGCCAGAGGGTATCGTTCTTGTAGGTGAAATGCTCGGCGATATGCTCATGCAAAGCTTCTATACGCCGCGCTACGGCACCCTCCGGAATACCGAGTGTCGTGCGCTCCATGAACGCCTTAAGGAGCGCGTTCTGCCGATCGGGAACGTGCTTCTTAGCTACCCGTCGCCACCATAACGCACGTGCCTCGCGCGCGCGCAGCACATTGGACCAATAGGGCTGCTGCACCGCCACACCGCTGAGCCGTTCGCGCATCCAATAGCGGGAGTCATCTACTTGAAGTGTAACGCGGATATGGGGCAGGTCAACGCCCGGCCGCGCGTTCACTTCGTCCATGCATGCAGGTAGATCGCGCTGATCCCAGACCGCAGCGCGTTCATCACCGTTCTCTTCGATCGAGTAGAACGACCCGCCCCCGATCGATAGGCCATGCTGCAGCCTATAACGGATCGACACACGTTGATGGCGTATCGGGAGTTCGCCATGGAAGAATACCCGCCAACTCGTGAGCCGGGCCCAATTGTCCGTCCATTCCAAACCGCGCCAACCTGAGGTATGTGGTGCATTCACATCATACGGCACCATGTACTTCCAGACAATTTCAACGACATCGCCGGGAGCTATAGCTTGCAGATCCAGCACGTATGTCCACGCCGTTTCGTAATTGCGCAGGGTGACCACCTGTTGGCGATCCACGGAAATGAAGGCACCTACTTCGCCC
>Ga0209181_10002869_pt1 | contig 27585 bp, 21 predicted proteins | sample MAT05_FD_187208 | JGI IMG/M metagenome (GOLD analysis project Ga0209181, IMG submission 187208) | Freshwater microbial communities from Lake Fryxell liftoff mats and glacier meltwater in Antarctica - MAT-05 (SPAdes) (version 2) | ecosystem: Environmental > Aquatic > Freshwater > Ice > Liftoff...
CGCCACCGCTACCACCACCACCACCACCGCCACCGCCACCACCACCATTGCCCTGGAACTTGCGGACAAATGCATCGGCGCCGATGTAACCGAGCGAGGTTTTCATCGGATCAGGCTGGCCACCCGCGCCGCCGCCACCACCGCCGCCGCCCTTGCGGCCACCGGCACCGCCACCGCCCACGCCAAAGCCGCGGGGCTTTTGCACAAAGCGCTTGTCGTAGGTTTGCTCCAGGGGGTTCGGGATCGGGCCGTCCTCGGCAATCTCGCGCTTGGGTTGGCGGGCCTCCCGGATGGCGCGCTTGTCGAAGGTCTGCATCAGCGGGTTGGGGATCGCCGCAAAGTTCTCGGTATCCCGGTCGTCGTCGCGCTCCACCGGACGGTCCGTCAGGCGGTCGATCGGCCGGTCGGCTTGCCGATCCGGGTTGCGGTCACGCCGCTCGTTGCCCCGCCCGGCCGGACGGTCGGCGCGGCCATCGGCCTGCCGTTCCGGTCGGTCGGGGCGGTTGGGCCGGTCCGGCCGGTCCCGGTCGGCACGCTGCGGCGGCGGGCCATTGCGCCGGTTGTTGTTGTTGGCACGGCCAGCGCCCTGGCCGTCGCGCGGCGCAGCCGCCGGGCCTGCACCGGGTGCGTCATTGCGCGGCAGGCGTGGGGTCGGGGCGATGCCCGGGGCTTGCCGATCGGTGGCAGCCAGACGGCGCACCTCGCGCACCTCGGACTCGTTGAGGTCGACAAACAGGCCGCGCCGCAAGCCACGCGGCAGCACGACGCAGCCGTAACGGATACGGATCAGGCGACTGACGCCCAGACCCACCTTGTCGAACAGCTTGCGCACCTCCCGGTTGCGGCCTTCGGTGATGACCACCCGGTACCAGCGGTTGACACCCTCGCCACCACCGTCTTCGATGGACATGAAGCAGGCGCGCTGGCCGTCGATGTCGACGCCGTCGATCAATCGCTTTTTGGCATCCGACTCCAGCGTACCCAGCACCCGCACCGCGTATTCACGCTCGACGCCAAAACGCGGGTGCATCAGCTGGTTGGCCAACTCGCCCGAGTTGGTGAACAGCAGCAGGCCTTCGGTGTTGATGTCCAGCCGCCCCACCGATTGCCACTTGCCATGCTGTAGCCGCGGCAGGCGGCGGAACACCGTGGGCCGGTTCTGCGGGTCGTCGTGGGTGACGACCTCGCCAACCGGCTTGTGGTAGGCGATCACCCGCGGCGGCGGCGGCGCGATGCGCACCTTGATGACCTTGCCGGCAACGCTGATCTTGTCGCCGAAGGAGATGCGCTGGCCGGTGTGGGCCGGCTGCCCGTTGACCATCACCTGGCCTTCGGCGATCAGCTCCTCCATGTCGCGGCGCGAGCCGATACCGGCCTGCGCCAGCACCTTGTGCAGCTTGGGCGCGTCGGGCTCGGCGGCCAGCACACGGCGCTCGGGCTCGCCTGTGGCAGACGCATCGGCCCCTGCTGGATCGGCGTCGTAGTCACCCGACAGCACCGCAGCAAAGGTCTCGGCAGCGTCGACAGGTGCCGCGCGCGGTGCGCTGTCGCTGCGGTCGACCGCCGGTGCGTCGCCATCGTCATCTCCATCGTCGTCGCCCGCGGTGGCGGAGACGGTCATCTGCCCGGCTTCGTCGGCGGGCAGGCCGTCCTCGCGCAAGGCGCGATCGGCGCCGCTGCGGCGTCCACGGCGGCGGTTTCGGTTGCGGCGGCGCGGGCCGTCGCCTTCGGCATCGGCGGTCTCGGCCGGGGCTGCCACTGCGGCCTCGCCGCCCACCGGCGCGGACAAAGCGCCATCCAGCACGACACCGACGTGGCGATCAACAACCGCAGCAGGTGCCATGATCGTCGGGGGCGCGGCTACCGGTGCAGCGACCGCGGTTCGGGTTTCGACCTGCTCCAGTGCCGGCGTGGCTTCGGCAGGCACAGGGGCGGTGGCAGCGGGTACGGCAGCACGCTTGCGCGGCTTGCTTACCTTGGCCGCGGCCTCGGTGTCCGCTGTCACCTCCGCTGCCTGCCCGACCGCGGCAACCGGCGCCGAGGGCACGGGCGCCGGCTCGGACGCTGGTGTCACGACGGCAACCGCCGCCTCGACAGGCGAGGCAACGTCGTCCGCCGGTGCCGCATCGGCCACTTTGCGGCGGGCACGTTTGGGCTTGAACACCTCATCGGCGCTTGGCGCTTCGATGGGCAGGGCTGCCTGCACCGCAACCTCCACCACCGGCGCTGCCGGGCTGCGCTTGCGGCGGACTTTGGGCGCTGGCGCGTCCGGCGAAACGTCGCTGGGCAGGTCTGACGGGGTGGAATCTTGATCGTGCGTGTTCATGCGTGTGCTGCAGGGGGGGAATCTTGTGGCTCCGGCGTCGCTGCCGGAGAAAGTACACCAACAACCACCAGGGTTGTCGGGTCGAAAGCTTGGACCGGGGCGAGGGCCCCGTCCGGTGCTGGGTCATCGTCTGCCGTGATGCTGAAATCCGGCTGCAACGCCAGCCGCGCCTGAACACCCGGCTCGTCGCCGAGCAGCGACGGCTGGCCGGCGGAACCGGGGTCGAAAACTGCCGCGGTCGGTGGGCCGTCCTGAACCGGCAACTGGTCCAGGCTGGCCAACCCCAGATCATCCAGAAATTGGCGGGTGGTCGCGTACAGCGCCGGACGGCCCGGCGCCTCCCGGTAGCCGATGGCCTCGATCCAGCCGCGCTCTTCGAGTTGCTTGACGATAGGCCCGCTGACGGTGACGCCCCGGATGTCCTCGATATCGCCGCGCGTCACGGGTTGGCGGTAGGCAATGATGGCCAAGGTCTCCATCGTGGCACGCGAGTAGCGGGGCGGCTTTTCAGGATGCAGCCGGTCGAGGAACTGCCGCATCTCGGGCCGGCTTTGAAAGCGCCAACCCGAGGCCAGTGCCACCAGTTCGACGCCGCGCCCGTCCCAGTCACGCACCAGCTCATCGAGCATCGTGCGCAAGGTGTCCTGCCCGACCTGATCGTCAAAAAGGCTGCGCATCTCGCGCAGCGGCAAAGGCTGCTGCGCGCAGATCAGCGCGGTCTCGAGGACGCGTTTGGCCTCTTGTGTGTTCATGAACCCCTGTTCACTGCGGCCGTCAACCCTCAACGGCACTGGTGCATCGCCTAACGCTGGATGACTCGGGTCTTGCAACCAGCTGGGGGCGGGTGACCCACCGGCAGCGTGTTTTGTCTTTGGGTGAAGGCAAACGGGAACGTTCCGCTGCACTCCGGGTTACCCGGCCGCATGTCGCTGCGCGCCTGGGCGGTTCGGCTGCCCGTGGGGGCCAGCCTGTCTGGCGGCGGCGTAAGGCTGAGAATTGTCGTTCTCCCGCCAAAGGCCACTCGCTTGGACGCGCATTGTAACCTGACTTTGCCGCGCCGTTATCGCCGCGTCAAAAGCTCCGTATGCCGCACCCCGCAGTAGCGGCAGCGCCAAGGGCGGAGCGCCCCGGCGTCAGGCAGGCAGGGTCAAGGCCCAGGCCGCCGCCAAATCGGCAGGCAGGGGCGCGGTGAAGGCCAGTTCGCGGCCGTCCGCGGGATGCACAAAGGCCAGTTCAGCGGCGTGCAGGGCCTGGCGCGCCATGCCGAGCGCCGGCTTGCCGCCATACAGCACGTCCCCCACCAGCGCGTGGCCACGCCAGGACAGGTGCACCCGGATCTGGTGGGTACGGCCGGTATGCAAGCGGCAGCGCAACGCCGTGATGCCCCCGCGCCCACCCAGGCGCACGACGTCGGTACGTGCCGGCTTGCCCGTGGCCACCACGGCCATGCGCAACCGATTGGCCGGGTCCCGGCCGATCGGTGCATCGATCGAGGCCTCGGGCCACTCGACCCGGCCCTGCGCCAGCGCCAGGTAGATGCGGCGCACATCACGTGCAGCGATCTGCCGCACCAGCGCGGTCATGGCCTGCAGGGTCTTGGCCACCACCATCAGGCCGGTGGTGTCCTTGTCGAGCCGGTGCACGATGCCGGCCCGCGGCAGCGTGGCCGCCGCCGCATGGTGGGCCAGCAGGCCATTGAGCAGCGTGCCCGACCAGTGCCCGGCAGCGGGATGCACCACCAGGCCGGCGGGTTTGTTGACCACCATCAGGTGCGCGTCCTCGTAGACGATGGCCAAGGCCATCGTCTCGGGGCGGAAGGCCAGGCTCTCGGCCGTGGGCACCAACGCCAGGCGGATGCGCTGTCCGCTCTTGAGCTTGCGTGATGCGGTGTCCTGCACCACGCCGTCGAGCTGCACATGGCCCCGCTCTATCAGTTGCTGCAGCCAGCTGCGGGAAAACTCAGGCGCCATCGTCACCAGCAGCTTGTCCAGCCGCAGGCCATGCTGCAGCCTGTGCACGGCGGCCTCGCGCACCTCGACCTCGGCTTCCTCCGCGGCGTCAGGCTCGTCGGCGATCAGGGACTCGGGGGAGGGGACCATTAGAATATTGGGGTTCGCTTACCTGCCTGGAAGGACGCCGGCCGCACCGCGGTCGCCGACACCGATGAGTTTGTTCAAGGAAATCCGCCCGCCGGCAACCGCGGGCCGCAACGCCCGATCAGCCGATTTGCCGCAGGCCGCGCGCCGCGTCAACCAACCCCGCTGGGTGCGAACCGCACCTCTGGTGCTGACCTTGCTGGCGGCGCTGGCCGGCTGCGGCACCACCTCGCGTGACGACGAGTTGCGCAACGCGCCCGAGAAATTGTATGCACAGGCCAAGGACGACCTGAACGCCGGCAGTTACGAGCAGGCGATCAAGGCGCTGGAGAAGGTCGAGGGCCGCGCGGCGGGCACGCTGCTGGCGCAGCAGGCCACGCTGGACCTGGCCTACGCACAGTGGCGCACCGGCGAGCGGGTGCAGGCCATCGCCACACTCGACCGGTTCATCAAGTTGCACCCGTCCAGCCCGGGCATGGACTACGCGCTCTACCTCAAGGGCTTGGTCAATTTCAACGACAACATGGGGTTCCTGAGCAGCTTCTCGCGCCAGAACCTGTCCGAGCGGGACCAGCAGGCGTCCCGCGATTCGTTCCAGGCCTTTGCCCAGTTGATCGAGCAGTACCCCGACTCGAAGTACGCGGAGGACGGCCGGGCGCGCATGGACTACATCGTCAATGCGCTGGCCGAGTACGAGGTGCACGTGGCGCGCTACTACTTCCGCCGTGGCGCCTACCTGGCAGCGGCCAACCGGGCCCAGCTCACCGTGCGCGATTACCAGCGTGCGCCGTCCAACGAGGAAGCGCTCTACATCATGGCCGCCAGCTACGAGCGGCTGGGCTTGCAGACGCTGCGCGACGATGCCGAGCGGGTGCTGAAGCAGAACTTTCCCAACACCTTGTACTTCAAGGACGGCGTGCGCCAGCCCGACCGGGCCTGGTGGCAGTTCTGGTGATCCGGCCCGGGCCGGCGATCGCGCCAGCCGGCTGATCCGCCGCCGGCGGCGACACTGCTGCCGCGCCGTAAAACCTGTGACCGTCAAGCCGGGTGAGTCGCCGCGATCACAGCCAGCCAGGCCAGCGCATCGGTCTCGGTGTCCAACGTGCCCATCGCGGGCAATGCCGCACGCAGCTTGCGCCCGTAGGGCATCTGGCGCAGCCGCGGGTCGGTGATGACCAGCAGGCCCAGGTCGGTCTCGCTGCGGATCAACCGCCCCGCGCCCTGCTTGAGCGAGATCGCCGCCTCAGACAGGAAGTAGTCGTTGAAGGGGTCACGGCCACGCGACTCCAGCTCCTTGCTGCGCGCCTGCACCAGCGGGTCGTTGGGCGGCGGGAACGGCAGCTTGTCGATGATCACGCACTGCAGCGCATCGCCCGGCACGTCGATGCCCTCCCAGAAGCTGGCCGAGCCCACCAGCACGCTGCGCGGCGTGTCGAGAAAGCGCTGCAGCAGCGTTCGCTTGGGATGGGTGCCTTGCACCAGCACGTTCAGCGGTTCACCCGCGGCCGCCGCCGCTTCGGTCAGGGCCTGGGCAATCAGCGGCAGCACCCGCAAGGTGGTGGTCAACACAAAGGTGCGGCCACCCAGCGCGCAAGCCAGCCGCGCTGCCAACGCGCCCACTGCCGCTGGATGCCCCGGCTCGGCCGGCTTCGGGAACCGCGGCGGCACCCAGGTGCGGGCATGCGCGGCATAGTCGAACGGGCTGCCGACCCGCAGCTTGCGGGCGTCCTCCAGCGCTGCCGACTCACTGAACCAACTCAAGTCGTCGTCGCTGCCCAGCGTGGCCGAGGTGAAGATCCAGGCCCGCGCCGCCAGCGCCCGCTGCTCGGTGAACAAGTCGCGGATATGCAGCGGCGACTCCACCAGCCGTGCATCGCGCGGGCCGATGTCGATCCAGCGCACCCGGTCGGTGGCGGTGGCCGCGACAAAACCCTGCACCAGCTGCGCGATGCGCCGGCCGCGCTCGACCAGACGGGTGAAGTCGGGCGCCGTGGCCTCGACCAACAAGGCCGCGTCGCGCGCCGCATCGGCCGCGGTGGCCAGGCCTGCCAGCGCGGCCAGAAACTCCGGCGTGTTGGCGCGCTCGTCCCAGCGCAGCTTGAGGATGCCCCTCAACTCCCGCAGTGGCCCGGCGCAGGCCAGCCGCAGTTCACGCGCCGCGCGGTCCAGGCCGGCGGCCAGGGTTTGCCATTCGGCCAGGCCGCGGGCGTGGCTCAGGCCGGCGGCCAGCAGGTCACGGCCGAAGTCGATCACCTGGTTGGTCGACAGCAGCGTGCCCAGAAACTGCAGCCCGGTCTCGACCAGCTGGTGGGCCTCGTCGAACACCGCAGCGTCCACGGTGGGCAGCAGCTCGGCCACCCCGCTGTCGCGCAGGGACAGGTCGGCAAAAAACAGGTGGTGGTTGACGACCACCAGGTCGGCCGCCATCGCTTCGCGCCGAGCCTTGACGACGTGGCAGTCGCGAAAGTTCGGGCACTCACTGCCCAGGCAGTTGTCGCGGGTGGAGGTGACCATCGGGATCACCGGCGATCGGTCGTCCAGGCCGTCGATCTCGGCCAGGTCACCGGTCTGGGTCGATTGGGCCCAGGTCTCGACCCGTGCCAGCGCGCGCACCGCAAAACGATCAGGCAGCGTGCCGCTCTCGCGGGCCTGCGCCAGCCGGTGCAGGCAGAGGTAGCTGCTGCGGCCCTTCAGCAGTGCGATGCGCACCGGCAGGCCCAGCGCATCGCGCAGGCGCGGCAGGTCGCGCAGGAAGAGCTGGTCCTGCAGGTTTTTGGTGGCGGTGCTGACCAGCGAGCGGCGACCGGACAGCAGCAGCGGCACCAGGTAGGCGAATGTCTTGCCCACGCCGGTACCGGCCTCGGCCACCAGCGTGGCGCGGTCCTCGATGGCGCGGGCCATGGCGTCGGCCAGCAGCAGCTGCGGTTCGCGCTCGACAAAGCCGGGATCGGCCTGCGCCAGCGCGCCGGCCGGACCCAGGGCGTCCCGGGTGGCGATCGCCAGCGCACTGGGCGCCGGGCCGCCGAGCCCTTGGGCGTTTGCGGGGGTCAGGTCAGCGCCGCCTTCCGGCGGTGATTTGTCATTCGCCGGCGGCACCGCCGGATCGAGAGGCGGTCCGCTCACGCCGGTTCCGGCGGATCGAGTGCCACTTCGAGCCGCACGATCTGGTCCCGCAGCAGCAAGCGGCGCTTCTTGAAGCGGCGCAAGGCCAGGTCGTCCACAGGCGCATGCCGGGCCGCGAGGTTGATCAGGCTGTCGAGATCCGCATGCGCCATGCGCAACTCGATCAATCGGCGTTGCGGTGAATGCAGGTTGAGGTCGGCGTGGGTGTCGAGGATCATCAGCGGCTTGAGTTTATAGTCTGGCGCCATGAGTGCAACGCTACCGCTGGCCTATCGATTGATGGGCGCGACCGCCCTGCACAAGGGCGACCGGCCTTACCAGCAGGATCAGGTCGAGATACTGCGCCACAGCCGCCACAAGGATTGCCTGCTGGCCGTGCTGGCCGACGGCATGGGTGGCAAGAGCGGTGGCCGCAAGGCGGCCGACCAGGTGGTGTTGACGGCGCGCCAGCTGTTCGACCGCTACGTGCCGGCCAAGGACGATGCCGCCGACACGCTGCGTCAGCTGGCGATGGAAGCGCACCTGATGATCAAGCTCACGGCCATCACGGCCGAAGAAGAGCCGCACAGCACGGTGGCTGCGTTTTTGCTGGGTCCGGGCCTGGCTTGCGTGATTGCCCATGCGGGCGATTCAAGGGTCTACCATTTCCGCGGTGCGGAGCTGGTCCACCGCACGGTCGATCACTCTTACGTGCAGCGCCTGATCGACGAGGGCAAGATCGGCGAGGAAGAAGCCAACACCCATCCGCAGGGCAACCTGCTGATCGGCTGCCTGGGCACGCAGTCGGACCCGCCTACCGTGGTGCGGCATGTGGACGCGCTACTGCCGGGCGATTGCCTGTTGGCCTGCAGCGACGGGCTGTGGCACTACTTCACCCCGCGCGAGCTGGGCCTGATCGTCAACAGCCTGCCGCCGCGCGAGGCCAGCGAGTTGCTGGTGGCGCGTGCCCGTCAGCGTGCCCACGAGCAGGGCGACAACGTGTCGCTGGCGCTGGTACGGGTCGAGTCCATCGGCTGACCCTGGGCGCAGATCAGGCGCACACACAGCGCCTGCACGTCGATCAGCGCGATGCTGGCGCCGAGGCCGGGACAGGCAGGCCGGCAGCAGCCGGCTTGATGGCGGCCTGCCGGGCATTGCGCGCCAGCACCGCGTCACGGTGGGCTGCTGCCTGCTGCTGGCGCTGCAGGTAGGCCGCTTGATTGCGCTGCGCCTGCGCTGACGCGGCCGATGGCCGGGCGCCGGTGGCGGGATTGGCCGCGGCAGTCGGCAAATCCGGCGCAACCAGGGCCCGCTGCTCAACCGGTTGCTGCGCCTGCCGCACCGTCACGCCGGGGCTGGCGGGCGCTGATGCCGCAGGGGTCGACGCCGACGACGCCGACGGTCCCAGCTCGCGGGCACGGGCCTGCAGGGTTTGCAGCCGTTGGGCCGAGCGCTCACGCCGTGCGGCATCGTCCAGCGTCAGCTGACGCCGCTGCAGCTTGTCCAGCGCCAGTCGCCGTGTGGTACGGGCCTCGTCCAGGCACTGCGTCAACAAGAACCGGCCCTGACAAGCCGCATTGGCGACGTCGAACGATGTCTCGACCTGCCGGCGCTCGGCGTTGATGGCGCCCCGTTCAGTTTCGCGATTGGCGACGACAGGTGCCACCGGCGGGCCGGCGGCCCAGGTCGCCTCCAGCAGCGCGAACCCAATGGCGAGCCCGACCAGCAATGTCCGGCAGAGCCCGCACGGCCGCGGCAAACTGTCCGACGAAGCGCTCATGTGATGCCGGTGTCCACCTCGCGCCGCTGCAGCGCCAGGTACTCTGTGGAGCGCATTTCTTGCAGCCGCGAGACCGTGCGCGGAAACTCATGCGACAGCGGGCCCTCGGTATAGATCTGGTCGGCCGGCACCGCCGCCGAGATGATCAGCTTGACCCGGCGGTCGTACAGCACATCGACAAGCAAGGTAAAGCGCCTCGCCTCGCTGCCCAGCCGGGGCGGCAACTGCGGCACGCCGGAGAGCAGCACGGTGTGGAACTGCTGGGCCAGCTCCAGGTAGTCGTTTTGCGAGCGCGGCCCGCCGCACAGCGTTCGGAAGTCGAACCACACCACACCCCCAGCGCGGCGCAGTGCCCGCAACTCGCGGTGCTCGATGTGCAGGACCGGGTCTTCGTCGCGGGCCTCGGCCAAGCTGTTGAAGGTGGCGGCCAGGGCGGCATCGGCGGCTGGCCCCAATGGCGTCAGGTACAGCTCGGCCTGCTCCAGCGTGCGCTGGCGGTAGTCGGTGCCGTGGTCGACATTGATGACTTCGAGCTTGTCCTTGAGCAGCGTGATCGCCGGCAGGATGCGGTCACGGTGCAGGCCGTTCGGGTACAGGCCGTCGGGATGGAAGTTGGAGGTGGTGACGATCGACACCCGGTTGGCAAACAGCGCGTGCAGCAGCCGGTGCAGGATCATCGCGTCGGTGACGTCGGCAACGTGAAACTCATCAAAGCAGATCAACCGAAAGCGCCGCGCGACTCGCTTGCCCAGCTCATCCAGCGGGTCGACCGTGCCCTTGAGCTCCAACAGTTCGCGGTGCACCTCGCGCATGAACTCATGAAAATGCAGCCGGGTCTTGCGGGTCAGTGGCACGGCCTGGAAAAAGCAGTCCATCAAGAAGCTCTTGCCACGCCCCACCCCGCCGTACATGTAGACGCCGCGCGGGATAGGTGGGCGCACCAGCAGTTTGGTCACGGCGTTACCGCGCCTGGCCTTGTAGGCCGCCCATTCGTCCTGGCAGCGCTGCAACGCCGCCACCGCCTGGAGCTGGGCCGGGTCAGCGGTGTAGCCCCGCTCGACGAGCGTCTGGTGGTAGAGGTCGGTGACGGAGGTCATGCGTTGCGGGCGGCCAAGAAAAAAGGGGCAGCTTACGCGGCCCCTGTGCAGTTTGATCGTCCCGCCGGTGACGGGCGCGCCCGACCGGCAAAAGCCATCAGGCTGTCAGAAGTTCAGCGTGCGCTTGTCCACGGCCAGCGCGGCTTCCTTGGTGGCTTCGCTCAGGCTCGGGTGGGCATGGCAGATGCGGGCGATGTCCTCGGCCGAGGCCTTGAACGCCATTGCCACCACCGCCTCGGCGATCAGCTCGCTGGCCATCGGGCCGACGATGTGCACGCCCAGGATCTCGTCGGTCTTGGCGTCGGCCAGAAACTTCACGAACCCCGTCGTGTCGCCCAAGGCCCGTGCCCGGCCGTTGGCCATGAACGGAAACTGCCCTGCCTTGTAAGCCACGCCGTCGGCCTTGAGCTGCTGCTCGTTGCGGCCGACCCAGGCGATCTCGGGCGAGGTGTAGATCACCCAGGGGACGAGATTGAAATCGACATGGCCGTGCTGGCCTGCAATGCGCTCGGCCACCGCCACGCCTTCCTCCTCGGCCTTGTGAGCGAGCATGGGGCCACGCACCACGTCGCCCACGGCCCACACATTCGGCAGGTTGGTCTTGCAGTCGCCGTCCACGATGATCGCGCCACGCTCATCGAGTTGCAGGCCCACCGCCTCGGGGTTGAGACCGACGGTATTGGCGACCCGGCCGATCGAGACGATCAGCCGCTCGACGTCCAGCGTCACCGCATCACCCTTGGCATTGGCGTAGGCCACGGTCACGCCCTTCTTGCCGGTCTTGACCTCGGAGATCTTGGCGCCGAACTCGAACTTCAGGCCCTGCTTGGTGAAGGCCTTGAGTGCTTCCTTGGCCACACCCTCGTCGGCCGCCCCCAGGAAGTTGGGCAGCGCTTCGAGAATCGTGACCTCGGCGCCCAACCGGCGCCAGACCGAGCCCATCTCCAGGCCGATCACGCCCGAGCCGACCACGCCCAGGGTCTTGGGCACGGCGGGGATGCGCAGCGCACCGTCGTTGGACAGGATGCGCTCTTCATCAAACGCCGCACCGGGCAGCGCCCGGGCGCTGGACCCGGTGGCCACGACCACGTGCTTGGCGGTCAGCGACTCGTTGACTGCGCCGGTCACGCTGATCTCGTAGAGCCCGTCGGCCGCCTTGGCAAACGCACCCCGACCGTGGAAGAAGCTGACCTTGTTCTTCTTGAACAGGTAGAGGATGCCGTCGTTGTTCTGCTTCACGACGGTGTCCTTACGGCCCACCATCTTGGCCACGTCGATCTTCAGGTTGCTCAGGCCGATGCCGTGCTCGGCAAACTGGTGGCCGGCATGGTCGAAGTATTCACTCGACTGCAGCAGCGCCTTGCTGGGGATGCAGCCCACGTTGGTGCAGGTGCCGCCGGGTGCGGGGCCGCCTTTGTCGTTTTTCCACTCGTCGATGCAGGCGACGTTGAAACCGAGTTGCGCAGCGCGGATGGCGGCGATGTAGCCGCCGGGGCCGGCGCCGATGACGATGACGTCGAAGGACTTGGACATGGTGTTTTTGGGAGGGGTTGGTGGTCAGCGTGCGGCGCGGTTGGGGCAAACTCACTCGGCCGGCACGAAGATCCATAGCAGGATGTAGAGCAGCGCACCGGTGCCGCCAAACAGCAGCAGCACGGTCAGGATCAAACGCCAGGCCCAGCTCTCGATGCCGGTCAGGCGCGCCAGGCCGCCGCAAACACCGCCGATCCACTTGTCGCTGGACGAGCGGCGGAAGTTGTTGAGGGCAGCCACCACCGGCACATCGGCAGCCGGATGCAGCGCAGCCGCGTCGAGCAGGCGCTGCTTGGCGCGCTGAAACTCCGCATCCGACAACACGCCACGGGCGCGCAGGTCATCCAACTTGTGCAGTTCGTCAGCGAGTGACATGGTGGTCTTTCAGCGCGGCAGCAGGAATCTGAGGTTCGGTCAGATGTCGAATCGGATGTCGAATCAGATGTCGAACAACAGGCGCGACGGGTCTTCCAGCGCCTCTTTCATCGTCACCAGGCCCAGCACGGCCTCACGGCCGTCGATGATGCGGTGGTCGTAGCTCATCGCCAGGTAGTTGATCGGGCGCACCACGACCTGGCCGTTTTCGACCACGGCGCGGTCCTTGGTGGCGTGCACCCCCAGGATCGCCGACTGCGGCGGGTTGATGATGGGCGTGGACAGCATCGAGCCGAAGGTGCCGCCGTTGGAAATCGAGAAGGTGCCGCCGGTCAAATCATCGATGCCCAGCTTGCCGTCCTTGGCCTTCTGGCCAAACTCGGCGATCTTCTTCTCGATGTCGGCAAAGCTCATCTGGTCGACGTTGCGCAGCACCGGCACCACCAGCCCGCGCGGTGAGCCGACGGCGATGCCGATGTCGAAGAAGCCGTGGTAGACGATGTCGTTGCCGTCCACGCTGGCGTTGATGATCGGGTACTTCTTGAGTGCCGCGACCGCCGCCTTGACGAAGAAGCTCATGAAGCCGAGCTTGACGCCGTGCTCTTTTTCGAACTTGTCCTGGAAGCGTTTGCGCATCTCCATCACCGGGGCCATGTTGACCTCGTTGAAGGTGGTCAGGATGGCATTGGTCGATTGCGACTGCACCAGGCGCTCGGCGATGCGGGCGCGCAGGCGCGACATCGGCACCCGCTGCTCGGGGCGCTCACCCAGGTTGGGGCCGGCCGGGGCGGCCACGCTGGGCAGCAGGCGTGCGGGCGCCGGGGCGGCGGCGGCCTTGGGCCCTGCAGGTGGGGCAGATGCGGGTGGGGCAGATGCGGGTGCCGGGGCCGCACCGGCGGTCGCGACGGCACCCAGCACATCACCCTTGGTGACGCGGCCGTCCTTGCCGGTACCGGCCACCGAGCCCGCAGCCAGCGCGTTGTCGGCCATCAGCTTGGCGGCGGCCGGCATCGCGACATCGCTCTTGCTGCCACCGGTGACAGCGGCCGCGGCAGCTGGGGCGGCCACGGCAGCCGGCGCAGCAGCGGCGGGTGCAGCAGCGGCGCCGGCCTTGCCTTCGGTATCGATGCGGGCGATGACCTGGTCGCTGGCGACGGTGGCACCGTCGGCCTGCACCAGCTCAGCCAGCACGCCGGCCGCGGGTGCCGGCACTTCCAGCACCACCTTGTCGGTCTCGATCTCGATGATGATTTCATCGATCTCGACATACTCGCCAGCTTTTTTCTTCCATTGCAGCAGGGTGGCTTCGGCCACTGATTCAGAAAGCTGGGGGACTTTGACTTCTACGATTGCCATGTTGTTTCTCTATTCATTGCACGGAGGACGCGAAGCGCGGGCCCCCGCCGCGTTGACCGTCACCGCAGGTGAACGGTCGAACGCGGCGAGTTATCACGGCGCCAAAGGCGTCCGGGATAACCTCATTTGGTCAGGACAAAGCCCTTGAGCTTGCCAAAAGCCTGGTCGAGCAGCGCCTTTTGCTGCTCTTGGTGCAAATGGGCATAACCCACCGCAGGCGACGCCGACGCGGCGCGGCCGGCATAGCCCAGTTTTTGCCCTTCGGCCAGGTTCTCGTGGATGTAGTGCTGCACAAAAAACCAGGCACCCTGGTTTTGCGGCTCGTCCTGGCACCACACCACCTCGGTCGCGTTGGCGTACTTCTTGACCTCGGCGGCAAAAGCCTTGTGCGGGAACGGGTAGAGCTGCTCGACCCGCAGGATCACCACGTCGGTCGATTTGCGCTCTTCGCGTTTCTTGACCAGGTCGTAATACACCTTGCCCGAGCAGGCAATGATGCGCTTGACCTTGTCGGCAACGATCTCGCTGCCCTGGTCCGGGATCACCGTCTTGAAATCGACCTTGGTGAAGTCCGACAGCGGCGAGGTGGCGTCCTTGTTCCGCAGCAGCGACTTGGGCGTCATGATGATCAGCGGTTTGCGGAACATGCGCACCATCTGCCGGCGCAGCAGATGGAAGATCTGCGCGGCCGAGGTCGGCTGCACGATCTGCATGTTGTTGTCCGCCGCCAACTGCATAAAGCGCTCCAGCCGGGCCGAGCTGTGCTCCGGGCCCTGGCCCTCGTAGCCGTGCGGCAGCATCAGCGTGATGCCGTTGGCCCGGCCCCACTTGACCTCGCCCGAGGCGATGAACTGGTCGATCACCACCTGCGCGCCGTTGACGAAGTCGCCAAACTGGCCTTCCCAGATCGTCAGCGTGTTCGGCTCGGCACTGGCGTAGCCGTACTCGAAGCCGAGCACGGCTTCTTCGGACAGGATCGAGTCGATCACGACAAACGGCGCCTGGCCCTCGGTGATGTGCTGCAACGGGGTGTAGGTGCCGACGTCCCACTTTTCGCGGTTCTGGTCGTGCAGCACCGCGTGGCGGTGCACAAAAGTGCCCCGGCCGCAGTCCTCGCCCGACAGGCGCACCGCATAGCCGCTGGCCACCAGCGACGCATAGGCCAAGGTCTCGCCCATGCCCCAATCGACGTTGATCTCGCCCCGGCCCATCGCCGCGCGGTCGGCCAGCACCTTTTCGACCAGCGGGTGCACCTTGAAGTTGGCAGGCACGGTGGTGACCCGCTCGGCCAGGCGCTTGATCTCGGCCAGCGGCAGCGCGGTATCGGCCGCGTCGGTCCACTTCTTGCCCAGGAACGGCGCCCAATCGACCGCGTACTTGCTCTTGAAGTTGGTCAGCACCGGGTCCATGGTGTGACGGCCTTCGTCGAACGCAGCCCGCAACTGCTTGACCATCGCCTCCGGGCCGCCCTCGGGCAGCACGTTTTGCGCCACCAGTTTTTCGCCGTACAGCTTGCGGGTGCCGGGGTGCTTGGCGATCACCTTGTACATCAGCGGCTGGGTCAGCGCGGGGGTGTCCTGCTCGTTGTGGCCCAGTTTGCGGAAGCAGATGATGTCGACCACCACATCCTTCTTGAACTGCTGGCGGTAGTCGAGCGCAAGCTGGGTGCAGTACACCACCGCTTCCGGGTCGTCGCCGTTGACGTGCAGCACCGGGGCCTCGATCATCTTGACGACGTCGGTGCAGTACAGCGTCGAGCGTGAATCCCGCGGGTCGCTGGTGGTGAAGCCGATCTGGTTGTTGATCACCAGATGCAGCGTGCCGCCGGTGAAGTAACCCCGCGTCTGTGCCAGCGCCAGCGTCTCCATCACCACACCCTGGCCGGCAAAGGCTGCATCACCGTGCACCAGCACCGGCAGCACTTGCGCGCCGGTCAGGTCGCCGCGGCGGTCCATGCGGGCCTTGACCGAGCCCTCGACCACCGGGTTGACGATCTCCAGGTGCGACGGGTTGAAGGCCAGGCTCAAGTGCAGCGGGCCACCGGGGGTGGTGATGTCGCTGGAAAAACCCTGGTGGTATTTGACGTCACCGGAGGGCAGGTTCTCGGGCGCGGTGTGGTCGAACTCGGCGAACAAGTCCTTGGGCATCTTGCCCAGGGTGTTGACCAGCACATTCAGCCGGCCGCGGTGGGCCATGCCGATGACCATCTCCTGCACGCCGTGGCTGCCGGCGCGCTGCACCACCTCGTCCATCGAGGCGATGAAGCTCTCGCTGCCTTCGAGCGAAAACCGCTTTTGGCCGACGTATTTGGTGTGCAGGTAGCGCTCGAGACCCTCGGCGGCGGTGAGGCGGTCGAGGATGTGCTTTTTCTGGTCGATCGAGAAGCTGGGTTTGCTGCGCGATGACTCCAGCCGCTCTTGCCACCAGCGCTTCTCGGTCGGGTCGGTGCAGTGCATGTACTCGGCGCCCACGGAGCCGCAATAGGTCTCGCGCAGCGCCCGCATGATTTCGCGTAGCGTCATGTTCTCGGACTTGCCGAAATACGTGTTGGCCGCGCTGAAGGTGATGTCCATGTCCGACTCGGACAGGTCGTAGAACGCCGGCTCCAGCTCGGGGATCTTGGGGCGCTCGGTGCGCTTGAGCGGGTCCAGATCGGCCCAGCGCGAGCCCAAAAAGCGGTAAGCGGCAATCAGCGACTGCACATGCACCTGTTTGCGCGCCACGGCCAAGTCGGCCGAACTTGCCTTCAAGGCAAACGCATTGGCCTTGGCACGCTGCGCAAACGATTCGACGACCGGCGCATGGGCCACGTCGCGCGATTCCGAGCCGTCACCGGCCGGCACGTTTTGCAGGTTGTCGAAGTAGGTGCGCCAGGTATCGGGCACGCTGCCGGGGTTGTCGAGGTAAGCCTCGTAAAGCTCTTCGACATAAGGGGCATTGCCCCCGAACAGGTACGAATTAGACCTGTAGTGCTGCATCATCGCTCGCTCACCTTTTACCCCGGTATCCAGGGCTTCGATGGGTTGGAAACCTTCCGCGGCCCGGCTCGACCGGTTGGCGGATTGCGACCCGCCTTGCTGTTTGTCTCGATCAGCACAAGGCTGACCAGCAAGGGGCACGAAAGGGACTCTTTTACTGCTTGGCGGGCACTGTAGCACCCTTGTTTTGCACCCGCGCCCAGGATTAGACAACGTCCAGGCTTTTGTTTTGCTGACAAACGGCGCGCGTTTGCCGCCAGACTCGGTGCAACATGAGGCCCACGGTGATCCACCTTCACCCGCAAGCGCCGGCCAAGCCGGCTGCGGGCAAACCCTGCAACGGCTGCGGCGTGTGCTGCACGGTTGCGCCCTGCCCGCTTGGGGTGCTGGTCAGCGGCCGGCGCCACGGCGCCTGCGCCGCGCTGCGCTGGCAGGCCGATGCCCAACGTTACGACTGCGCGGTGGTGGCGGACCCGCTGGCAGTGTGGCCCCGGCTGCCGCTGGCCTTGCGCGCGCCGCTGATGCACTTGGCCCGGCGCTGGATTGCTGCAGGGCTGGGCTGTGACAGCGACCTGGAGGCAGAAGTGGCTGCACCTGTGCCCAGGCCGGGCTGATTGCCGGCGGCGGGCAAGCGCTCATCGGGATCATCCCCTGGGCTGGACCACCGGTTGCCTTTAGCATGCCGCTTTTGCATCCACCGGAGTTGTTTCCATGATCCTGAAAGCCGCATTCACCGCCGCTGCGTTGCTCGCCGGCCTTGCCATGGCGCCAGCCCAGGCTGCCACCCTGCGCTGGGCTGCCCAGAACGACATCCTGACACTGGACCCGCATGCCCAGAACCATGCCACCACCAACGCGATCCTGATGCACTCGTACGAAGGCCTGACCCGCTATTCGGCGACCTACACGGTTGAGCCCGCTCTGGCGACAAAATGGACCTACATCACACCGACCCAGGTGCGGTTCGAGCTGCGCAAGGGCGTGAAATTTCACGACGGCGCGCCATTTACCGCCGATGACGTGGTCTTCACCTTCGGCCGCATCAAGCAGCCGCAAGGCACGATGCAGATCTACGTCACCGGCATCAACGAGATCAAGAAGATCGACGACTACACGGTCGATCTGATCCTGTCGGCGCCACAACCCATCCTGCTGCGCAATATCATCGACTTCCGCATGATGAGCAAGGTCTGGGCCGAGAAGAACAAGACCACCGACACCCAGAACTACAAGGCCAAGGAAGAAAACTACGCCGCACGCAACGTCAACGGCACCGGGCCTTACCAGATCACCGGCTGGGTGCCCGACCAGCGCGTGACGATGAAGGTCAATCCGGCCTGGTGGGACCAGACCACCAGCAACGTGACCGAGGTGGTCTACACCCCGATCAAGAGCGACCCGACCCGGGTCGCCGCGCTGCTGGCCGGTGACGTCGACATGCTCACCGACCTGCCGACCCAGGACGTGGCCAAGCTGCGCCAGGACACAAAAATCAAGATCGTGGACGGCCCCGAGGTGCGGACCATCTTCATCGCGCTCGACCAGGGCAGCGACGAGCTGAAGTACTCGGACGTCAAGGGAAAAAACCCGTTCAAGGACAAGCGTGTGCGCGAAGCGCTGAGCCTGGCGGTGGACCGCGAGGCGATCAAGCGCAACATCATGCGCGGCCTGGCCATCCCGGCCGCGATCATGGTGGCACCGGGCGTGAACGGCAATACGCCGGACATCGATGTCGCGGCCAAACCCGACCCCGAGCGCGCCAAGAAATTGCTGGCCGAGGCGGGCTACCCGAACGGCTTCGAGTTTCAGCTCAACTGCCCGAACAACCGCTACGTCAACGACGAAGAGATTTGCCAGGCGCTGCTGTCGATGTGGGCCAAGGTCGGCATCCGCAACAAGCTGGTGGCCGAGCCGATGGCCCAGCACAGCCTGAAGTTCCAGAACTTCGACGCGTCGGCCTACATGCTGGGCTGGGGTGTGGCCACTTACGATGCGCAGTACACGCTGCAGTCGCTGATCCGCACCAAGACCAGCGGCGCCGATGGCAATTTCAACTTCAACAAGATCAGCGATGCCAAGCTCGACGCGCTGATCGATGCGATGAAGACCGAGACCGACGTCGCCAAGCGCAACGGGATGATCAAGGACGCGCTGGTGCGCACCCGCGACGAGTACCTGCTGCTGCCGCTGCACCACCAGATGCGGCCCTGGGCGATGAAGGCCGGTGTCAGCACGGTGCACCGCTCGGATGACCGGCCGGAGGCGCGCTTTACCTCGGTGAAGTGAGCAAAAGCTGGCGCCGGTCAGCGCGACCGACGGCGGGTGCGGCAGCAAATAAAGGCCCTTCGGGGCCTTTTTTCTTGGCGAGCAGACGCTGCTCTGCCGCGCTGCCGATCAGATCAGGTGGCGATCACGCTGCCGCGGTGCCGGCCTCCAGGTAATCGCAAGCCACCTGCGCCAGTGCCCGCACGCCGGTGACCAGGGCACGCTCATCGATAAAAAATAGCGGCGAATGGTTGGGCGCCGCGCTGGCCGCCGCGCTGGCGTCGGTCGCAACACCCAGGAAAAAGAACAGACCCGGCGAAACCCGCTGGAAAAACGAAAAATCCTCCGAGCCCATTACCTTGGGCACCAGTTGCACCTGATCAGCGCCCGCCACCCGCTGCAGGCTGGGCAGCATCGCCGCCGTCAAGGCCGGGTCGTTGACGGTGACGGGGTAGTTTTTGCGGATACAGACGGTGCAGCCGGCGCGTGAGCCCCGGCTGATGGCCTCGGCCAGGTAGGTGACACGCTCATGGATGTCGTCGCGCATGCCCTCGTCGAAGGTGCGGATGGTGCCGCGCATCTCGACCGAGTCCGGGATGATGTTTTCGCGCAGGCCGCCCTTGATCATGCCGATGGTGAGCACCGCCGGCTCCTGCGTCAGGTCGGTCTGGCGGCTGACCACCGTCTGCAGCCCCAGGATGACTTGAGCCGAGGTGACGATAGGGTCCACCCCCAGCCAGGGCATTGCGCCGTGGGTCTGGCGGCCGTGGATGGTGATCTTGAGATTGTCGGCGCTGGCCATCGCCGGTCCGGGCCGGTAGCCGATCACGCCCACCGGCAAACGCGAGGTGACATGCAGACCAAACACCGCCGCCGGCCGCGGGTTGTCCATCGCACCCTGCTCGACCATCAGCTTGGCGCCGCCCTCCTCGCCCTCGGGCGGCAGTTCTTCGGCGGGCTGGAACAGGAACTTGATGCTGCCGCACAGGCCGGACCGCAAGCCGGCCAACACCTCGGCCACACCCATCAGAATGGCGACATGGGCATCATGGCCGCAGGCGTGCATCACGCCCACGGTCTCGCCGTTCCAGACGGTGCGCACTTTGGAGGAAAACGGCAGGTCCAGCTCCTCGGCCACTGGCAGCGCGTCCATGTCGGCGCGCAAGGCCACCACCGGACCGGGCAAGCCGCCGACCAGCAGCCCGACCACGCCAGTGTGGGCGACGCCGGTTTGCACGGTGTCGAAGCCCAGGGCCTTCAAATGCTCGGCGACGATGCCGGCGGTGCGGAATTCGCGGTTGCCCAGCTCGGGGTTGGCATGGAAGTCGCGGCGCCAGGCGATGACCCTGGCTTCGGCGGCACGGGCTGCCAGGTCGATCTGGGAGGCCAGGCGACTGGCGGCGACAGGTTTCAGATCCCTCAAATCGCTCATGTGGGCTTCTGGTGGGTGTGTGGCGGGTGTGTGGCGGGTGTGTGTGGCGGCCGGCCACTTCAGAGGCTGCTGCGCACCGTCCGGCCGCCCTGCATCAGCAGCCGGATGCCGGTCTCGGGCGCGGTGAGCATGGCCAGCCCCACGGTTGGATCGCCCTCGACCACCAACAGGTCGGCCCAGGCGCCCGGCACCAATTGGCCGATGTCACCTTCAGCCCGCATCAATCGCGCGGCAACGAGGGTGGCGCTTTGCAGCGCCTGCACCGGCGACATGGCTTGCAGCCGCAGGTCGAACTCGCCCGATTGCCGGTCATGCATGTGGCCCAGCAGGTCGGTGCCAAAAACCACGGGCACGCCCGCGTCCAGTGCGATGCGCACCGCCTCGATGCCGCGGCTTTGCACGGTGGCGAGCTTGTCCAGCATCGCCGCCGACCAGCCCAGCCGCGCGCCTTCGTCGGCCAGCGCGGCGTAGGTCGACAGCGTGGGCACCAGGTAAGCGCCGCAACGCTTCATCTCGCGGGCGGTCGCCACGTCGATCAGGTTGCCGTGCTCGATCGAGCGAACACCCGCCTGCACCGCCCGGGTGACGGCGCGGGGTGAATAGGCGTGGGCCATCGCATACAGGTTGGCGGCCTCGGCCTCCTCGCAAGCGGCGCGCAGCTCGTCGATGGAAAACTGGGTGCCTTCGAGCGGGTCGGTCGGGCTGGAGATGCCGCCGCCGGCCATGATCTTGATCTGGTTGGCGCCGTTGCGCACCTGCTCACGCACCGCACGACGCACCTCGCCCACGCCGTCGGCGATGGCGCCGATCAGGCCCAGGCCGGCGCAGGCGCAGAACATCTCGCGGGTGCGCACGCCCTTGGGCCGCATGTCGGCATGGCCGCCGGTCTGGCTGACCGGGAAGCCGGCGATGTAGAGGCGCGGGCCCTCAAACAGGCCGCGCATTTGCGCTTCTTGCAGGCCGAAGTCGGCACCCGCCGCGTCGCGCACCGTCGTGAAGCCCCGGTTGAGCATGCCGCGCATGATCGCGCTGGCCTGGGCTGTCACCAGCGACGGTGGTTGCAGGCCCAGCGCCGTCAGGTCGTGTGACGCCGCCACCACATGCACATGGGCATCGATCAGGCCCGGCAACACCACCCGGCCACCGGCGTCGATGACTTGGGCATCGTCCACCTGGATCGCCTCTGCCGAGATGGCGGCGATGCGCGCGCCTTCGATGATGATCTGCGACAGCGGACCGATCAGGCCGCTTGCACTGTCGAACGGCCGCGCATTGCGCAGCACCTGGCGTTGCGGGGCGCGCATGGTGGCGCTTGTGATCAGGCCATCGCCACGCCGTCTTCGACCAGGCCCAGCCGTCTACGCGCCGCAGCCAACTCCGCCTTGAGCTTGGCGACAAAGTCGGCCGTCTTCATCACTTTGCCTACCGCGCCGATGCCCTGGCCACAGCCCCAGATGTCCTTCCAGGCCTTCTTGGCGTCCCCGCCAAAGTTCATCTTGCTGGCGTCGCTCTCGGGCAGGTTCGATGGGTCGAGCCCGGCGTTGCGGATCGACGGCGCCAGGTAATTGCCATGTACACCCGTGAACAGGTTGCTGTAGATGATGTCGTCGGAGTTGGCATCGACGATGGCCTGCTTGTGCGGGTCGGTGGCGCGCGCCTCGTCGGTAGCGATGAAGGCCGAGCCGATGTAGGCAAAGTCAGCCCCCATCGCCAGCGCGGCCAGCACCGCGTCGCCGGAGGCGATGCTGCCCGAGAGCGCCAGCGGGCCGTCGAACCACTGGCGGATCTCCTGCACCAGCGCAAACGGGCTCTTGGTGCCGGCGTGCCCTCCCGCACCCGCAGCCACCGCGATCAGGCCGTCGGCGCCTTTTTCGATCGCCTTGTGGGCGTGCTTGTTGTTGATGATGTCGTGCAGCACCACGCCGCCCCAGCCGTGCACCGCATCGTTGACGTCGGTGCGTGCGCCCAGGCTGGTGATGATGATCGGCACGTGGTACTTGGCGCACATGGCCATGTCGTGGTCCAGCCGGTCGCTGCTTTTGTGCACGATCTGGTTGATCGCATACGGCGCGGCTTTCTGCTCGGGGTGGGCCTGGTCCCAGGCGGCCAGGGTTTCGGTGATCTCGGCCAGCCAGTCGTCGAGCTGGGCGGCAGGGCGGGCGTTGAGCGCAGGCATCGAGCCCACCACACCGGCCTTGCACTGCTCGATCACGAGCTTGGGGTTGCTGATGATGAACAGCGGCGCGGCAATGATGGGCAGCGGCAGGTTCGACAAGGCGGCGGGCAAGGGCACGGGCAACTCCGGATCAGATTTACAAAAACACCGGCCAGTGTGCAAGCACGCACCGGCCGGTCACTATCACGCGGGGGACAGGCCTCGGCAGCGCTGGCTGCCGCGGCCTGTAGAAAAGCGCAAAACGGCGCAGGCGGCGGTCAGAACGCCCCGACGGCCATATCGACCGTGCCGGCCGCACCCTCGACGATGCTGTCGCGCAGGCCGGGCGCCTTGCTCAGCAAATGGTCACCGTAAAAACGCGCGGTGTTGATCTTGGCACGCATGAAGTCGGCCTCTTCGCCCAGCGCCAGCTTGTCCTCGGCCACCATCAGCGCCCGCGCCATCTGCCAGCCGGCGATCAGGTTGCCGGCCAGCATCAGGTAAGGCACGCTGCCGGCAAACACCGCGTTCGGGCTGGCGGTACTGCCTTTGGCCATGGCACCCGCGACAAAACCCACCACATCCAGGAAGGCAATGCGGGCGGCCGTCAGGCGTTTGAGCATGGCTTTCGAGGCCTCGCTCGGGCGTGCCGCCAGCTCGCCTTCGGTCGCCTCGATCTGGCCGGCAATGGCGCGGGCGGTGGCGCCGCCGTCGCGGGCAGTCTTGCGGCCGATCAGGTCGTTGGCCTGGATCGCGGTGGTGCCTTCGTAGATCGTCAGGATCTTGGCATCGCGGTAATACTGGGCCGCGCCGGTCTCCTCGATGAAACCCATGCCCCCGTGCACCTGCACGCCCAGGCTGGTCACTTCCAGGCTCATTTCGGTGCAGTAGCCCTTGATCAGCGGCACCATGAACTCGTAGAAGGCCTGGTTTTGCTTGCGCACCGCAGCGTCCGGGTGGGCATGGGCGGCATCCTGTGCCGCGGCGGCCACCAGCGCCATGGCCCGGCAGCCCTCGGTGTAGGCACGCATCGTCATCAGCATGCGCTTGACATCAGGGTGGTAGATGATGGGTGCGGCCGCGTTCATCGATCCATCGACCGGCCGGCTCTGCACCCGGTCACGGGCGTAGCCCACCGCCTTCTGGTAGGCCCGCTCGGCCACCGCGATGCCCTGCACGCCCACGGCATACCGGGCGGCGTTCATCATCACGAACATGTACTCCAGGCCTCGGTTCTCCTGGCCGATGACGTATCCCACGGCGCCGGGTCCGGCGCCGTTTGCACAGACCGCCGCCGTGCCGTCGCCGTACTGCAGCACCGCCGTCGGGCTGGCCTTGATGCCCAGCTTGTGCTCGATGCTGACGCACTGCACGTCGTTGCGTGCCCCCAGGCTGCCGTCGGGGTTGACCATGAACTTCGGCACCACAAACAGCGAAATGCCCTTGACACCCTCGGGCGCACCGGTGACCCGGGCCAGCACCAGATGGACGATGTTCTCGGCCATGTCGTGCTCACCGTAGGTGATATAGATCTTGGTGCCGAACAGCTTGTAGCTGCCGTCGGGCTGGGGCTCGGCACGGCTGCGCACCGCCGCCAGATCCGAGCCGGCCTGCGGCTCGGTCAGGTTCATCGTGCCGGTCCACTGGCCGGCGATCATCTTGGGCAGGTAGGCGGCTTGCAATGTTTCGCTGCCGGCGGTCAGCAGGGCCTCGATCGCGCCGTCGGTCAGCAGCGGGCACAGCGCAAAGCTCAGGTTGGCGCTGTTGAGCATCTCGATGCAGGCGGCATGGATCAGCTTGGGCAGGCCCTGGCCGCCAAAACCCTCAGGATGGTGCAAGCCTTGCCAGCCGCCATCGGCAAACTGGCGGAACGCCGCCTTGAAGCCGGGCGTGGTGGTGACCACGCCGTCCTTGAAGGATGACGGCTGCTGGTCGCCGGTCCAGTTCAGCGGGGCGATGACGTCCTGGTTGAGCTTGGCACATTCATCCAAAACGGCGGCGGCGGTCTCCAAACCGGCCTCTTCAAACCCGGGCAGGCTGGCCACGGACTCGATGCCGGCCAGTTCCTTCATCACGAACAGCATGTCTTTGACAGGGGCGCGGTAGGTCACTTCAGTCTCCAGATGAAACAAGGGCGCCAACGAGGGCGCCCTTGAGGGGGTCAATATGGCATCAGCTGCAAAAAGTCACAGCGCGGTCACAGGGCGGCGACCAGCTCGGGCACGGCGGTGAACAGGTCGGCCTCCAGGCCGTAGTCGGCCACGCTGAAGATCGGCGCCTCGGCGTCCTTGTTGATCGCGACGATGACCTTGCTGTCCTTCATGCCGGCCAGGTGCTGGATCGCACCCGAGATGCCGCAGGCAATGTAGAGCGCGGGCGCGACGATCTTGCCGGTCTGGCCGACCTGCCAGTCGTTGGGCGCGTAGCCGGCGTCCACTGCTGCGCGGCTGGCACCCAGTGCAGCACCCAGCTTGTCGGCCAATGGGGTCAGCACGTCGTTGAACTTCTCGCTGCTGCCCATCGCCCGGCCGCCGGAGACAATGATTTTGGCCGCTGTCAGCTCAGGCCGGTCGTTGCGGGCGATCTCGCTGCCCAGGAACGCACTGCAGCCTGAATCGACTACCGCCGCCAGCGTCTCGACCGCCGCACTGCCACCGGACGCTGCAGCCGCGTCGAAGCCGGTGGTGCGCACCGTGATCACCTTGATGGTGTCGGCGCTCTGCACCGTGGCAATCGCGTTGCCGGCGTAGATCGGGCGCTCGAAGGTGTCGGCGCTGATGACCTTGCTGGCCTCGCTGATCTGGCCCACGTCCAGCAGCGCAGCCACCCGCGGCGCCACGTTTTTGCCGGCCGCCGTGGCCGGGAACAGCAGGTGGCTGTAAGCCGGCGCCAGCGCCAGCACCTGGGCCGCGACGTTCTCGGCCAGACCGTGGGCAAAGCCTTCGGCGTCGGCATGCAGCACCTTGGCAACGCCCGCGATTTGCGCCGCAGCCGCAGCCGCAGCACCCGCGTTGTGGCCCGCCACCAGCACATGCACTTCACCACCGCACTGCAGCGCGGCGGTGACGGTATTGAACGTCGCGCCCTTGATCGACGCGTGGTCGTGTTCGGCAATCACCAGTGCAGCCATGTCAGATCACCTTCGCTTCGTTCTTGAGCTTGTCCACCAACGCGGCCACATCGGCCACCTTGATGCCGGCACCGCGCTTGGGCGGCTCGCTGACCTTCAGCGTCTTGATGCGCGAACTCACATCCACCCCCAGGTCGGCCGGCTTGAAGACTTCGAGTGTCTTCTTCTTCGCCTTCATGATGTTGGGCAGCGTGACGTAGCGCGGCTCGTTCAGGCGCAGGTCGGTGGTGATCACCGCCGGCAGGCTGAGGCTCAGGGTCTCGGAGCCGCCGTCGATCTCACGCGTGACTTGCACCTTGCCGTCCACCACTTCAACCTTGCTGGCAAACGTGGCTTGCGGCAGGCCGGCCAGCGCGGCCAGCATCTGGCCGGTCTGGTTGTTGTCGTCGTCGATCGCCTGCTTGCCCAGAATCACCATGCCGGGCTGCTCCCTGTCGACCAGCGCCTTGAGCAGTTTGGCCACCGCCAGCGGCTGCAACTCATCAGCGCATTCGACCAGGATGGCCCGGTCAGCGCCGATGGCCATCGCGGTGCGCAGGGTTTCCTGGCACTGGGTGACGCCGCAGGACACGGCGATGACCTCGGTGACCACGCCTTTTTCACGCAGGCGCACGGCTTCTTCGATGGCGATCTCGTCGAAGGGGTTCATGCTCATCTTGACGTTGGCAATGTCCACGCCCGTGCCATCGGACTTCACACGCACCTTGACGTTGTAATCCACAACGCGTTTGACGGGTACCAATACCTTCATATCGGACGGCTCCAGGACAGGTTGAATTGAGGTTGATCTTGACTGCAATGAATTCTATGCGCCGGTCAAAACCCCCGGCATGGCAGAAAATCGAACGGTCGTGCTATTTTTTGCCATTGTGCCCCAACCGGGCGGCGCGCCGCGGTCCGTTGACCGCCCAGCGTCCAGGGTCAGCTGGTTAGACTGCGCGCCTCATGGCCGCTTCTGAAGCCCCACGCATCGGCATCTTCGACTCCGGCATCGGCGGCCTGTCGGTGCTGCGCAACCTGCGCCGACAACTTCCACAGGCCGACATCACCTACCTGGCCGACGCCCGCTACACCCCCTGGGGCGACCGCACAGCGCCGTGGGTGATCGGGCGCAGCCTGCAATTGAGTACCCACCTGACTGACGCCGGCGCCGACCTGGTGCTGGTGGCTTGCAACACCGCCAGCACGCTGGCGATCGGGGCGTTGAGGGCGCGGTGGCCAAAGCAGCTGTTTGTCGGCGTCGAGCCCGGCATCAAACCGGCCGCCGCCGCCAGTCAGAGCGGCCGGATCGCCGTGCTGGGCACCTCGGCCACGCTGGCCAGCGCACGTTTTGGCCAACTGGTTGAAGCCCACGCCCTGGACACCAGACTGCTGAGCCTGCCCTGCCCGGGGCTGGCCGATGCGATTGAACAAGCCGGTGCCAGCCCGGCTGCCGACCTGCGGCTGGAGGCCAGGCTGGACGCTATTGCCAGCACCTTGAAAGAGGCCGCTGTTGATACCGTGGTGCTGGCCTGCACGCACTACCCTCTGGTGGCGGCGGCCCTGGCGCAGCGCCTGGGGCCCGGCGTGGCGCTGGTGGACACGACCGACGCCGTGGTGCGGCAGGTGCTTAAGCTGCTGGGATCGGACGCCACCGGCCCGGCACCGGCCGGCTCACCGCCCCGGGCCCCCAGCATGCCCCGCTTGCTCAGCACCGGACCGCCCGAGGGACTGCAACGTGCGGCCAGGCGTTGGGTCGATCCACTCGCCCGGCCTGAGTGGCTGAACCTGCCTGACCTGGCCTGACGGGGCCGCCCGCTGCGATTCAAACGCGGTGCGAAGCCAGGCACCTCAACGCCAACCGCCGCCACAGGGCGACTGCCGGCCAGCGTCATTCTGGCGGTTTGCCCACACCCGCAGAGACACTGCAAGCAAGGGTTTGCAAAGCCCAGGAACCAACCCTGGTGCGCGGGACGGGACT
>Ga0209181_10002872_pt1 | contig 27567 bp, 20 predicted proteins | sample MAT05_FD_187208 | JGI IMG/M metagenome (GOLD analysis project Ga0209181, IMG submission 187208) | Freshwater microbial communities from Lake Fryxell liftoff mats and glacier meltwater in Antarctica - MAT-05 (SPAdes) (version 2) | ecosystem: Environmental > Aquatic > Freshwater > Ice > Liftoff...
CGACGGCGACGTACCACGCCGAAGGCCGCCAGGCCCAACGCGAAAAGCGCCCATGAGCCAGGCTCAGGCACCGGTGCGCTGACCAAACTGATGCTGACCTTGTCAATGACAGGCCCGTACGAGGTGCCCGGCACGGACGCAGCGATGGTCAAGACGCTGCTTGCAGCGGTCGCCACAAAGCTGAAGTTCACGGCCTGGTAAACCTGCCCGGCAAAGTTGTTGGCCGCCGAGAACGGCACTGAAAACGCAGCGCCGGACAACGAACCGTAAAGACGCCCGGCTCGAAGCTGCCCACACCGGTGCCCCAGGTCTGGTCGATGAGATTGACTGCGGCATTGGCAGCTTGCGAGGCCAACAGCGCGGCGGCCAGGGTCAGGCGGAGGACAACTCGGTTGGGTTTTTTGCTGGGGTCCTTGGTGGTTGTGGTTGACTTCTGGTTCACGCCTGCTATGGGGCCCAAAGGGCTAAGACCAACACCGCACCCCCTGCAAATGAAGGGGCTGCGCTTTGAGCAGGCCCTGTCAAGCGGCGGCCGTCAGCACGGTGTGGACGCGCACGCCCCTGCCCGACCACACGCAGGCCCAGGGCCAACAGGCCCAAAGCCGACAGCGCCGACGTGCCGGGTTCGGGCACTGGGGCGGCCACCAGGTTCACGCTGAAGTTGTCCAATCCGCCGGACAGGGTTTTGCTGCAACCGGGGCAGTTGTTGGACGTGGCAATGCCAAACTCGATCAGCCCGCCGGTGGCCGAGAAGTCTGGCTTGGCCCCGACGCAGCTGACCAGCGTGCACCAGTCGCCAGGTGCGATGGGGCCTGCAAAGGTCTGCCAGGCCGAGGTCCGAACTTCCGAGTACCGCGCAGTGAACAGCGTGCCGCCCTGGCGCAGCAGCGCGCTGGTGCCGATGCGCGTGTCGCCTGAAAACGAGCCCCCTTGCCAATTGGCGTCGTAGGCGATGGCCAGGCTGCTGATGGCGCCTTGCGTGACCGGGGTCCAGCTGAAGCCCGAGAAATGGGCGGCCAGCATCTGGCCGCAGGCCGACATCGCGGTGTCGTTGAGATTTTGCGCCCCTGCGGCGCTGGCAAGCATCTTGAAATTCATCGGGGCTACGATCGACGGTTGGTTTTGCAATGGCGGGCCATCAATCGCGCGATGCGGCGTTTGGCGCTACCGTTTGTGCCCATGCATGCCATCTTCATGGCTTGCGGACCAGTCATCCATCCCCGGTTGACGGGGGGTCTGGCGCAAGCCTCGGCGTGCTCAGGGCGCCCGGTGCCTTTCGATCTTCTCGCGCTTGCGCGCCGTGCTGCCCGCGCAGGCCAGACATGCAAGCAGCCGGTGGTGTTGGGCCACTGCGGGGGCGCCGCGCCGGCGCGCCTCAGGGTCATGGTGAAAGGTTTGCACCTGCCGCGCGACTACCCACTACCCTTGCATCACAAACCACCATGAACCGACGCCAAATCATGAGCCTGCTGTCGCTTTTCGGCCTCGGCGGCAAGGCCGCCACCTCAGCTGCAGCCCCCGCGGCAGGCCAAGGCGTGCCAGAAACGCTGCGCCTCTCGGACGCGGAATGGCGCCAGCGCCTGTCCCCTGCGGCCTTCCGTGTCCTGCGCCAGGAGGGCACCGAGGCGCCGGGCAGCAGCGCGTTGAACAGCGAAAAGCGCCAGGGCAGCTTCCATTGCGCCGGCTGCGATCTGCGCCTGTTCTCGTCGGAGGCCAAGTTCGAGAGCGGCACCGGTTGGCCCAGCTTCCACACGCCATTGGCTGGGGCGCTGGGCCTGCGCACCGACTACAAGATGATCCTGCCGCGCACGGAATACCACTGCGCGCGCTGCGAAGGCCACCAGGGGCATGTCTTCAACGACGGCCCACGTCCAACCGGCAAGCGCTATTGCAACAACGGTGTGGCGCTGACGTTTGTGGCGGCGGCAGCATGAAGCCGATGTTCGCAAGGGTCGCCGCAGTGATGGCCGCCCTGAGCGCCGCAGTGATCACCACACTGACAGCCGCGCTGATCCTCACTGCCGCCACTGCCAGCCCGGCCTGGGCGCAGGCCACCGCCCAGGCCACCTTCGCCGGCGGCTGCTTCTGGTGCACCGAGTCCGACTTCGACAAGGTGCCGGGCGTGATCTCGACCACCTCGGGCTACACCGGCGGCAGCGTTGCCAATCCGACCTACCAGCAGGTGTCGTCCAAGACCACCGGCCACGCCGAGGCCGTGCAGATCGTGTTCGACCCGGCCAAGATCAGTTACGAGCAGCTGCTGGCGAAGTTCTGGACCAGCATCGACCCCACCACCCGGGACCGCCAGTTCTGCGACGCCGGCACGCCCTACCGCACCGTGATCTTCACCCATGACGCGGCGCAGCTCGAAGCGGCACGCAAGTCCTTGGCCGATCTTGAAAAGTCCAAGCCCTTCAAGGAGCCCATCGTGACGCAGATCGTGCCTGCCGGCGCGTTCTACCCGGCCGAGGAGTACCACCAGGATTACCACCACAAGAACCCGGTGCGCTACAACTATTACCGCCTGTCCTGCGGTCGCGACGCACGGCTGCAGCAGCTTTGGGGCAAGCTGCCCTGATGTCGCGTGGCTGCGAGGGGGCCCGGGTTTCCGCCCCGCTTTGATGGCCAGCGCTACCTGATGACGCGCAGCCCGCTCTGCCCACACCCCGGCGTCCGCCGACAGGTCGATGACCGATACCTGGGCTTTGCGGCCGCATCGTCAGGGATCCACTTCCCCTTGTCGCGGACCACAACAACAAAGCCCGCTTGCCGTCACCAATGGGGCCGCGCCATGCCTTCGGCTTGGCAAACACCACGCTGCAACTGGAAGATCGGTATCTGTCGCCCGGCCCCAACGCTCCTGTCGGGTCGCGCAACGCCTGCGGTAAATTAGTGCCCGAGCATGACCGCTCACACTTCAACTGAGGAGAACAAATGAGAGCCATCGGCGCTGAGTTTTTTGGTACGTTCTGGCTGGTCCTGGGCGGCTGTGGAAGTGCGGTGCTGGCTGCGGCGTTTCCGCAGTTGGGCATCGGCTTCGCTGGCGTGGCGCTGGCCTTCGGTCTGACCGTGCTGACCATGGCCTTCGCGATCGGCCACATCTCGGGCTGCCATCTGAACCCGGCCGTCTCTGTCGGGCTGTGGGCCGGCGGGCGCTTTTCGGCATCGAAGCTGCTGCCGTACATCGCGGCCCAGGTGCTAGGCGGCATTGCCGCTGGCGGCGTGCTGTACCTCATCGCCAGCGGCAAGGCCGGTTTCGACTTGGCCGGTGGCTTTGCCAGCAACGGCTACGGCGAGCATTCACCAGGCGGCTATTCGCTGCAGGCCGCGCTGGTATGCGAGGTGGTGATGACCGCGTTCTTCCTGATCGTTATCTTGGGCGCAACCGACAAGCGAACACCGGGCGGCTTCGCGCCGATCGCCATCGGCCTGTGCCTGACGCTGATCCACCTGATCAGCATTCCGGTGACAAACACCTCGGTCAACCCGGCGCGCAGCACCGGCGTGGCGGTGTACGTCGGCGGTTGGGCCACCAGCCAGCTGTGGCTGTTCTGGGTGGCGCCGATCATCGGCGCATTGCTCGGTGCTGTTATCTACCGCCTCATCGCCGGCGAGGAAGACCGCCCTATGGGCGACGCTCTGACCGCGGCCACACCGGGATCGGCGTCGACGAAGGTTCGATAGTCGGTTCGCAGCAGACACGACAAGATGATCATCGGGGCGACCAACCCACTTTAGCCAGCCGTGCCCGTTGAGCATTGTTCAACGGTGCATGGCACGCGTTGTGCGGTATCTGTAGCGATTGCGGCGCCAGCACAGGCGCAGGCACAGGCGAGTCGGCCCGCAGTTCGGATCGCCGGGCTGGCGCACTGCTGGGCCGGCGACAAGCGCCGCCCTGCGCATGGCGGTCGTGTGCGTGAGCTGGCGGGACGTGGTTTGAAACGCAAGATCGGCCGACAGCCGAACGCTGCAGTGCCGACACCCGGCAGCGCTCGTCGAAGGGCGGCTCGGGGTCGATTGCCACCATCTGGTGGTCGCGATTGGCCGGCTGCTTGACCGGCGTTTCCTGCTACCCGTGGCCAACTGTGCGATGGCGCCTGAGCTTGGGCGTCCCAGGGCCGGCACACCGACAATGGCCGGGTTGGCGCCCACCCCGCTCTGCCTGCGTTGCAAACCCGCTGCAAACCCGCCGACAACCCGCCACCACCCACCCGCTACCGTGACCCCTGCCGACCCCAAGCCCGAACACGAACAGCGTGGCATCCAGAGCATCGAGGTGGGCGGCCAGTTGCTGCATGCGCTGGCCCACCAGGGCCGGCCGCTGGCGCTCAAGGATCTGGCCCTGGCCGCCGGCATGGCTGCGGCCAAGGCGCACCCCTACCTGGTCAGCTTTGGCAAGATCGGTCTGGTCGAGCAGGATCGCGCCAGCGGCCGGTACGGCCTGGGGCCGCTGGCCTTGCAACTGGGCCTGATGAGCTTGCAGCAGGCCGACCCGGTGCGCCTGGCCACGCCGGCCATCGAGGACCTGGCGCAGCAGACCGGCCACACCGTGGCGATGGCGGTGTGGGGCACACACGGCCCGACCATCGTGCGGCTGGCCGAATCACCGGCGGCGGTGCATGTCAACATGCGCCACGGCACGGTGTTTTCGATTGCCGGCACCGCGTCGGGCCAGCTTTACGCCGCCTTTTTGCCCGAGGCGGTGGTGCGACCGTTGTACGAGGCCGAGCGGCGCGGCGCCGCCCCCAAGGCCGACGCCCAGGCGCTGCCGACCTGGGCCCAGTTTGCAAAAACCACCCTGGCCGAGGTGCGGTCGCAAGGCCTGGGCCGGTCTGACGGCGCAGTGGTGGCGGGTGTCAGCGCCCTGTCTGCGCCGGTGTTCGACCACCGCGGCGACGTGGTGTTGGCGTTGACCGTGATCGGGCCGTCTGCCGCGCTGGACAGCCGCTGGGACGGCGTATTGGCGGCGGCGATGCGGCACGCCGCCGCTGCGGTATCGGCCCGCCTGGGGCACCGGCCGGCGGCTTGAAATCTGCCAAGCAAAGCCCCTCGCCCCTCGCCCCTAGCCTGCGGCCGACTGCCGCCTGCCGTCGCCTACATTGCGCCCATGCCCCAAGACGACTTGTTCCCCAGCCCGTGGCTGATCAATACCCTGCTCGATGAGGGCTTCGTCGCGCGCAAGAAGACCCAGGTCGGTCAATTGCCCTTGCCCTATGGCCTGGGCCCGTGGCTGGACCAGCATTTTGATGCCGACACCCTGGCGCGGCGCAGCGAGGCGCAGCTTGAAGACCGGTTTATTGGCCCGCTGCTGACCCAACTCGGCTGGACCAAGGTGACCCAAGAGGTCATCACGGTACAGGGCAAACAAGCCAAACCCGATTGGTGTTTGCTGCTGCAACCCGGCCAAGACAATGCGCTGATCGGCAGCAAAGACCACCAGCTGATCACCGCGATTTGTGAGTCCAAGGCCTGGGGCAAAACCCTGGATACCGGCAAGGCCGACCGCACCCACAACCCGCACCATCAACTGCAAGATTACCTCAGTACGCTGCGGGTGCGCTTTGGCATCCTCACCAACGGCCGCATCTGGCGTATTTACGACACCGACAAGATCACCGCCAAGAAAACCTACGTTCAGTTCGATCTGGAGGCGATTTGCGCGCTGCCCAATGCTGCCGAGAAGGCTGAGGCGCTGGCCCTGTTTGCATTCTTTTTTGGCCGCGATACCTTTGTTGCGCCCGCCGTGTCGGGCCAGGCCAGCGCGATCGAACAGGCCATTGCCGCGTCGGCTGATTTCACGCTGGCGGTTGAAGAAAACCTCAAGGCAGTGATCTACGGTTATGCAGGTGAGGACTCGCTGTTTGAGATCATGGGCCGTGCCATCCACCGGGCCAACCCCAAGGCCAGCATGACGGCGGTGTATGAAAACAGCGTGGTGCTGCTGTTCCGCCTGTTGTTCGTGGTTTACTTTGAGGACAAAAACCACGCTTTGCTGGCGCAGCACCCGTTTTACAAACGCTACAGCCTGGACCATATTTTCAGGGGCTTGTCCGACAAATCGGGTGCGGACAGCGGCCTGCACGACGGCGTTTATGCGCTGAAACACCTGTTCGAGATACTGGACGAGGGCGCCGAGGACATCGACATCCCGCTGTTCAACGGCGGCCTGTTTGACCCGCAGCGGGCGCCGTTGCTGCTGCAGCCCAAGATATTTGATAACCAAACCCTGCGCCAGATACTTGAACAACTGCTGTACAAAACCAACCGGGGCACCACCCTGTTTGATACACGGCGCGACTTCAAGAACATGAGTGTTACCCACCTTGGCCGTATTTACGAGGGGCTGTTGGAGTTTAGGTTCGAGCGTGCGCTCGAAACTGCGGTGTACCTGGAGTATGAGTCCAATCTGACCCGGGGCAAAGTCGTGGAGGCCTATTTTGACACCTACGACACTGCGCTGATTCGCAAAGAAAAAGGCTTCAGGTCGCTGCGTGAAATCAGCGTCAAAAAGGGCGATGTTTACCTCAAAAGCGCCAGCAACTCGCGCAAGACCACGGCCAGTTATTACACCCCGGCGTCACTCTCGGCGCCCCTGGTCAAGGCCAGCGTGGACCAGGCGCTGGCGGCTGCCGGCGCGCAGGGCCGGGCTTTGATGGACTTGAAGGTGCTGGACAACGCTTGCGGCAGCGGCCATTTTCTGGTCGAAGCGCTGGGCTATTTGACCGACCTGGCGCTGGCCCGGCTCGACACCGACGCCGACCTGCAGCAACTGGTGGCGCAAGAAAGCGCCAAGATTGCCGAGCAGTTGCAGTTTTTGAACCTGGGTTATGAGCCCGATGATGCACAGATATTGAAGCGTGCGCTGCTCAAACGCTGCATTTTTGGCGTGGACCTGAACCCGTTTGCGGTTGAGCTGGCGCGCTTGAGTTTGTGGATGGACAGTTTTATTTTTGGTACCCCGCTGTCGTTCATCGAGCACCATGTGCAGCACGGCAACGCACTGATGGGCGCCAGCGTGCAAGAGTTTATTAACTACAACGCGTTGGAAGCGCAGCAAAACGATTTGTTTGTGGACGATCTGAGCGCTCGCTTTGATGAGTTGCGCGCAGTGATGCAAGAGTTGGACGCCATGCGCGACACCACCGCCGCAGAGGTGGCGCAATCAAAACTGCTGTGGCAAGACAGCATTGCGCCAAAACTAGATTTGCTGGCACGCGCCTTGAGTTTCATTTGCACCCGCCGGGTGCTGCTGGCCGAGGGCGACCGCGCCGGTTGCGAGAAACTGGACAAAACCCCGGACCTGATCAAGCAATTGTTTGACGAAGGCAAAACCCGCACGGCGGCGCTGGGCCAGGTCGACGCCTATGCGCGGCAGTTTCACTTCTTGCACTACGAGGTGGCGTTTCCAGAGGCTTTTGCGGGCGACAAAAAAGGCTTTGACATCATTGTCGGCAACCCGCCCTGGGACAAGACCAAGTTTGCTGACACGGATTTTTTCCCGCAGTACCACAGCAATTACCGCAGCCTGAAAAACATCGAAAAAGCTGCGGTGCAAAAGCGTTTGCTGGAAAGCCCGCACGTCGCCGCCGCCTACCAAAGCAACTTGAAGGCCAGCAACACGGCCAACGAATATTATAAAGACAAGGGTATTTTCCCGCTCAACAAGGGCGCAGGCGACGGCAATTTGTTTCGGCTGTTTGTCGAGCGCAATCTGGCCTTGCTGGCTGCGGGCGGCAGTTTGAATTATGTGTTGCCGAGCGCGCTGATGTTTGAAGAGGGCTCGGCTGGGTTGCGTCACCATATTTTTTCGCAATGTCAGCTTAAATTTTTCTACAGCTTTGAGAACAACAGGGGAATTTTCCCGGATGTTCATCGAAGCTACAAATTTGCGATGCTGCAGGTGGTTAATACGCCGCCCGACGACGCGGCTGCACGGGACGTTGCGTCCGTTGCACCGGTTTCGCCCATTGACACTGCCTTTTATGTGCTGGACCCGGCTGACTTGCAGCGGCCTGAAACCCATGTGGCTTATCCGCTGGCCACCGTCAAGGCTTTGTCGCCCGAGCAATGGGCGCTGATGGAATTGCGCGACGGCGCGGACCTGCCGATTGTGCAGAAATGTTATGCCGCCTTCCCTGCGCTGTCAGCCGACTGGCTGGATTTTCGGCGCGAGTTGCACATGACTGATGACAAGGATTTGTTCATCGAGCAAGACGCACCGGGTTTGTTGCCACTGTTTGAGGGCAAGATGATCTGGCAGTACAGCCATGCCTTTGATGCGCCGCAGTATTGGCTGGACCCGACCGCCTTTGACGCCCGCCTGCACAGCAAGGAACTGCACCGCATGGCGCAGGATTTGGGTGTGCCCAAGGCCGAGGTTGCCAAAAAATCGGCTGCGGTGCGTTTTGATCGTGAGTTCATTCGGCTCGGGTTCAGAGATATTGCTAGCGACACAAACGAGCGCACATTGATTTTTTCACTATTGCCCAAAAATTTTGGCGGCGGCAATACAGTGCACCTCAATATCCCCAAAAAATATTGTCTGGGGGATGTCGGCAGCCTGACCATCAGGCCAACCTCGCAGTTGCGCCTTCTCTTTGCGCTGGCTTGGTTCAACAGCGTACCGGTGGACTGGTTGGCGCGTTTCATGATTCAAATTCACGCCAACAAGACGTATTTGTTTCGCCTGCCAGTGCCCCAACCCAGCGACGCCGAGATACTCGCCAGCGCCGATTTCAGCCAGCTCGCCCAAAACGCCCTGCTGCTCAGCCTGGCCGCCAGTTGGGACGACTTTGCCGAGCTGGCGCCGTTGTTCCAGATTCAGGCGAAGGACGTTCCCGTCACCGACAAGGCCCGCGACCAACTGCGCGCCGACAACGACCGGACCGTGGCGCGGCTGTACGGCATCACCGAGCCTGAATTGGCGCACCTGCTGCGCAGCTTCAAGGGCATGGCGGGCAAGCGGCCGGAGTACCTGGCACTGCTGCAGTAGTCAGCCCGGCACGGTAGCTGCCAGCTTGCGGGGCCGCCGGGTCGGTTTGGCGGACTGGGCGGCGGACTGGGCGGCGGATTGGGCGGCGGATTTAGAGGCCGGTTTCAAGGCCTGACGGGTGGCGGGTCGGGTGGTCCGTTTGGTGGCCGGTTTGCCCTGCTTCGCCCGCGCCGCCAGCGCCAACGCCCGCACCCGCTCAATATCCTCGTCGCTGAACACCCCGTTCACGCCCGAGATCGCCGCCAGCCGCATGCCGTGTTTCAGGCCCAGTTGGTAGATCTCGTGCACCTTCTCCCACTCGATGGCACGGCCGACGGTGTAGCTCTCGAAGCGGCCCTCCAGCGCCAGCACGATGGTCTCGGCCAGACAGGCGTAGACGATGCCGGGCGGCAGGCCGATGTTTTTCATCACCAGCGCGCCCGGTGGCCGGATCTCGCCCGACTCGATCACCAGCACGTCGGGCCGCTTGGCCACCTCGGCGGGTGGCAAGTCCAGCGGGCGGGCCACGTCGGTGATCACGCAGCCGGGCTTGACTTTCATGATGTCGAGCACCTTCTTGCCCGCGCCCGAGGTGGCGGTGACGATCATGTCCATCTGCGCGATGTGGCTGTCGGCATGGGCCGACAGCATCACTTTGGCGTCGGGTGTCTCGCGCAGGATCGACGCCTTGAGCGCCAGCAGCTTGGCGGTCTCGGGCGAGACCAGGGTCACCTCCTCGGCGGCGCGCACCAGCAGCCGGGCGCAGGCCGCCCCGATGGCGCCGGTAGCGCCCACCACCATCGCCTTGAACTTGACCCGGCCCTTGCCTTTGGGCGGTGGCAGCAGGCGCAAACGCAGCATCGCATCGTGCGCCGCCCACAGCGCACCCGACGCGCTGTAGCTGTTGCCGGTAGTGATCGGCAACGTGGCGCGGCGTGCCACCGTGACACCGGCATCGCCCACCACCTTGGTGAAGGCGCCCAGGCCCATGATCTGCGCGCCCAGCCGTTTGGCCAGGCGCGACGCCTCCAGCAGGCGCCGGTAGGTGAACTCGGGGCCGTGCCGCATGATCTCGCGCGGCGTGCCGCCGACCGAGATCAGCCAGCCCTCGGCCTCGACGCCGGTGGGTGACTGGATGCCCTCCACCTTGGAGTAGACAAACGGCGGCGCGTAGGCCAGCACCTTCTCCAGCGTGTCGAGGAACAGCGGCGGTGAGACCCGGGACAAGATCTCGACCGGCTTGATGACCTTGAAATACTCCTGCGACAGCGGGTGGATCACAAAGGCAAAGCGGTTCACCCGCTTGAAGCCGTTGGGGTAGAGCAGCTGCGGTGTCAGGCCCAGCGTGCCGATGATCTCCAGGTAGTCGTCGTCGTGCAGGTCCTCGCTGGTCTTGCCGCTGGCTTGGCCATAAGTGGCCCCGATCATTGCGTCCAGCAGGTCGGGCGACAGCACCTGCCCATCGAGCACCGGTGCGGCGTCCACCACCAGGTGCACACCCTTGTCCTTGAAGGCGGCCAGGCGCTCGGCGTTGACGGTGCTGGTGATCACCGTCTTGCCGGCCAGCTCCTCGATGCCGAAGTTGTCCAGCTCGTGCGCCGGCGCCACCACCACCGTGGCCTTCTGCAGCGCCCGGCGCAGCACAAAGTGGGTCCACTGTTTGAGCAACACGCCCGGCATCACCCGCGGCGGCACCCAGTCACACACCTGGTGCATGCCGATGGCGTACAGGCCCAGCGCGTCCATCGACGTCAGCAATTTGGGCACGCCCAGTTGCAACAGCGGGTCGGCGAACAGCAGGTTCTCGGTGTACTCCGACATCGCCATCGCCAGCTTGGTGTTGCCCAGGCCGGAGAAAAACAGCACCTTGGCGTTGTCGAAGTAATGGCCCAGCGTGGCCTGGCTGTGGCGCAGTGACCATTCAAGAAAGATCTCGCCCAGCCGGGCGCCGGTGGTCAGTGGCACCCGGGTCACTGCCTGTTGCAGCCGGGCGGCGTCGGCCTTGACGGTGCGGCGTGCGCGTGGCAGGTGGCTGTCTTGCACCAGCCCCAGGCCGACGGCGGCCACTGCCTTGTTCTTGTCGGCCTGCTGCAGCAGCTGGAGTGCCCGGACGCTGTTGCCATCGGTGCCTTGGCGCCGCACCCGCAGCGGCTCGCCCAGGAAGGTGGTCGCGAAGTCGAAATCCTGGCTGCTTGAACCCAGGCTGATGCTGATCACGGTTTTCATGCGGAATCCGGCGCAGAGTGGAGCTTTGAATCATGGAGCGAGACCCCGATGGCCAACTTGATCAGCGACATGGCGCGCTCGATTGCCCTGCCCCGGCTCAAGCGTGCGGCCGGCCTGGTGACCCGGCGGCTGCCGATCCCGCAGCCGGTGCTGCTGGTCGGGCCGGGTGCGGCCGGCCGGCTGGGCCGCACGGTGGGCAATTTTGGCCACCGCAAAGTGATGCTGGTGACCGATGCCGACGTGGCCGGGCTGGGCCTGCACCTGACCGTGCTGGACGCGCTGGCGGCCGCCGGCACGCCGGTGCTGGTGTTCGACGCGGTCACGCCCGACGCGCCGATTGCCGGCGTCGAGCAGGGCATCGCGCTGTTCACCGCCCAGGGCTGCGACGCAGTGGTGGCGGTGGGCGGCGGGTCGGTGATCGATGCGGCCAAGGTGATCGCGCTGTGTGCTGCCAACGGCAAACACCCGCGCGATCTGGTCGGCTACTTCAAGGCCAGCCATGCGCCGGCGCCGATCTACGCCGTGCCCACCACCGCCGGCACCGGGTCGGAGGTGACGGTGGCCGCGGTGGTGTCCGACCCCGCCGAGGGCAGCAAGCTGGTGATTGCCGACACCCGCATCGTGCCCACGCTGGCCGCGCTGGACCCGGAATTGATGCTGGGCCTGCCGCCGGCCATCACCGCCGCCACCGGCATGGACGCGCTGACCCACGCGGTCGAGGCTTTTATCGGCGGCTGGGCTACCACCTATACCGATCACATGGCGCTGGCGGCGGTGGGCATGATCTTCAAGAACCTGCCGCTGGCCTGCCGCGACGGCGGCAACCTGGAGGCACGCGAGCAGATGGCGCTGGCGTCCACCTTTGCCGGCCTGGCCTTCACCCGCGCCAACGTCGGCAATGTTCATGCCATCGCCCACCAGTTGGGCGGCAAGTACCACACGCCGCACGGCCTGGCCAACGCCATCCTGTTGCCGGGTGTGCTGCGTTTTGCCGCCGACGCCACCGGCCCCAAGCTGGCCGCGCTGGCGGTGCGTGCCGGCCTGGGTGTGCTGCATGACGGGCAGGCCACGCTGGCCGACCGGTTTCTCGACGGCGTCGAGGCCCTCAACCGCACGCTGGGCATCCCGCGCCACCTGCCGGCGCTGCAAGCCGCCGACATCCCCGCGCTGGCCGCTGCCGCCTGCTGGGAGGCCGACACCCACTACCCCGTTGCGCGCCGCATGACGCAAGAGGCCTGCGAGGCGCTGCTGCAGGCGGTGCTGCCTGCAAAACCGCGACCCAAACTGCCCGCCAGATCGCCAGGCAGACGCGGCACCGCCGCAGCGGCCAAACGCCCGCGCCGTGCGACGATAGGCCATGACCAAGCCCCATGACCTGATCGTTTTTGGCGCCACCGGCTTCACCGGCCGGCTGGTGGCCGAGTACCTGCACACCAGCTACGGGGTGGGCGGGGCGGACAGCACCCTGCGCTGGGCAATGGCCGGGCGCAACCTGGACAAGCTGGCGCAGGTGCGCAGCCTGATCGGCGCGCCGGCCACGCTGCCGCTGCTGCAGGCCGATGCTGCCGACCCTGCTGCGCTGGCCGCGCTGGTCGGCCAGACCCGGGCCGTGATCACCACCGTCGGGCCATACCAGCGCCACGGCGAGGCACTGGTCACGGCCTGCGCAGCAGCCGGCTGCGACTATGTCGACCTGTGCGGCGAGCCGGCCTGGATGGCCAGGATGATCCCCAAACTGACCGCGCCGGCCCAGGCCAGCGGCGCGCGCATCGTGTTTTCCTGCGGCTTCGATTCCATCCCCTTCGATCTGGGCGTCGTCTTTCTGCAGGCCGAGGCGATGGCGCGCTTTGGCGCACCGCTGGCGCAGGTGCGCGGCCGGGTCAAGACGATGAAAGGCGGCATGTCGGGCGGCACCATGGCCAGCGCGCTGGCCACCTTCGAGCAGATGGGCCGCGACCCGGCCACCGCGGCCCTGATGGCCGACCCGTTTGCACTGACGCCGGGGTTTCGCGGCCCCGCCCAGCCCGATGGCGACGTGGCCGCCCTTGACGAGGCCACCCAAAGCTGGGCCGGGCCGTTTGTGATGGCCACGATCAACACCAAGAACGTGCACCGCACCAACGCGTTGCGTGGCCACCCCTGGGGCACCGGCTTTTTGTACGACGAAAAGCTGATGACCGGCCGTGGCGCCAAGGGGCAATGGGCGGCCCGGCTGCTGGCCGGTGGCGCCCGGGTGCAAAACGCCTTGCTGGGTTTTGCGCCCAGCCGCACGCTGCTGGGCCGGTTTGCGCTGCCACAGCCGGGCGACGGCCCCGGGCCGGCCGCCCGCGCCAGCGGCCACTACGACCTGCGTTTTGACGGCCAGACCGCCGACGGCCGCCGGCTGGCGGCGCGGGTCACCGGCGACCGCGACCCGGGTTACGGCTCGACCTGCAAGATGATTTCGGAGGCCGCGCTGTGCCTGCTGCAGGATGTGGACCGCAGCGCCACACCGGGTGGCGTGTGGACAGCCGGGGCGGCGATGGGCCTGGCGCTGGTGCGCCGGCTGCAGGCCCACGCCGGGTTGCGCTTCGAGATCATCGAGGCCGGGTCGGCGGCAGCAACTGCGTAGCCGGCTGGCCCGGTTCTGCCGCGGCTCAATCCAGCGTGGCGTCGGTGCTGGCCAAAGCAAGCCCGGGCCGGCAAGGTGAAAAGATGTTCAAAGCGGGTGCCCTTGCGGCTACGGTGGGTTTACTGTCCGTGCGGCGCCGGCGCGCCGAGGCAGTCTGCTGCAGACCCTGCGGGCGACATCCCCTGCCCTGCCGAGCGCAACACCAGCGCTCGCCAAAGTTAGTTTTAAACAAATAGGTTTGACAAAAGCTAACGTGAACCGGATACTGCCAGCCGGCTCAGCCCCTGCGGGCGGCCGCCCCTGAACACCGTTGGACACCGTTGGAGACCCCCCGTGAGCAAAGCCTTTGCCAGCCAGGCCGATCTGGACGTCAAGCAAGTCAGCTTCACCAAGCTGTCTGACAACGCCTATGCCTACACCGCCGAGGGCGACCCGAACACCGGCATCATCATTGGCGACGACGCGGTGCTGGTGCTCGACACGCAAGCCACCCCCGTGATGGCGCAAGACGTGATCCGCCGCATCCGCGAGGTCACCGACCTGCCCATCAAATACGTGCTGATGACGCACTACCATGCGGTGCGGGTGCTGGGCGCGTCGGCCTACAAGGCCGAGGGCTGCGAGCACATCATCGCCAGCGCCGACACCCGCGACTTGATCGTCGAGCGCGGCGAGCAGGACAAGGCCAGCGAGATCGGCCGCTTCCCTCGTTTGTTCCAAAACGTCGAGAGCGTGCCGCCCGGCCTGACCTGGCCCACCATCACCTTCACCGGCAAGATGACGCTGTGGCTCGGCTCGCTAGAAGTGCAGTTGCTGCAACTCGGCCGCGGCCACACCAAGGGCGACACCGTGGCCTGGCTGCCGCAGCAAAAAATCCTGTTCTCGGGCGACCTGGTCGAGTTCGACGCCACGCCGTACGCCGGTGACGCCTACTTCAAGGACTGGCCGCAGACGCTGGACAACATCGCCGCGCTGCAGCCCGCGCAACTGGTGCCCGGCCGCGGCGCCGCGTTGACCACGCCCGCGCTGGTGGCTGCCGGCCTGCAGGGCACCCGCGACTTCATCGCCGATGTCTACAACAGCGTCAAGGACGGTGTGGCCGCCGGCAAGGACCTGAACGCGGTCTACAAAGACACGATGGCCCGGTTGTCGCCCAAGTACGGCGCCTGGGTGATCTTCCAGCACTGCATGCCGTTTGATGTCACCCGCTGTTTCGACGAGGTGACCGGGTACCCCGACCCGCGCATCTGGACCGCCGAGCGCGATGTGCAGATGTGGAAGACGCTCGAAACCTGACCGCGGCCTTGCCACCCGCCCCGCCGTCCCCGCCGTCCCCGCACTGTCAAACCCCAACCGCCAGGAGACCGCCATGAGCATCCAGCGCATCCACCACGTGGCCTACCGCTGCCACGACGCCAAAAAAACCGTCGAGTGGTACCGCGACCACCTGGGCATGGACTTTGTGCTCGCCATCGCTGAGGACCACGTGCCCTCGACCCACGCGCCCGACCCGTACATGCATGTGTTTCTGGACGCCGGCGGCGGCAACGTGCTGGCGTTTTTCGAGTTGCCCAACTCGCCGACGATGGGGCGCGACCCCAACACCCCCGAGTGGACCCAGCACATTGCCTTCAAGGTCGGCAGCCTGGACGAGCTGATGGCCGCCAAGGCCAAGCTGGAGGCAGCCGGCATTGCGGTGCTTGGCCCGACCAACCATGCCATCTTCCAGTCGATCTACTTCTTCGACCCCAACGGCCACCGGCTGGAGCTGGCGGCCGACACCGCCACGCCCGAGATGACCCGGCAGCTCGACGAGGTCAAGTGGGCGATGCTCGACGAATGGGCCGCCACCAAACGGGCGCCCAAACACGCGGCCTGGATGCACGCCCAGGAGCTGGGCGCCGGCTCCGCCTGAGAGGGCGCCCCCGGCGTCGGGGTACCGACGCCGCCCCCCGCGGGGGCACGCAGGCCGCTTGGGAGCGGCCCGGCGCTGGCCTGACGCCAGCCAACCCAAACCCACAGCGGCCATGCTCAGCACCTACACCTACCCGCGTTATGCCTACCGCCGGCCGGCCGAGCTGGACGCGCCCGACACGCTGCATCACCGCCCGGTGGTGGTGATCGGTGCCGGCCCGGTCGGCCTGGCCGCGGCCATCGACCTGGCCCAGCACGGCGTGCCGGTCGTGCTGCTGGACGACGACGACACCGTCAGTGTCGGCTCGCGCGGCCTGTGTTACGCCAAGCGCACGCTCGAGATCCTGGACCGGCTGGGCTGCGGCCAGCCGGTGGTCGACAAGGGCGTGACCTGGAACGTCGGCCGCACCTTCTTCCGCGAGGCCGAGGTCTTCCACTTCAACCTGCAGCCCGAGCCCGACCACTGCCGGCCCGGCATGGTCAACCTGCAGCAGTACTACCTGGAGCAGTACCTGGTCGAGCGGGCGATGGCGCTGCCCACGCTGGACCTGCGCTGGAAGCACAAGGTGGTGGCGGTGACGCCGCTGGGGGCTGGCCAGCCGTCGGGTGCGGACCTGCCCGGTGCGGACCTGCCCGGTGCGACCCTGCCCGGTGCCGGCAGCCCAGGCGCGCTGATCGAGGTCGAAACCGCCGACGGCCGCTACACGCTGCAGGCCGACTGGCTGGTGGTGGCCGACGGCGCGCGCAGCCCGGTGCGCCGGCAACTGGGGCTGGACGTCGAGGGCAAGATCTTCCAGGACCGGTTCCTGATCGCCGACGTGGTGATGCAGGCGCAGATGTTTCCGGACGGTGCGTCCGAGCGCTGGTTCTGGTTCGACCCACCGTTCCACCCCAACCAGAGCGTGCTGTTGCACCGCGAGGCCGACAACGTCTGGCGCATCGACTTCCAGCTCGGCTGGGACGCCGACCCGGACGAGGAGAAAAAACCCGAACGGGTGATCCCGCGCATCCAGGCGATGCTGGGCCCGGACCGCGACTTTTTGCTGGAGTGGGTCAGTGTCTACACCTTCCAGTGCCGGCGCATGCAGCAGTTTCGCCATGGCCGCATCCTGTTTGCCGGCGACGCGGCGCACCAGGTCTCACCCTTTGGCGCACGCGGCGCCAACTCCGGCCTGCAAGACACCGACAACCTGGCCTGGAAGCTCAAGCTGGTGCTGGACGGCCTGGCGCCCGACACGCTGATGGACAGCTACAGCGACGAGCGGGTGGCCGCCGCCGACGAGAACCTGCTCAACTCGACCCGCTCGACCGACTTCATCACGCCCAAGAGCGCGGTGTCGCGTGAGTTCCGCAACGCGGTGCTGACGCTGGCCGGCGAGCACGCTTTTGCACGCGCGCTGGTCAACTCGGGCCGCCTGTCGGTGCCGGCGCACCTGACGGCGTCCGCGCTCAACACCCCGGATGGGGCCGAATTCAACAGCGTGATGCAGCCCGGCGCACCAGTGGCCGACGCGCCGGTGCGCCAGCGCGTGGCGGCCGATGCTGACGGGGTGGGCGGCGAGGCCGACAGCTGGACCGACGGCTGGTTGCTCAGCCATACCGGCGGGCGCTTTGTGCTGCTGCTGTTTGCAGACAGCCCCGAGGCGCTGGACGTCGCCACCCTGCAAGCGCTGCAGCCCCTGGCCAGCGGCCGAATCCCGGTTCACACCGTGCTGATCTGTTCACAAACCGACAGCCCGCCAGCCGGCACCACACCGGCCGGCTGCACGCTGCTGATCGATCACCAGGGCGCTGCCGCCCGCCGTTTCGACGGCCAGCCCGGCACCGCATACCTGCTGCGGCCCGACCAGCACGTGGCCGCACGCTGGCGCTGGCTGGACGCCGCGGCCGTGGCCGACGCCCTGGCGCGGGCCACCGGCCAAGCCGGCCCGGACAGGGGCCCTGGACTGCCCGGCGCCGACGCCACCCACCCCGCCGCCGCGGCACCGGCGGCCCGCCCGACGCCCGCGCACGCTTGAGCGCGCAACCCACGCCACCCCCCGGCATCCTCGGCCAGTGCCACCAACCCACCGCGACCATGACCCCGCACCTGCAGACCCAAGCCAACTTCGGCGTCCCCGGCCAGCGCTACCTCAACGCCTACACCCCGGGCGACGACTTCTATGAAGCGCTGATCGACAGCCACCGCGGCCTGGACGATGCCCAGAGCCAGGCGGTCAACGCCCGGCTGATCCTGCTGCTGGCCAACCACATCGGTGACCTGCGGGTGCTGCATGAAGCGCTGACTGCTGCGCGCCAAGGCGCAGCGGTCAGGCCCGCCACCACCACCACCACCGCCACCACCGCCACGCCCATCTCCGCCACCGCCACGGAGCGCCAGCCATGACCGGACCGTCGATCGACGCCACCCACGCCCCCGCGCTGGCCAGCTGGGTGGCCTCGGCCAACCTGCCGGGCTGCGAGTTTCCGGTCCAGAATCTGCCCTTCGGCCGCTTCCGGCGCGCGGGTGCGGCAGGCCTTGAAGAACCCTGGCGCATCGGCGTGGCCATCGGCGACCAGATCCTCGACCTGGCTGCGGCCACCGCCACAACAACCGGCACCGCCGGCCACTGGCCCACCACCAACACGGCGGTGCAGACGGCACTCGCCGCACTGGCCGCCGGCAACCTGGCTGCCGTGATGGCCGCACCCAAGGCCGACCGGGTTGCGCTGCGCCACGCGCTGTCGGCCGCGCTGCGCGCCGGCAGCCCGCAACAACCCGCGCTCACCGCCTGCCTGCTGCCCCAGGCCGACGCCGAGATGGCGCTGCCCTGCCCCATCGGCGACTACACCGACTTCTACACCGGCATCCACCACGCCACGACGGTGGGCCAGCTGTTCCGCCCCGACAACCCACTGCTGCCCAACTACAAATGGGTGCCCATCGGCTACCACGGCCGGGCCTCGTCGCTGGTGGTCAGCGGCACACCGCTGCACCGCCCGCTGGGCCAGACCAAGGCGCCTACCGCCGAGACCCCCAGCTTCGGCCCCTGCCAGCGGCTGGACTGCGAACTGGAGCTGGGCGCGCTGGTCGGCCCCGGCAATGCGCTGGGCCAGCCCGTGCCGATCACCGAGGCCGAGGACCGGCTGTTTGGCCTGACCCTGCTCAACGACTGGTCGGCCCGCGACATCCAGGCTTGGGAATACCAGCCGCTGGGCCCGTTTCTGGCCAAGAACTTCGGCACCACACTGTCACCCTGGGTGGTGACGATGGAGGCACTGGCACCGTTCCGCGGGCCCTTCGGCCGGCCCGCCGGCGACCCGCAGCCCCTGCCTTACCTGGACAGCGAGGCCAACCGCCAGGCTGGCGCCATCGACATCACGCTGGAGGTGTGGCTGCAAACCGCCGCCATGCGCAGCGCCGGCAGCGCGGCCGTGCGTTTGTCGCAAAGCAACTTCAAGGACGCCTACTGGACGCTGGCGCAACTGCTGACCCACCACGCCAGCAACGGCTGCAACCTGCAGACCGGCGACCTGCTGGGCACCGGCACCCAGTCCGGCCCCGATGCCGGCCAGGGCGGGTCGCTGCTGGAGCTGTCGGCCGGCGGCAAACAGCCCTTCAGCCTGCCCGGCGGCGAGCAACGCACCTTTCTGGCCGACGGCGATACCCTGATCCTGCGCGCGTACTGCCAGCGCCCCGGCGCCGCCCGCATCGGCTTTGGCGACTGTGCCGGCACCATCCTGCCCGCGCCGGGCTGAACCGGTCGAACGGGCCTGACGCCCTGGCCCGACCGCCTGGCCTGACTGCCTGACACAGCGGCCCATCCCGGGCGACAAAAGCGCGCACCCCGCCGCCGGCCGGTACCCGGCGGACCGCAGAATGCCCGGATGCGCGCCAACCCTCCGCCTCCTCATGCTGCTGCTGCCGGCCATCGCGCCATCGGCGACCTGCCCCGACCGGGCTTGGCCGCGTACCGGCCGGCCCGCCGTACGGCGGGCCTGGCAGGGCTGCTGGTGCTGCCGCTGCTGTGGGCCACGCTGGCGGCCTGCAGCACGCCTGGCCCAACCCACCCGCCGGTGCTGCTGCTGGGCGAGGTGCATGACAACGCCGCCGGCCATGCGCTGCGCTTGCAGACACTGGCGCAGCAAGTGAACGCCGGCGCCCGGCCGGCGCTGCTGATGGAGCAGTTCGACCGGGAGATGCAGCCGCAGATCGACCAGGCCCGACAGCACGCCCCCGGCATGCCGCCCGGCGACGCCGAACTGGATGCCGCCGTGGACGCCTTGGTCAAACTGGGCAGCCCGGCCACCGGTGCGGCCACCTGGGACTGGGCGCTGTACCGGCCGGTGCTGCGGCTGGCCCTGCAACACCGGCTGCCCATCGTCGCCGCCAACGTATCGCGCGCCGACGCACGCCGGGTCATGCAACAAGGCCTGGCCGCCACCGGATTCAACCCCGCGGTGCCGGCCGACATCGCCCGTGCCCAAGCCGCCGACATCGCCGACAGCCACTGCGGGCAGATCAACCCGACACAAGCCGCCCGGATGGCGCTGGCGCAAGTGGCGCGCGACCAGGCGATGGCGCAAACGGTGGACCGCTACGCCGAGCGTGGCGTCGTGCTGCTGGCCGGCAACGGCCATGTCCGCAACGACATCGGCGTGCCACGCTGGCTGAGCGCCCAGACCCGCCAGCGCGCCAAGACCATCGCCTACCTCGAGCCCGGCGACGGCCGTCCAGCCAACGCCTTCGACGAGGCCGTGCCGGTGCCCGCACAGCCCCGCGACGATCCCTGCAAGGCCATGACCGTGCCGCAGCCGCGCCCACCGGTGTAGGCCAGACATGCCCGAAGTCGCCGGGCACCCCCCTAGGCAAAGCGCACGGTCCCGGTCGGTGGCCGGCTAGAGTCCGGCAAACGTCTCGACCGACCCGAAGACGATCCAACCGGCCAGGACCGATGCCCGCCACGCTCTACCAACCCGCCTGGACCACCACAAACCCCGGCCCAGACCCAGACCCAGCGTGCGCCAAGATGCTGGTGCAGTGGGTCCGACAAAGACGGGCATGCATGCGGGGGTGCGCTGCCGGCAGGCCACGCCATCGGCACAGCGGCGCAGCGGTGCAACGCCTTTGCAATGGCCATCGGCGCCAGACAAATCGCTGTGAATAAGCACCGCCTGTCGGGTGGCTTCAGTCCGGAGCGCCTGACCGCGCGCTCGACCGGAACCCACGGCAGTCAAGCTCTGCGCGCCCATCGTGTGCCCTACGGCGGGGTTTGCGCTTGGGCGGCATATGCTGTCGTTCACGGCATTTCCCGGGTCTGGCTGACCCGCTCAAAACAGCCCGTAGCGGCGCTCCGCTTGCTTCGGTACCTGGAGAATCCTATGCATGCCAAGACTTTATTCCTCACCGTGTTGCTCGCGTCCACCCGTGCCTTCGCCCAAGATGCTGTCCAAACAGATGGCGACAAGTACAAGGTCATATTCGAGAACGATTGCGTCAGAGTTCTCGATTACAAAGACCTGCCAGGACAGGCCACCCACCAGCACAGGCATCCTGCATTTGTGCTGTATGCGTTCACGCCATTCAAGAGATCGATTACCCTGCCCGACGGCAAAATCCTTCAGCGTCAATTCAAGGGCGGCGACGTCATGTGGTCAGACGCGCAAACACATATCGGCACAAATACCGGTGAAACTCCGACGCACGTGCTGCTCGTTGAAATGAAGAACAATATCGGCGTGTGCGCCAGCAGGTAAGGCTTAACCTGCCAATAACCGGCAACACCAGAACTCACTGCGCACAATAGAGGCGACATCACAGCGGGCAGCGTGACGCTCGCGCGTCCTTGGGTCTTGGCCGCAGGCGCTGCCCGGCAGCAGTGGTGAAACCTTGCCCGCAGACCAACCGGAGTCGAACACCGTAAATTCCACCAACAGCGATCGAGTCTTCTCGGGATCCATTGCGCAGTGGTATGAGCACTACATGGTGCCGATGACCTTCGACCCCTATGCGAGAGACCTGACCCACCGACTGACGGCGCTTCAACCCTCAGCCGTGCTGGAGGTCGCTGCAGGCACTGGCGTTGTCACCCGTCGCATGGCGGCTCGGTTGCCGGACCATGTATCCATCGTGGCAACCGACCTGAATCAGCCGATGCTCGATCACGCGATGGGTATCGGCACGGCGCGGCCGGTCACCTGGCGGCAGGCAGATGCGGTGCATCTGCCTTTTGGCGATGAAACCTTCGACGTCGTGGTGTGCCAGTTCGGCGCGATGTTCTTTCCGGACAAGGCGGCAGCCTTCGCAGAGGCCTGGCGGGTTCTGCGCCCCGGCGGCACGTTTCTGTTCAACGTGTGGGGCCGAATAGAAGACCACGAGTTTGCCGACTGCGTGACCCAATCGATGGCTGGACTGTTCCCGGCGGACCCGCCCCGATTCCTGGCCAGGTTACCGCAGGGCCACCACGATCAAAAGGCGATCGCCACCGCGCTTTTCCAGGGCGGCTTCACGGGTACGCCGGTCTTCGAGACCGTCAGCGCGCAGAGTCTGGCCGAGTCGGCCCGGTTTGTCGCGATTGCATACTGCCAGGGTACGCCGCTACGCAGCGAGATCGAGGCACGGGACGCGTCGATCCTGGGCGAGGCCACGGATATTGCCACGGCGGCTATCGGCCAGCGCTTTGGCACCGCCCATCGAGCCCGGCACTATCAGCCTGCAGCAACAGCCGGCCATGCCGGCGGTGGTGGACCTGCTGGAGGGCCGGATCGATGCCCTGGCGCCGGCCTCGGCGCCCGAGGCGCTGATGGTGCAGATACTGCTGCTGACCCCGGGCATCACGCTGTTCGACTTTGCACAAGCCGAGGCTTGCTCGCGCCGCTTTGCCTTCATCATCCCGGTGCTGCTGCCCCGCGGGGTGGTGGACCTGGCGCGCGACCTGCCGGCCAGCGACGTGCGGCTGGTGGCGCCCGAGGCCGCCCGCCTCTACCGCAACGGCGGGCCCTGGCTGCAGCCTTACCTGCCGTTCTGGCTGGTTAACGTGGCCGACTGCATGTGGGTGGTGCTGGGGGCGATCGTTGCGCTGCTGATCCCGCTGGCGCGGGTGGTGCCGCCGCTCTGTCAGTTCCGCATCCGGTCGCGGGTGTTCCGCTGGTACGCCCGGCTGCAGCGCAGCCGCGCTTCGCGGCGTGTGTCGTGCTGGCGCCACACCACCGACCGCCGCAGCCCCGACCGCCGCAGCCCCGAGTGCGGCAGCGCACAGATTGCAGGGCGGTCCGGGTGTAACCTCATGAACCACGTCAACGGGTACGGCAGTCCATGTCAGTCGAAAACCAAGAGGGCCGCCGAACCAATACCCTCCTGGGGGCCCGGGCAGACGAAGACCTGTCCGCCGACCAGACCGCCCAGACGGTGATCACGGCTTGGCACGCCATCGACGATGCCTTGACGCCGGTGGTCGGCTCACGCGGCTTGGTGGCGCTGTATTTGCGTGCGCTGCACCTCACCGCCGTTGACCCCGCCCTGGCGGAAGGAGGCGAACCGGCCAGGCTGGCCTTGAACGCAGCCACCACCCCAGCGCTGCTGCAGGCCTTGATTGCCCGCCAAAGCCCGGCGGACGCCGCAGCCACCGGCGCCACTTTTCTTCAGGTCTTCCACGGTCTGCTGTCCAGCCTGGTCGGCCCGTCGCTGACCGAGCGGCTGCTGCGCGCCGTCAGGACCTCTTCTCCCAGCAATGCACCGTCTCAGGACAAATTGCCATGAACACCAAAGTCACCATCAACCGCCTGGCCACCGGTGTGCCCGGGCTCGACACGGTGCTGGGCGGCGGATTGCCCGAGTTCTCGTTCAACCTGATTGCCGGGCCGCCGGGCTGCGGCAAGACCACGCTGGCGCACCAGATGATGTTTGCGCTCGCCACGCCCGAGCGCCCGGCGATCTACTTCACCGTGCTGGGCGAGCCGCCGCTGAAGATGCTGCGCTACCAGCAGCAGTTCGAGTTTTTCGACCATGACGCGGTCAACCGCAGCGTGCGTTTCATCAACTTGTCTGAAGACGCGATGACCGGTGAACTGGACAAGGTGCTGCGCCGCATCGTCGAGGAGGTCACCACGCACAGCCCGGCGCTGGTGTTTGTCGATTCGTTCCGCTCGGTGGTCGAGGCCCACGGCGTCACGGGCGACGCCCACAACCGCCTGCAGCAGTTTGTGCAACAGCTGGGCATGCTGATGACCAGCTGGCAGGCCACCACCTTCCTGATCGGCGAGTACTTCAACGAGACCGATGCCAACCCGGTGTTCACCGTGGCCGACGGCCTGATCTGGCTGCGCCAGAGCGTGGAGCGCAACTCGATGGTGCGCAAGCTGCAGATCATGAAGATGCGCGGCCAGCCCACGCAGCCGGGTCTGCACACCTTTCGCATCAGCACCAAAGGGCTGGAGGTGTTTGCGCCGGCGCTGTCGCACACCAGCACCGCCGCGCTGCCGGGCGCCCCACGCGTGACGATGGGCGTGTCCGGCCTGGACGAGATGATGGGCGGGGGCTTGCCTCGCGGCTATTCGCTGCTGGTGGCCGGCCCGTCGGGATCGGGCAAGAGCATGCTGGCGGCGGCCTTTTTGGCCGAGGGCGTGCGCCTTGGCGAGACCGGCGTGTTTGCCGCCTTCGAGCAACAATCCAGCCAGGCGCGCAACCCGGTGGTGGCCGCGTTGATCGCCAGCGGCAAGGTCAGCCTGATCGACAGCCGCACGGCCGATCTGTCGATCGACGAGGTGATGTACCGGGTGCTGGCCGAGATCCAACGCGTCGGCGCCAGCCGGGTGGTGCTGGACTCGCTGTCGGGCTTCGAGCTGGCACTGGCGCCGACCTTCCGCGAGGACTTTCGCGAATCATTGGCCCGCCTGGTCTCGGCGCTGGCCAGCGCCGACGTGACGGTGCTGATGACCTCGGAGCTGGAAGACCGCTACACCGACCTGCGTTTCTCACCCTACGGCACCGCCTTCATGACCGACGCGATCATCGTGCAGCGTTACATCGAGGTCGAAAGCCGGCTGCTGCGCGTGATGGCGGTGGTCAAGGTGCGCGGCAGCGCCCACACCAATCAGCTGCGCGAGTTCACGATCGATGCCCAGGGCATCCAGATGGCTGACATGTTGACCAACCGGGAAGGCTTGCTCGGCGGCCGGCCCACTCTGGTCCGTCGGCTGGCCGAGTCCTTGGGCGACCCGGTTGGGCTGACACGCGATGGCCGCCTCAACTGACGCCACAGCGGGCTTGCGATGACACACGCCCAAGGCGGGCCGGACAGCACGGCGGCGGTCGCTGCCGAAGCGTTGGCGCAGGTCGAGGCCAAGGTCGCCGCGGCCCGGGCGGTGCTGGTGCGGTTGTTGCAAGCGCAGCTGGCGATAGAGCGGCCCACCAACCACCTGTCGACGGCCCAGTTGATCGAAGCCAACGAGGAACTGGTGGTTTCGGCCGTGCGCAGCCAGGCCGACGCCGCTGCCGCCGCCCTGGCGCTGGACGCCGCGCTGCAATTGGCCGAGCGGGACGTGCTGACCCACCTGCCCAACCGGCTGCTGCTGCGCGACCGCTTTGAGCGGGCGCTGATCGCGGCCAAGCGCCATGGCGGCCGGCTGGCATTGCTGTTCCTGGACATCGACGGGTTCAAGCAGATCAACGACACCCTGGGCCATGCCGCGGGCGATGCCGTGCTGCAACGGGTGGCCGCAACCCTGCTCGCCGCCGTGCGTGATGGCGACACCGTCTGCCGCTACGGCGGTGACGAGTTCGTGGTGCTGCTGACCGAGGTCGCCCAAGCCGAAGACGCCGCCCAGGTGGCCCGAAAGCTGACCGCGGCGCTGGCCTTGCCCACGACGGCCGGCGGTGCGCCGGTGACGCTGTCGGCCAGCATCGGCATCAGCATCTACCCCGACGACGGCCTTGACGCCGACACCCTGCTGGGCAAGGCCGACGCCGCGATGTACCGCGCCAAACGGCTGGACCGGGGCGGCTTTGCCTGGCAGGGCCAGCGCGCCGATGCTGGCCAAGCAGCGGCCAGGGCGCCAGTCGCAGCAGTGCCCAACCCGCCAGCAGCCGCTGAGCAGGCGCGCCATCTGGAGCGCTTGCGCGATGCCAACGAGCACCTGGTGCTGGCCGCGCTGGACGCACGCACGCTGCAGGCCGCCGCGGAGAAGGCGCGGCGGCGGCAGATCGACCTGTTGGCGGTGGCAGCGGACGAACTGCGCAACCCCCAGGCCCCGATCCGCCTGGCGATCTCGATGCTGGGCCGTGATGGTGGCGACGCGCCGTTGCTGCCGCAGCTGCAGGCCCTGGTGGACAGCCAGGCCTCTCAGGTCTCGCGGCTGCTGGACCGGCGCAGCGACCTGGGCCCGGCCGGCCTGGCTGGCGCACGGCCGGTCGCCCTGGCGCTGGACTGGCAGGCGGTTGATCTGGGCGGTTTGCTGCAGAACCTGGTGGCGTCCTACCGGCCCGGGATGGCCTTGCGGGGCCAGCAACTCGACCTGCTGCTGCCGTCCCCGACGCTGACCGTGGTCGGCGACCCGGCTCGCCTGGCGCAAATTGTGGGCAACCTGCTGGACAACGCGTGCAAACACAGCTTTGACGGCGGGCATGTCTACCTGGTCGTGCGGCGTCAGGCCAAGACACTGGCGCTGACCGTCAGTGATGCCGGCATCGGCATCAGCGCGCAGGCCTTGCCCGGTATCTTCGAGCCCTTTTCACAAGACCCGCAAGCCATCGGCTTCAACGGGCTGGGCCTGGGCATCGGGCTGACGGTGGTGCGCGCCCTGGTCGAAGCGCATGGCGGCAGTGTGGTCGCGCGCAGCGCCGGCACCGGCCTGGGCAGCGAGTTCACCGTCACGCTGCCGCTGGCACAAGCCCAGCCGCCGACCCCCGTGAAGACCGCTGCGCGGGTCTAGCCGGGCGGCTTCACATCGGGCGGGTTCACACCGGGCGGGTTCACACCAGCGCGCGGCGGGCGTCCAGCTTGAAGCCCGGGTAAGCCGCAGCAGCCACCGCCGCGCAGCGCGCCACATACGGTGGAAACCCCACCAGCGGCATGAACAAACGCGGCTTGCCCGGGATGTTGGCGCCCAGGTGCCAGGAGTTGCAGCTCAACAGCACGGTGCCGGCGGCCACCGCGTTGACATGCGCGACCCAGGCCGTCTCGGCCTCGACGGTGGGCTCGATGGTGGTCAGGCCTTGCCGGTCGAGGTGGGTGATGCAGTCGGCGATCCACTCGACATGGTGCTTGATCGAGACGATGACGTTGGTGAACGCCGACGGGCTGCCCGGACCGGCGACGTTGAACAGGTTGGGGAAGCCCGCCACCATCAGGCCCAGGCAGTTCAGCGGCCCGCCGGCCCGCTTTTGCTGGATGCTCAGGCAAGCGGGCGGTGGCGGGGTCAGACACCGCTGCGCGGATCTTGCCGCGCACAAACTCGGCCGCCAGCGCGTTGGACCGGGGGTTGAGCAGCAGGTCGTCAAACGCGCCCAGCAGCGAAAACCCGCCGCGCTGCCAGCGCGCCTCGAACCGGGCCTGGCGCTCGGCCGGGGTTGCAGCCTCGGCCGACCCCGGGTTGGGCGGTGACTCGGACCCGTTACCGCCCCGCATCTGCCGGTGGCGCGCGCGGAACCCCGGGGAGTCGGCCTTGAGTAGCGCTCGGTCCAGTGCCAGTCTTGCTGCAGGGCGTCATCGAAGCCGAACGAGTACGCCAGGCTCTGGATGTCGACCGGCGCGCCGGGGTAGCGGTTGAAGTACCAGGTGCCGCCCACGCCGCCTGCGGCCTCGACTGCCTGCGCCGACAGGCCCAGGCAGCGCGCCTTGTGCAGCATGTACAGGCCGGCAAACCCGGC
>Ga0209181_10002873_pt1 | contig 27544 bp, 24 predicted proteins | sample MAT05_FD_187208 | JGI IMG/M metagenome (GOLD analysis project Ga0209181, IMG submission 187208) | Freshwater microbial communities from Lake Fryxell liftoff mats and glacier meltwater in Antarctica - MAT-05 (SPAdes) (version 2) | ecosystem: Environmental > Aquatic > Freshwater > Ice > Liftoff...
AAGCCAGATTTCGTCGATTTTGAAGGGTAATAGCTCTTCTATTGCCCGAGAAAGCGGCGGAATATGGATCGTCCAGGCGGATTTGCAGCCGATTTCCTTTAAGTCCGACAGGCTGCTAGGCGTCAATCGGTCCCTCATTCAAAGACGCTATCGGCCTTGATCACTTCAATACGATCGCGCGCGAGTTTGAAGGGCTGGACGGCGATGAGCTTGTCTTCGTCGGTCAGCTCGGCGGGCTTCTCGCTGTTGTAGATGATCGGCGACGGCGTATCGGCCGCAAGCGCGTCGGCGAGGCCTTTGGCATCTTTGGCCACGAACACGAACTGCGCTTGATCGAGTTTGAAGTGTTTGCGAATCGCGGCGTTAACGCGCTCAGGGGTGAGTTTGTCTAACTCGGTGCGCACATAGTCGACGAAGGCGGGCGTGCCGAAGTAGTGTGAATCCAGTGCATAGCCCAATCGCGTGCCACTGGACGCCGTCAGAATCGCGACAAACTTGTTGAGGAAGGCGCGCGAGGCATCAAAACTCTCCTGGCTGATGCCTTCACGCGATAATTTCTCCAGTTCGAAAAGCGCCGCGCGCGTGGCGAACAAGGCATCGTTATTGCTTCGCAATGGGCGCAACCAGATCTGGAAAATTTCTGTCTGTCGCGCGTAGTTAGGATTCGGCTGCATCAAATACATGCCGTATGGGAAGTATTCGATATAGGCGTAGTTGCCGTAGTTCATGCCGCGCAATTCGCGAATGCGGTTGTAAAGCTGTGCGCCGCTGTTACGGTGCTCGCCGAGATAGCTGCGTGCCAGCCACAGCGCGGGCCAATCGACGTCGCCGCGGCTGACATCAATGGGCCAGCCGAAGGACACGGCCACGGCGGTGTTTTCCTTCTCCAGAATGCGCGCGCGCCGAGTGCTTTGCGCGGGTGCTTCAGGAACAGGCGTTAAGCTTGGCGAGCTGCCACCGAGCGCGCCAAGATCGCGCAATAGGCGCTGCCTGAAGGCAGCATCGTAAGCGCCACCGAGACCGACCACCACATTCGCGCCGGTCAATTGCGTCGCGTAGAACTGGCGCACGTCAGCGAGGGTGAGTTTTTCCACGTCGCCCGCGTGTCCGGCGTTTAGCGATCCATAGGCATGTGCCGGTCCATAGATCAGCTCGTAGAGTGCCTCCTTGCCGAGTTCCTCATCGTTATTGCCGCGCAGATTGACGCGGATAGCGTTGACTTGCTGCTGCTTGAGCCGCGTCAGATCGTCCTCTCGGAAGCCGGGTTCCAGCAGCATTTCGCGCACCAGCGAGTACCACGCATCGATGTTGTCGCGATGTACGGTGCCGATGAAGGTGATCATGTCTTTGTCGACTTGGGCCTGCAGATCGGCGGCTAAGGGATACTGGGCACGCTGGAGTTCTTCAAAGCTGCGCTTGGCGGTGCCGCCTTGCGTGAGCATCGACGCGGTCAGTTGTGCCAAGCCCTTCTTGCCGACGGGATCTTGCGCAGCGCCGGTTGCGAACTGAATACGTACATCGATCAGCGGCGCTTGGCTCGGCAATTCCACCGTCTTGATGGTGGACGCAGCGCCCGGATTTGCGGCGGCGGCAACGCCAGCATCCAGCGAGGCAAGCGTATTCGCATCCTTCAATGTCGCATCGGTGGCAATAGAAATACTGGCACGATTGCTGTCTAGGAAGACCAGATTCGCGGCGTCCTGGATGTCCTGCGGCGTGACCCGATCAAAGCTCGCATATAGACGATTTAAGGTTTCCGGATCACGCTCAAAATGCACGAAGGTCGCCAGCGTGGAACCGATCGAGGCCGCCGAATCCAAGGTCGCGGCAAAGCTGTATTTCACGCGCGATTGCGTCTGCGCCACACGTTCTGCCGGCAGCAACTCGCTGCGCGCGCGGATCAGCGTGGCCGCGATCGCCGCGTTCACGGCACCGGCGAATTTTGGATCGGTCAACCGCGCGCCGACGCCGAATAAGCCCGGATCTATGTCCATCGGGGGTTGCGCAAAAAACTGATCCACCATGCGTTCGCGCACCACTACCTGCTGATACAGCTCAGATGTCGGGCCGAAATACAGCTCCGATAGCAGCATCAGCGCGGGCGTGGTCGCGGTGCTGGCGTTAAAGGCCGGTCCGCGCCAGGAATGCAGCAGCCACGGCAGAGTCGGGCCTTCCCAAGTGATGTGCGCGTATTTCGGCCCGGCCATCGGCGGCTCGGTGGGGATTTCCACTCGGTAACTACCACGCTGCCAACTGCCGAAATACTTCTCGACCAAGCCCAGCGTTTTTTCTGCATCGACATCGCCGACGATGATCACGCTCGCGTATTCCGGGCGATACCAGCGATCAAAGAAGACCTTGGCGTAGTCCATCTGATTGGGCATATCTTCGATATCGGCGAGATAGCCCATCGTGGTGTGGCCGTAGGGATGCACGCTGTAGGCAAGTTCGCTGAGCTTCTCGAAGCCTTTGGCGATCGGATTCGAATAGTTCTTTAAGTATTCGCCTTTCACCGCGAGCGCTTCGGTACGGAACTGTTCCTCGGTGTAGCTCAGGTTTTGGAAGCGATCGGCCTCGACTTCGATGATCTTTTCCAGATCCGCGCTGGTGAAGTTGGTGTAGTAATTGGTCAGATCGTTCGAGGTGTAGGCGTTCTGGTCGGCACCGGCGTTCTTGATGATCGCGCCATAGGCATCGGCCGGATATTTTGGCGTGCCGCGAAACATCATGTGCTCAAAAAAATGCGCGAAGCCGGATTTGCCTTTCTCCACCTCGTTGCGTGATCCAGTCTGCATGGGAATCTGGATCGACACCGTTCCGGGCGTGTCGGCGGGCACCACATAGACCTTCAAACCGTTGTCCAGCGTGCGCGAGGCATAGGGCAGGTTGAAAATCTTCGAATCCTCGGCGCTGGCAACGGAACTGATCGCCAATCCAAAGGCCAACGCAGTACTCAAGACTTTCATGGTGTGATTGCCAGCAAAGACGGGGTCTGCGATTAAAGTCCGAGCAGATGTGAAGAGCGCGTGCCGATAGTCAGGCTCGGCGCACCCAAAGTCGGTCAGATCGAAGCGCGCGCACACCCAAAGGCTGACGTGGCCTTGCACACCTGGCTCCCCATTGGCTGATATGCCCCTTGTTCGCATGGCTCTTCGCCGCCAACATGGATCGATCATTCTTTAAACCTGGATACGCATGTCGATCTTCAAGTCACTAGCCACGCCTGAACAACTCAATGGTTTCAATAGGAACCATCTTGGGCAAGCACTGGGCATTGAGATCACCGAAATCGGTGTGGATTTCGTGCGTGGCACGATGCCAGTCGATGACCGCACGCGGCAGCCCTTTGGGCTACTGCACGGCGGCGCCTCGGTGGCACTGGCCGAATCCTTAGGTAGCGTTGCGGGTGGATTGGCGGTCGATTTGGAGAAGTTCTCGGTGGTCGGGCTGGAGATCAATGCCAATCACATCAAGGGCAAACGCGATGGTGTGGTCACCGGTACGGCGCGGCCCTTGCATGTCGGTCGTAGCACGCAGGTGTGGGAAATTCGTATCGTCGACGAGGTGGACGCGCTGATCTGCATTTCGCGCATCACGCTTGCCGTTGTGCCCAAAGCCAGATGAATACGCATCCGTTTGCGCGGCTCACGCCCGATCGCGTGCTCGACGCCGTCGAGCACTTGGGTGTGGTCACGGATGGCCGCTTGTTCGCGCTCAATAGTTTTGAGAATCGCGTGTATTTGGTCGGCCGCGAAAATGCCGATCCGATCATTGCCAAGTTCTATCGGCCTGGCCGCTTCACTGACGCGCAGATTCTCGAAGAGCACGCATTTCTAGATGAATTGGCAGAAGCCGATTTGCCGGTCGCGGCAGCGATTCGCGATCGGGATGGGCTCTCCTTGAGCCGAATGACGGAGGTATTCGCCGCGGCTGCGGATCGGGCCGAGGATGTCAGTTCGATTCCAGATTTTCGCGTGGCGCTATTTCCCAAATTGCGCGGCCGCGCGCCGGAGTTGGAATCCACCGAAAACTTGGAATGGCTGGGCCGTTTGATCGCGCGCCAGCATCAGATTGGCGCCGCCGGCGTGTTCAAAACACGGCCGCCAATCAGTGTGGAGTTGCTCGGCGACGCTGGCCTTGACGCGACGCTGCGCGGGCCATTGTTACCGGAAGGACTGCACAAGCGCTTCGAACAATCGGTGCGTGCGCTATTACAGGTGGTCCGCCTTGCCTTCGACAACGCAGCGCCACTTAGGCGTTTGCGTGCGCATGGCGATCTGCATCCGGGCAATCTGCTGTGGAACGAGCAAGGTCCGGTATTCGTCGACTACGACGACTGCGGCATGGCGCCCGCGATCCAGGATTTGTGGATGCTGCTACCCGGCGATGCCGAGGGCCGCGATCAGGCGCTGATGTCGGTACTCGAAGGCTATTCCGTATTTCGCGAACTCGATCTCAGCCAGATTGCACTGATCGAGCCGCTGCGTGCCTTGCGCTTGGTTCACTACGGCGGCTGGCTGTCGGCACGCTTTGAGGATCCGGCATTTCCGCTCGCCTTTCCCTTCGGCAACTCGCCGCGGTTTTGGGAAGATCACATGTTGACGCTGGAACAACAGCGCGAGCGCATCGAAGACGCCGGCTAGTCTTGCGTGTCGCCAAGACGTTTCGCTCCCCTCTCCCACGCTTTTTTGGGAGAGGGACCGGGGTGAAGGCTGCACTTCGTTTGGCCGGGCGAGGTCTGACGGGCACGAAAAATTCTCTCACTCGCTACCCGTCTCCCAACAAGGGCCGGCCTCAGATAGCGATGCACGCTCAAGCCACGCGCGCGATCAACGTGCAGAATCGTGCCTCTGCCATTGATGCCGTCTGGCCATAGTCAAAATGCACAGCATCGATGCGCAAGCCGTGCCGCTGTATCAGCGCGCGCAATTGCGTGGGTGATTGCGGGCGGATGCGCTCCTGCGTGTGCACTTCCTGTAGCAAATCCCCGCTGGCGCCTAATTGCCGGTAGCGGCGCTCAATGCGATTGCAGCCATCTGCAAGCACAGCGATGCGCTTGGCGCGTTCAAGCCGGCCGCCTTGATAGTCGCGCGAATAATCTTGGCGAAACTCATCGAAAGACCTCACATCGCGCGGGATAAAGCTGTCCAGGACCAGCGCGCCGTCCGATACCAGCAAGGCGCGTGCCTGATCAATAAAAGCATCAATCTCCTCAGACTCGGTGAGATACGTGATTAACGAGTACGGCGCGAGGATCAACGCAAATGGCTCGCGCAGTGCGAGCGCGCGCAAATCCATCTGCACGACCGCGGGCGCGCGCGGCGTACGTCGGGCCGCGTCCTGGCGTAGTTGTTTAAGCATCGGCAGCGAGCGATCCACGCCCAAGATGTCGATTCCGCGCGCCAAAAGCTCGATCAAGATGCGTCCGCTGCCACAGCCGAGTTCGAGCGTTTGCCCAGCGGCGGTTTGCGCTAATTTGGCGTAGAAACCCACGTCGTCGAAGGGCATGCTGAGGCCCATATCGGTCGCGTAGAAGGCCGCAATCAGATCGTATGACCACGTTTCTCGCTCGGCGCCTGTGCTCATCGCGGTATCAGCGATCGGTACACGGCCAATTGTTGCTGGGCGATGCCGTCCCAGGTCCAGGCTTGAACCTGCGCGTCGTCGGCGCGTTCGAGCACGTGGCGTTTGCTGGTGTCGCCAAGATATTCCATGATCGGCGCGGCCATCGCGGCAACATCATCACACTGGATCAATCCCGGCAAGGGCGCAGTGCTGAATCCGCGCGTACCCGAACGCGTACTCACACATATGCGCCCAGCAAGGATCGATTCGATCACCTTCAGCGCTGATCCGCGAATCTCACCTTGCGGATTGATGGTCAACGCGGCTCGGGCCAAAAACGGCGCGGGATCGACGAAACGGTCGATCAGATCGACACCTGGGAGCCGCAACAATGGCTCGGCATGCCGCACGGCGGCCGACTCAAGCCCACCCAAAATGCTCAAACGTGCCGTCGGATAGCGTTCGCGAATCGCCGGCCAACAACTGCGCAAAAAGGCGCAGATAGCGTCGACATTGGGTGCATAGCGGAATGGGCCCATAAACAGGATCTCGGGCGCAGCGGTAGAGGGCTCGTAACTGGCTAGCCGTGAGCTGGCGCCGTTCGGCACCAGATGCACGCCGGCTCGATCCAAAAGGCTCCCGTCCTCCGGCGAGCACACGGTGATCGCTGCAAAATCTCGCATCGCCTCGCGCTGCGCCGCATCGTCCGCACTGCCATTCAGATACACATCGTGCAGTGACAACAACAGCGGCGCGCGTCCACGCTGGCTTGGCCTCAACGCAGCGAGCTCCATGAACTCAATTTGCACCAGATCGGGATCGTAAACCGCGATCAGCCGATCCAATTCTGACTGCATCGCCGCATACACATAGCGCTTGAGTCGCTGTGGCCACGGCAACTCAGATTCACCGGCGAGGTCGCCGCGGCCTTCCACCAAGTGCACCGATTGAAATGGCGCCAACCACGGCTCGCTTGCCTGCCCGTAGAGCGAGCGCTCGTCTGACAGCAGGATCAGATCCACGTGCTCGGCCAGCCGTCGCGTGAGCTCAGACACGCGCCGCGCACCGCCATGCGCAGGTGGAAACAACGAGAACGGCGTCACCAGCAAGACCCGCGGTCGTTCACCACGCGCGCTTGGCGCACGCGGATAGTAGTGATCAGTGGCCGCGCGCTGGAAGTTGAATCCGCGCGCCAACGCCCGGCGCGAGCGCAAGCGTTGCACGAAAACGCCACGCGCCAATGCGGGCGCATACAGCTCCTCCTGCGTGCGGTAATCGTTGTCGCAGACCACTGACATGGTGCGCGTGGCGGACATCTGCGTCCAGCCGTTGCGCAACTCAAGTTGCAAGGCATTACGTGCAATCACGCGCTGAACTTCTGCCGCGTCGAAATAGCGCGAGACCGTGCCGCGATGGTGGTGGTGCGCATGCGAGGCAGGGCAAAAGATGACCTCGAAGCCCTCAGCCCAAGCACGCGCGCCCCAGTCGGCGTCTTCAAAATAGAAGGGCGAATAAGTGTGCGTGTGTTCCACATAGCGCGTAAGCAAATCGCGCTGACACAGCGAGGAGCCGCCACCCGGATAGAGATTTCCGCGCGCCATATCGGGCGATTGCGGCTCGCGGTCGAACATTTCCAAGCGGTGTCCAACGACGTGGCCATCGGCCCAACCGGTTTCTTCGCGACGGCGCGTTTGATCGATAAAAAAGATCTGCGAGGTGATCGCAAAAATCTCCGGCGCCCGCAGCGGTAGCAGTTGTGTCAGCGCATCGGGAGCCAACCGCATATCGCTATTCAGCAGATACACCCACGGCTGGCTTATATCGCGCAAACCTGCGCGGATGGCACCGTTGTATCCCAGCGGCTGCGTGTGAAACTGCCAGCGCACCTTCTGATAAAGCGCGCGCAATTCGGCGTACTGAGCCTCCGCAGCGCCATTGACCACGACCAGGATCTCCGATCGCTCGCTGATCAGTGAAAGCGCCTGCTGTGCGGCGGCCAGACACTCGGCGAGCAAATCCGGGGTGCCGCGCTCGGGTACCAGAACGCAGATGCCATCACCGAGCGCCACGCGGGGTGGCGGCGCCCAAGAACCCGGCAGCAGTTTCGCCAACGCATCGGCCAGCATCATCGCCAAATGCAAGGGCGTGAAGCGCACACGCTGCTTCAAGCTGCTCGCCCAGCCGAACTTCATCGCCACATCGCTTGATCGACAGACTTATGCGCCGCGCCGTCGAAAACACACATACAGAGTGCCAGCCAAGTTGACCACGTTGATGGGCATGCTAGCGCTTGGCGCAGCTTGGACCGGAAGGTTGCGCACGATGCTCCGCGAAGCGGTTGCGGTGGCCGTCCAGTAGTGGACGTGGGACGCAAACGGCAAAAACCCAGCGGGGACGCTGGATTGCTTCGTGTAACTGGCCAAAGGCGACGAAGTCCAACGCTCAAACAATATCCCAGGCATTGGCATTGAGCGTGCGTTGCGTGCGCCACTGGGCGTGCCAAGCTAAGGCTTGTTCGGCGAACATCGCGCACCAGACATTGCGTTGCGGCGGGGTCGCGTGGGGTTGGAAGGCGATCGATCCATCGGCGTTGACGCGTGAACTCAAGTTCGCCGCCAGACGGTCAAGTTGCTTCTCTGTCGGCGCTTTACGCTCTCCGCAGGCACGTAGCAAAACACCCACACGCAGCGCCTGGGCCACGATATCGGCGCGCCGAATGTCGGCAGTCGCTGCAGATTCGGGCAGGCTACCGTCGTCCGCGCCCGCATTCACTAAGCGCTTGAGCGCACTGGCACTGGCGCCGTTGCGTTCACATGCGACGGCCAATTCGCCTTCCAGGTAATACAGCGTTGGGTGTAGGGGATAGCTCGCAATCGGCGCGGTACTGCCGAAGCGTTCGATGTGGGCGTGGCAAGCCGCAGCCAGCGCGACGGGCACCTCCACAATAAATTCCGCCGACAGGATGCGCGCGGCGGCCTTCGTTAGAAAATGTCCTGACTGCGTTGACCAGCGCTGTGGCAAGTCACCGGCGTTGACGCCGCAAAGCAAGGGCGCCAATCCCTCTTCGCGCGCGCAATTTTCTAAGCGCGACAACAGCGCAGACAGCAAAGACTTGGGTGTTTCGATCAACGAGCGCCGGCGTGCAGCGACCAGGCCACCGACCAGCATCGCCAAATCAAAGCTGAATTCAGCTTTATTGCGCCAATCGTCGGTGATTGTCGAGGATGAATCACTCAGCGCAATGCGCGTGGGCACACTGTGAGCCTGATCAAAGCGACGCTCGCACCAAGACACGGCAGCTTTGGCCTTGGCGATCAACCACGCTTCGTCCACCACGCGTCGCAGATGCGCAGACGCCAGCCAATGCAAGTAATAGCCCGTGATTTCGCCGTAAGCGTAGTCCGCTTGGCCGGCGCTATTGATGGTCCCGGCGATCGCGCCTTGTTCGGGGCCGTCGGCAATTTGTGCGGGCCCATTGAGCAGCCAATGGCGCAAACGCTGCGCAGCCTCATTGGATTCGTTCGCGGCCATCGGCGTCATGTTTCGAGTGCCCCAATCGGGCTTGCCGGCGATCTCATCGGCGCTTCACTGTGCGGGCACTTGAGCCACGCGCTAAGCCATTGCGCGATGCGCTCGCCGGCACGGCCATCACCAAAGGGCGCGTGTTGGTCAAAGGCAAGCGGCAGCGGGCGCGGTTCCGTCAGCAAAGCCTCACAGGCCAATAACACCGCGCCGCGCTCAGCGGCCACCAAGTGCGTGTAACCTGCGACCACGGCCTCCGGCCGCTCGGTGTTTTCGCGTGCGACGACAACCGCTACACCCAGATACGGCGCCTCTTCCTGGATGCCACCCGAATCTGTCACCACCAAGCGCGCGTCTTTGAGCAGTCGAATGAACTGCCGATAGTCGAGTGGTTCCGTCAGCAGAACGCGCGGATGGCCGCTCAGCGTTCGTCGAACGCGTGCACCCACGGCCGGGTTTGGATGAAGCGGACAAACCACCCCCATAGTCGGGTTGTGTGCCAGTAGATCGAGCACGCCAAGACAGATTTGTTCCAGCCGCGGGCCATAGTTCTCTCGGCGATGCAAGGTCAGCACCAGCAGTTGATCGAAGGATTCGCGCCAACAGATGGCAGCGTCTTCCTGCGCACTTTCGAGTACCAATCTCAGTGCATCGATCCCGGTGTTGCCGGTCTGCTGAATGCGCTCGGCGGGCACATGCTCGGCTAGCAAGTTGTCTGCGGCGCACGCGGTGGGCGCGAAATGCCAGTCAGCGAGACGGCCAATGCGCCGACGAAAGACTTCTTCAGGGAACGGTCGCATCGGGTCCGCTGTGCGCAATCCCGCCTCGATATGGATCAGTGTGAGTCCCGCAGCGTGCGCCGCCAAGGCGCCCGAATAGGCACTTGAGGTGTCACCTTGAACAACGACGCTGCCGATCTCGAAACGTGTGCAAGCGGCTCGAATCTGATCGCGCATCCAGCGAACATGCGCCGACAATGAACCGGCACCAGCGAAGCTCGGCAACTCGGCATCGGGCGACAGGCCCCATGGGGCGAAGGTGTTGCGCACCATACGTGGATGCTGACCCGAGCTGACCAAAACCACGCGCTTTCCAAGTCGGACGCGCGTCTCATACACCAGCGACACCAGCTTCAGGCATTCCGGCCGTGTGCCGGCCAGGATCATCACGCGTTGCGGGTGAATGAGAGGCACCTTAGGAACACGGCCGAAAGATGCGCAGGATACGTGGGATCAGGCGGCGGACTGCATACCCAAATTCGTGCAGCTTGCGCTGCAGCCGGCAAATACATCTTGCACAACGCAAAGCTGATGAACCCCTTGCGCTACGTGAACATGTTGATTCGTATACACAAAGTCGGTTCGTGCGTGCTGGCATACCAATTGCGTGACTTCTCCTGCCAGTCAATGGCACGCGGCACCAGCTAGGCGAAAACCCCCAATTCCCCTGGCTGGTGCTGCACCTATTTTTAAAGGCTGCCATCAGCGCGAGGCGTTGCTTTCGCCGGTGCCGACGACCGCCATCACTCAGGAGAGAGATACATGACTCAAGAAGCCGCCAACACCCTCAACGATCTCATCGAGATTCTGCGCGACGGTCAGACATTCTATGACGATGCGTCAACGAAAATCTCCGATCCCACGCTCAAAGCGCTTTTCCGTGATGCCTCGACCACACGCTATGCGTTGATCTCTGATCTTTCCGCTGAAGTGAAGACCGAAGGCCGCACGCCATCGGCCAGCGGCACTCTCGCCGGCAGCGTGCGCGAGAACTACGCAGACGTGCTCGCGAGCATGAGTTCTGACAAGGAAACCACCTATGTGAAGCAGCTTGAAGCGGCGGAAGATCGTCTGCTGCATGCCTTCAAGGACGCGCTGAAAGACACCGAATCGGCGCGCGTGCGTCAGATTCTCTCGTTGCATCTGCCGAAGGTGCAGAAAATGCACGACACCATGCGTGCGCAGAAGCAACAACGCGCAGCGTAATGTCATGCGCATAGAGGGGTGATCTCGGCCTCTCAAACGCCCGTCTAAAGCCGCTGGCGCCTTGTGCGTCGGCGGCTTTTTCATGCGGGGCGACCCGGTCAACTCGACGGACACTAACCGCGGAGCCGATGATGAGCCAGCAAAAGCAAGCATCCGTCAACCCGCCGCAGCACCAGGACCAACAACCTGGCACGCGCGCGCAGATGCACCCTAAACCCGTGTCGATTCGCACCGACTACCGCGGCTGCGACAAGCTCGCCGGCAAAATCGCACTGATCAGTGGCGGCGACAGCGGCATTGGACGCGCTGTCGCGCTGCACTTTGCTCGCGAAGGCGCTGATCTGGCGATCGCCTATCTATGCGAGGGCGAGGACGCCCGGGACACCAAGCGATTGATCGAGGAAAGCGGGCGTCGCTGCGTGCTGATTGAGGGCGATCTCGGTGCCGACGCGCACTGCCGTGAAGTCGTCGCGCGTACCGTTGAGGCCTTTGGTCGCATCGATATCCTGATCAACAATTGCGCTGAGCAGCACCCGGTAAATGCTCCCGAGGAGCTGAGCCCGGAACAGATTGAGAAGACCTTCCATAGCAATGTCTTCGCCTACTTCAATTTGACACGCGCCGCTTTGCCGCACATGGGCGAGGGCAGTTGCATCATCAACACTGGATCGGTCACCGGCGTGCGTGGTCACAAAACGCTGCTCGACTATGCGGCGACAAAGGGCGCTATCCACGCGATGAGCTTTTCACTCGCGCAAAACCTCGCCGAGCGCAAAATTCGCGTCAATGTGGTCGCGCCAGGCCCAATCTGGACGCCGCTAATTCCTGCCAGTTTCAGCGCGCAAGAGGTTGCCACGTTCGGTAGCGACACCTTGATGAAACGCCCAGGCCAACCGTGCGAGGTCGCCCCAGCCTATGTCTTTTTGGCCAGTCAAGACGCATCTTTTGTCACCGGCCAAGTGTTCCAAATCAACGGTGGCGCGCATATCAGTGCCTGATGCATCCCATTTCGGAGAGTACCTATGACTACCCTCAATTTTCGCGTCACCGGCACTGCCGCCGCTTGCGAACGCGCCGTCAACCAACTGTCTGAGCACGAGATGATCAACGAGGTAGACGAAGTCGAAGCGCTGATGCCGCATATGGACGACGAAGATTCGAGCTCCGCCGGTCTCGCCGAAAATTCAAGCGCGAGTTCCAGCATTCTCGATATCACCGTGCACGCTGACAACAAGATATCCACCGAAGACTTGCGCCAACTGGTCGAGTTTGCGGTGCGCTCCGCGGGTGCAGTGCTGGAAGAAACTGAACGCTTCTAGGCTCCGCCACGCGCTCCCCTCGCCTAGCGATCACCGGCCTTGCGGGTCCGCGCACATCGGCGCTCGCAGATAGCTTAAGCATCGAGGCTTGGCAGACTGGCGTTGGCGTCCGCTGCCCGCTGTTCCTTCTAATTATTGAGCGCAGACGATTAACCTGCGCCAGTTCTTTTCGCGAGCTTCCTGCTTCTTTGTTGTTATTCACGTCCCGCTTTTTGCACAAAAAAAACCCGACCAGTTTGTTCCGGCTCAGTACGCGACGCAAGTTGAATGAGGATTGCCGCGATCCGGGATCACCGGATCGCGGACCTTAAGATCTATTCCGTTTCCGGCTTCGTCTCTGGTGGTTCCTGGCTCGCGGCTTCCTGATTCTTGTCCCGGACTTCCTTGCGGGAGTCGCCAATCGTCGGCAATGCATTCGGCGATTCAAGCAACAGCAAAGGATCGATGCGCGCGCCGGCCCAGCGTATGCCCAGATGCATATGCGGTCCGGTTGAGCGCCCAGTTGACCCAACCTTTCCAAGCGTTTCGCCACGCTTCACTTCGTCGCCCGCGGCTACGTCGAGTTCTCCAAGGTGGAAGTTCATGCTGATCAGGCCGCCGCCGTGATCCACGAACACCGTGTTGCCGGTGAAGAATTGCTCTTCTGCCATCAACACCGTTCCGGCCGCCACGGCAATGACCGGATTGCCGGCACCGACCGGGAAGTCGCGCCCGGTGTGCTGGCTTTTTCGAATCTCATTGAATGTGCGTCGGCTGCCAAAGTCATCCTCGCTTTTTGGAACTCGTTTGGCGGCGGGGGAAAGTGGAAGAGAGAAACGAACCGGCGTAGTTTCTGCGGTGAACAAAGCGAGAACACGCGCACGCTCTTCTTTGTGACGCGCAAGATTCTCCGGCGACGGCTTAACGAAAGTGTCGTCTTCCAAAGTAATGTTGATTTCCGGAAATTCAACCTTCTGCACCGTCAGGCTCGCCAAATGCTGCTTGCCATCTTGATCGTATAGGGCAACTTCGTGCGTGCCAACTTTCGCCTTCATATCGACCGGATAATAACAATTCGCGTCGACCGCTGGATAACGTTTGCCGAATATGCCGCAGGATTCGGCAGCCATTGAATCCCAGCGGCCAACACCGCCTTGTGGAACCACGATGTTTGGAGTCGCCGCGACGGCCGCCGTTGACGTCAAGCACACAAGTACCGATAACAATTTAGACACGTCGCGTCTCTCCGATTAAATCCGGCCCATTAGAACCAGGACTAAGATGATGATTAAGACCAAGCCGAGACCGCCGGACGGGCCATAACCCCAACTACGGCTATGCGGCCATGCCGGAATGGCGCCAACCAACAGTAGGACAACGATGATCAGAAGAATCATTCCAAGGGACATGGTGTTGCTCCTTTAACTTAATAAGTCACCGATGAGCGATGCGCTGACCGGGAAGTGCGCCTGCGCGGACTCACCATGCAAACTTCAGGATTCGTGCCAGCACTGAGCGGCCCGTTCGGGACCCGCGCCATGCGCGGGTAGATCAGAGCTTCATGGACTGATTATGGCCGCAGTCGTCTTCCAATTTCATGCGTAAAAACATTTACTTAGCGAACTTTCTTGCACAGCATAGTCTGCAGCAGGCGTCGCGTCGCGTGGGCCTGCTCCGGCCCAAGCAGCGCCCGAAAATCGAATTCAGCCATCGGTGTTTGCGCATCGTCGGCGCAGATTCGCCGGGCAAATTGCAATACACGCCCCGCCGTAACGCCCGGCATTGCGACAGCAGTCCCCGTCGTTCAGCGAAGCACACGGCTCAGCGCGGGCGCCTAAGGCGTGTGGCCGCTTGCAAGCAACCGGATAGCCAGTCAATATGCGATGAATCCATGCGAGGCTTACGCGTGTCTGACAGCCCCTATGCGCCACCGAGTACCCCGGTATTCGATGATTTCGTGGTGGCCGGCTCTGAAGCGGAAGCCATTCGCCAGCATCATTTGCGACACGAGATACAAATCAAGTCGATCGGTGCTCTCTATTATTTTGCCGGGACGATGTTTTTTCTCGCCGGCCTGAGTTTGCTGTTCGTGCGGTCGCAAACCCAGCACGCACTCTTGTCAATGGAGTTGATCGTTGGTTATACCGTTTCCGGACCAATTTTCTTAGTCGTGGGTTATGGTTTCCGACGGCTGCGTCCGTGGGTGCGTATTCCCGGAAGCATTTTTTCGGCGATAGGGTTATTTGCCATTCCGGTTGGCACAGTGATCAATCTCTGGATCTTGTACCTGATGCACTGCGCCAAGGGCCGGGTGGTTTTAGATTCGAGCTATCAGCAGATCGTCAACGCGACACCGCTGATTCGTTATCGCCGTAGTCTGAGCGATTGGATCGCGACCATCATCATCTTTGGCTTGCTGATCTTTTTGGTGGTCGCAATGGCCGTGGCATTGGGCCATTAGCCGTGTGCTCAAATGGCACCGCGACGTTTGAGATCCGTGTATCGGTTGATTAGTGCAATTGGTAGCGCCGCGGGTTCAACATCCAAGCACGGAACGCCATCTTGCTGTAGCCGCTCAAAACTGCGCTGGCGCAAGCCTAAATATTGCGCGGTCGCGGCATGCGTGAGAGCAGTATCTAGGTCGTCTACGTTGGTGATCAGGGCGGCGTCTAGAATGTTTTCGCGTAGGCTCGCAAGCACCACCAGATGCCGCTGGCGTAGCAGTGCGATCGCGGGCTTGAGTTCCTCGTCGTCTTCGTCGCGCAGATTCGAAATCATGACCACCAAGCTGCGCTTGCGTTGACGCTGCATCAGGCTGGTGGCTGCGCTCAAGTAATCCGACGAGTTCAAACTGGTTTCAAGATCAAAGACCTGGGCCAGTAGTGCATTGACGCTGCCGCCGGATTTTCGTGGGGCGATGTAGCGATCAACGCCGCCGAAGGTCATCAGACCGACCGCATCGCCCTGACGTAGCGCAACGTGCGCCAGCAACAAAGCGGCATTCAGGGCATGGTCCAAATGCGACAACTCGCCATCGCGTGCGTGCATGCGACGGCCGCAATCGAGCAAAATCAAGATTTGCTGGTCGCGTTCTTCGCGATATTCGCGCGAAATGAGGCGGCGCATGCGTGCGCTAGCCTTCCAATCAATCTGACGTTGCGCATCACCTTCCCGGTAATCGCGCATCTGTTGAAAATCCATGCCCTCGCCGCGGCGGCGGCGACGCAATACGCCGAGTTGCGATAGCCGGTGATCAGTAGCGAGCAAAGCATAGCGGCGCAAGGCATCGAAATTGGGGTAGACGCGCACAGCACCTGGGACCGGGATTTGCGCCCGCAATCGCCATAGCCCGCCAAAGGATTCGATACGCAATTCAACCGGTCCAAAGCTGCGATCCCCTCGCCGCGTGGGCCGCAGCCGATAGCCCATTTGTGCCTTTGCGCCGGGCGCGATTTCCACGCGTTGCGGTAAATCTTGCGTGTGACAATCACGCGGGTAGTGATCGATCAAACTGAAGCGCAATGGCGCTGCGCGCAAATTATCGACTTCGACGCGAATCTCGCTATTCACTCCGATGGCGATGGTTTGTGCATGGACTCGGCGCACGCTCGGGAGGGGTTGGCGCAGTAAATGGACGGCATCGGCAAGTGCCAGCAGCAAAAGGATGCTTGAAGCGATGAAGAACGTGGATGCCAACACCGCATAGATCGAGGCCAACACCGCGATCAGCACCCATGTACCCGCCGCAAACAGCAAGTTTGGGGCCGGAATCAGCAGGCGTTGCGGCGCTGTCACGCGCGCGGTGCCGGAATGCGTTCCAGCAGATCGGCGATCAGCTCGTCGCTACTGCGTCCTTCAATGGCCAACTCGGCGATTGGCGCGATTCGATGGCGTAGTACCGCTGGCGCAAGTTGCTTGATGTCGTCGGGCGTGACGAAATCGCGCCCATCGAGCAGGGCGCGTGCGCGCGCACTGCGCACCAAGGCAATCGCACCGCGCGTGCTGGCGCCGACGCCAATTCCCGGAAAATCGCGTGTGGCTCGCACGATGCGCAAGGCATACGCGCCGATCTCCGGATCCACGCGCACATGCGCGGCAAGCGCCTGCAGCCGCAGCAGGTTTTCTGGCTGCACCACGCATTGCACGCTCTCGATATGCAGACGTTCCGCACTACGTCGCTCGGTCGCGAAGCGCAGGATATCGGCCTCCTCAGATTCACCTGGAAAATCGATCAACACTTTCAGTAAGAATCGATCAAGTTGCGCTTCCGGTAGTGCGTAAGTGCCCTCTTGCTCGATCGGATTTTGCGTCGCGAGCACCATGAATGGTGCTTCGAGAAGGTGCGTCTGGCCGTCCAGCGTGACCTGCGCTTCCTGCATCACTTCCAATAGCGCGGCTTGCGTTTTCGCCGGTGCGCGATTGATTTCATCGGCCAGCAGGAAGTTGGCAAAAACCGGTCCGCGGCGCGTGGTGAATTGCCCGCTGGCGGGGTCAAAAACCGTGTGCCCAGTAACATCGGCAGGCATCAGATCGGGCGTGAATTGGATACGCGAATAGCGGCCACCAACCGCGCGTGCCAGTGCCTGCACCAGCAAGGTCTTGCCCAGTCCCGGCACGCCTTCGATCAGCATATGACCGCCGGCCAGGAGCGCGGCCAGCACTTGTTCGACCACGGCAGGCTGGCCAATAAAAACCTTGGAGATCTCAGATCGCAGTCGCTGCGCAAGCTCAGCGGCGCGCTGCAAGGATTCGGATGGGATCGCGGAAGTTGCGCTCATTCTAGCTGCTCTAAGAAAGGGAGAGGGAATCGCAGGGCTGTGGCATGGCTCAGGCATTCTGCGTCGAACGTGGCGGTCGCGGCTGCTCCAGCGCCAAATGCAGTTGCTGGCAGGCGCGCACGACCACGATAAAGGTGCTGGGACCGGCCAACGCATCGGCCGTCAGCACGCACTGCGCGTGCAGCGGCGATAGGCCCAGGCGGGTCTGCAGAAACTCAGCTTGCGCCGCGAGATCGCGATCGCGCAGATGCGGGAAATGCTGCAGCAAACGCTGCACCGCAGCCGCGCGTGCGTGCGCCAGCATCGGCGTGCGCGCACCCAAAGACCACAACAGCCGCCCACTGGCGCGCAAATGATCGAGCAGACGTCGTCGGTCTAGATCGGCGTCGGGCTGGATCGCACCTGCGCGCGGCACCAGGGCCCACAGCCACAGCGCGATCAGCACGCCGAGCGCGAGCAGCACACGCCAGGCGTGCTGCCACACCCAGGCAAACAGGCCAACGCTGGTTTGCCGCAGGAACACCACCTCGCGCACTTCACCGGCTTTCAGCAATTGCGCGAATAGCTCGGCGTGATCGGCGCGTGCGAGTTCCCAATTGCGCAACCAATTGAGATCACGCACTACCGTCACGCGCCCCGCGCCCTTGGAAAAGTGCACAGCGTCGATGCGCTTTTCCGCGCTAGCCGACCACACACTCCGATGGGCATAGCGAAGGTCTGGCCCACCCACCATGTGCACGCGCAAGCGTTGGTCGGCGGAGATGCGAACTTCGACCAGTTCATCCAGAGTCAGCGCATCTGTGCGTGCGCGCCAACTATCGCCGACATCGCCGCTACCGGGCTCGCGGCCGATCTGTAGTGCGTCCAGCCATGGGTCATCGGTACCAACGAGTTCGGCTTCTACGATCAGTTGCGCGCCAGCGTCCACCGCAGCCAGCAGGCGCTGCAGATTCGGCGCCGACACGCGTGTGCGTTTGCGTGGCAACACCAATGCGGTGCCCGCGGCAAACTGCATCTGTCCCTGCAATCCGTGCACACTGCGATGTGCCACACCCAGCGCGTCCAACAAGTTTTTTGCTGCCAGGAAGGGATCCTCATACGCGGCTGGCTGTGGCGCGATAGCTTCAAGGGCGCCGACTTTCTCGTAGCCGCTTACGAAAACCACCGCAGCCAGCAACAAGGCGCCAACGGCCAACAAAACCAGCCAAACACCGGCTCTCATATGCTGCCCTGTGCCGCTAGCTTGGCTTTGCCCGCGATCGGATCTTCAAGCGCGTGCGCATAGGTCTCAATCAAGGCCGCAAGGCTCGCTGTGGCCGGCAGTCGTCCGGCGTATGCGACTTCCATCCATTGCGGCAGCAGATCTTCGAAAAGCTGCGCCTGCGTGCTATCGACGACGCCAATGGCCAGTGCCAACACATCGCCCTCAGTCGCACCGCGTGAGATGCGTAGGCCGCGCTCATGCAGCAGGTACGAAAGCGCGCCGCGGTACAAAAGCGATAGCGCTTCGCGCGGGAAGCCCTGCGCCAGGGCCCGGCGCGCCGCGTCGGCGACATCATCGGGCAAGGATTCGGGTGCAATCGCTAAGCCGAACAGAGTCGTCGGCGGCGTCAGTGCCGGCTCGCGCGGCGTGCGTTCGTAGGAAAACTTCAACAGCAGGCGAATCAGCCACACGACCAGCACCGCGATTGCCAGCCATGCGCCCACACGCAAGAGTTCAGCGATCGCCGCGAACAAGCTACTGAGAAAACCACCGCTTTGCGATTGCAGATTGAAACGCTGTGGCGCCGACGATTTGCGCGATTTCCAACGCTCGACCTGACGCTCAGAGCCAAATACAGGATCGCTGATGACTTTGCGCGCGGCACGAAAGGCGGGCGTGTCCAATGAGGGGTAATCAATATCGTTTTCAGCGTCGGGCTCGACGTCAGGGACGTCTTTGTCGCCAGGCAATTGATCGAGGGTGGATTCTCGACCTGGCGCTCGCTTTGCGACTGGCCTATCGACTGCCTCGGCGCGAAGGGTGTGCGATCCGTCCTCGGCGCTAGCGGCGAATATCGGCGTTGGCGTTGCCATCAGCAGCATGCCGCAAACTAGCAATCCGCCAATGCCACTGAGGATGTGCGCATTCAGCGTGCCGTGTTGACGCATCGCGAGACGGCGCATGCCAAGTTCCACATCCCAGCCTTCCAGCAGCACGCGGCGATTGAGATATAGCGCAAAGCCAGAGGCCACGTAGAAGGGCTCAAGCAGGCAAACGACGAGCGCATAAATGACAACGTCCTCGACCGCCCATAGCTGCGCAAATGCGTTCAAACTAAACAAATCTGCATCGTCGAAGGTCGAATCTGGCTGTAATTGCACATCGGGCGCGAATAAGGCGATCAGCCCAAAGATACCGATGCTGATCACCCATTCGAACTGGATGAATACTAAGGTCAGCGCGCTGGCGAAGCCGCCGGCACGGCTGCCCAAAAGTTTTGCGCGCTCGCGCGCTGCGGCGCCATGTTGCCGTTCCAGTTGTTGGATCGGCAGATGGAAAGAACGGCGGAAATCGTACAGTCGTGTGATCAGTCCGATCAAGAGCCCAGGGCTCAGAATTTCGCGCCAAGCCGCCAAGGTCTCGGATAGGCTGGGCGCGCGCCCAAATACGGCGCGGCTCAGCACATGCAATGCGAAGCGATCAAATACCGGCTTGAGCCACCACAGGATCAACCACGCGAGCAGCGGGAATTCGTGAAAGACGACAATCAGTGCGCCCGCTGTCGGCACAAATACGCATAACCACGCGCTCCACAATGGACGCGCCCAGTGCGCCGCCATGCGGATTCCAAGATCAATGGCCTCCCAGCCATTGCGCGCGCGCAGGGCAATGGTGATCTGCTCAACTTGCACGCGTTGCTAACCTTCGCTGGCGGCCGGCCAGGCCAAAGTAGCCGAGCACCAGGATCCACATCACGCCGCCGAATAGATATTTCACGCGTACATCGGGTAGTACCAGCGGCGACCAGAAAGCTTCGATCAAGGCGGCGATTAAAAACATCAGCGCAGCGCCGCCTGCCAGCCGGAAGGCGACGCTGCCCTCGGTCACCAGTGCCGCGCGGCGCGACCGCGGGCCAGGGGCAATCAAAGCACTTCCGAGCTTAAAACCGGCGGCGCCCGAAATCGCGATCGCGGTCAGCTCAAAGGCGCCGTGACCCGAGGTGAACGACCAGATCTGCGTACTCAAACCCACCTGCATCAAAAATCCGACGATCGTTCCCAGATAGATGCCGTTGAACAACAGAAAAAACAGCGTGCCCAGCCCCAGGAAAATGCCGCCGGCAAAGGTCTGAAAGCCGATGCGCACGTTGTTCCAGATATAGAAGCCGAACATGCGGAAATTGCTTTCGGCCTCATTGCGCCCGAGCTGCGGATTATCGGCGGCATACATTCGCTGGACTTCCGCCAATTGCTCCGGCGACACAATAATGGCCGCGAGATCCGGATAGGCATAGACCGCAGCCATCAGGCCGAATAAGGATCCGAAGAACAACAAGCTCGCGAGTGAGATGACTCGCCATTGTTCGCGGACTAGGCGCGCAAAATCGCTGTTGAAAAAGCGCAGCATGCCGTCGGAATTGGGCAAGCTGGCGCCATATAGCGCGCGGTGGCCGAGCACCACCAAGGCTTGCAAGCGCTCCACCAGCGTCGACGAATAGCGGCGCTCGCGCGCGATCGCCAGGTGCGAGCACAAGGCGCGATAGCGCGCGGGGAATTCGACCGCCGGGAATTCCTGCAATGGCAAATTGCCTTTGAGTCGTGCGAACCGGCGGTAGGCGCGCCGCTTCAGATCACGCTGCGACAGCCAGTTTTCGTCTTCCCTCCAGGTACTGGCATGGCGACGCTCGAATTCAGTCTGGCGCATGCGCCACCCGCGTGCCGGCGAGGAAGTTGGCGACTTGCGTGAGTTGCTCCACCGGAGACGAAGCGCCCGGCCGCAGCAAGGATGTCGCAATACTAGCGATCTCGTGCGCGCGTGCCGGACCCAGCGAGGGCGCGCGTTCCGCGAAGTCGAGCACGCTACGCTGCTCGTCCAGCGACAGCGCATGTAGCGGACGCACGCTTGGCGCCAGCGGAATTTGCCGCGTGCTGCTGGCGCCGTGCGCGTAGACGACCACAGTGCCTGCCGCCCAATCCCCCAGACGTTTGAAGTCGCGATTGCCGAGCATGCTGATCAATCCGCCCATATAAAGCAGCGGCAAGAAATCTGCGAATCGCAGCAGATTGCGCGTGAGCGCCGGGCCCCAAGTGCACGGTGATGCATCGTCGCGGACTACGATCAAACCCAATGCCTTTTTGCCCGGCGTGTAGCCCGCCTTCGCTTCAAACCAAGCCGGCACCAGCCATTCGAGCGCGAACCACGCCAGCAGCATCAAGCCGGTGTGAATCCCATCCGGCAATGGCATCAGCAACATGGCCAGCATCAACAAAATTCCGACGCGCCAGCACAGGTCTAGTAACCACGCGAGCGCCCGCGGCACCGGGCCGGCCGCGCGCAGGTGCAGCTCCACACCCTCAGGCGTGGCCACGTGGATTGCTGTGTCGAGAAGCTGCATTGCCAGGGCGCTACGTCTTGTCGCCAGATTCAATCCATCATAGCCGCCGCTTAAGCGAAACTATGAACAAGTCGAAATTCGTGCGCCACATAGATGTGCCGCCATTCTCGATGGCGCAAGTGATTGAAAATTAAGCAAAGCAAAAACTGCGCTGTTTGTGGGGCAGTGCTGAAAAGTCGAGGATGGACTGACTCAGACGCTTAACATGCGCCGAAGCTGCGTCATCGAGTGCGCAAGCGCCAGACGCTCGGCTATCTTCGAACATTGTCACTTGCGGTTGTTAGCATTCATGAGCAGTCACCAAGAAGCCCTCGATCTGATCGCTCGGGGCGCCGAGGAAATCCTCAAATTCGACGAGCTCGAAGCGCGTCTGAAAAGCGGTCGGCCCCTGCGCATCAAAGCGGGATTCGATCCGACCGCGCCGGATTTACACATCGGCCACACGGTGCTGCTGAACAAGATGCGCCAATTCCAGATGCTCGGCCATCAGGTGATTTTCCTAATTGGCGATTTCACCGGAATGATTGGCGACCCAACCGGGCGCAATGCCACACGTAAAGCGCTGACGCGCGCCGATGTGGAATTGAACGCCGTGAGCTATCGCGAACAGGTATTTAAGGTGCTCGACGCGCAAGCCACCGAGGTGCGTTTCAACTCCGAGTGGTTTGACGCGATGGGTGCCAATGATCTGATCAAGATCGCAGGTAAATACACGGTGGCGCGCATGTTGGAACGCGATGATTTCAGCAAGCGCTTTCATGGCCAGCAGCCGATCGCGGTGCACGAGTTTCTGTATCCCTTGGTGCAGGGCTACGACTCGGTCGCGCTGAAAGCCGATGTGGAGCTCGGTGGCACCGATCAAAAGTTCAATCTATTGGTTGGGCGCGCGCTGCAGAGCGACTACGGCCAGACGCCGCAAATCGTGCTGACCATGCCCTTGCTGGAAGGCACCGATGGCGTCAATAAGATGGGCAAATCGCTCGGCAATTACATTGGCATCAATGAGCCGGCCGGCGATATTTTTGGCAAGACCATGTCCATCAGTGACGAACTGATGTGGCGTTACTTCGAGTTGCTGTCTTTTAAAGTAGCGACCGGCGAACTCAAGACGCTGCGTGCCGACGCCGAGTCGGGGCAGGTCAATCCGCGCGATGTGAAGATTCGGCTGGCGCATGAACTGACCGAACGGTTCTGCGGCAGCGCGGCGGCAGATGCAGCGGTCGATGCTTGGCATCGACGCGTGCAAGAGGGTGCGCTACCCGAGAATATCGAGCTCAAGGAGATTGTTCTGCCCGCGGGTGGTATCCGCATCGCCGCCTTGATCAAAGAATCTGGATTGACGGCAAGCAACTCTGAAGCCATGCGCAAACTGGCCGAAAACGGCGTGCGCATCGACGGCGAGATCGTCACCGATCGCGAGCGCGTTTTCGTCTCGCCTGCGGAGTTCCTATTGCAAGTAGGCAAACGAAATTTCCGCCGCGTGCGTTTGCTCGCCTGACCGATAGCACCTTATGCATCTGCGTATCGCCACGCGAAAATCGCCGCTTGCTCTGTGGCAGAGCGAGCATGTGGCTGCCTTGCTGAAAGCTCACCATCCCGGCATCACGGTGGAATTGGTGCCCTTATCAACACGCGGAGACGAGGTGCTCGACCGCTCGTTGGCGGCCATCGGCGGCAAGGGTCTATTTCTCAAAGAGCTGGAATGGGCGATTGAACGTGGCGAGGCCGATCTTGCCGTCCATTCGCTGAAGGACGTGCCAGTGGACATGGAGCCAGGATTCAAGCTGGCCGCGATTCTGGAGCGTGAAGACTCGGCGGATGCCTTTATCAGTAGCCGCTATGCCGATTTGCAATCGCTACCGGCGGGCGCGGTAGTCGGCACTTCGTCTTTGCGTCGTCATGCGCAAATCAAGGCGCTGCGCCCGGATTTGCAAGTGCGCGATTTGCGCGGCAACGTCAATACACGCTTGGCCAAACTCGATGCTGGTGCCTATGACGCGATCATCCTGGCGCTTGCGGGAATCAAACGTCTGGGTATGCAAAGCCGTATGCGTGCACGATTGGGCGCGCCGGAATGGTTGCCCGCCGCTGCACAAGGCGCGATTTGCATCGAGACGCAGGCGCACGCACATACCGTGATCGAGCAGGTTGCCGCACTTCATCACGCGCCAACCGCCACGCTGATCGCCGCCGAGCGCGCGATGAATCGGCATTTGGGCGGCAGTTGCCAAGTCTCGATCGCCGCGTTGGCGCAGGCCAGTAGTGATGGTATTTGGTTACAGGGCTTGGTCGGTGATATCGCCAATGCGCGCGTGCTGCGCGCCGAATTGCACGGAAGCATGGATCAAGCAGATGCGTTGGGTATCGCCGTGGCCGATGCCCTGCTGCGCCAAGGTGCACGCGAATTACTGTGATTTCACGAGTGCAATTGAGGCACGCGGCTGCGCATCGCAGCCTCCGTTGAAATCCGCCGATTCGGCCAGTCGTTGTCGACGGCAGGATGCGTCAGTCTGCTGCTGGACGCTCTCGTTTTCGTCGATTCCGCATCACAAAATGCGTAACAGTCTTCGCAACTGCGGCAAATTGCGCCGGCTGACTTCTAGCGCCTCGCGACGTCCGCGCAGGCGCACGATGGTTTCGCCTTCGCCATTTTTACCCAGTCCGTCGATACGATCACGCGCCACTAAACAGTTGCGATGGACGCGCACGAAGCGATCGCCAAACTCTTCTTCCAGTGAGACCAGCGAATCCTCGATCAGCACCTCGCCGCTGTCGTGATGCACTTCCACATATTTGGCATCGGCCAGCAGATAGGAAATCGCGCTGATTGGCACCAGTTTCATCTCGCCGCGCACCCGCGCGCAGATGTGCGTCCGATGCCGCGGGGTGCTGGTGCCCTCGCGCGGGGCCGATGGCGCGATTTCGCCGGTGAAGCGACGCACGCGCTCCAATGCTGCCAGCAAACGCTCACGGCGCACCGGCTTTAACAGGTAGTCAATCGCCTCCGCCTCAAAAGCCGCGAGCGCATGCTCATCGTATGCGGTGCAAAACACCACGGCCGGCGGCTCGCGCAGAAGCGCCAGGCGCCGGGCCACTTCCAAGCCGTCCATGCCCGGCATGCGGATGTCCAATAGCAATAGATCAGGATCAAAGGTCTCGACGGCCGCCATGGCAGCGGCGCCGTCGCCGACTTCACCGACGATGTCGACGCCGTCGACGCCATTGAGCAAGCTCGCAAGCCGTCGTCGGGCCAACGGTTCGTCGTCAACGATGAGCACTTTCATGGGCGGCTCTCGTGGGACGCAGGCAAGGGGATCTGCACGCGAACGCCATAGTAACCAGGGCGCTCGACCACTTCCAGCCGTGCGCGACCTGCGAACACGAATGCCAGACGCTGGCGCACATTTTCTTGCGCAAGGCCATGTCCACCGGGCCGCGTACGCGCCGGGTCAGGTCGCGGATTTTCCACCTGCATGATCAGCATGGCGCCTTCGATGAAGGCGCTGATGCGCACACATCCGCCGGCGGGCAAGGGCTGGATGCCGTGGTAAACCGCGTTCTCGACCAAAGGCTGCAATAGCAGCGGCGGCACCTGTAATCCAGCCGGCAAAGCGTCGATCTTCCACTCCACCGACAAACGCTCGCCGAGGCGTAAAGCCTCGATCGCCAAATAGCGCCGACACAATTCCAGTTCACGTTCTAGCGCATGCGATTTTTCGCCGGCCGCCAACGCGGCGCGAAAGAGATCGGCTAAATCTTCGATCACCTGTTCGGCCAAGTCCGCATCTTCGCGCACTAGGCCGGCAATCGTATTCATGCTGTTGAACAAAAAATGCGGCCGGATTCGTGCAGTTAGCGCGGAGATCTCCGCGCGCGCCTGCGCTTGCACCTGCGCTTTCCATTGCACATGCACATAGCTGTAACGCAGGCCAGCGGCGGCAATCAGCAAGGCGATGATGACTGCGCCAAAGACAAATCGATTCTCGCGATCCAGCATCGGTGTCAGACCAATGCCAAGGCCGTGATCCACGCGAAATGCCAACCACGCAAGCGTGAATGAGGTGAGCGCAACAATGCCCAGAAGCGAGAACAACGCCACGCTGGGACGCATTTGCAGCAAGCGGGGTCGCAACAGACACAGTTCTGCGACCGTCGTCAACGCAATCCACTGTGCCAGCAGGGTTCCGGTACTGAGTGCTTTCCAGCCGCCGCCGCTCACATCGCCAGGCGCCAGGAAGGCGACGAAGACCACAGCCTGCGCCAACAACATTGTGGCGAAGACAACGGGTGGCTGGCAGAAAACCGGCAGCCACTGCGCCGTGGCCGGAAGACGCAGAATCGCCGCCGCCTTCATTGACGCAGCGCGTCAGTTAAAAACCTGCAGCCATCTTGATTGCGCATTGTCTGCTGGCCTGTGCCGTTGCTAGCTACGCCATCATGCCCCCGCGACGGCGCGCGTGCCATGTGCTCATACAGCCGACGAGCGCAATTCATGGGCAGCCATTTTCGTCACGCCGCAGGGCCGAGGATTCTGACCAATTCGTAAAATGATGCTTAAAGGCGCGCAACGCTGTGGCCCGCGAATCCAACAAACGCCGTTATTCACCACGAATGGGCCACTGTGGCGCTATTTCCCGTGTCGACGAGTCTACAATCGGCGAAAACCTATGAATCTCCCTGGGGCGCGGCCATCCATGGCGGAACGCGAATTTGATACGCTGACCACGCAGCGCGGCTCGCTCGCGAGATTGGCGGAAGCCATTTCCACCAAGCAGAGCGCCTACCTGACGATTACGCAGGGAGAGAGTCAGGGTCGACGACTAAAGCTGGCCGATGTGCCGGTGACGATGGGGCGGTCTGCCGACTGCGATTTTCGTTTGCTTAACCGTGCAATTTCCCGATTGCATTGTCGCGTCTGGCGCGACAATTCCGGTTATTGGGTGCGCGATCTCAATTCCACCAATAAAACCTATTTGAATGATCGCCCGGTCGTCGAGGCACGTCTGAAAGACGGCGACTTCATCACCGTTGGCGGCATCGTGGTGCAATTCACGCAAGAGAAAGATGTGGATCACGCGGCACAAGGCGAGTTCTACGATCTGGTCACTAACGATCATCTGACCGGGCTCAGCCAGCGCCGCGTTTTCGAGCAATCGCTGGAGCAAGAGATCGCGCGCAGTGCGCGTCGAGGTCGCCAGTTCGTGGTGGCAATTGCCGATATCGACGAGCTCGCGCGGATCAACCGCGAATGGGGCAAAGCCGCCGGTGACGATGTGTTAAAGCAGGTGGCCAAGGCGATGAAGGCCGGCCTGCGCGAAGAAGATGTCTTGTGTCGCTACGGTGGCGAGGAATTCGCGGCCCTATTGCCCGAAACCTTGCTCGACGAAGGCGAGAAGATGCTCAACGCCATCCGATCAGCCGTCGCCAATGTCGAGTTCTTCATCCAAGGCCAAAGCCGCCACGCCAGCATCAGCATCGGCATGGTCTTGTGGACCCCTGAAATCAAAAACGCGGCTGCTGCCCTAGAAATAGCGGAATCCAAGCTCAAGCAAGCCAAAGAAAACGGGCGCAATCGAATTGTGAGTTGATGCAGCAGCCTTTTGCAGTGGTCGATGCGCGACGCTCGACCGTCAGGCATCCCATCTGAGGATTGCGCATCGGCCTATTCGTTTTACGCCGGCGCCCATTCCGCACACAGCAGCTCTGCCTGCTTGAGCACGGTCTTCACGGCTTCGTCCTGCAGATCGGGTGGATAGCCGTATTTGTTCAGGATGCGCTTTACCATCACGCGGATTCTT
>Ga0209181_10002877_pt1 | contig 27539 bp, 20 predicted proteins | sample MAT05_FD_187208 | JGI IMG/M metagenome (GOLD analysis project Ga0209181, IMG submission 187208) | Freshwater microbial communities from Lake Fryxell liftoff mats and glacier meltwater in Antarctica - MAT-05 (SPAdes) (version 2) | ecosystem: Environmental > Aquatic > Freshwater > Ice > Liftoff...
CTGCGCAGGATGCTTAGCTTTGAGGAAGAACGTGTCGGAGCCTCATGCACGGCCTCACTTCACTCTCTCCCCAGCGCCATCCACCGAGCTGATGCGCGCGAGCGTGCCGGGGAGTGGGGTGCATTTTATCCGCGAAATCATTTCCCCCCTCCAACGCCGCTGGCAATCCGCATCATTCCGGTGTCGTGCTGAACTAAACACTCCTTCGTCGTTCACCCCGGGCCTGCCTGATTTGTTCGCTTTTGCACCCTGACCCCGGGTCCCCTCACGGATATTTTCCGACTATTTCTTGGGTGGTCCCTTCTGGCCTGGAGGTCGCTTAGTGGGAGTCTGTTCCTTCCCGCGAAAGGCAAAAGCAAACAAGTCGGCGCGCCTAAGGTGAAACTTCAGGCAGATCGGGCTGCCGGAAACTTTGGTCAGATCCGGGTTGCCGGGGAAATGGACGGAGTGGCGCAGACTGTCGCCGCGAATGGCATCCGAAATGCCGCCGCCTTCCAACGGCCGACCCGCCGCATCCAGAACTTCCACTCGGATCTCGCCATCTTCAAAAGTTGACGCATTCAACTCCAACCGTTGACCAGCAAAACGCAACGGGACGGTGGTGAGCGTGCCGCCAGCGTCTGCGTCGGCTGAAATAAAGCGATCCCGCTGCCAGGTCGCGAGTCCGATCGCGCCAGTATAGGTTTTGCCGCGTTTCTCCTCGGCTGAGCCATAAAGGATGGGAGCGCCATGCGTGTAGTTGACGCCACTATAATACAGCCAGACCTCGTCCCCCACGTCGATTGCCTGCGAGGCCGTCAGGATCATGCCGCAGTCCCAGTCACCGGGTTTGCCCAACGGCAATATCGGCGTGCGAAACGGACGGCTCCATTGCTCCAGATCCGTAGAGACCGCCAGTTGAGGTTCAATGGTTCCTTCCTGATTCGTGCCAGGCTTGACGTTGGCGTTGATCGTGAACACCCACGGAAAGCCAATCACGCAACTCTCGGCTGAATAAGCCCCCGCGCCATAAAACTCCGTGCGCATGACGTTCCAGTTGTCCGGGTAATTGAGCAACGACCGCACCCGTTCGATGCGCGCCAGCGATCCAAGGTCGTCGCGCCGATCAGCGGAGAAGGCCGGCTCCGGCTTCGACCAGTCATTAAAATCCCGGCTTGTGCTCAGGTAGATCGTGCGCCGTTGCCTGCCGAAAATGGGGGTCGTCATCTTCGCCAATGCCACGAAGCGGCCGGTGCGCCGGTCACGAAATGCAGAGATGACGTCGTCCACATAGGAGATCGGGACGATGGGGCGCTCACTGCCGTCACGCCAGTGCAGGCCGTCCGGCGACACTTGCGACATGTAACCGCGATTCCGGTCATAACAGATCATTTTGTAGCGTCGTGACGGGTCAATGTCATTCAGGTCCTTGAAGACACTTGGACAATGGAAAGGCGAGACAGCGTTGTGGGGTTTGCCATTCCTGGCGGTGAGAGTTCCGACCGCCGGTTTTTTCCAATGAATCCCATCGTCGCTGGTCGCGTAACAGATCACACCCGTATCGCTGTACTCCCGCTCGCCGGGACAGGTATACCACAATTTGAACAACCGATCCTCGTCGTCGAACAGCGCCGTGCCGGCAAAAGCTGTGACATACCAGCCTTCCCACGGCTGATCAGCGTGCAACAGCGGATTGGATGGGTGCTTGCGCGCAGGATGAGCCGTAAAGGAGAGGCCCTTCGACTCATAAACTATCTCCTGATCAGCGAACAACTGGCTGCGATCACCCACATCCCGGATGTTAATTTGTTGCGCCGGTGCCGTGCCCGCGATGAAAGTGAGCCAGGCAAAAAAACAGATATACATCCTTGTGGGAAGGTTCCTGCTCGCGCCGGGGAGAGATGTAGGAACGGGAGTCAGGGTGCAAAAGCGAACAAGGGAGGCTCTTGCAAAACCTCAGCCGTAAGCGGGCGGGATGCCTTCACTCCTCTGAGCGATGACGCCGCGCGTCGGTGACCGTGTAGGTTTTGCAAGAGCCTCAAGGTTCATTGGATTAACGGTGTGCGGTGTCGGTTGAGAGAATAACTAACCCGCATTTCTCACACTGCGGCGGCAAGCCGCGATTGTAGCGTAGCTCTCCAGAGCTGCGCCGCGCCTGCGCTCACTGCGGCGCAGCTCTGGAGAGCTACGCTACGTGAACGCCGCCCGCTTCGCCGAGGTGCAGTGCAGGCGCCGCAACACCCTGTCGCATCCCATGCCAGGAGTGTGAGAAATGCAGGCTAAGGGCGCAGGATGCTTCAATCGCGGAAGAACGTGTTCGAGCATGATCTTCGGCCTCACTTCCCACTCCCGACATCCGCATACAGCGCCCGCAGCTTTGGCGCGTCGCGGACGCAGGGTATCATTCGTGTCTGTTCCTCTGTCCTCCTCTGAAAGCGAAGGTTGTGTCGGTGCTGGTTGCTGACACACCTGATCATGCAATCCACTCACGGATCGCCAGCACACCTGAGTCGGGGTAGGAACTCTTGCCGATGGCGAGCGTCACGGCGAAGCGGGTGCCGTCGGGATGGATGTCGAGCGCGGTGCAGGGGCCGACGGTGGCCGTGATGGAGAGTGAGGCGTCCTGCTGCACATTCCATGCGCGGAACTCGCCTTTGGCCACGTCGCCCCCGGCGGTCATTAGGAAGCCTTCGGCATGGAAGCGGGATGGGTAATAGAAGCCATTCATGCTGGAGGCGAGCCTGCGACTCAGCTTGCCGGTGGTGCTGTCGAAGATCATGGCGGTGGCAGGACCGTCGTGGCCGCCGCGGCCGCAGGCGACGATCAGCGCGCCATCGGGAGATACTGTGAGGCCGCGAATGCCGCCCCACTCGATGTCTTCCACGCGCCGATAGCCGGAGAGTTCTGGCACTTCGATCTTCAGCGCCTCCGCGCCGCTGGCGATGTCCCATACTTTGATCTGCGGCTTCTGCGGCTGACGGTCGGCGGAGACGATGCGTTTGCCATCGGGATGAAAGGCGAGGCCATAGATCGGGTGCTCATTTTTCGGCAACTCGTGCGAACGCTTGCCATCGCGTGCCTGCCAGATGCGCACGGCGCCGTCGCGATCGCCGGTGGCAAAGGACTGGCCGTCGGCGCTCACCGCGAGTGCGCGGATGGTGCTGGGATGAGCCTCGATCTGCCATCGCTGCTTGGGCTGATCGCCGGTGCAGTCCCACGCGATCACACGACCCGCGTAGTCGGCGGTCAGCACGAGATCGTCCGCGGCGCGGGCCATCTCGCCGACCCAGCTCTCGTGCGCGGACAGCGTGCCCATTTTTCCTGTCGCCAGCTCGATGCACGCCACGCCCTGCCCGCGTCCGCCTGCAAACAGGAACTTTCCTTTCGGATCGAACACACAGCTCATCAGCGGCGTGTCGTGTTTGTGCTCGATGACGAGCTTGGTCCTGGCTGGTTGGACGGGCATGGCAGTGCGCTACGCCAGCACGGCTTTGATCGCCTTGCCCGAAGGATCGGCGACGGGATTGGTCTGGCCGCCGAGCTGATAGCTGGCATTCGGGTTGAGCCTGAGCGCCTTCAGGTAAGTGTGAAACAAGTCGCCGATGCTTACCTCGTCTTCCTTCACCTCGGTGCCGGTGTCGTTTGTTTTGAAGAAGACCACGCCTTTCCTGATGCCGCAGCCCGCCATCGCGACGGACCACGCGCGGCCCCAATGATCGCGGCCTCCGAGGTTGTTAATCTGCGGCGTGCGGCCCATCTCGCCGGTGACGACCACCAGCGTGTGCTCGAGCATTCCGCGTTGTTCGAGGTCTTCGATCAGGGTGACGAAAGCCCGGTCGAACTCGAGCTTGGCCGTCGGCAGCATGCCTTCGAGGCAGGCGCGGTCGTAGCCTGATTTGAGACGTTGGCTGTTTCTATCTGAGATGGGTGGGTTCATTTGCGGGCCTCCACGATCGCGCCGCGCGCGTAGCCGTGATTCAGGAAGGATCGTTCGACAAAGCAGGCGCCTTGCGTGCTGGGGAAATACAGGTCGTCGTCGCCATCGCCGTTCAAGTCGCCGAGGAGCACGCGCGGCTGCATGATCGGCGGGAGCTTCGGCGTGAAGCCGGGTGCGAATGGCGATGGCCGGCCCGCGACCGGTGAGTTCAGGAAAATCTGCACGTTGCCATTCGCCGCGCCGGAGATGATGTCGGGGCGGCCATCTTGATTCCAGTCGGTCGCGCACACGTTCAGGCGGATGCCGAGATTGCCGATCTCGACCGGCTCCGCAAAGACGGGCGCATCCTTGCTCTGGCGCGACGCGACGGGCGACTGCCGGAAGAAGCGCACTTTGCCGAACGTGTCGCCGACGACCAGATCGCGCAGGCCATCGCCGTCGAAATCGCCTGCCGCCACGACGGTGCGCGCGCCTTGCAGCGCGTTGAAATCCTTCGTCGTATCGCCGCCGACCGGGCCGACCTTGATCGGCGATCCGTCGCGCAGGAGCAGTCGCAGGCCGGCGAGATCGAAGTCGGGTTTCGCCGATGTGCCGCGATTGCGGTGCCACCAGACGTGGCCAAACCAGTCGCCGAAAAGCACGTCAATCGCGCCGTCGCTGTCGAAGTCGTCGAGCAGCGTCGAGTGCTCCTCGTCGCCGATGCCGGAACGATGTTCGATCTTCACTCCACGCGGCAGCACCTGGACGATCTGGGGCCAGTCCCACGGATTCTTCGCGCCGCCGTTGAGTCGCACGGTGAAGCCGTTCACCAGGTCGGTGCGGCCGTCGCCGTTCCAGTCGAGCAATTGATCGGCCATCACCGGTGCCGGTCCCCACGCGGGCAGGATGAAGACGGGGGCCTTCTCAAACCGCGGCGCGGTTTTGCCGCCCGTGTTTTCCAGCAGCAGCAGATTGGTGCGCACGGCGATGACGAGATCGAAATCTCCGTCGCCATCCCAATCGAACGCGCGCGGCGAGCCGAGCGTGATCTTACCGAGCGTCGGAGCATCGAGTTTCGCGCTGCGCAGTTTCGGCGCGGTCTTCGAGCCGGTATTTTCAAAGTAGCGCAGCCCCGCCTTGTTGCCCGGCTGGCCCATCGACACATGCCCGCTGAGCAGGTCGAGATCGCCGTCGCCGTCGAGGTCCACCGCGCACGGCGTCGCGCCCCAATGCTCGACGTTGAGTACTATTCCATCCGACTCGATCGGCCCGCGCGCGACTAGCTGCGGTGGCAAGCCGCGCTTCGCCCCGGTGTTCTCATACAGGAACACGCAGCCCGTGATGTAGCCGCCCGCGAGCAAGTCGTCGTCGCCGTCGCCATCCCAATCGCAGACCTCGATCACCGGGTAGTAATCGAGATTGAAAATCGCCGGGCTGCCGCGCGTGAGCGGCGTCACTGGCAGTTCCAGCGGCCGGCCGTCGAGCATCACGAGTCCGCGATACTTCAGCTTGCGCTCGCGATCCGTGCCGGTGTTTTCAAACCAGACGATGCGGTTGCGATTGGTGCCGATGAGCAGGTCGCGGTCGCCGTCCGAGTCCCAATCACAGACTTTCACGGCGGCGTTCGTGCCGACATCCAGCGGCTGCCCGGCGGCGTCGAGAATCAGCCGGCAATACGCGAACTGCGGCGACTGCCGCGTGCCGAGATTCGGCCACCAGACGACATGGCCGAAGTCATCGCCGGTGATCAAGTCCATGAGGCCGTCGCCATTCCAGTCATCAAGATCGACCCGCAGATGATCGGAATGAACTGCCTGCGTCGCCACCGGCGCGCACCGCGCCTGCCCGTCGCCGATCCAGCCCTGCGGCGGCAGTTGCTTCGGCGTTTCACCCGGCGCGAGCAGCCGCGCCTCGACGGCATACCACGCAGGCTCACGTCCGATTTGCGTGTGCATCCAAGCGAGCCGCCCTTTGTGCCCGTCGCCCATCGCATTCAGATAGTAGCCGCCGCGCTCGGACGGCTTCGGGCGCAACTCTCCCTGGGTGGAGCTGACGCTGCCGATGAACTCCGGGAAGTCATACGGGATCGCATCGTCATACCAGCGGAACGGCAGCGGCTCATCCGGCGCAGACGGCTTGCCAGTGGCATCCACGCGGAGGATTCGCAACGAAGCCGGATCCATCGCGCGGTCTTTGCCCACATCGACCCCGACCTCCGCTGGCATTTCGTCCCGCGACCGCGCGCCGATCTCGACTGGATCGACGCGCACCAGCCAGCGCAGCGGGTCGGCGGCTAACGCGTGGCCGCATAGCAAGACGAGGACGACACGCACGATTCTTCCCGCCGGGAGCAGTGCGATTCGTGAGAGGGTGCGTGTGCCGCTCTTGAAGCGGCGGCGGTTGGTTTTCATGTATGCCAGGATTGCCTTTGCCTAGACAGAGTGACAGACAAATAGTTGCACAGACAAATAGTTGCACAGACAAATAGTTGCACAGACAAATAGTTGCACAGACAAATAGTTGCACAGACAAATAGTTGCACAGACAAATAGTTGCACAGACAAATAGTTGCGCAGAGAAGATCAGATACTCCTGCTGCCTGACCTGAATCTGCGCTCCCTGTGCGCTCTGGACCGACTTTCAATCGCACCATTCCGTGCCTTGGGCGTTCACAGTCGTGGCGAAGTTCCGGGCCTTTGGCAGAATGCCCCGCGCTTTTTTGCCAGAGTCCCGGACCCTCTGTGACAAGGCGGCGAAGGTTGGGGCGATGTTCCACGCCTGCCGGGCAGCAGCGCGGAATCTTCGGAACAACGTCGCGAAGGACGCTCAAATCGTCGGGGATTCCCACCCGGAGTTCCCGGCCTTTTGCCAAATGTTCCGCACCCTTCGGGCGAGGTTCCGGGCGCCTTGGCCGATGTTCGGGGGTATCCGCCCCAGGTTCGTTGGCATTTCCCGCGAGTCACACGGCTTTCCGCCCGTGGCACGCTTCCCGCTAGGAAAGGGAAGCGTGCCCTGGCCTCCAGCCCGTGCTCATTCACCAAATCAGCCCATACCACCCGAGGCGGCATCCAGCCCGCCGCGCCGCAGACCCGGCATCCGCCGGTCGCGTCGCGCGCCAGCAGGATTCCGCTTCACAGCCCAAACCATCGCAATGGCAACCATCATGACCAAGACATCCCGCCTCTCCGTCTCGGAGAAGTGCGAGCGAGGCCGGACCATCATTACCATGAGCACGGACAATCCCGACGTGCCCGGCAACGCCCCGTTCGTGGCCGCCTTCGCCGAGGCGCAGGATGGGCTCGCCGCCGCCGAGCTGGCACTGGCCTTGTTGCGGTCGAGCCTGGAGGAGGGGCTCATCAGGCGGGACGGGATGGAGAAACTGTGGGACCAGCGGATCGGGCAACTGGCCGGCTTCACCCAGGCCGCGACGGGCGGCAACCGGGTGGCAATCACCGGCACCGGCTTCGGCGTGCGCGAACGCAACGCGAAGCCGCAGCCACTGCCGGCCCCAGTATCTGTGATGGCGCTGACGAATGGCGCACCCGGCAAGACCAAGCTGACATGGGAGCCCCTCGACGGCGCCGCGTCCTACCTCGTGGAAATGTGCCCCGACGTGTTCGGCGAGGCGGCATGGACCCAGGTGGACACCCCCACGAAATCCTCCTGCGAACTGAACGGTGCCGAGCCCGGCAAGCCCTGCTGGTTCCGCGTCGCCGGCGTGAACCCCACCGGCCAGAGCCCCTGGAGCGCCCCCGCCTGCCGGCAGGTGATGTAGCGGGCAGCGAAACGTCGGGGTGCAGAGACCCGGCAAAGTCGGAATACTGGGAAGTTGGACAGCTTTAGGTACATTGTTCTCTAGAATCGATGTGGGACCGCCCCAGCGAGCCACCCGGCTCTGCGTAAAGTTCATCCTCTTAGTCGAGGCTCCCCGGCCCGCCGCCTTAGCAGCCGGTTGAAAAACCCATGCACGGCGGTGGAAGACGGGCCTCCGGCCTGTCAGGGCATGCGGGCCTCTGGCCTGCAAACCATGCTCCGGTGCGACTCTACAGGCGGGACGCCTGTCCGCCCTGTCAGACTTGCGGGACCGATTCCTTCGAATGGCGAATGTTACACGATTGTGACATCCCGCCGCTTGCCGAGTGGGATGGGTGCGGCACACTGGCGCCGCTTTCAATGACCAATATCCCAAGCAAGAAAATTCTGGTCGCCGAGGATGAGGAAGACGTGCGCAGGCTCGTCTGCAATAGCCTGAAGAACGCGGGCTTCGCATTTATCGAGGCAGCGGATGGACTCCGCGCGCTGCAGACCGCGCGGACGGAGCGCCCCGCATTGGTGGTTCTCGATCTGATGCTGCCGGGCATGCAGGGCACCGATGTCTGCAGGGCGCTGAAGCTCGCCGCGGAGACCAAGAGCATCCCCATCATCATGCTCACGGCCAAGGCGGAGGAGGTGGACAGGATTGTGGGCTTTGAGTTGGGAGCGGACGATTACATGACCAAGCCGTTCAGCCCGCGGGAACTTGTCTTGCGCATCCAGAGCATCCTGCGCCGTGTATCCGGGCAGGCGCCGGAGGATCCGATGGTGAAGCTCGGCGAGATCACTCTCGACCGCGCGCAGCACAAGGTATCGGTGAAGGGAAAGACGCTCGATCTCACGGCCACGGAGTTCAAGCTGCTGGCGACGCTGATGGAGCGCCGCGGCAGGGTGCAGAGCCGCGACGTGCTGCTGAACGATGTGTGGAGCTACGACAGCCTCATCGACACGCGGACGGTGGATACGCACATGCGCAGGCTCCGCGAGAAACTCGGGAAGGCGGGCAATCACATCGAGACCGTGCGCGGATTCGGCTACCGGATGGAGAACGTCCAGTAGCGGATGCGGCGGGCGTGATTGGATCCGAGTCCGAGACGAGTCGCGGGAAGCGCAGGGCGGGGCGGTGTGATACCGCCCTCTGGCAGCGGACGCTTCGCGCCGCTGGCAGCCAGGGGCTGTAGCCGACGACGTGAGGAGGCGGGCTCTCTGAATTGCGGATGGCAAGATCAGCCCGCCTCCTCACGTCGTCGGCTACTATCATCGGCTCGCTGCGGCGCGGTGCGACCGCAGCGGGAGGGCGCTATGAAAGCGCCCGTCCCTGATCTCGCCGCAGCGCTCGCCTGCACGCGAAATGAATCACGCCCGGATGCGGCTGCGTCCTGGCTTGCGCTTGGAGTCGCCAAGTGCCGGTGGGTGTGTTTTCTTCCCGGAATGAAATCCCGGATCGCTGTCCTGTTGTTTGCCCTCCTCGCGTCGCTGTCCGCCGAGCCGGCACCGCCCAGATATGAGACGCGTGAGGAGCACGACCGCAACGGCATCGGGAAATTCTACATGGGGCGCGAGATTGCCCACATCATGGGGCACCAGGCGGCAGGATGGCTGGAGCGCCCGGAGCGCGAGGAGGAGGAGCGCACGGATAAGATGGTCTCGATGCTCGGACTGAAGCCGGGGATGGCGGTCGCGGATATCGGCTGCGGCACGGGCTATCTCGCGGAGCGTGTGTCGCCGCGCATCACGCCGGGCGGCGTCGTGTATGGTGTGGACATTCAGAAGGAGATGCTCGAGCTGCTGGTGCGGAAGATGCGGATGAAGCGCATCGAGAATGTGAAGCCGGTGCTGGGTGAGGAAGCCGACCCGAAGCTCGAACCCGAGAGCTGCGACATGATGGTGATGGTGGATGTCTATCACGAGTTCGAGTTCCCGTATGAGATGATCCGCAGGATGATCGCGGGGCTGAAGAAGGGCGGGCAGATCGTCTTTGTGGAATACCGTGGCGAAGACCCGAGCGTGCCGATCAAGCTCGTCCACAAGATGACCGAGGCGCAGGTGAAGAAGGAACTCGCCGTGCATCCCGAACTCGAATGGGTGGAGACGAAGAAGGATTTGCCCCAGCAGCACATCCTCTTTTTTCGCAAGAAGTAGGCTTTGCAGAAAGACGCACGTTTGAGCGGAAGGAAGAAAATGATCAGCCCGCCGCCGCATGTCGGCGGCGACGGGCGAGGTGTGCGATTCGTCTGGCGGAAACTGACGACCGTGAAGTGGGAGGACGCATGGCAGGAGCGTCTGCGCTGGCTCGGGCAGCGGCTCGTGATGTTCACGCTGGTGAGTTCACGCGCCTTGCGCATCGAGGCGTATCACCTCACCCGCGCGGAGTCGGCGATGCTCGTGCGGGAGTTCGGCGGCAGCGTGCGCGCGGGGCGTGCGCTGACAGCCAGGGAATTGGAGCCGAAGCTCCGCCCGCCACTGCGCGTGCGGGGGAAGCTGCTCGTGGTCTCGACCGAGAAGGAGCGTGCGCTCGCCGCCCGGCGGTGTCCGAACATTCCAACACTGCTCATTCCGGCAACGGTCGCCTTTGGCACCGGTGAGCATGCGACCACTGCGACGTGCCTGCGCCTGCTCGCGGATGTCGCGCGCGAATTGCGCGGACGGGAATGGGACGCGCTCGATCTCGGCAGCGGCAGCGGAATCCTCGCGCTGGCGGCGCGCATGCTTGGCGCGCGGAAAGTCGAGGCCACCGATTTCGATGCGACTGCGGTCCGCGTGGCGAAGGAGAACGCGGCGGCGAATCAGGTTGCGCACGTGCGCTTCGTCCGCTCGGACGTGTTGAAGTGGAGCCCGCCGCGGCAGTGGCCGGTGGTGCTGGCGAATGTCTTCAGCACGACGCTCATCGCCGCCGCGCCGACCATCGCGAGCGCCGTGGAAAAAGGTGGCCGGCTGATCCTCAGCGGAATCCTGCGGACGCAGGAGCGGGAAGTGATGCTGGCATTTCGCCAGCAGGGCTGCCGTCTCAAACGCGCCGTGCGGAAAGGCAGATGGGTGACGCTGCTCACCCGGCGCGCGGTGTAGGAGCGGAGTGCTCCACACGCGTGGAGACGTGGCTTGCTCGGGGCGGGACGCCGCGACTCCTTGCGGCAACGCTCCCGCATCCCGGGAACGGGGCTGGCCTGGAAGAATCAGAGCAAAGAGAGAACCGAGTCAGCGTATTCTGCCTCTGCCGCTGGAGTCTCACTCTCGCCTCGCGCACGGGGAGTGAGTGTGAGCGGCAGCGGCAGAAGCAGAGAGCGCACACGAGGGCTGTGATCTATTCCGGCTGGCGCTTCGCTCAAGGAGCCGGGGCGTCCCGCCCCGGCATGAGGTTTGGCGCTCCATGCGGATGGAGGCGGGCGCGATTCATTTCCTGTCCAACAAAGCGTGGTGGCGAGATCAAGGAGGGGCGCTTTCATAGCGCCCCCTCAATGCGGTCGCTCCGCGCCGCATTGAGCCAGAGGTGTGGGCAGCACCGGGGGATCTGCGGAGTTTCGAGACCATTTTCGGATTGCCACCGCTATGGCTGGCAGCGGCGCGGAGCGACCGCTGCCAGAGGGTGCTTTCAAAGCGCCCCTCCTTGTGGCTGCCGCGATCTGCACACTGTGACTTTGGACTCGGGTCAAATCACACCCCATCAAGGTCGGCGGCGGCAGGCACGCAGCTACTTGGGATCACCCCTCGCAATCCACCCAACGCACGAGCGGTGCGAGTACCGACTGGCCGTCTTGATGCCAGTCGAGCGGAGGCGACTGCATCTTCCCGATCGCACAGATGCGGGTGAAGCCGAGCGCGGCGGCGAAGTCCCGGGTGGCAACGTTCACGGGCCAGATGCCGCAGGTGCTGAGATGCGCCCTATGCGGCGTGAGCATCGCCGCGAGATCCTTGGGGAGCGGCTTTACAAAGACGACGCGATTGAGCGGCGAGAGCGGCATTTCGTCGGTGCGATCCACGACAACCGTCCACTCCGTGCCCGCACTTGCCAGGAGTTCGAGCGGCTCAGCATTCGCGGCGCGGAATGCGATCTCTTCGCGGAGCGTGCGGATGCTGTCCGCTTCGCTGAGCGTGAGCGCGCCACGCGGTGTGTGGGTTTCAAAGCGCGCCATCGCGCGTGCCAGTCGCCGTGCGTAGTCACCCGCAGTGAGGCCCGCCTTTTCCCGCACGAAGAACACGTGTGGCGAGAGGCAGCCCTGCTGATCGAACACCGACACATCCCGTGCAGCGCCGTTCACGCTGCGGAAACGCGAATCATCGGACACGATCGCGAGGCTGAACTTGTGGCCGTGCGCGATGACGGGAATGCCGGACGGCAGCACGCTGCGGAAAGACGTCACCGTCTCATCGCGGCCGAAGATCACCGCGGCATCCGCAGCGGCGATCCAGGTGGCGGGAAGTTCCTGTGAAAGATGAAGCCGCTCCGCGAGCGCCCGCGGCAGCAGGGAGCGGAAAGTGTCCGCCTCAGGAAGTCCGCCGGATGGGAGCTTGCAGAAATTTTCCGACCCGAGCAGCAAACCGCGCAGAATCGTCTGCAACGCGGCGGCGGGCGTATTGCCGCTGAGCACATGCAGGATACGCCGTGGCGCGATGGCCCGGATCTGGCGCCGGCCCTGCGGAATGAAGCGGTCGAGCACTGCGGCGTGGCCGAGTTCGGACGTGATGAGAGCGAGCAGTCCGCGAGCGGAGACTTTTCCGAGGAAGGGAAACGCGGATGCCGCGCGTGCAAGGAAGCGCGCACGGTTCGCAGTGTCGGGCAATGGCAGTCGGCTCGAATCTGGCATTGTGGACGCCGAGATCTGCGGGGCCGTCGCGGGCGCTGGCGAGCCGCGCAGCAATTCATCTGCCCGTCGCGAGCAGCCGCGCGGAACTGCCGCCGGATCGCGTCCGAGCAATTCGAATCCATCCTTGCGGCGGACCGCCAGGTCGGCGGTCTGAATCGCCAGCACGCTGCCGACATTGGCGACATCGAACAGTCGCAAGACACCTGCTTCGCCGACAGCGGATTCCTTTCCCGTCCCGGGATCGATGACGATGGCCCGAAGCGAAGCGGACGTGCGGTGCGGTCGTCCGAGCCCACGCGTGTAGGCTTGGGAGGAAAGTTCCGTCATCCCGTATTCGTTCCAGATCGAATCCGGCGGGAGGCCGAGATGAGCGCGGAATTTTCGGTAGAGTTCCGCCTTCGGGATATCGCGGCCACTGCCTTTGTAGCCGCCGGTTTCGAGGGCGAAGCTTCCGGCGGGAAGGGGAATGGTGCGCCCACCGAGACGGTCGAACAGGGCGAGAAATGCGAGCGCTGTGCCGAACAGCGCACAAGGCCCGGATGAAGCGATGCGTTCGATGTCCCGAGTACGAGCAGCGATATTGAACTCCGCGGATGCCGTCCCCTCGATCGCGAGCCAGTGGAACATCTGGCTGAGCGAGGAATCCGGCGCCGAAGCGCGTGGCTGGGCGAGGACGAGCGTTGGCAGTCGCGGAATCCGCAGGCTCCGCCAGCCGGCGAGGGCGGACGCCCTGTAGAGTGTCGTGTCAGGCAGATGATGCTCGCCGCGTCGCTCACCGGTCGTGCCGCTCGTGCGAAAGGTGATCTGCGTGAGCTTCGGCGGAAAGCATGAGAGCCGGAGCAGCCTGAACATCGCCTGCGGAACGGCGGGGATTTCGCGCCAGGTCGAGGGCCGCGGCAGCGTGGCGCACCAGCGTGCATAGGGGCGATTCCAGCGGGTTTGAAATGCGTGGATATCGAGTGCAAGCCCGCCGAATTGCTCTTCGCCGAGATCCGCCCGCAGCGAAGCGAGCACGCGCGTTTCGAGGGCACGGTATTCTTCGAAAATGTCTGTCTGCTTGCTCACTGCGCACTGAATAGGCGGAGTGTTTCCAGACCCCGAGCTTCTTTTAGCGGGCGACCGCTTCGAGTCCGGCCGGATGCGCGAGGGCCTCGGCGTTCTTTGGTCGTCTTTGTCTTGTCCGCGCTTGCGCTCTGTTTTCGGCGGAGAAACGGACGCGGGTGGGAGCGCGAGCCATACGATTTGTCCAGACTGATTGCCTGAAAGCTGGGGGCGGTGGGTTTGCGTAGCGTAGCTCTCCAGAGCTGCGCGGGTGGTTCAGCAGGGGAAGCCCCGTGGTGCGCAGCTCTGGAGAGCTACGCTACTTTCCAGTCACGCGCCGCCGTCTGGCAACAGGACCGTAGAAATCGTCTCAGCCGTGGAGGAACGAAAGGCGCGCCACCGGTTGTTCAACAGTCGCGTGCGCGGCTGGCGGGGCATCAGTTGATGCCCGGTTCGTCCAGCGGAAGGGTGACGCGGACGACGCCGGGGCCTTTGTCCGGGTGCGGAATCTGGATGTTGCCGTGGTGGCTCTCGATGATTTTCCGGGAGACGGTGAGGCCGAGGCCGAGGCCGACACTGCGGGTGCTCTGGAAGGGTTCGCCGATGCTATCCGCGACTTCATGGGAGAAGCCGGAGCCGGTGTCCTGGACTTCGACGGCGATTTTGGGTTTTCCGGGTTCGGAGGACTCCTGGATCCGCACGGTGATTTTCGGATCGTCGGGGTTGGCCTGGAGTGCGTTGAGGATCAATTCGGAGAAGGCGTGGCGCAATGCCTTGGTGTCTCCGGTGATTTTCCAAGGTGTCCGTGGTTTGTCGATCTTGAGGTCGGCCTTGGTCTTGCCGGGGTAATATTTGCTGGCGTCCTGGTAGGCCCCTTCGATGAGGTCCGAAATCTTCACCGTGCCTCCGGATTTGCCGTCCCAGTCGCGGCTGAGGAAGGTCATCTGCTGGGTGAGGCGCGTGATGCGTCGCACGCTGCTCGCGAGGACGCCGCTGAGTTCCCTGCGGACCTCTTCGTCGTCGCCATCGGATTCGAGCAGTTGTTGCATGGTGGAGATCGGGGTGACCGCGTTGCCGATTTCGTGGGCGAGATGCCATGCCATCTGGCGGACGAGGCGGAGTTTTCCCGCTTCCAGTTCGAGGCGGGCGGCGCGCTCGTGTTCGGTGATGTCGTCGAGGACCAGAAGCGCGGCATTCGGGTGGAAGCTGTCGCCCACGGTGAAGGGCAAAATGCTGACGCGGCAGGTAACGGGGTTGTTTGCCGGCGGAACCCATTTGAATGGCGGTGCCGGTCTGCCGGTCTGGATGACCTGGAAGATGAGGCTGCCGATTTGTTGCGGGATGTCGGCGAAATCGATGCGCTTCCCACTGGGGCGACCGGGAGCCAGGAGCCGCAGTGCCGCGCTGTTGGCGTGAAGGACGCCGCAATTGGAGCCCACGACGATGCAGCCGTTCCCGAGGCCGCCGAGGATGTCGTCGATCAGCCCATGGGTCGCGGCGAGTTGCTCGTGGCGCCAGCAGTTGCGGATGGCGACGCCGAGTTCCTCCAGCCAATGGAAGAGCTGGATGAGTTCGTCGTCGGAAAATGTGCCGCCGATGATCCGGTCGTCGAGGAGGAGTGCGCCGACGAGCACTTCGCGATCGGTGATGGGCAGTGCAATCGCGCTGCCGAGGGATTGGAATTCACGACTGATTTCGCGACTCGCGGCAGCCTCGGCGCTTTGGGCGCGCAGGATGCGCCCGTGTTGGGAAAGGTGATGCCCGAGGCCGGTCGTCAGGCTGAGGGGGAAATTATCCATCAGCGCGGACTGGTGCCCGATGGTGTATGCGGGTCGCAGCCAGTGGTCATCCCCGGCGGGTGCTCCGTCGGTGGTGAGTGCGCAGGTCTTGCGGAGGAATACTGCGGCGCGATTCACGCCGAGTGTCTCGCGAAGTTGCTGCACGGCATCACGGATGAGCTGGCGGACGTCGAGACTGTGGACGAGGAGCGAGGAAAAATGCCGCAGCTCATCGAGGCCGCGCCGCGGTGCGCAGGGCGGCTGCTGCGGGGCAGGTGCCGCGGCGGCGGGCAGGGCCACGGCATCGGCGGGCTTCACCTTTTCGTTCCTGGAGCGTTCGAGCAGACTGACCAGCAGCCTGGCGCGGACGGGTTTTTCTAGCACGTGCGTGGTTCCGAGCAGATATGCCTCCTCTTCCCAATCGCGGCTGCCGTTGCTGGCGAAGACGAAAAGCGGGCAGTCGGGATCCAAGGTGCGGACCTGTTCGATGACGCGGGTCGGGACTCCGTTCGTGTGATCGATGTCGAGAATGATGGCGTCGATCGCACTGCGACCGAGCAGGGCACCGGCGCTGGCCGTGTCTTCCTTGGAGATGACGCGGTAACTGGCGGAATCGAGCGCCGCCTCGATGGACGCGGCGAACGAACGATGATTTGTGATGACAAGCAGTGTGTACATTCGCGGCGCTATTGCGTGCGTGGCGCGGGCGCCGTGTGTGTCGGAGCCTTCAGTAATTTTTGGCGGTTGGGAAGATCGAGGTTAAAAAAAGTGCCTTTTCCGACCTCGCTGGAGGCAGTGAGATTCCCGCCGTGCAGCGTTGCGATCTTGCGGCAAATCGCGAGGCCGAGGCCGAAGCCGCGGTTTTCGTCGCCCGTTTTCTTGGTCGAGAAGTATGCCTGGAAAATCCGTTCGATGTCCTCGGCAGCGATGCCGCCTCCGTGGTCAGTGATGCGGACGCGGAACCAGTCGCGTTCGGGATCCGTCTTTACCAGGCGGATGAGTTCCACTTCCACGGACCCGGATTCCGCGGAGGCGTCCACCGCGTTGGCGATGATGTTGGAGAGAAGACGGCGGATGAGAACCTTGTCCATCTCGACCAGGACATCGCCACAGGAGCGAAGAATATATTGGATGCTCTTCCCCTTGCGATTGTTCTCCCTAGCCTGTTCCACCAGTTCCGCCACCACCACGTCGAGCCGCCCGAACTGATAGTCTGGCCGGAGATTCTCGGAGAAAAAAAGCGCTTCCTTGATGTACTCACGCATGGTCTGGAGATTGCGAATGGCGACGGGGGCGAGGTCGTGGCGGAGGACATCGGGCGGAGCGCCTTCGGTGAGCAGTTGCAGCAGAGTCCAGACAGGTGTGGTGAGGTTGTTGAGGTCGTGTGCCATCCCTTGAGACATGCGCCCGAGAAGGTCGAGTTCTTTGGTGTGGAGAAGCTGGTTCTTAATGGAAATTTGATTGATTACAAGAGATAGATTTGTCGCGAGTTCGCTGAGGAGCCGGACGTCCGTCTGTGTGAATACACCCTCGCCGCTTTTGCCGCCGATGATCAGCAGTCCGAGTGGCGCCCTTTCGTTCATCAGGGGAAAGGCGAGTTTCCCGGAAAATTGTTTCAACTCCCCGCGCGCCCTGGCGTGAGCGGCGACGTTGTTGCGGATATTGGCCACATCCAGCGGCAGGTAAGAGTTCTGGCCATCCGCGAACGCCTTGAAGATTTCCGCGTCGATCCGAAGGTTTGGAATCTGGGTCCGCGTGTCATCGGGATGCGCACGGGCGATGCCGAAGGCCCGGTTGGTTTCGTCGAGAAGGATCAGCCAGTAGCCCTTAACGCCGAGCGTATTGACCAGGAGGACATGGAGATCCTTTAACAAGGGATCGAGATCGGTGTGCCAGCGGCATTGCTCGATGAATACGCGCACTTTATCCTGATACTCGAAGTGGTCTCCGAGCAACCGGCGTTCGAGTGATTCCTGGCCGGCCCCGAGGAGTTTCGGCATGTAGCGCGAAGCGATGAATCCGCTCGCGACCAATACGGCGAGCGATGTCCAGAACGCGAATGGTGAGATGGAGTCCTTCGGCGCGATCAGGGAGATCACGAGCATCAGGACAAGGCCGATCAGACCGAGAAATGCCAGCCGCATTGCGTGTGCCGCGAATCTGGACAGGCCGACGTGAACCTCCAGCAACTGGTACTGGAGAACGCTATATGCGACGAGGATGCCGTAGAAGATCGCGCAGAGGCTCCCCAGAGGAAAGATCGGCGTATTGAGGAACGGGTAGTGGTAAATGCCGACAATCGGGAGGATGTCATTGTTCCCTCCCGCCACGAGGATTCCCATGGCCCAGAGCAATGACCGGATCTGTCCCAGACGCATCCCCGAGGCACCCCGCTTGGCACGCCATAGAAAGACCAGCGTTGAGACGCCGAGTGTTGATTCAAGCACGACGAAACCCCAGAAGGTCGGTCCGCCCACGCTGTACCACGCGTAACCCGCATTCCGAACGTCTGCGACGAAGATCCCAGCAGGAATTGTCGCTGCCAGCGCGATGCCGATTCCGTACATGCACAGGACAAGGACCCTCTTGTTCAGATTGCAGATCTGAAAGCACAGGTGGACCAGACTGATCGGGAGAAAAATGACCCCCATTTGCAGAAAACGCGCCCAGTCGAGGGCATCGTCATGGGTCTGCACCCGGAACATCTGGAACGTGCCGGTATTCCAAACCACGATCGAGACTCCCCATATCAGATAGGCAAGTCTCGACGACACCTGCACGCCGGCGCGAAACACGAAGATCGTCAGCAATGCGTTCAGGATCGCTGCGGCGAGAGGGATGTTGGCGGACAGGCTCATTGCGTTTCGTCGTATCGGCTAAGGACCAGACACGCGTTCCTGCCTCCAAATCCCGAATTCAAATTCATCGCAACCCTCAACGGGTAGGGGCGCGACTCCGAAGGAACGAGATCGAGGTCGTATTCGCTGTCGGGCACGATCAGGTTTGAGGTCTTAGGTATCACCCGGTGATAGATCGCGAGAGCGCACACGACACTCTCGATTGCTCCGCCGGCCGCCAGCAGATGTCCGGTCACCGCCTTGGTGGAACTGACAGCCAGTCGCTTCGAGTGTTCGCCAAAGTGAGCCTTAATCGCCCTGATCTCGACGGTATCGTTAGGGCCGGTTGCAGTGCCGTGGGCGTTGATGTAGGTGACCTCGGACGGTGATAGTTGGGCATCCCGCAACGCACTTTCCATTGCACGCTGGATCCCGATTCCTTCCGGATGGGGGGCGACCGAGTGATAAGCTTCGCAGGCTCGGCCATGGCCGACCACTTCGGCATAGATTCGGCTGCCCCTGGCTATGGCGTGCGAAAGTTCTTCGAGAACGAGAAACCCGGCGCCCTCGCCGAGGACGAACCCGTCTCGCGTGGCGTCGAATGGACGCATCGCGGTCTCCGGGGTTTCGTTGCGAGTCGTCATCACCTTCGTGCGGCAAAAAACCCCCCACAATGGCGGGAGAATCGGAGCTTCCGCGCCGCCCGCGACCATCATGTCCACCTCACCGGCCCTAATCATTCGCAGCGCGTAGCCGATCACATCGTTGCCGGATGCGCTGCCGGAACTATAGCTGGCGGCGTGTCCCTGGATTCCAAGTTCCAGCGCGATTTCACCAGCACCTCCACCGACGTAACCATTGATTACGGCAAACGGGCTGATCCCGCGATAACCGCGATTCTCGAAGGCGGCTTGTCCTTTGAGCGAAGACTCAGTTCCGCTGAGGGAGGTGGCTTCAACGATTCCCACGCGTTCTGGATTCCAATCCTCCGGGCTTATCCGGGCGTCTGCAATCGCCAGGCTTGCGGCGGCCATTCCATATTGATTCGACAGATCGAGGCGATGTGCCTTCTTCGGGTCGGCGTAATCGCCGAGTTTGAAGCCCCGCACCTCCGCAGCAACGCGGCTTGGAAACGGGTTCGAGTCGAACCGACTCAGCGGACGTGCTGCGATCCGTCCTTCGACGATGCTTTCCCAAAATGTGGCGAGGTTGCTCCCGTTGGGCGCGATGACTCCCATGCCTGTCACCACCACCCGTCTGCGTGGGTGGGTTGCGATCACGCCTTTCTCCTCCCAATCGGAATGATGCCGGGAATCATCCGGATGTAATTCTTGTAGGCGTCCCCGAATTTCTCGACCAGCGCGCGTTCCTCGATGCGTATCCTGGCGATCATCGTCGGCGTGAAGATCGCGAAGACGACCGCCAGTGTGACCCACGCATTCACGATGAGCCCGCTGCCGAGCAGCTCCAGGATCATCGAGAAATAGACGGGATGCCGGGCACGCGCAAACGGACCGCGCGTGATGAACTCATGGCCTTCCCGCATCTCGACATGGAGGCTCCAGAACTTCCCGAGCGCCCGGATGGCCGAACGCCGGATCGCGAATGCCGCAAATGAGCACGCCATGCCGGCCGCGAAAGTGGGCCACCACAGCGCCGACTGCCTGAGCTCGTATTCCGCGATGCCACCGGCGACGGTCAGGATTCCGCAGAGCATGAAGAGGCGGAATGTGACGGTCTCCTTCCTGGTCCCCGGAACGATGTCCCGCCGGGTAAAAACCTCCGACATCCGCACAAGATAGATCGCCACGACGGCGGCAATTGGCAGGAAGTGCGCGAGCGCAGGGTTCATTGGTTGGGCTGAGATGGGATGGACGCGGTTATCCGGGCGGCGGTCCGCCGCCGAATGGGCGAGTCCGGCCCCTGGGACGCCGACGGTTCTCAGTGCAGATTATCCTGGTGGCCATGCGAGGGGCCTCCCAGCGAGGAGGTGGATATGCAGGTGGGGCACGCTTTCGCCCGCATCGCGACCGTTGTTGATGACGACCCGGTAACCGCTGTCGATCACACCCAGCTTCTCAGCGATACTGCGGGTCGCGAGCAACATCCGCCCGAGCAGCCCGGCATTTGCAGCCTCCGCCGCAGCGAGGCGGGTGATGCACTTCCGCGGCACGATCAGCACATGCACCGGGGCCTGCGGATTCACGTCGTGGAATGCGATGAAGTCGTCGCTCTCGTGGACGATTTTCGCCGGGATCTGTCCGGCAGCGATCTTTTCGAAGATGGTCATGTGACGTGGAGAAAAAGTTCGGCTCCAGCGGCTGCTTTGGTCGGACCGAAGGCGATGGTGCTGTGTTTCCGGGCGAAACTGACAATCTCATCCCGCAACGTTTCGCAATTGCTGCTCCAGTGCCGCTGCTGACGAAGGATCCTGACGCAGGGCTCGATGCTGTGAAGTTCACAATAGGTGCTTCCGGACGCGAAGACCTCGCGCAACGCGCGATCCAGGCCCGTGAAAAACGCCAGCTCGAAGCCGTTGCCGGCCTCCTGCGCGATTTCCGCCAGCGAGATCCGCGCAAATGGCGAAGCGGCCTCGAAGGCGGTGCCGATTTCCTCATAGCCGATCGCCTTGAGCGCCGCACTCACGGCGCGGACAAAGCCCGCCACGGGCATGGACGGTCTGTCGTTCAGCATCTTCAACCACCAATGCACGCTCTCTGCGACGTGAGGGGCGAGCCACCACTGCGGGTATCCCGCCCGGAGCGCGGCGACATTCAAGATCCTGGTGAGCCAGCGACTGTCGAACGCAATGACCCGCCGGTCCTCGAGGACGATGAGCGGCATGTCGTCGCGAAAGGCGATCATTTGAAGAGCTCGGGCTGACCCGCACTCTTGCGCGGCTGGTTCTCGAGTTTTTGGATCTCGTCGATGAATTCCCCGATGTCCTGGAAATGCCGGTAAACGCTCGCGTAGCGGACGTATGCCACCTCATCGATCCCGTGCATCGCAGCCATGACCTTTGCGCCAATGACGTTGCTGGGCACCTCGCGGCGAAATTCCATGTGCAGACCATGCATGATCTCCTCGGCGACCTTTTCCAGCGCCTCGGCGCCGACCGGCCGCTTCTCGCAGGCCTTGAGCATGCCCGCGAGCAGCTTTTCCTTGTCGAAAGGTTCGCTGCGTCCGTCGCGCTTGGCGACCCGCAGTTCGGAACGTTCCACTTCCTCGTAGGTCGTGAAACGCTGCGCGCATTGCAGGCATTCGCGCCTGCGGCGAATGCTGCGACCGTCTTTTGATAGCCTGGAATCAATAACTTTATCATCCAAGCTACCGCATTTGGAACAATACATGGGCTTGTGGTGGAATGATGCGGTTGGGTGCTTTTAACACAAGGTATCGACGGGTCAATGTCAAACACACGGTTGCTTTTCGAGCGCCAAAAGGAGGCATCCACCCCACGCCGCGGTCGGTTTCCCGACCTTTCCTCAGCGCGCCGCATTCTCCGCTTCCTGTCGGAAAATGCGGATCCATTTCTCGACATCGCCGAGCATCATTCGCGAACCAATCTTGCGTTTGATGCCGAATCCGCCGGCGACTCCGGTCGCGGTCACCATGCTGCCCTGCCAGACGAGCGTCTGCTCCCTGCCGTCGAGCGAGACGGGCAGCATTTCATAGAGCGTGAGTGCGACGAGATACCCGCTGCTCGAGTAGTAGGTGATATCCAGGATCTGGCGCCCCTCCTTTGTCTCGGTCGTATAGACCGCGCCGAGTTGCACCGCCGACTTCTTGTCCACGGTCGAAAGATCCCAGTAGAAATATTTCGGCGTTCCCGGCGCACCCTTCGCCTTGGTCGGGGCGAGGAGGGGACCGAAATGGCCGGCCACCTTCGATTCCTCGCCGAGCAGGCTGCGCAGTTCGCTGCCGGCGTCGAATGTGGCGACGCCGCCCAGTTCGCCGTTCTTGGAAAAGCGGGTCCATCGTTCGCTGAGGATGCCGGAAAGAAACCGTTGCGCCGCCTCCGCCGTGGACTCCTTCGGAATCAACGCGACCTCACGCTTGGCCAACTGCAGGACGCTCGCATCCCTCAGCCCGCGAATGAGCGCTGCCGACGCGGCTGCCTTCGCATCCACGCGCAGCTTGTCGAATCCCGAGTCCTGTTCGCCGCTGAAGACATGATGCTGGGAGACGTCGAGATCCGGATGCCGCGTCGGGTTGAATTTCATCAGCGCCTGAAACGTCGTCGCGACCGGCGCATTCACGAGGAAGACCGCCTGGCACGACATTCCGCGGTCGAGGTCCATCGAGGCGTTGGATGACGTCGAGATCTTTCCCGCGGCCAGTTCGCGGAGGCCGACACCGGCGATGGAGGTCCACGAACGCAGCGACTCGACTGCGTCCGCCGCTGGCATTGCTGTGGTGCAAAAAAGAAACGCGGTCGCTGTCGCAAGAACGTGTTGCATCGCACCCGCGTAGCTCCAAGCGGGCCGGATCGCAAAGATGAACTGCCTATTCCCAGCGCGAATTCTTGCAGCCCGTGTAGGCAAATAAGATCCCGATGACGACGTGCGCCAGCAGCACCCAGACGCACAGCAGGCCGCCCGCCGGTTCCGTCTGCACGATCTGTTTGACGGCATCGTAGTAGCGCGTGTTCTCCATCGAGCGGATGAACCCGCTCCAGCCCCAGAAGCTGGCGATGAAGATTTGCGTGCCTGTCGCGATCGCCTTTGGCAGCGCGAGCACCGCACCGCTGAGCGGAAGCTGGAAGCCGACGAGATAGATCGACAGCAGCGACGACTGCTCCGCCGATCGCGTCCATGAGGAAATGCCGAGACACACCGAGGTGATTGCCGCGTTCACGAGGAAGAGACTCAGCGCCTGTGCCGCGAACTCCCCCTGGAAGCCGACGACCATATTCACAAACACCGTCATCCACAGCGACTGCGCGAAGACCAGCACGCCGAGAAAGGTCACCTTGCTCGCCACATAGGCCAGCGGGCTCAGCCCGGCGAATTTCTCCTTCTCGAAAATGCTTCGCTCAGCCGCCACTTCGCGCGCCGAGTTGTTCGAGCCCATCAGCGCGAGGAGGATCACCTGGAACATGATCAGTCCGCTCACCAAAGTGCCGGTCTTGGAAATGTCGCGCAGCGCCTCGGCCTGCTGGCGGGCCTTTTCAAAAAGATCGCCCACGGCGGCGTCCGCGAGACCCTTCACCTGCGGCAGTCCATCGAAGGCAAAGATCACCACCAGACACGGGAAGCCGAAAAGCAGCGCGAGTTGCAGGAGCACCTGGCCCCGGTCACGAAAAAAGAGCTTCCACCGTCGCGCCAGCAGAACACCAAATTGCGCAAACACACCCGGCACGATCGCCGCCTTTGCAGCGGCCGGCCTGGCAGCCTTGCCCGCGCTGTCCTGCATCTCCACGATCTTGCGCAGCCGCTCGATCTCCTCCTCCTCGCTCGGTGCAGCCGTCTCGGCCGGCTGCGGCTCGGGCACCGGCAGATTGCTCTGCGCATAATACGAAGCCCGGTGCTTTTCCCAGGAACGATGCCAGTCATCGGCCGTCCGTTGCGCCAGACGCGGATACAGATCGGTGGGATTCTTGATGTCGAAGTAGTGCGTGAGAAATTGCGGTCCGCCGTGATAGACGAGGTGGCCTTGATACAGCACGATGACGCTGTCGTAGAGCGTCACATGTTGCAGACTGTGCGTCACGCTGAGCACGATCCGCTCGTCGCTGCGCGAAAGGGCGTGCATCAGGCGGACGGTTTCGTCCTCGCTCTTCGGGTCCAGGCCGCTGGTCACCTCGTCGCACAGCAGCAGGGAGGGTGAACTCACCATCTCCATCGCCATCGCCAGCCTCCGCTTCTGGCCGCCGGAAAGCAGCGCCACCCGGCGATCCGCGATCTCGTCGAGCCCCACTTCCGTCAGCACTTTCCTGATGCGCTCATCCAGCGTCGCGCCCGTCAGCGCCGCGACCCGCAGCCGCAACGCGCCCTCCACACATTCCTTCACGGTCAGCAGCTCATGCGCGATGCTGAACTGCGGGACATAGCCGATCTCGTGCGGATCGAGATCGTTCTCCGCCACCACGTTCCGGCCCTTCCAATGCATCGTCCCCGTCCCGTGTTCCCTGATGCCCGCGATGACTTTCAGCAGCGTGCTCTTGCCGCAACCCGAGGGACCGATGATCGCCGCAAAATGCCCGAGCGGCACACGCGCTGAAATCTGCGAGAGGAGGAATTGCTCCTCATCACCCTGGTGGATGGAAAGCGAGATGTCTTTGAGTTCGAGCACGGGTTGGCGGGGGTGTCGGCACTTTGTCTGAAAAAATGCGGCGAATGCCAAATGCGGAAATCGTGCTTTCTTTGCGGCGTCTCCTCAGTCATCTCGCAACTCCTCATGGCACTCCAAACGGGCAACCGTCCATCATCCAGCCGCTGGCCCAGGGTCCTCGCGTGGACAGCCGCAGCCCTCCTGCTCCTGCTGCTCGCGGCGGTGATTGCAGTGAAGATGTGGGTCAGCTCCTACCTGCGCAGTCCGGAGTTCCGCAAAAAACTGGCCGAGCGCACCGCCCAGCAACTCCAGTCGCAGGTGGAAATCGAGCCCATCGGTTTCGACACCACGGAATTCTTCTGCGGCGGACTCGTCGCCAGCGGTGCGCTGGACGCTAAATTCTCCAGCCTGAAGATCGAAAACATCCGCGGCGAGTTCCGCCTGCCGACGGTCTGGAGAATGATTTTTGGCGACAAGAAATTCCAGGTCGAGAACGTCGATGTCCAGCGGGCCGAGGTGAATTTCTTCGAGGACCGCCTCTCGCTTTCCCTGCCGAAGCCCGCGAAGAAAGACAAACTCACCCAGGTCCGGAAGATCTCCGTGCGGGAAATGCGCGTCGCGTGGAATGGCGGCGCCATCACCGGACTCGGCGTCGCGGGAGTGCCGGTCGAGGGCGACTGGCAGATCACTGGCGGAGGCGGGCGGGCCACGCAGCACGGTCTGCCGCCCATGGAGATCGCATCGCTCCGCATGTTGCACAAGGAGCCGTCGCTCTTCATCCACGAGGTAAAGCTCCGCCAGGAAGGCGGCGAGATCTCCGTCACCGGCGAGGTGACGGAAAATGAAAAGATCGATCTGCAATGCAAGGTGACCGGCGTGAACGTCACCCCTCTGCTCCCCGAAGACTGGCGTGCGCGGCTGCACGGACGCGTGGCCGGCGATGCGCGTCTGCGCGTGCCGATTCGCGATGGCATATCCGGTCCCGCAGTCATCACTGGCCGTGCGGAATTGCAACAGGCATCGCTGGAGGCCATCCCCGTGCTGCACAAGATCGCCGACTTCACCAAGACCGATGGCTTCCGCCGCCTGGTCCTGAACCAGGTCCGCGGCGACTTCCGCACCGATGCCAGCGGCCTCCACGTGAGCAACCTCGTCGTGGAAAGTGACCGTCTCATCTCCGTGAAAGGGCAGTTCACCGTTGTCAACGGCCACATCGACGGCACGTTTGAAATCGGCGTCACGCCCGGCCCGCTGCAATGGCTCCCCGGCTCGCAGGCAAAGGTCTTCACCACCCTGCGCGACGGCTATGCATGGACCACGATGCGCGTCATCGGCCCGGTGAAAAATCCCGGCGAAGATCTCTCCGGCAGACTCGTCGCCGCCGCCCAGGGAGCGGCGGTGGACAAGATTGAATCCGTCGCCACCCAGGCAGTCGGCGGCGCCGTGGACACCGTGAAGAAAGGCGCTACAGGCGTGCTCGACTTTCTCTTCGGCCCCTGACCAACGACGCGCAACCGCAGGCCCCCGCCGAAAACCGCTCCAATCTTCGCCCGCCTCCAGCCTGCCCGTGGTAGCGCTCCATCTCTGGGTTTGGCATGGACCGCGGGTCAGTCGCTCGATTTCATTGCGTCGGTTTCCACAGGCCAGGCATTGACTGTGAGGCGCCGCATGGATACCACACTGGAAACTGAGTGCGGCTTCGGGAGTCGAAGCCGTGCCTATGCCAGACAATCCTTAGCAAACCCCTCCAGCATCATGAAACCCCTCGTCACGATTATCAGTCTTGTCACATTTTCCTCCATCCAAATGGACGCCCTCGGCGCCGAGAAGCCCGGATCGAACGAGCCGCCATCGTCGAAAGTCGGCGAAGCCGTGAAGTCCAAGATCGACAAGGCCGCGGCGGTAATTCACAAGGCAACCGGCCCCGCCGTGGCACCGTCCGAAGCATCGGCGCAAAAAGCGATCCCTATGTACTCGGAGGTCTCAGCGATTGACGCCGCGGGAAAGACATTCACTCACAAGAACAAGGACGGAAAAGAAGTGAGGTTCGTGGTGACCACCAAAACTGAAATCAAGAATGCCACCGCTGCGGCGAAGTTTGAGGAAATCAAGGTCGGCCATTTTGTAAGCGGCCTGCGGATAAAGAAGAGCGACACCGAGTACGAGGTGGTGAAGATCACTAAATTCGGCCCGAAGGCGGAGAAGTAGCCCGCATCTCTCACGCTCCGGCCGCAAGCCGCCATTGTAGCGTAGCTCTCCAGAGCTGCGCAGTGCTGGCGCGCACTGCGGCGCAGCTCTGGAGAGCTATGCTACGTGAACGCTGCCCGCTTCGCGGGCGTGCAGTGCAGGCGGTGCAACACCCTGTCGCATCCCATGCCATGAGTGCGAGAAATGCAGCGTAGGGGCGGTGCTTCCGCCGCACCGCCGCCGGTCAGCATCACTCAACCCCGCCGCATCGGGAAACGCTCCCTCGATCTCCGCCTCGATACGCTCCAGTTCCTCCCGCGGCACATCGGGCGGCGGCACCGGCCAGGCAGGATGCGCCTTCCGGGACCGTTCCAGCCACGCGACAAGTTCCACCACTTCCGGCGGAGGCAGTGACTCGATTGCCTTTTCTATTTCAGCGAGCGTGCTCATGGCGCGGAACGTAGCACGCCTTTAAGGGGGAAGCTCAAGCGGCGGGGCGATGCGAAGAATCAGCCCGTCCCCCGTCTCATTCGCGCCGCAGGCATGGTCGGGCGTGAGTGAAGGAAGATCCAAAAAGCCGAGGGCCGTAGGCCCGGTTTCATCCCAGCCTGAGGCATCGCCCCAGGGAGCCGTCGCAGCAGGCGCAGGAGGGCTGAAAGCCCGTCCCATGGCGGTGATGGATCGGGCTTTCAGCCCTGGTCCGTTTTCCGTTCGCACCCTGGGGCGATGCCCCAGGCTGGTATGAAACCGGGCCTACGGCCCTCACTCTCTGGACCTGAAATGAATCGCGCCTCCTTGCGTATCGCCCCGCCCTCCGCGCTTCCCAATCTTCCCTCCCTCTGCTTGCCCCCGCGCATGGTCACGCGTCCGGCCATCTTCATCTCGTCGGTGAGCAGGGATCTCGCGAGCGCGC